>Ga0335081_10020089_pt1 | contig 10803 bp, 12 predicted proteins | sample Lox_Sample_35_FD_206713 | JGI IMG/M metagenome (GOLD analysis project Ga0335081, IMG submission 206713) | Soil microbial communities from Loxahatchee National Wildlife Refuge, Florida, United States - Lox_Sample_3.5 | ecosystem: Environmental > Terrestrial > Soil > Wetlands | place: USA... | reverse complement strand
TGGAAACAACGCCTGCTGTCCGCGCGCTTCACCTTGAATGTAGGCCAAAGAAAATGCCCTCGCTCACTACGAGGGCATCTTCCCATCATTTGCTTCAGGAAACCAGTTACAGTTTCGTAACGGCCTCGGAATGCGGGGCTCCGCGTCTTCTATGCTTTGCATCGTCGATACCGTCCGGGCGACTACGAGACATGGAACTATATCGCGCCCATCCAGAAGTCAGCCTGGCGCTCAAAAGCTTTCGAATGCGGCTCGTGGGGTGGCGAGCTCCGCATCGGGTTCGAGCCGCAACCGGAGGATATTGTGGCCCAGGAGCATTGGTGTTCCAGCGGCTTTGCGAACACGGATCTGGACTTGCTGCTCAAGAAACACGGCATCCAGCATGTCATTGTTATCGGCCTCATCGCGCACACTTGTGTGGAGGCAACGGTTCGTTTCGCGGCTGAATTTGGTTATGAGGTGACCGTGGTAAGAGACGCCATTGCGGATTATTCCGATGTGGAGATGCACGCCGCTCTCGACGTCAATCTTCCCAGCTACGCTAATGCGATCGTGAGCACAAATGAAGTGATCGAGGCGCTTTTATCTACTGCTCGGCTGACGCAAAGCTTATCTGCCGATTAGAAGATCACCACTGATCAACAGCGGAGGACACGAATCGCTACCTGGCGATCACAACCGTGGTGCAGGAACTGCTCAGCTTGGGCAGGTCACGACTGGCGGCCATGCGAATTTCGAGCCGTGGCCGCTCCCCGCGAATAATTGGACAATAGAAATCAGGCTGCAGCAGCGCGTTTTGCAAGCGTCTTCGTCCAGCACATCCGCCGTGGCATGAGTCACGAAACTCACACGGCTGGCACGCTTCGGGGACGGTGCGAGCCAGCTCAAACGGCACAGAATTCAAAATCCCAGATCCAGCTGAAATCAAATCTGCCAGCGGCTGTCCTGCGCCAGGCCAATAAACACAAGGCTGCGCACTGGCGCGTGGTGTGACCCGCACGGTGCTGACGCCACATCCTCCGCTTAGCGGCGGCAATCCTGCCATCGCTCGAACCAAAGGCTCGCCAATTGCGATGACATCAGTTTCGGCAAAGAGCCGCCGAAAGCCCTCCCAGTACTCTTCGTAGCTCAGGGCGTAAATGTCCGATCGCACGCTCTGGTATACGTTGACTCGCAAAGGGGCGTCGAACTGCTTAGCCACTCGCGCCACATCTGCCAATCGCAAGTTGTTCGACTTCATCATGACAGCGATGATCGTGACAGGAATCCCAAGCCTTACGCATCGTTTTGCCTGCTGATGGATGAGTTCCCAATTACCAGGCCCGCGCTGTGCATCCTGTTCCTCTTGTGTGGGGTAGTCGAGAGAAAACTCGATGTCGTGAAACGCGCGTAGCTCATCGTCATCCAGAACAGAAACGCTATGTCCATTCGAAGTGATGGTGAGCTTCACCGGTTTCGTTTGCAGGTAAGCCAGTATCCCCTTGAACTCCGGGTGCATGCCGTTCTCGCCGGTGCCGAGATTCACCGAGCGTACGGGCAAGCGTTCCATCACTGCTTTCACCTGATCCAGCGAAAGACGGTCGGTGCGCGTGGGATCGCGGTAGCAGAAGGCGCAAGCGAGATTACATTCATTGGTGAGCCCGAGTCCGAGCGAGATTCCGGCATTCAGTTCGCCTGCTTTCGGAGTCGAAGTTAGAGGCGATGCTTTGAGCTCGCTCATTAATTCACCTTCGGAGGTGCCACAGGACTTGCCAGGAAGTGGAGATAGCGGGCTACGCCGAAAAATTCCCACCGCGTGCCAAGCTTATGCTCCAGGGCCAAGATTCGCTCATACTCTGCCTGTCGAGAAATGTGTGCGGGTAAGTAATCTACGATAACTCGCACTCCCCTTCGAGCCACGACCTTGAGTGCAGCGTCCTTTAGCATCGCTTCCACAGTATCCGATGTGAACAAGCGTACCTTGCCTGCGTAGAGCGATTCCCTTCCCCACTCTGCGCCCAGATTGTCTTCCGCCGCGGCCAAATCGCCGCTCTGCAGGGCCGACTTCAGCACTTCACCCGCCTGATTGCGCACCAAGACGGACAGTATCGCCGAGGGACCTCGCACTAAAGAAGCAGCGACGCGTAACACCGCACTCGGGTCATCGACATATTCCAGGAGATTATGGCAAAGAATCATATCGAACGACGCCGCCGGAAACATATCTGCCAATTTCGTGGCATCGCCCCGTTTAAGGATGATCTTGTCGCTGACTCCGGCCTCGACAATCGCCCGTTCCGCCAGCTCTAGCATCGCGGGAGATGAGTCGAGCAACGTGACTTGAACACCGAGACGCGCCAGACGAACCGAGGCGGCGCCGGGTCCACCGCCAAGGTCGAGTGCGCGCATTGAACTAATCGCAGGCGATGCGGGCAAGAAATCCTGCAGGTTTTGAAACGCCAGGTCGGCACGCAACCGGCCCTCGGGAGTCTCAAGATACGCGGCATACCGGTCCGCATCGCTCTCGAAGCGGTTCTCGTCTTTGATTGTTGTCTTCATGCGACACAAGTGTGCACATGATAAATCTGCGTGAGGAACTTTAATTGGGAGTTTATTTTGAGACAGTTGCGCTGGGAGCCATCTTCCGGTAAGTGCTTGAAAAGATGGCGGGGACGACGGGACTCGAACCCGCGGCCTCTGCCGTGACAGTTCGACAAACGATAGTGACGAGAAGTGACTGGAGAGGACAGGAACTGGCATTAAGTACCGATATCAGCGCTAGCTGTCGTCTGTTATGAGCTTCTCACGCTGACCAGGACGGACTGCAGATGACCGCGGGTGACCCGGGTGCCCGGGCAGGGTTATGACACAAATCACGTCACAGTCCTTCTCGAAGCCGCTCCTGGGTGCCAGGAAGCAGGCGCGAACGCCCACCCCGGTTCGGCGAGCGCACATGTGCATCCGGAACTTTTTTCAGAAAAACCTTCGGTATAGTCGCCGACGAGGAAAGGGCAGGCGGGAATCCGTGCTGGATCAGGCCGGATCACGGATGGGCAGTCTAGGGCCGCCACTGCAGAGTGTCATTCGTTTGAGGGGGTAGTGTTCTTCGGGAAAAATTCGGCTACACCCTCCGGAGAACGTCGAGGCCAGTGGTCTCAGCGAAGAGCGTTGCGTGCAGAATCCGTCCATTCGTTTTGAGGACGAGTTCTTGGCTGAGTACTGAGCGCTGTCGCGGAGATGATGAGTGCTATGGTGATGTTACAACAGCTAAGATGTTCTAGCTGGCAACGCCACCTTTGGTTGGGAGGATTGCACCAACGAATCGGTTTGCCTGTTCTGCTAGCCTATCCTCATGCAGCAACCGGTTAAAGAGCGCATCGCAAAGTTGCGGGAGGAAATAGCACAAATCGGTGGGGCGAATCGCTTATATCGGCAAGGTGGCAAGAAGATGCCCGGTTCCTCGTCGGACCACGAGCGACGCCTGCAGAGATTGAAAGAAATCCAACGCGAATTGATGGCGTTAACAGCCTGGAAAAAGCCTTGAGCATTGCCTCGACGGCAACAATTCCGGCACTCGATGAGTGCTATTGAGATTTCTCGCCAATTGAGTGTCCTGCCAACGAAAATCCCAGACCCGGTCTTGTCATCCTAATCACACGGAAGCGTGATGCCCGTCGCTGACGGACTTGCCCAAGCTGAGTAGCTATAGTTTGAGGTCCAAAGTCTGCCCTAATAGCAAGTCCAAATTGAGGCGGCTCGGAATTAGCAAGCTTTCTTTTCGACCCCACAGTTCATTCGTCATCGCTTTTTTGGGCCGACCCGACAATTCAAACAGCAAGCAAAGCAGACCAGAAGCCGGAGTACGACTTCGGCAAGTCCGGCACGGAACTCATAGATCGAAGTTCGCACCGAACGGAGGCTATTTTATGACGAGCAAGGGAGATCATCGGATGTGGACCGGCAAGCAAGCCGGTCTGATTGGCATCGTAATTTTCCTTCTGGCAGGATTCTGTTTCGGCCAGCCTGCAGTTTCGCTCTCGCCCAAGGACGGCCCGCCCACCACTACTCTTCGCGTCTCAGGGAGCGGATTCACGCCTTACGCGCAAATCGACATTTACTTCGACAATCAAGATCAAGCCCTCGCCGTGGCTGACGCGGCAGGAGCCTTCAACCAGATCGCGATTCAAGCTCCAAAGTCCGCCGTGCCCGGCACTCACTGGGTTACCGCGGCCGAGCGTTCGGGACGCATCGTCAAGCAAGAAATATTTGAAGTTCACGTCAACTGGACGGAGTTCCACACCAAAGACATGCATCGCGAGAACCCGTATGAGAACGTGCTAAGTGTCGACAACGTAGGCAGCCTGCGCCTGAAGGAGAGCTATCGGACCAACGGTGCAGTGCCGTGGTCGTCGTTCGCGGTGGCGAACAGGGTGGCTTTTGTTGGCTCGACAGACCACAACGTGTACGCATTCGACACGCATACCGGCACCAAATTATGGAGCTACGCTACCGGCGGTCAGATCCCATGGTCATCTCCGGCCGTGGTGAATGGCGTCGTTTATATCGGCTCGGAAGACCAGAATCTATACGCGCTGAATGCTAGCACCGGCGCGGTGTTATGGAGTTACCCCACCGGCAACCAAGTGCATGCCTCGCCTTTGGTGTCGAAGGGAGTCGTTTACTTTGGTTCAATGGACGATAACGTCTATGCACTGGACGCCAGCACCGGCTCTCTGCTGTGGAGCTATTCCACCGGCGGCTACGTGTCGTCCTCCCCTGCGGTAGTGAACGGAGTGCTATACGTTGGCTCTTATGACGGTAACGTATATGCGCTGGACGCGAGCACCGGGGCTAAGATCTGGACCTATCCAACTGGGAACAGCGTGTTTTCCTCACCGGCTGTGGTGAACGGGGTAGTTTATATCGGCTGCCACGACCACAACCTGTATGCGCTGAACGCCAACACCGGCGCTTTGATTTGGAGATACCCCACAAACGACATTGTGTACTCCTCGCCGGCTGTGGCGAACGGAGTTGTGTACTTCGGCTCTTATGACGGCAACGTGTTCGCGCTGACCGCCGGCAGAGGCAAAAAGTTGTGGAGTTACCTCACTGGCAACGGTGTCATGTCTTCGCCAGCAGTAGCGAACGGAGTCGTCTACATAGGCTCGTGGGACGGTAATGTGTACGCACTGAACGCCAGCACCGGTGCCAAGCTGTGGAGTTATCAAACCGGCAACGGGGTGGGCTCCTCGCCAACAGTGGTGAACGGGATGGTCTACGTCGGCTCCAACAACAGCTATTTGTATGCCTTCGGTCTGCCCAAGGGGCGAGTGCAACAACCACCGAAACGTCCTGACCTGAAGACGCTTCGGCCAGATTTCGACTTTTAACCATAATCGGAAGGAGGAAATGTTATGAAGCGGAGTCAATGTTGGGCCCGCGCAGGCAAGATCTTTACGATCACGATGACGACGCTGGTCTTTGCCTTGCTACTGACATCAACCGCCGGGGCACAAGGCAATTGCAAGGTTCTGTACTCATTCGAGGGCACTCCCGATGCGGGCGAGCCGTCAGGCGGACTGATCTTCGATGCCAGCGGAAATCTCTACGGCATGACGACCGGCGGCGGCGTACCCGATTGCCCAGACTATAACGGCTGCGGCACGGTCTACATGCTCGTGTTCAATTCGGACGGAAGCTGGACTGAGAGTGTACTGCACAGCTTCACGGGCAAAGAAGATGGCGCCACACCGTGGGTTACGTCACTCACTTTCGACAAGGTAGGCAATCTTTTCGGTTCAACATTCTGGGGAGGCGGACGTGGGTGCGCTGCCAACTACGGCTGCGGCACGCTTTTCATGCTGATGCCAATCGGAGATGGAAACTGGAGCGAGACGGTTCTGCACAATTTTTCAGGCGCCACAGACGGCGCGAATCCCGCGGGCAACGTGATGTTCGACACCGCAGGGAATCTATTCGGAACCGCGGAACTTGGCGGGACCTATGGGGACGGAGTGGCATTCACCGCAACACTCTCGGACGGCAAATGGGCAGGCCGGATACTGCACACCTTCAAAGGCGGCAAGGACGGAGCCCAGGTAGTTTCCGGATTCACAATGGACACACAAGGCAATCTCTACGGCACTGCGAGGTACGGTGGGGGCTACGGCGCTGGCGTTGTCTTCGAAGGAACTCCGACGCCCAATGGCTGGAGCACAAGCGTCATTTATCAGTTCAAAGGAGGTGTCGACGGCAGCACACCGCAAGGCAGTTTGATTATTGGAAACGACGGAAGTCTCTACGGAATGACCCGAGCCGGTGGCGGCAGCTGCGACTGCGGCACAGTTTTCAGGCTCACGCAGGAACCCAACGGCCACTGGACGAAAGAGACTCTCCATACTTTCAACGGGAATGACGGCTCCACGCCTTGGGCTGGCGTCGTCACTGATTGGGAAGGCAATCTCTACGGCACCACCTACTACGGCGGTACGGGGCCAGCCGGAGTGGTTTTTGAGCTCACGCAGAACATCGACGGAACTTGGACGGAAACTGTTCTCCACAATTTTGCAGGGGCGGAGGACGGAGGGAACCCGCAGGCTGCTGTGAGTCTGGACCCACAAGGCAATATCTACGGCACAACCAGGTATGGGGGCGCTTACGGTCACGGTGTCGTGTTTGAGATCACGCCTTAGTTCGACTCTCCGCCGCCGGTGCGAGTCCTCGCGCCGGGGCCACGCATTGATCCTCTGGAAAGGAGGGCAAGCTTTATGAAACGGGATTCATTCGGAAACGCTGGCAGAGTGCTGGCTGCGGCAATTCTGACACTAATCGTAACTCTGATAGTGGTGCCGGGCGCATCCGCCTACACGTACAAGGTCCTCTACAAGTTTCCGTTCAGCGGACAGACAACTTACTCGACTGCGGGACTAACTTGGGGGCCAGATGGGAATCTGTACGGCACAACCGAGTTTGGCGGCGCTTACGGATATGGCCGCGTCTATGAATTGGCGCGGAATCCAGATGGAAGCTGGACGGAGCAGGATCTCTACAGCTTCACTAACGGTGCCGACGGGCGACAACCCTGGGCTGGCGTGATCTTCGATTCCGCCGGTAATCTCTACGGCACGACCGCATACGGCGGATTAGGTGACTGCTCGGACACCTACGGCTCCGGTTGCGGCGCAGTTTTTGAACTCACGCCAAATCCCGACGGAACCTGGACGGAAACTACGCTCTACAGCTTCACCGGCAGCTCTGATGGGGGAAGCCCCACGGACGCTTTGATCCTCGACGCCTCGCGCAATCTCTATGGTACAGCACACTATGGCGGAACCGGAGACTGCGAACAGTACGGGTACGGCGCGAAAGCTTGTGGCGCAGTTTTCGAGCTCTCGCCCAACTTCGATGGAAGCTGGACAGAGAGCGTACTCTATAGCTTCACGGGGACAGCCGATGGAGCGCAGCCTCGTTCCACGCCGGTCGTCGACTCGTTTGGCAATCTCTACGGCACTACTTACGCAGGTGCCCTCTGCAACAACTGCGGAACGGTTTTTGAGCTGTCGCCGAACCCAGACGGAAGCTGGACCGAGAACGTGCTTCACAAGTTCACAGGCGGTAAAGATGGGGCGATGCCGTGGGCTGGTCCTCTGGTTTTTGACTCGCAGGGAAATCTCTACGGCACAGCGGAGTGGGGCGGCTACGGATACGGCACCGTATTTGAGTTGATACCTTCAGGCTATGGAACTTGGAAAGGAAGTTTGCTTCACACTTTCACCAAAGGGCGTGACGGTGCATGGCCCCACTCCGGCGTGACCTTCGATGCCGCTGGAAACCTCTACAGCACCACCAGTGGCGGGGGCACCTACGGATATGGTGTGGTGTTTAAGCTAACCCGAGGCGAGGACGGCAAGTGGCGCGAGCACGTGGCGTCGTTTAAGAACAATCCGGCATCGAGTCCCTTTGCCGGCATTATTTTCGACGCCGCAGGCAATCTCTATGGCGTAAGCCACGGCACTCGATATGACATGGTCGTGTTTGAGATCACACCATAATTTCGATCTTTGGCCCGGCCGGCACTATGTCAATGCCGCCCGTTGCCTGGGCGGCATTTCTTTCTCTCACGTGGAAGTGTCGATCGTAACTTCTGTTATCAGGCCGATCTCGCAAGCGTGCGCTTTCCGTTCGCCTTTTGCGGGGTCAATGAGCGTTATGGCGATTTTGCGACAGCTAACCTGAGGCTCGCATACAATTACAGCGAATTTTGAATGAATATCAGGCGACATTTAGCGTGGTGGATCGCGCTGGCTCTCCTCGTCATCGCTTGGACTCCACTCGGTATCGCGGAGCTACTTCACAAGTTTAGTGGGTTGAACTACTACCCAGATGAACAGGTAGCGTTGATGTTCGGGTTTTGGCTCTTCATCTGGTGGCCCTGCCACATCATTGTCGCTCTCGTAGTTCTTTACAAGCTTGTTCAGTGGGCCCTCAGGTCGCGTAGCTTGCGAAAAGCCTAGCTGATGAAAATTGAAAAAGTACGAAAGACGCACTGTAGGATTTGAGTGAGATCGCGATTTCTCGCTAATCATTCCGCCTCACTAATACTAATATGGTGCGAGTGCGGCTCCACCCATGACACGCTTCCGAAAGTCCGGTTTGAAAAGCTTATATCCGAGACAGGGCAGGTTTTGGTATGCCCTGGGGGAACGGAACGAAATGGGGCGTTTACAGTGGATCGGCTTGCTCGTCATTTTCGGCGCTTTCGCCGTCTTGCTGATCGCCTTGTTGGTCGCGAAGTGGCCTTCCGGTCCGGCTTTGTGGTGGGAGAAGTTGCTGACCGAATATGGAGTTTATGTAGTTCTCGTGGCCGCTATTGTTGGTGCTTTGGTAATAGGAAATCGCGTTGCTCGTCGACGCCGTCGGACACATTGAACGTCGGGGGTTCTGAGTGTAATCGCAATGTTACGCAAACCATCCAGCCTTGTCTCCAAATCTCAATGTGGCGATACAACGTCGATGCAAAAAGAAATGGTTTTGGCATGGAATGCGTCAAAGGGATACTTTGGTACGTCGAAGTGTCGTTTCCTTGTGCTCTCGATCGCAGCTTCTTTGTACGCTTCGGGGCCACGTACATACGTTACCTGTCTCGCCCTTCCGTCTGCGCCAGCCACGACTTGCAGGACGACCGTTCGCTGAACAAGAGCGGGATTGACGATGGCGTTCTTTACCTCTAATTGATCCTCCGTAAGATAGTGTGCTTCAGGCGCAGGCTGCGGCGCTCCTGCTATCGATTTCTCCTTGCGGAACTCAGCAAACGTGGCTTCGTGAAGCATCCCTAAGTAACGAAATGCTCCTTCGGTGTAAACGAAGAAAGACAATGTGGTTTGCTTGGTGTCGTTGTAAATCCACAACGCATATACGGGTTCGTGGTGCTTTACCGGGCCAGGGAGCACATCAGAAACCATTGGTGTTGTCGAAAGTCCTCCAAGTAGCTTCCGGTCGGGGACTATACGTATCGGGCCGGAGCACTCCTGCGTGATGTTGGTTGCCTCGAAATTGGTCAGGTTTTCGTTGATAAGATCTTGCAAGGTTAGAGCGAAAGAGGGCGTAATGTCCCTTGCGAAGCCTCGATAGCTAGATGCGAAACGCGGTCCCAGACAATCATTTGCTCCTGGATTCTGATCGTCGCAATGTTCATCACCGAATTCGGCGACGAACCAGTGCTCGGCATCCGGGAGCACCAGTGACTGCAGATACGCCGCAAGCACCTTGCTGTCACCTTTTTTCTGCAAGTCGATCATTTTACTCATCAGTTGTTCTAAACCTGCCGGGGTGTTCGGATATGTGGGAACGGCGGTTGCATCCCCGACGGTTTGTCCCAACGCGGACGTGATTCCAAGACATAGAGTCACAACGAGCACCTTTAGGAACACGTCAGGAAGCACGACGATTTTCATGGCCCAAACTCTATCAGACTGTCCAAGATGAGTGACGCTATCAGGCGATAGCGCTTATTGAGCAGCCGCGCACTTAGGATAATGAGTGCTATGGGGATTTATCGCCAGTTGACATTGCTTGTAACAGAACCTCCACCAGTTCCTGGTCGCCCATGGAGCGGATTCACGCCTTGACAGTGGCTGAACTGCGGAAGTCCGCGCTCTCGGGCAAGAAAATCGACGGGCCTATCGCTAGCGGGCGCGGTACCGCGGTGGGCATGACCGGCGACACTCTCGAAGCCGCGGGTTAACGGACTTGAGGAACGTTGTGCGATGGGGCAGCGCTTAAGCTCTCTTTCAGCACTTTGCCAGCAACCCGCGGAGTCTTGAGGTGCAAGGTAACTTACTCGGGCAGATTGAGGCTCTTGAGCAGTTGGGCGTATCGCGGCTTGAATCCTGCTCAGAACACGGTACCGTCAGCGAGTTTCGGATCCACCGCGGGGGTCTTTTCTGTGTCGCGTCGGGCCTTCTCTGCCCTTCCAAAGGATCCATCCGAGCCGAGTCACCGGAGTCTAGCGTGTTGCTTGCCCGCAAAGCATAGGCTGGCGCGTCGTTAGGGTCCAACTGAATTGCCCGGTTGGCGTAATCGGCAGTAAGCGACGAGGCAGCACTTTTTCCGGCTATTGCAGCTTCGCGTACTCCGCCTTAGCTTCCTTCAGGATGAGCACATCCGGGTCGGCGTCTTTCCAGAGTGTGAGGAAATCCTGATAGGCGGCACGGGCTTTGGCTGTTTCGCCCTGCATGGCGTAAGCGCGAGCCAGTCCGAGGCGAGCCAGCGCGCCCCATGGAAAGTTCCCCACTAATCCTCGGTGGTCAATGAACTTCTGAA
>Ga0335081_10020087_pt1 | contig 10804 bp, 7 predicted proteins | sample Lox_Sample_35_FD_206713 | JGI IMG/M metagenome (GOLD analysis project Ga0335081, IMG submission 206713) | Soil microbial communities from Loxahatchee National Wildlife Refuge, Florida, United States - Lox_Sample_3.5 | ecosystem: Environmental > Terrestrial > Soil > Wetlands | place: USA: Florida... | reverse complement strand
TGTTCTGACGCGGCTGGTACCAGAAGTCGTACATCAACTCCTGTCCGTTCTTCTCACGCTCCCACCGCTCGGCGACCGAGAAGTCGCGCGCGTCGAGCACCGCGAAACCGCCGGGCAGGTTGCCCTTGGCGTCACCGAGCATTGAGACCGTGACGATCTCGCCCGGCATGCAGTGCACGGTGTGGGGAGCGCTCAGCCCGAGCTTCTCCTTGATCTCGGCACCTTCGATCACCTTTTTGATTCGTGGCTGCCGGGGCTCTGAGATGTCGAGGATGTGGATCCGGGAGGAGCGCATGCCGGGCACGATCAGCGTGTCGCGCTCGAGTTGGGAATGGCACGCCGACGAGCACGCGTTCCAGCCGAAGTGGTGCAGCTCGTCGCCGACGTTCGGCATCTCGGTGCGATGGACAATCTGGCCGTAGCTCGATGAGCTCGGATCGACGTCCACTACGGCGATGAAGTCGGGCCGGTCGATCCCGGTGCCCTCGTACAACGCGGCGACGTACAGGAACTGCTCGGGCGGCTGCTCGCGCGCCGCTTGTGGGGATGCGTAGCCGGGCCCGCTGTGCTCGTGGCTGGAGTGATCCTCGACGCTCATCGGCGACCTCCTTCGACGGTGAATGCAACCGGAAAAAATACCGCAAGATTAATCGAGTTTGTTGCCATTGAGCGAATCGCCGCTACCGTCCTGAAAGGTCGGCTCCCAGTCGCGTCAAACGATGAGCCCCGAGATGGCGCAGATCCGCGGTATTGAGCCTTCCGGCGAGGCGATCACCGCAGCGGCCGTCCCGGCTGAGGGACTCAAACCGCAGCGGCGATACTGCCTCGTGATCGTCTGCGCGTGAAGCGCCGGTCGTTGAGATCCTCCGGCCAGCGCCAGCAGGCCTGCCGGCATGTGCTGATCGGCCGCAGCCTGGAGCGGATCGGTGATAACGCGGTCGACATTTGCCGAGCGGGCGGCTTCCTCGAGACCCACCGGCTGCGCGAGTTCACCGACGCCTCCAAGCCGATGAAACGGCTCAACTGTTGCTCCTGACCATCGCCTGGTGGGCGCGACCCCCGACGCACGTAGACCTAGTGATCGAGCCGTGAGTTGAGGCCCGTCTCCCCCGGGCGCCTCACCGCGCCAGCCGCCCTGGGTTCTGATCTAGCTCCCGGTTCACGGGCGGGTGCGTGCTAGAGACCGGGACAGGCGAGCTCCACGCTCACGGACGGGTTTGGCGCTCAAGAGCGTGAGACGGAAGCCGAATAGGTAGATTTAGACCCGTAGGTCAAGAGCACCAGCGCAAAGCCCCGGCTTGCTGGTCGGCAACCCTCCTGTTCGCGGTGGGGTGCTCCGGGTGACGACCAGGCTGCTCGCCCGGGCGATCGGCAAGCGCGGACTCTCAGACGGACGTCCGGAGTCCCTGACGAATGAGGTGCAGATGACTCCCCAGGTTGCCGTTCTCCACAGCGATGAGGTCCGTGCGGCGTCGCTCGAGCTCGTCGGCGCTGAGCTCGAGGTGCCGCTGGTCACCGGCGAGAAGGTGCGCTACGCGAACCTCGACAACGCGGCGAGCACGTCCTCGCTGGCGGTGGTGGAGCGCGCCGTCAGCGAGCTGTTGCCGTGGTACAGCAGCGTTCATCGCGGCGCCGGCTTCGCCTCGCTCGTGAGCACCGAGGCGTATTCCGCCTCCCGCGAGGTCGTGCGCTCGTTCCTCGGCGCCCGCGACGATGACAGCGTGCTGTTCACCCGCAACACCACCGACGCGCTGAATCTGCTTGCGCAGGCGCTGCCGGAGCAGACCGCGGTGATCACGTTCGTCTCCGAGCACCACGCGAACCTGTTGCCCTGGCGCCGCGGCGCCGTGCGGCACTTGCCGATCCCACCGTCCCCCGATGCCGCGGTCACGGCAGTCGAGGCGGCGCTGCGCGAGGCGCCCGCTGGGCCACGGCTGGTCGCGGTGACCGGCGCCAGCAACGTGACCGGTGAGCTGTGGCCAGTGCGCGAGATCGCGTCGGCCGCCCACCGGCACGGCGCGCGCGTCGCCCTGGACGCGGCGCAGCTGGCTGCACACCGGCCAATCGACATCTCCGCCTGGGGGGTTGACTACGTCGCCTTCTCGGGCCACAAGCTGTACGCACCGTTCGGTGCCGGCGTCCTCGCCGGGCGCACGGACTGGCTCGACGCAGGCCGTCCGTATCTAGCCGGCGGCGGCGCCGTGCAGCGCGTAAGCGCGGACGACGTGCGGTGGGCGACCGGACCGGCACGCCACGAGGCAGGGACCCCGGCGGTCGTCGGCGCGGTCGCAGTGGCCGCCGCATGCCGCGCGCTCGAGCAAGTGGGCTGGGACGTGATCGAGGCGCACGAGGCGCAGTTGGTGGACCGGCTGCGCTCCGGCCTAGAGGCGATCGATGGCATCAGCACATACACGCTGTGGAAGCCAGCAGGCGCGCGAATCGGCGTGATCACGTTCAATCTCGCCGGGTGGAATCATGCTCTGCTCGCCGCCGTGCTCAGTGCCGAGTACGGGATCGGCGTGCGCGACGGCGCGTTCTGCGCGCATCCACTCCTACGCGAGCTCACGGCTGGCGAAGCAGCGGGCGGCGCAGTCCGGGCAAGCGTCGGAATCGGCACGCGCGTCGCCGACGTCGACCGCCTGGTTGAGGCGATCGCGCGCATCTCGCATAACGGCGCTACGTGGGGCTACCGCTCACGCGACGGCTACGTGGCCCCCGAACCCGACCCACGACCGCGCCCCGCTCTCGGGGGACTGCTCGCTCGCAACGCGCGACTGTCGCTGCTCTCGCCCTGCTCCGCGGACTGACCCGCACGGTTGCCACGAGCGGTCACGTAGAGGCAGCCATGACGATCGCGTCGATCCGGGTGCTACCAGTATTTACATCGTCTTACTTGACATTGGAGCGGAGGACGATTAGCATCGCTCGACCGTGAGAGTTGCTGCCGGCAGACCATCGCGGCTCACCGAGCCCGTCGTGCCGGCCACTTCGATGCGGCCGCGCGCGCGATGTTTGTCGGCTTCGCAGCCTTGCTGACTTGAAGCGCTGCTAGCACGTGGCGGGCGTCCGCCCGGATTGCGATGCATCCCCGGTCGGCTTGTGCGCTTGGCGGCGTGGCGGGCCGTCCGCGTTTCCTCTCCTCGCCCGGGCGGCCCAAACGCCGCGCAGCTTCGTCTACCTCCCCGTTCGGGAGGCCTCAACACACACCCTCGATCCGTCAAAGGAACCGCCAGATGGCCAGAATCGTGGTACAAGCCGTCCACGCCGACGGCGAGCTGCGGCGATGGACGCTCAGCGAGCGCATCGTCGCCGAGAATCTCGACAGCGACCATTACGTTGCCCGACTGCTCGAGCGGCTGACCTGGGCCGCGGCGGACGCAGAAGCCCTTGAGTCGCGATCAGCCGACCTCGCCGACCACCAGGACGGCACCGCCCGGCACGATCGACCGCCAATCAGGTCGCGCCACTCGGGTTCGCATCCCCTCGCCGGCGGCCGACGAGTAAGCGCATGAGCCCCGAGCGCCAGGTCGCCGCACCGTTCATACCCGAGCAGCCCGCCTCCTGCGCACACCACAAGCCGCGTGCGTTGACGGCGGTGGCCACAACGACCTTGTGGACGCGGCGTGGTTGGATGCGTGGTCTCACGAAGCTCTGCGTCCGGTCGGTGAGTCCGTAGCCGCGCGCGTGATCGCAGCGGGGTGAGACGCGGCAGCCTCCGTGCCCACCCAGAGGGGTGAAAGCTCTCCTCGCGCACGTTTCCCAAGCATGATCGCCTGGTGGTCCGAACCGGGCTGTTCCACGACCTCCCGACACAGACCGACCACTTCACAGGTGAATAGCGCCGCACTTCTCCTCGCAAGCCCATCCAGGAGCGGTTAGCGACGATCGCCTCAGGGTGCTCGTCAGCGCCGCCGCGACGGTCCTCGGAGCCGGCCCGCCCGCGCTAGTCGCGGTAAGCGACGCCGACGTCGATCATGATCCTCGTGTCGCAGGCCCACGTCGGCCCGCGTCGACATCTTCATTACCCAGGCGTTCCGATTGCGATCGCTCCAGGGCGGGTGTAGAGAAGTTCTATTGAACTGCTAGACTATGCTCTTGGTTCGTGCGGAAGTTGCTCTCCTTCCCCAATCCGGTCAACGAGAAGGCGGCGCGGGTCGTCGCCGGCGTGGTTCTGGTGACGGTCGTGCTGATCCTCGCGACCGGCTGGTATTGGCTGTTGATCCCGCTGGTGTACGGCTTCTGGGCGCGCGTGCTCACCGGGCCGAAGCTGAGTCCGGTCGGTTGGGCGGCACAGACCGTGATCGCGCCGCGGCTTGGCGCGAAGAAGCCGGTGGCAGGTCCGCCGAAGCGCTTCGCCCAGTTCATCGGCGCGGTGATCTCGACCGCGGCGCTCGTGCTGGCGCTGATCGTCGGCGACCACGCCGCCGCCGACGTCGTGCTGGTCGCGCTCGTCCCCGCCGCCGGGCTGGAGTCGATCTTCGCCTACTGCGTCGGCTGCAAGATCTTCGGCCTGCTGATGCGGGCGGGCCTGATGCCCGAGACCATGTGCGCCGAGTGCGCGGACATCAGCCTACGACTGCGCGCAGCAACACCTACGCGCTAGCAGGGGCCAACCCGCCCTACTCCCTGGCGTGAGTGCGTCGAGTTGCAGCGGCCGAAGGCGATCGGCGCCGGCACGCTCGATCGCGGGTTCTGGGGCCCGCACGCTGCTCGCATGAGTCGCTACGGAAAGCGCTGGGACGTGGTCGTGCACGAGGACGAGCCGTTCAATGCGGAGACCGGGCTCGCTGCCTTGGCGGAGGGTTCGCTGACCGCCACGGACGCGTTTTATGTGCGGGGGCACGCCGCGGTGCCGGAGATCGACCTGGGCGTGTGGCGGCTGCGCGTGGATGGGGTCGTGGAGCGGGAACTGGAGCTGTCGCTGGCCACGTTGCGGGAGGCGTTGCCCGAGCGCGAGGTGACGGCGACGTTGCAGTGCGCGGGCAACCGGCGCGCGGGTTTGGTCGCGATCCGCGCGATCCCCGGCGAGGCGCCGTGGGGTCCGGGCGCCACCGGTACCGCGACGTGGACCGGCGTGGCGCTCGCTGACGTGCTCGCGCTGGCCGGGCCGCTGCGCGAGGCGACGCACGTCGGCTTCGTCGGCGCCGACGTGTGCGCGGAGGCGACGCCTGCGCAGCGCTTCGGTGGCTCGATCCCGCTCGATAAGGCGCTTCGCCCCGAGGTTCTGCTCGCGTGGGCGATGAACGGGGAGCCGCTCCCGCTCGTGCACGGCGCGCCGCTGCGCGTGGTCGTGCCCGGCTACATCGGCGCGCGCAGCGTCAAGTGGCTGGAGCGGATCGAGGTCCGCTCGAGCCCCTGGCCGGGGTACTTCCAGCACGTCGTCTACCGGCTGGTGCCCGAGGACAGGGCTCCGGGCCCGGGCGTGGGAATGGCGCTCGGTTTGGTCGCGCTGAACTCCGATGTGCTCTCTCCGGCCGACAGCGCCACGGTCGCGGCCGGTCCGCTCGAGGTGCGCGGCTACGCGTTCGCGGGCGGAGAGCGGCATGTCGCGCGCGTCGACGTCTCGCTTAACGGCGGCGCGAGCTGGTTGCAAGCGGAGCTGCTCGAGGACCTCGGCCGGTGGGCCTGGCGCCAGTGGCGAATCACGGTCGAGCTCGCGCCCGGAGAGCACGAGATCGTCGTCCGCGCCTGGGACTCCTCCGCGGCCACCCAGCCCGAAGACGAGGCGGCGCTGTGGAACCCGAAGGGCTACGTCAACAACGCCCGCCCGCGGGTCCGGGTGCGCGCCGCCTAGGACCTGCGAGAACAACGGCGCGAGAGGCAACGGTTTGCATTTGTCGCCGTCTGTCACGACTCACGACGTACGCGGCGGGCTTGCTAAAGGTCGCGCGTAGCGTGCGCGAGTGTGGCGGGGCCCCGATCCGCAGGCGCTCTTTCCGGATGCACGCTGAGACGCCCGCGATCGCGGCCGTCGACGCGTCGTGGTCGTGGTAGCCGGTGTCGTGATCCTCGCTCCAGCAGATGACCCAGGCGTTGACTTGATCGTCATCCCAGATCCGCTCGTACACGCGGGCGTCGCTCGTGTGCCTCACGAGATCACGCCAGCGGTGCGGTGCGACGACGAGGTCGGCAACGAACCGCTGGAGCTCCGCGAGCGTCAGGCTCATGTCGCGGGCGCGATCGCCGTCATGAGCCGGAGGCCGTTCGTCTGCAGTCGAGCCTCCTCGCCGGTCGCGACGGGCTCGACGACCGGGCGGTCTGAACCGTATACGAGCTGATCGGCGCCGACGGTCCGGATCATCGCCCGGATGGCCGCTGGCCCGTAGCTGGAAGTGTCGTAGAACACCAGCTTGTCACGCAGCTCGACGTGCGGGCCCCCGCGCGCCGCCAGCCGCTCGCTGTGCAGCGGAGCGCCACCTGCGAGCATCGCGAACAGCACCGTCAGCCGGGGGTGGTCGCGGCGGCCGATCGTTGCGAACGTCAGCCACGCCGCGTGCATCTGCGCAACGTAGTCGGTCAGCGCCCGCCACCACAATGGCTCGCTCAGCGACGCCTCGGGCACCCGATCGCCGGGGGCAGGACCCGGGTGCACAAACAGCGCCACCCGCCGCGCCGCGACCCGCTCGAGCACGAGGCTCATCACCGCCAAGCCGCGGGCTCCGATCAGGGCGCCGGCGGGCACACGAGATGCCGACGCAGCCTCGACCGAGCAGCTCGTCTACGTCGTCGGCGCAGGGTTGATCCAGTGCCACGGGACCCCAGGCGGCAAACGCATCGCCAAGACCCTTGACCCCGTCGAGGTGCGCGTCGATCAACTCGGTCGCGCTCTTGCGTGGCAGGGCCTCGATCCCGATTGGACTCGACAGCGCGATCAGCCCGAGGTCAAGCCCATCGCCACGCAACAGACGCAGGCGACGGCCCGGAGCCTCGGCCTCGAGATCGATCACGTGAGGCCCTCGCCGGCGCAATGCAGCAGCGTCAAGCCATCGCTGCAGCGGATGCAGGGCAGCGATTCGCGCGCGGCCAACGCGTCGATAAGCGGCCGCGTCCAGATATGCAATCAATTCGCAGCACAAAATTGGCGCGAGCAGCTCACTAGCAGCTCAGCTGTCGGCGCTCGCGGGCGGGGCCGGATCGGTGACGATGTGCTGCCGTCAGTCGCGGAGTTTTTGTGGATCCCAGCCGATGCAGACCGAGCCCCAACGCTGGCCTTTGACGTACATGGGGACCGAGAGAGTGTTCATGACCGCGCCGGTGTCGCGCGCATAGGTCCCGAGCAGGAAGACAGTGCGGCCTTGGGTGCGTTCGGTGAGCTGTGCGCCTTTGGCCTTGAGCTCTTGGCGGCTGAACGCGCGGGTGGGTAGTTCGATCCCGAGCTCCATCCGCGCGCCGCGGGTGAGGACAGGGGAGTCAAGGAACATTCGCTTGGTGCGGTTCCCGACCAGATCCTTGTCGGGGTCGCCGGTGATCGGTGTGGTGAACGCCTGGTTGTGGCACGGGGCGTAGGTGTTCAGATCGAGCGGCAGCGCGAACGTCAGCTCGGGAATCTCGGCGAGCATCGCGTCCATGTGCTGCATCATCTCCCGGTCGATCAGCGCGTCATACGCGGTGTGGTATTTCGGCGGCGTAAACCCGTCAGCGTCAGCGCGGGAGACATCGAACAGCCGCGCGAACCTCGGGATCAGCGGGCCTCTGGCTTCTTGGTAGCGCAGCTCGAGCACCTGCTCGAGTGTCACCTGGCGGCTGTCGATTGCCTGGTCGAAGATCGCGCACAGCTGATCGGCGAGCTGGTGGGTGCGCTTGGTCAGCCGGGAGATCAGCCCGCCGGTGTCAAACCGCGAGACCGCGCGCGAGGCCTTCTCGCTCCCGGCCGCCAGCTCGAGCTGGCGCTCGGCCGCGACACGCGTCTGCTGCTCGATTTCGCCGCTGGCGGCGGTTAGCTCGCCGAGGTTCTGATCCACAGCGTGCACGTCCCCAAGCTGCTGCTGCGCAAGCGCCGCGATCTTGGTCGCGGTCTCCGTCGAGCTTGACACCAGCCCGCTGATCCGCTCAAGCGCCTCCCGCCCCGTATCGGCGTTCTTGGCGCTGGTGGCGGAGCGCTCGCGCGTCGTCGCGGCGGCCTGCTCAACGATGCCCATCTTCTCGCGTGTCTGGCTGATGGTCGCCTGGATGCGCACGGTCTGCGCCGCGGTCTCAGCCGCGAGGCGCCCGACCTCCTCAGCGACGACCGCGAACCCGCGGCCGTGGTCTCCCGCCCTGGCCGCCTCGATCGCCGCGTTTAGCGCCAGCAACTTGGTTTGATCGGCGATCCTCGCGATCAGCGAGGAGAACTCGCTGATGCTCCCAAGCTCTGCTCGCGCGAGGCTCTCGACCAGCTCATCGACGCGTGCCGCATGCCCGCTGATCTCACCGATCGCGTCGATCACCTCCCCAACCACCCCGAGCCCCCGCTCGCTCTCGCTGAAGAGCTCGTGCGCCACACGCGCCGAATCGCCCGCTAGGCTCGCGGCGTCATCAGAGGAGCTGCGCAGCGAGCGAACCCGGTCGCTGACCGTCTCAAGCCCGCCGCGCAACCGTTGCGCCTGGCTGCTGATCACCCCCACCGCGACGCCGCTGCGCGCCGCGGCGCACGAGAAATCCTCCGTGATCCACATCAGCTCATCAAGCACCTGGGCGGTATCGCGGCACACCGCCCCAAGCTCGCCGCCACGCTCGGAGAGCACCGGCAGCAACCACACGCCGTCCGCGTCTTGCCCACGCTCCAGAACATCATCACTCGCAGGCGGGACCGGCCCGGACGCGGCCAAAGCGAGCGAAGGCGCCACCTCTGGAACGTCGAGGTCCTTGACACGAGCTAGGCCACGGATTCTCATCGAGCTTCACCCACAATCATCGGCACGCCACCCCCTCAGCTTGACCGCCCGCACCAGCATCTCCATCCGGATCCCGGGTGCAATTCGCTGCTTACAACGTTCCGCCTGGTCACCGTCGCCAGCACTACTGGTGTGTACCCACGAATAGCGATCGCCCGTATCGTTCACCAGGCGCTGCCGCGCAAGGAGTCGTGGGGCCGACGCTTGTGAGCCCCTCACCGATAGTCGAGGCTAAACACCAGCGTCGTGCCGGACCGCTTTGGTGCTGGTGGGGCCTGCAGGCGGCCGGTCGTGAGCGCCGCTGCTGCGATCGCCCACGTTTGCGTTGGCCGTCCCGGCGAAGGGCTGCCAGTGCCTGAGCGGATCGGACACGGCGCGCCGTTGCCGCCGTCGAATGGAGGGAGCAGGAGGGCGTGACAGCTCGAGTTGTGTGGGAGCGACGCCCGTTGGGTCTGCGTCGCGCGACTGCATTCGGTCGGATCACCCCTCCGCCGCGCTGCCGACGCATTCGCATCCGTGTTCTCGCCGGGGCCCAGCGAGCGAGCGCTGAGGCGACATTTCGTCGCCACAGCCGGCCACACGGGGTCGGAACACCACCGCGGCGAGTTGGCGCTCGCGGACGGGGCCGGCAAGGGCCACAGCTCCTGCTTTGATGGCGGCGCTGGCTTCTGCATTTAACGGTGCGACACGAGGTCGCACGTCTCGAGTGAACTACTGATTGGAGATCGACTGATGTGATGTTGAGCGAGTAGTTCCAGGCCCGTGCTCGTTGGCCTGTCCCCTCCCCGACGTGCGTTGTCCGGCTCCTGGTCGGCGGGGTGCGAAGCTCGGGGGAAAGCTCAAGGGCGGCCCGTTCCATCCGGGCGGCCACAGGCGAGGGGAAGACCGGAAATTGGGCGAATTGCTTGAACTCTCGTTGATGCCTCGTGATGCATGGCTCCGTTGGATGGGATGCTGGAGCGGGGTGTAGGGACTGGCCGTGGTGGAGCGGCAGGCGCCGGCCTCGGACGTTACGTGGTCGGGATGAGCACCGTTGTCCCCGGGGTACAGAGGGCGCCCTCCCCGGTCGTAGCTCGTGCGTGTGGAACGTGGTAACCCCGTCGTGGTCCGGACCTGTGGTCCGGTAAGCCGACCGTGAGGAGGGCCCAACTCCCCGGCGGGAATCGGATGACCGAGAAGCGAAATGCCGGTGGCCGAAAGGCGACGGGAAACCGGGACACGATCGCCAGCGCTCCAGCGGGCGGTCTCGGATAACCGACCGGATACCGGGCCTGGTGCCCGGGCGCGAAAGCGCGCTGACGCGGTCAGGTGAGCCTGTGAAGAGGAAGATGACCAAAGCCCCGGAACCGAAGGACAAGTTAGACGCCGCGACTACGGTCGTGGTGAACGGACCAGAGGACGCTGCGTTTGCCTGGCGCCAGATCGACTGGCGGCGGGTGGAGGCAGATGTACGACGGCTGCGCCAACGGATCTTCACGGCGTCGCAGGCGGGGGACCTGGGACGGGTCCGCAGTCTGCAGAAGTTGATGCTGCGGTCATATGCCAACACGCTGCTCAGCGTGCGGCGGGTGACCGAGCGCAACGCCGGTCGTTTGACCGCGGGCGTGGACGGCGAGGTCGTGCTGACCCCACAGGCCAAGATACAGTTGGCCGACAGGATCCAGCACCGCTCCGAGCCGTTTACGGCCCAGCCGGTCAGACGGGTGTACATCCCGAAGCGAGGTAGCAGCAGCAAACGCCGTCCGCTCGGTATTCCCGTGATTCTCGATCGGTGCCATCAGGCGCGGGTCGTCAACGCGTTGGAGCCCGAGTGGGAGGCGCGGTTTGAGCCGAAGTCCTATGGGTTTCGGCCCGGCCGCGGCTGCCAAGACGCGATCACAGCCGTCTATCAGGTTGCCAAGGCCCCAGCCCGCGGCGCCTGTGGGCGCTTG
>Ga0335081_10020086_pt1 | contig 10804 bp, 7 predicted proteins | sample Lox_Sample_35_FD_206713 | JGI IMG/M metagenome (GOLD analysis project Ga0335081, IMG submission 206713) | Soil microbial communities from Loxahatchee National Wildlife Refuge, Florida, United States - Lox_Sample_3.5 | ecosystem: Environmental > Terrestrial > Soil > Wetlands | place: USA: Florida... | reverse complement strand
GCTGCCGTTAAGCTCCGCCAGCACATCACGCACCAGCGCGCGGATCGCCCGCAACGGATGGTTCGCTGGAACCCGTGCCTCCGGCGAGATGTATGAAAACAGACGGCCCTGATCTACAAATCCCCCGTGCATCTTGCCCTCCACTGATTCGTCGTAGAAAACTGAATCAGCAAACTCTTGCGGCGGCCAGGGGTTTTTCCGCAAACTGCTAGTACCTTTCATGCCAACTTCTGACTTCACCTCGGAAAGCGCCAAGAAATTTCTAATAGTGGAGGGCTTACTGTTCTTTATGACTTTGGTTCTATTGCTTTTGCAAGGTCGCTTTGCGCAGCGAATTAAATCTGTGCGATCTGCGCTTCGCAATTTCGATGCCTACGCCCGTCAATATGAAAGCGAATGGGGCTCGCCGACGCGGTGATAGGGCCGCGCCGACACCGATCTACGGCACGATCATTAATTTATGGGCTGAATGGAATTCACTGATGTCCGCCGTAGGAACGACGTGCAACTCATTGTCTTTTAGAAGAACAGTGTAGCGCGAGAGGACGATAACCAATTTTGCGTCGTTGATGACTTGACCTTTGATTGTTACGTTCAAGTCGAACGCGGTGGTATCGAGAGCTAAATCCGCCATCCATTTGCCGAAACCAAAGGCTAGTAGCACTACGAAAAACACGAAGCTCACCGCTTGAATCGAACTAGGCCGCGTACGCGCTCGCATATGACTAAGCACCGCAAAAATCATCATTATGACCCCCCGGCTAGCACCACTCCGGACACGATATGGAAATATCCTTCGTGCTGGTGGACTGCGCTCCAAATCTCCAGCCCGAGCAAAATCAGTACTAATACTACCATACCTATGGTCCAGCGCTTCCTTGAGGCTGGCTCCATCCTCTTTGTATTGAACCACATGTAAAAGTAAGGATTGAGAGCCAAGATCGCTCCGCCGAGTATCCCCACTGCGATGATACCGAATGAAAGAACGTCCACGTATTGTACAAACCAAATAAGGCGCCAGCTGAATATGCTTAGATACGAGAACAAGAATGTTATCGATAACGCGAGGCCCACCACCACTGCGAGACCGGAGATAACGGAGAAATTCTCTTTGAGAAATGCCACGTGGTTGAAGCGCCGATGACGGTGTTTGCCGACTGAACTACCTCAGCATTTTCCTTTACCGGCGTTTCCATTTCATTATCCGCAGCCTGCTTGCAAGGTTAGGTTTCCGCCTGCATTGCTTTTACTGTCGTTCCAACGGTCGCCCATAGGCCGAGCAGGAATGCCAGCACACTCACGATCAAGCTGCCGAGCGAGCTAGCGTAGCCCGGATTGAGTGAAACGAAATCCGGGATTGTGCCGCGAAGCTTGCCCCGGATTTCGTTTCACTCAATCCGGGCTACGCTTGCTAGGCTTCCTCGAAGCTGAATTGCTTGAGCGCCGTCGGGTCTTCGGTGCGCTTGGAGGCGTCCAGGATTTCGATGCCGACAATGCGACCTTCCTCGTCGTAGTCCACGACGATGCCATCGGCGACCTCTTCGCTGTCTTTGATCGGCCGGTCGGTCAGGTTGAGATGGACCGCGTCCGCCGCATGATCCACTCTCATCCGCATGGTTTTGTCCTGGGCCTCGTCATTGCCGGGCTTGACCCGGCAATCCATGGTGCGTTTCGGCGGCCGAGAGCGTGCACGACGGTTTCCAACGCAGATGCTCAGCATGGATGCCCGGGTCAAGCCCGGGCATGACGGCGGAGAGAGCGCGCAACTCACAATGCCTTATTACTCTCCTTCACCACCGCCGCCTGATCGACATAAACCTCCGCCCCCATGTCGATGAACTTCTTCGACATCGACGCCATTCCGGCGTCGATATCTTTTTGTGTCCCTGTCGCGCCTGCGGCGCTCCCCGCCTCTTGTCGCGCCATGCCCTGCTGCTGATCGTTCAGCGTCGCCGCGTAATCGCGCACGTCTTGCGTGATCTTCATCGAGCAGAATTTCGGGCCGCACATGGAGCAGAAGTGCGCCACCTTGTGGGCTTCCTTGGGCAGCGTCTCGTCGTGGTATTTGAGCGCGGTGTCGGGGTCGAGCGAGAGGTGGAACTGGTCGACCCAGCGGAAGTCGAAGCGGGCGCGGGAGAGCGCATCGTCGCGGAGCTGCGCCGCCGGGTGGCCCTTGGCGAGGTCGGCGGCGTGGGCCGCGATCTTGTAGGCGATGACGCCGTCCTTGACGTCGTTCCTATCGGGCAGGCCGAGATGCTCCTTCGGCGTGACGTAGCAGAGCATGGCGGTGCCGAACCAGCCGATCATGGCGGCGCCGATCGCGCTCGTGATGTGGTCGTAGGCCGGCGCGATGTCGGTGACCAGCGGGCCCAAGGTATAGAACGGCGCCTCGCCGCACTCCTTGAGCTGCTTGTCGACGTTGATCTTGATCTTGTGCAGCGGCACGTGGCCGGGGCCTTCGATCATGACCTGGCAGCCCTTGTCCCAGGCGACCTTGGTGAGCTCGTCGAAGCGCTCGTAGAGGAAGCTCTCCTTGTGGTGCGCCAGGCACCACTTCGCCATGATCGAGCCGCCGCGCGAGACGATGCCGGTGACCCGGTTGGCGGTGAGATGGATGTAGCCGAGGCGGACGCCGGCGTGGATGGTGAAATAATCGACGCCCTGCTCGCACTGCTCGATCAGGGTGTCCTTGTAGCACTCCCAGTCGAGCTTGACCGGATCGCCGTTGACCTTCTCCAGCGCCTGATAGATCGGCACGGTGCCGATCGGGACCGGCGCATTGCGGATGATCCATTCGCGGGTGTTGTGGATGTTGCGCCCGGTGGAGAGGTCCATCACCGTGTCGGCGCCCCAGCGGATCGCCCACACCATCTTGTCGACTTCCTCCTCGACCGAGGAGGTCACCGCCGAGTTGCCGATATTGGCGTTGATCTTGGTGAGGAAGTTGCGGCCGATCGCCATCGGCTCGAGCTCGGCGTGATTGATGTTCGACGGAATGATGGCGCGGCCGCGCGCCACTTCCGAGCGCACGAATTCCGGCGTCACGAACAGCGGCACCGAGGCGCCGAAGCTCTCGCCGTCGTCGGCGCGCTCCTGCGCGCAGTCGAGCATCTTCTTGCGGCCGAGGTTTTCGCGCTCGGCGACGTAGATCATTTCCTTGGTGATGACGCCCTGGCGCGCCCATTCGAGCTGGGTCACGGGCTGGCCGGGCAGGCCGCGCAGCGGCTTCGGCAGGTTCGGGAAATTGCGGGCGAGGTGCTTGCCGGACACGTTGCCGTTGTCGACCGGCTGGATCGGCCGGCCGTCGTATTCCTCGACGCCGCCGCGCTCCTTGACCCAGGCGACGCGGGCGCGCTTGAGGCCCCGCTCGACGTCGATCGCGGCGTCGTTGTCGGTGTAGGGCCCGGACGGATCGTAGACCCGCACCGGCTCCTCGCCGGCGCCTTCGCTGAGCGGAATTTCGCGCAGCGGCACGCGCAAATCCGGCGCCGCCTCCGGCACCGAGAAGATTTTCCGGGAGCCGGCGATCGGCCCGGTGGTGACCTTCGGGGTGGCGAGATCGGTTTCGGACAGCGGCTTGTTCATCGGGCGCTCCATGAATGTCGAGCGATCCGAGGCGGCAGTCCGGCGGCGGGTTTTGGAGGAGTTTCCGTCCCTTCGCCGGCATGACCCGGATCAGGTTCAAAGGGTTTTTCTCAGCCCGCTCCCGGGCACCCCTCGGAACGCAGGTAATCTATGCGCTGGGGCCTTCATGTCAACGCGGTGACGGAATGACTGGTTCGCACGCGCAACATGCCTTTGGTTCACCGTCATCCTGAGGTGGCCGCGAAGCGGCCCTCGAAGGAGACGGCCGAGGCGCCCGGGCCGTCTCCTTCGAGGCTCGCTTCGCTCGCACCTCAGGATGACGGATCCAAAGCGCGGTTTACACAGCGGCGCACGCACACTATCCGGTAGCGCCAAGGGAAAACGGGGGAAGCCCCATGGCGGGCGAGACCAAGGCGCTGGCGGAGTTCGCGGCCGGCCTGCGCTACCAAGACATCCCGGCGCCGGCCGTCGCCATGGCCAAGGCCTGCATCATCGACACCGTCGGCGTGGTGGCGTTCGGCTCGACGCTGCCGTGGAGCCGCATCGTCGACGACTACGTGCACCACGTCGGCGACGGCCGCTCCACGGTGATCGGCCCGGGCTTTCGCCGCACCAGCGCCCCGGGCGCCGCGTTCGCCAACGGCGCCTTCGCCCACGCCTTCGAGTTCGACAATCTGCGCCAGCCGTCGACCGGCGTGCATCCCGGCGCCACGGTGCTGACCGGCGCGCTCGCCGCCGCCGAGGAGGCGCAAATCTCCGGCAAGGATCTCATCACCGCTTTCGTCGCCGGCCTCGAATGCATGTTCCGCTTCGCGCTGGCGGCGAAGAGCTCGAGCGAGAAGCTCGGCTTTCATGCGCCCGGCATCACCGGCGTGGTCGGCTCGGCGGTTGCCGCCAGCAAGGTGATGAAGCTTTCCGCGGCGCAGACCACCATGGCGATGGGCATCGGCGGCTCGTTCTGCTCAGGCCTGCTCGCCTTCGTCAAATCCGGCCAGGGCGGCATGGTCAAGCGCATTCACATGGGCCGCGCCGCCGAGGGCGGCGTCACCGCCGCGAGCCTCGCGGCGCGCGGCTTCGAAGGGCCCGAGGTCATCCTCGAAGGCAAGTTCGGCGTGCTCGACGTCTATGCCCGCGACGGCGAGCCGTCGCTGATCGCCGCGGGTTTGGGCGAGCGCTGGGAAACCTTGACCATCACCTTCAAGACCTTTCCCTGCCACGTCACCGCGCAGTCGCCGGTGCAGGCGCTGCTGGCGCTGCGGGCGCAGCACGCGTTCGCGCCGCAGGACGTCGTCCGGATCGTTATCGACGTCTCCGACAAGGTGCTGTCGCACCACGCCGAGACGGCGCCGCGCGACGTGGCGACGGCGCAATACAGCTTGCCGTTCACCATGGCGCTGGCGCTTTACCGCGACCCCGGCGATCCGCAGGCGTTCCTCGACGGGCCGAACCAGAACCCGGCGATCCTCGCGCTCGCCAAGCGGGTCGAGCTGCGGCCCTATGCCAAGGACGGGCCGAACAACAACGACATGGCCTGCCGGCTGCATATCGAGCTGAAAGACGGCCGCGCGCTCGACATCGCCAAGACCGACTTCGAAGGCACCGTCACCTCGCCGCTGTCGCGTGAGCGGCTGGAGCAGAAGTTTCTCAAGCTGTCGCGCGTCATTCCCGAGGCGCAGCGAATGGCGCTGCTGGCGCGGCTGAACGATCTGGAGAATCAGCAGGTCGCGGAGCTGTTTCGGTTTTGAATAAAGCTACCGGCCGTTCGATGCGTTACGCCGTCGATCGCAACGGCTACGAAACGTTCCAAACGGCGGCCGTTGCGATCGACGGCTTGCACTGAGCGACTTCCGGGGCTGCGCGGCGCTCAATAATCCTTCAGCAGCCGCTCGATATAGTCGAGCTCTTCCTGCGGCCGGCCCATGTCGCCGAAGCGCTTGCGCAGTTCCTCGAGGATGCGGCGGGCGCGCTGCACGTCGATCTCCGGCGGCACCTTGACCGACGAATCGTCCCAGTCGCGGCCGTGCAGCGGCCGGCCGAGCGGATCGGTCTCCTGCTCGGCGCGCGGCTGGCCGAGCCGGCCGGCGCGGCCGGGTCCGGGCCCCTGCCCCATCTGCTGCTGCTGGCGCAGCGCCTGCATCAGCGACTGCGCGCCCTTGCGCAGCGCATCGAGGGCGCGGCCCTGCGAATCCACCGCGCTGTTGGGATCGTTGTCGCCGAGCTCGCTCTCGGCCTGGCCCATCTCCTTGCCGGCGCGGCCGAGCTGATCCATCTGCTCCTGGTCCTGCTGGCCGTCGCGGTCCTGGCCCTGGCCGAAGTTCTTGAGCTGCTCCATCAGCTGATCGAGACGATCGCGCAGCGCCTGCTGGCTCTGCCGCAACTGGCCCATATCGTCGCCGGGCTGCTGGTTCATCTGATCGTCGCCTTGCTGCTGGCCGGGCTGCGCCTGCTGGCCGCGCTGCTGACCGCGCGGGCGGCGCTGACCCTGGCGCTGGTCCTGGCCCTGGCGGAAGGTGCGATCGCGCAGCTCCTGCTGCTGGCGGATCACGTCGCCGAGCTCGTCGAGCGCCGACATCATGTCGTCGCCGCCGTCGTCCATGTCGGGCGACGCCATCTGCAGATTGTTCATCATCTGCTCGAGCTGCTGCAGCAGCTGCCGCGCGGCGTCGCGGGCGCCGCTCTTTGCCATGTTCTCCAGCCGGTCGAGCATGTTCTTCAGATCGTTCTGGCTGAGCACGCGCGCATTGGGGCCGAGCGGCCGGGCGGCCTGCGGATTGTTCTTGAGCTGCTGGGCCAGCGCCTGCATGAAACGGTCCATGGCGGCGCGCAGCTGATCCATCAGCGCCTTGATCTCCTCGTCGCCGGCGCCGCGCTCGAGCGCCTGGCGCAGCGCCTCCTCGGCGTTGCGCAGATTGGCCTGCGCGTCGGCAATGTCGCCGTCCTCGATCTGGGTCGCCATCGACCACAGCCGGGTGACGACGTCGCGCAGATCGTCGTCGGTCCTGGCGCGCACCAGCCGCCAGTAGATCGACCGCAGGCCCAAATAGATGCCGGCTTCGGGCGTGAACTTCTCCGGCGCCAGCGTCAACGCATCGAGCGCATCGAGCACGTGCGGCTGCGCATTGGCATCGAGCGCCAGCGCGCGGCGCTGCTCGACCAGCGCCCGCGCCAGCGGCTTGGTGAACACGCGCTCGGGCAGGCGGAACGACACCGGCTCGCTGCGGCCCTCGTTGCCGCCCTCGTCGCGGGCCACCAGCGTCATCGTCACCTCGGCGCCGGCCCACGGATGATCGGTCAAGTCCTTGATGGTCTGGGTGACGCCGGCCTTGGTGCGCGCCTGCGGCAGGATCAGCGCGAAATCGGGCGGCCCATACAGCGGATGCGCGGAGTCGGCATCGGCCGCGGCGCCGGCCTTGCGAACGAAAGTCGCCTTCGCTTCGGTCACGCCGTAGTCGTCCTCGAGCCGGTACGACAGCAACAGCGAGCCGCGCTGCTGCTGTTCCGGATCCTTGGTCAGCTCGATGGTCGGCGGCTTGTCGGGAATGACATTGAACGCCCAGGTCAGATCGTCGCCGGCGCCGCGCAAGGTGGCGCTGCCGGTCGCGGCGATGGCGAAGCGATGCTCGTCGGTGCCGGCCGGCGGGTGGACCTGCTCCTTCGCCGGCGTCACGCCGCCGGTCGCGGCGAGTTCGAGATCGACCTTGCCGGTCGAGCGCACCACCAAGGTCGAGTTGACCGGCACCGCGACGATGTTGCCGGCGCTCGGCGGCGCCGTGGTTTCGCCGGGATGAATGCCGGCGAGGATTTGCGGCGGCCGTGCGGTGTAGGCCGGCGGAATGACCCAGGCGTCGACGCGGAAGTTCGCCGGCAGCACCACGCCCTGCCAGTCGAACGCCGCGGCGATCCGTTTCCAGCGCTCGCCGCCGGCGGCGAAGAACGTGGCGACACAGGCGAGCAGAACGAGCGCGCGCAGCGCGTAGGGATCGCGCCGCGACACCCGCGGCGACGGCCAGCCCGACTTCAGGGTCCGCGCCGCGGCGAGCGCCCGCTCGACATGGGCGTTCCACAGCGCGAGCGAATAAGGATCCTGCGGCGCGACCGCGAGGTCGTCGGCGATCGCGGTGGCCGGCCGGTGCGGCAGGCCGCTGCCATGGTCGATGCGGCTCAGCGCGTCGCGTCGGCCCGGCATGCGGACATGGACGAACGGCCAGGCGGCGACCACGGCAAGCGCCGCGCAGGCGATCACCGCCGCGGCACGCCCCAGCGGCGGCAGCCACAGCCAGACGCCGAGCCAGGACAGAGCGAGAAAAATGCCGATGGCGGTGGCGAGCGAGGTCAGCGCCGGCCACAGCCGCTCCCACAGCAGCGTCCAGCGCGCCCGCGTCAGCGCCGCCGCAAGCCGCGACCGGCTCACGGCATCGAGGTCCTGGCGCAGATCCTGGCGCGGCTCGATGGCCGGTTGAGCTTCGCTCACAATCGTCCCGTCATTTGGCGCAATATGGCGCAATTCCTGCGTGACAACAGGGTAACATGAGGGCGGGTTCAAGGCAGTAAAACCCGCTCACGATAATTCTATGCAAGTTCAAAGCCAGGGCGGCAGGTGGTCGAGCGCGATCAACTGCTCGGCCGCAAGCCGCGGCCGCACCACGGCCCATTCGCCTTTGCGCACAAGCACTTCCGGGATCAGCGCACGGCTGTTGTAGGTGCCGGCCTGGACCGCCCCATAGGCGCCGGCCGACATCACGGCGAGAAGCTCGCCCGGCTGCGGCTCCACCAGCGCCCGGTCGAGCGCGAGGTAATCGCCTGATTCGCAGACCGGCCCGACCACGTCGGCGGTGATGCGCGGCGCGCCGGGCGCGCGCTCGCGCACCGGCCGGATGGCGTGATGGGCCTCGTACAGCGTCGGCCGCACCAGATCGTTCATGCCGGCGTCGACGATGACGAAGGTCTTGGCCTCGCCGTGCTTCACGTAGAGCACGCGCGTCACCAGGATGCCGGCATTGCCGACGATGAGCCGGCCCGGCTCGAAGATCAGCCGGCAGTCGAGCCCGCGCGTCGCGTTCTTGACGATCCTGGCATAGGCGTCGGGATCGGGCGGCGGCTCGTTGTCCTCGTGATAAGGGATGCCCAAGCCGCCGCCGAGATCGATGTGCTCGATGCTGTGGCCGTCGGCGCGCAGCGCGCGCACGAAATCGGCGAGCAGCGCAAACGCGTCGCCGAACGGATCGAGCGCGATGATCTGGCTGCCGATATGCATGTCGACGCCGGCGATGCGCACGCCGGGAAGCTTGGCGGCACGGGCATAGACGGCGCGGGCGCGGCTGATCGGAATGCCGAATTTGTTCTCGGCCTTGCCGGTCGCGATCTTGGCGTGGGTCTTGGGATCGATATCGGGATTGACGCGGATGGAGATGTCGACGGTGCGGCCCTTGGCGGCGGCAATGCCGGAAAGGAGCTCAAGCTCCGGCTCGGATTCGACGTTGACGCAGAGAATGCCTTCGTCGACCGCGAGCGCCAGCTCGGCTGCGGTCTTGCCGACGCCGGAGAACATGATCTTGCGCGGCGGCACGCCGGCGGCGCGCGCGCGCAAGAGCTCGCCGCCCGACACCACGTCGGCGCCGGCGCCGAGCCGCGCCAGCGTGGCGATCACCGCCTGATTGGAATTCGCCTTCATGGCGTAACAAATGAGCGCGTCGACGTCGGCGAAGGCGCCGGCGAACACCCGATAATGCCGCTCCAGCGTCGCGCTCGAATAGCAATAAAACGGCGTGCCGACAGCATCCGCCAGCGCGACGAGATCGACGTCTTCGGCGTGCAGCACGCCGTTGCGATAGTCGAAGTGGTGCATGGGCGTATTTAGCGCGGGATCAAGCGATGCGCCATGGCTCGGCGCATCAGGTGGCTGCCGCCGCTGCGCTCAGCGCAGCAGCGGATCGAGCACGAACGATTTCCGCTCGCCCGGCGTGGCCACCGGATTGCCCTGGGCATCGAAGCCGTTTTTCACCGCGGTCGCGTCCTGCTGCTGTTGCGTCAGGGTGCCGCGCGACGACGGCAGGAACGACGATGGCCCGGCCGGCGCGGCGGCGACCGGCGGCTGCGTCGCCGGCCCGGGCGGCAATTCGAGCTCACCTTTGCGACCGCAGCCGGCAAGGCAAAGTGCCGCGGCGGTCACGGCAAGCACAAGAGCGCGAGCCGTGCCGCTCATCCCCGCGAAAGCGGGGACCCATCGCCGGATTCCCGCTTGCGCGGGAATGAGCGGAGATTTCAGACGACGACGGGCCAAAAGCCCCTCCCCCTACGCACAGCACAATCTAGCAGACCAGACCGCGGCGGCGACATTGTGTCGGCTTTGGCCTTTCCAGCCGGTTTATGAGGACTTGGCTTGCAGCCGTTTCAGCCAGCGTTTGGCCTCGGCGCGGACGTTGTTCGGCGCGGTGCCGCCGAAAACCTTGCGGCTCGCGACCGATTTGTCGACCGAGAGCACGCCGTAAACCGCCTTGGTGATGCGCGGCTCGACCGCCTGCATGGCGCTGAGCGGCAGCTTCTCCAGCGGCACGCCGGCTTCAGCCGCCTTGGCGACAATGCGGCCGGTGACGTGATGGGCCTCGCGGAACGGCATTTTGAGCGTCTGCGTCAGCCAATCGGCGAGATCGGTGGCGGTGGCGAAGCCTGAGCCGGCGGCCGCGCGCATCGCCGCGACGTCGGGCGCAAGATCGCGCACCATGCCGGTCATGGCGGTGAGCGACAGCGTCAGCGCATCGACGGCGTCGATGGCGCCTTCCTTGTCCTCCTGCATGTCCTTCTGATAGGCGAGCGGCAGGCCCTTCATCACCAGCATCAGCGCGGTGAGCGCGCCGAACACGCGGCCGGTCTTGGCGCGCACCAGCTCGGCGGCGTCGGGATTGCGCTTCTGCGGCATCATCGACGAGCCGGTGGTGAACTTGTCCGACAGCCGAATGAGTCCGACCACGGGCGACGACCAGATCACGATCTCCTCGGCGAGCCGCGACAGGTGCACGCTTGCGAGGGCGCAGGCCGACAGCGTCTCCAGCACGAAGTCGCGGTCGGCGACCGCATCGAGCGAATTCGCCATCGGCCGGGCAAAACCGAGCGCTTTCGCGGTCATGGCGCGGTCGATCGGAAACGACGTGCCGGCGAGCGCGCCCGAGCCGAGCGGGCTTTCGTTGAGGCGCTTTCGCGCGTCGGCCAAGCGGCTGCGGTC
>Ga0335081_10020085_pt1 | contig 10805 bp, 11 predicted proteins | sample Lox_Sample_35_FD_206713 | JGI IMG/M metagenome (GOLD analysis project Ga0335081, IMG submission 206713) | Soil microbial communities from Loxahatchee National Wildlife Refuge, Florida, United States - Lox_Sample_3.5 | ecosystem: Environmental > Terrestrial > Soil > Wetlands | place: USA... | reverse complement strand
TGTCGATACCTATAGGTCGAGCGGCAAGGGCGGGCAGCATGTGAACACGACCGATTCGGCGGTTCGAATCACGCACCTCCCGACCGGCATCGTTGCCAGTTGCCAGAATGAGCGCTCGCAACACAAAAACCGCGAGAAGGCGATGAGCATGCTGCGCTCGAAACTCTACGAGTACGAACTGGAGAAGAAGCGCGAGATCACGAAGCAGATCGAAGATTCGAAGCTAGACATCGACTTCGGATCGCAGATCCGCTCGTATGTGTTGCAACCGTATCGGCTCATCAAGGACCACCGGACGAAGCTAGAGGTTGGCGACGTGGACCGTGTGATCGACGGCGTCCTTACACCGTTCATGCGGGCCTATCTGCGCATGCGGCGGGGCGAGAAGAAGTCGTGAGCACGCGGGGAGCGGCCATCCATCGCGGAGTGAAACTGGAATACCTCACGATTGGCTGGAACTTGCTGGAAGGAGTGGTTGGGCTGGCAGCGGGAGTGGTGGCGGGCAGCATCGCGCTGGTGGGCTTCGGAATTGATTCTCTGATCGAAATTTCTTCCGGCGGAATTCTGCTCTGGCGCTTGCACGCCGATGGTGATGATGAGCAGCGCGAAGCTGTCGAGCATCGCGCGCTGAAGTTGGTGGGAATTACTTTGTTAGCACTCGCGGCCTATGTTGCGGTTGAGTCAGCGCTAAGTGTGGCAAAGCACGAAGCGCCGGACCGGAGTCTGCCGGGAATCGCGCTGGCCATCGCCTCGTTGATTGCGATGCCGGTACTGGCGCGAGCCAAGCGCCGGGTCGCCTCGGATCTATCCAGTTCCGCTATGCGAGCCGATTCATGGCAAAGCGACATTTGCGCTTACCTCGCGGCGATCTTGCTGGTGGGTCTGCTGCTGAACGCGGTCCTGGGATGGTGGTGGGCCGATCCGGCGGCGGGGCTGGTGATGACGCCAATCATCGCCTATGACGGCATGCGGGCTTGGCAGGGAAAAATATGTGATGAATGCCAGTGAGACTGCGACACCCACTGCGATCCGAGGGCGAGGCGCCCTCGGGACTGCCGGCAAGGTGCCGGCGCTACAATTTCGGCAATGAAAACATCAGCGCCACCGACGCTTGGCCTGCGCCTGCAGCGCGCGTTTCGCTACGCTGCCGGGAAGCACGCAGGACAAACGCGAAAGAGAACCGCAGTGCCTTATCTTTCTCACCTGATGGCTGTCGCATCGTTAGTGCTGGAAGCGGGCGGCGATGAAGAAATGGCGATCGCGGCTCTGCTTCATGATGTTGTCGAGGATTGTGGCGGCGTGCCGAGGCTACGGGAAATTCGGCGGAAGTTCGGGGCGCGGGTGGCGAGAATGGTCGAGGGATGTACCGATTCATTTGGCGATCCCAAGCTGCCATGGTTGGAACGAAAACGGGCTTATCTGGGTCGATTGTCAAAGGAAGATCCAGAAACTCGACTGGTTTCCGCTGCCGACAAACTGCACAATGTGCGCACCGTCCTCACCGACTACCGCCAGCACGGGGAATCAATCTGGGGACGGTTCAATGGCGGGCGTGACGGCACGCTCTGGTACTATCGCGCTTTGAGGCAGGAATTCGGACGGAAGCCGAATCGGCTGACACGGGAATTACAGACAACACTGGATGAATTGGAACGAGCAGTAAGCCTGGAGCCGCGTAAGTAGCGAGTCGCGAGTAGCGAGTAGCGAGTTTTTGATGCCACAGGTTTTCCGACTGGAAACTCGCAACTCGGTACTCGCGACCCGCGACTCGCTACTCGCAACTGAATTCTGGAGACGAACTCATGCCGCGGATGATTGACCTGATCCGCAAATCGCAGCTCTCGTCGAATATGGTGCAGGCGGCGGCGCGCGGAGCTTTGGCCGTCCCCCCTGGCGAGATGCTGGAAATCCTGGTGCACCTGGCGTTGCACAACAAAGTGTTCGCCGAGCAGGCACGCATGACGCTGGCCGGCTGGGACGAGAAGGCTTGCCAGCAGGTGGCGGCAGATTCGGCGACATCCAAGGAAGTGCTCGACTATCTGATTTCGCCCAGGAATCTCAGACCGGTTCTGTTGCCTGGCTTGCTGGAAAATCCCGCGATTGCGGAAGAACAGGTAGCGGAGTTGGCGGCCGCCGGTTCCCGCGACGTCATTGAGGTGATGCTGGGAAGCGCGCGAGTGAAGGGTTCTGCGGCACTGCAGGAGGCGCTGCGCTCGAATCCGCGATCGCGGCCAAACGATCTCGAAGGTATCGGCCGGTCGAGCGATGCCCGGGAAACGCCAGCGCGTGCCCAGGCGGTGGCAGCCACCGAAGTTGCCTATCCGCTGGATACGCCAGCCCTTTTGCCAGTTAAGCAGGCAGGGGCGTCGCTTACTTCAGCGGTCACGGCGAGCGAAGTGGTTCCAACGTCAGCGGCGCAGCCGGAACCGCAGAGCGATTCCGAGGGGGTTGCGGAAGACGCGTTAGCACAGGCGCTGGAACAATTCCTCGAAGAAAACAAGAGCGAGTTGGCGACGGCGGAGAACAAGCCGTTTCAGCCGATCGGCGGCATCCGCGAAGGCGGGGTAAGCGAAGGATCGAGTCCGGAACATGCCGCCGCTCCGGAGGTGATTGCGGGCGAGAGCGGAGGTGCGCCATCGGCGACGGCAAAGCCAGGTACGCCTGCGGCGATGCAGCACGCGAAGAAACCGGTTCCGCACCAGGAAGAACGCCGCGACAGCACCCTGCAGAAGATCGCCAAGCTCGATATCAAAGGACGGATCGCGCTCGCCATCCGGGGTGGCAAAGAAGAGCGCTCGATTCTGATCCGTGATGGTACAAAACTGGTCGCGCTGGCGGTGCTCGACTCGCCAAAAGTGACCGATGGCGAAGTCGAGGGATTTGCCCTGCAGAAGAACGTACTGGAATCTGTGCTGCGCGCGATCCCGCTGAAGCGACGTTTTGCCAAGAATTACGCGATCATGCGCAACCTGGTCTATAACCCGCGCACGCCGCTCGATCTGTCGCTGGGATTGATGAAGAACCTGCTGATCCACGATTTGAAGAACCTGTCGGGGAACAAGGAAATATCGGAGACGATTCGGAAGCTGGCGCTGCGCATGTACAAGCAGAAGATGGAGAAGAAAGACTAGTACCCAGTACCCGGTACCCAGTACCCAGAAGGAAGATGGCACAGCATTTCAAAGATCTGGTCGTTTGGCAGAAAGCGATGGAGATGGTCGCAGAGGTCTACAAGCTAACCGAGAACTTTCCAAAGCGCGAGGTCTATAGTCTCACCGACCAAATTCGTCGCGCCGCAGTTTCGGTCCCAAGCAACATTGCTGAAGGACAGGCACATTACAATAACTGTGAGTTTCTTCATTTCCTGCGCCATTCGTCGGGATCGTTAGCCGAGCTGGAGACACAGTTCTTGATTGCTGAGAAGCTTGGCTGTACAGATCCGCAATCGATTGCTCTGATTTCGGACCGCGTCCATGAGGTCGGACGTATCCTGAACGGATTAATTGCTTCAGTTCGCGAACAGGTTGACCCTGCCGCATAATCGAGGGTTGAATTTGCTGGGTCCCGGGTACTATGACGCAAGATCCAATTTACGACCTGCTCAAGAGAGTAAAAACGATCGCGGTGGTCGGTCTGTCGGACAGCCCATTGCGACCGAGCCATGGCGTGTCGGCATACATGCAGGCGCAGGGTTACAAGATCATCCCGGTAAATCCGCAGATCGCAGAGGCGCTGGGAGAAAAATCGTATCCGTCGCTGCTGGATATTCCCGGGAAGATCGACTTGGTGGATGTTTTTCGCCGGCCGGAGTACGTGGATGAAATCGTCGATCAAGCAATCAAGTTGAAGATTCCTGCGATCTGGCTGCAGGAGGACGTGATCAACGAGCGCGCCGCCGAAAAGGCGAGGAAAGCCGGAATGTTCGTCGTGATGGACCGCTGCATCCTGAAGGAGCACCGAGCCAGGTTCAGGTAGGCGGGGATGAAATTGACGATCGAGATCTGGCTGACTACATTGTCAGAGACTTGCGCCTTTTAATGATGAGAGAGACCGATCTTGAATAAGAGATGGCCGGTCGAGAGGCATGAGCACATTGGACGGTCAAAAAGAGTGTGAAACAGCGAGAAATTCGCGGCTTGTGGAACTGAGCCACACCATCACCGAAGGGTTGATCACCTACAAAGGCTTTCCGGCGCCTCTCATTTGCGACTTCCTGAGTCGCGAATCTTCCAAGCGCTCCTATGAGGAGGGCACCAGCTTCCAGATTGGCAAGATCGAAATGGTCGCGAATACCGGCACATATCTTGATTCTCCTTACCATCGTTTCGAGCATGGCAAGGACGTGTCGGAACTGGACTTGGCGCAGGTGGCTGACTTACCGGCCGTGGTTGTGCGCGTGGAAGGGATATCGGGCAAGGTCGTCGATCGGGATATTTTGTTGCCAGTCGATGTGGAAGGAAAGGCAGTTCTGGTACATACGGGTTGGGCGAAGCATTGGGCGACCGACCAGTATTTCGAGGGACATACCTTCTTAACCGAGTCGGCCGCAATCCATTTGCGAGAACAGGGCGCTCGACTGGTAGGAATCGATTCGCTCAACATAGATGACATTTCGGGCGGCTCGCGCCCGGTGCACACAACCCTGCTGGGAGCGGGCATTCCGATCGTCGAACATTTATGCAATCTGGAGCAGCTGCCGATTTCGGGGTTTACCTTCACGGCGGCGCCAGTGAAGGTGAAAGGGATGGGCAGCTTTCCTGTGCGGGCATACGCGAGATTGAATAGCGAATGAATGTTGGTGGACCGAACGATCCGGTTGCCTGGAAAGATGCCTAACGCTGCCAGACCGTCGGCGCTTCGTCGTTACCTGAGACGAGAATCACGGTCGCGTCGTCGCGGAGGCCGGCGCCGTTCACGAATTTCCTCACGTCCGCGAGCAGGCTTTCGGGGGTAGTTTCCGGCGACTGCAGTTGAGCCAGCAAGCGCTCGCGGCCGTATTCATTTTCAGAGTCGATGCCTGCTTCGGTGATGCCGTCAGAATAGAAAGCGAGCTGCGAATCCGGGCCGAGCGAAACTTCTATCTCGGAGAATTTGCCAACGGCAACCCCGAGCGGCAAGCCTTGCTCGATCTGAATCCAGCGATGGCCTGAAGGCTCGACGAGCAGCGGGGGCAAATGTCCGGCATTGGCGAGACGCAGGGTACGCTTGGCGGGATCGAGTTCCGCGTAGACCATGGTGACAAATCGGCCGGTGGGAAAATCTTCGACCATCATGTTATTCAGGCTGGTCAGGACTTCGGCCGGACCGGAACCAGTCTGCGCCAGAGAGCGCAACATGCCGCGGGCGGCGGACATGAGCAGCGCGGCGGCGGTGCCTTTGCCGGAAACATCGGCGAGCACCAGTCCCCAGCGTCGATCTGGAAGCGGGATGTAGTCGTACCAGTCGCCGCCAACCGCGCCGGCGGGGATCGACAGACCTGCAACGCGGAAGCCGGGGATCAACGGCGAAGAACGCGGCAGCAGAGCCTGCTGAATTGTGCGCGCCTCTTCGGCCTCGCGGCTCATGCGCTCGCGGGCATGGAGCTCATCGCGGAAACGGCGCGCGTTGTAGACGGCGACTGCGATATGCGAACACAAGCCCTGAAGAAGGCGAAGCTCGGTCTCGCAAAAGGCGTCAAGTTCGTGATGCGAGGCGGTAAGCACGCCGACCAATTGGCCGTCGACTTCAAGCGGGATGGCGACTTCGGAGCGAGTGCTCGGCTCACAGGCAACGTAATATGGATCGCGGCTGACGTCGGGGGCGTAGTGCATCCGGCGAGTGACAGCCACATGGCCGGACATCCCGGACTTGCCTTGGCGGCCGATCTTGAAATGATGTCCCTTTTGGTGCAGGGTGCAGCCGCGAACCCCCGCAAGCTGGAGTTCATTCTCTTCGGGGTTGTGAACATACAAATTGATTTCAACGCAGCCGAGGGCGCTGCACACTTCGTCCACTACCCGCTGCACAATTTCATCGAGATCGAAGGTGGAGGTAATGCGCTGGGCAAACTTCTGCAGACGCAGCAACTCGGCAAGCTTGTAGGAAGAGACCTCCGAAGCGGGTGGTAGCGGGGGATTGAAATTGATCTGTGGGCTAGTGGCCACGGGCATGCTCCAATTGGTGCAATTTTGCTGGGGTAGCCACAGAGGCGATCCCCAATTTACCTATGCATGCTGATCTAAGCTTAACCGGACGAGCGACGAGCGCTACTTTCCTGCCTACGAATATTTGATTGCGGAAGTCAGCCTTCCGATTCCCTTTTTGTTCGTGGAGGCCGGTGGTTTTTGAGCTTTCGAATTTCTTCCAGGCGCTCGCGAATTCGTTTTTCGATGCCCTCGCTCGTAGGCTCGTAATAAACCCGTCCACGGAGATTTTCAGGCAGGCATTCCATGTCGGCAACCTTTTCATCGAGATCGTGCGCGTATTGATAGCCTTGGCCGTAGCCGAGGCCCTTCATCAATCCAGTGGGAGCGTTGCGCAGGTGCAAGGGAACCGGTTCAGCGGCGGTTCGCTCGACATCAGCCTGCACGGCGCCATAGGCCGTATAGAGGGCATTCGATTTCGGCGCCACACACAGATATACGACTGCCTGGGCCAGGGCGAGATTGCCTTCCGGCATGCCGATAAAATCGACCGCATCACGCGCGGCCATACACAGGCCGAGGGCGTTCGGATCGGCAAGGCCGATATCCTCGACCGCCATTCGAACCACGCGGCGCGCGACGTAGAGCGGATCTTCGCCAGCTTCGAGCATGCGGCCCAGCCAGTACAGCGCGGCATCGGGATCGCTGTTACGCACCGATTTGTGCAGCGCAGAAATCAGGTTGTAGTGCTCTTCGCCGGCTTTGTCGTAGAGAAGAACGCGCTTCTGGAGGGCTTCGTGGACGATTTCGTCGGTGATCGTGGCCGGAGTGCCGGGCGATCGCGACGGAGACGCAGCAAGCTGCGTCTCTACAGACGGCTCCGGGTGCGGCGCCGCAGATCGTGGATCGACAGCCAGGGAGGCGGCGATCTCGAGCGCGTTGTAGGCGCTGCGCGCGTCGCCGCTGGAATAGGCGGCAATCTTTTTCAGAACCTCGTCGGATGCGTCGAGATGTAGCGCGCCAAGACCACGCTCGGAATCGACGAGGGCGCGCTGGAGCAGGGTGACGATTTGATCCTCGGTGAGTTGCTTTAAGACATATACCCGGCAGCGGGACAGCAGCGCGCCAATAATCTCGAACGAAGGATTCTCGGTAGTTGCGCCGATCAGGCGGATGCTGCCTTTTTCAACGTAGGGCAGGAATGCGTCCTGCTGGGCTTTGTTGAAGCGGTGGATCTCGTCGATGAAAACAATGGTGCGGGTGCCGTATTGGCGGGCGCGATCGGCATCGGCCATGACCTGCTTGATTTCCTTGATGCCGGAGAGCACCGCTGAAAACTCGATGAACGCGGCCTTGGTGATGTTGGCGATGATCTTGGCGAGCGTGGTTTTGCCGGTTCCCGGAGGTCCCCAGAAGATCATAGAACTGGGGTCGTCGCGCTCGATTTGGACGCGCAGCGGCTTGCCAGGACCGACCAGGTGCTCCTGGCCGACGAATTCTTCGAGAGTGCGCGGACGCATGCGATCGGCGAGGGGGCGGCCGCGGTCACGGTCACCTGCGGCGTTCTCGGCGTTCGGAATGGGTTGAAAAAGACTCATCTGTTCGCCGTAGTTCGTAGCTCGGAGTTCGTAGTTCGCAAACCACCCCAGCGCCTGATGTGCGAACTACGACCTACGAACTCCAAACTACGTTTTTCGCGCAGCCTCGTACAGCACAATGCTCGCGGCCACGCCCGCGTTCAACGATTCCACCTGTTCGGCGTGGGGGATGACGATGCTCTCATCCATCTGATGCAGCAGATCGCGCGGCAGACCCGCGCCTTCGTTTCCTATGAAAATAGCCAGCGGCAGGTTCCACGAGACCGCGGGCAGGGGGAGGCCCTTATGCGAGGAAGTGGCGAGTAAGCGAACGCCACGCTGCTTCAGCAGCGGTATCAACTGGCCAGAAAGGATCTGCAGAAAGGGCAGCCGGAACGCCGACCCGGCCGAAGCGCGCAGAACTTTGGCATTAAACAGACTGACGGTGCCCTCCAAGAAAAATATTCCAGCCGCGCCGAACGCTTCTGCCGAGCGCAGAATGGTGCCGAGGTTTCCCGGGTCCTGAATGCTGGCTGCCACAACAAGCACTCCATGCTCAGAGCGTTCAAGCAACTGCTCAGCAGACCAGGTGCGAATTTTGACCAGAGCCGCGACGCCTTGGGGCGTATCGCTGGGCACAATGGAGCGAAACAGCGAATCCGGCAAGAGCAGAGGCTCGACCTTCGAGCTGATTTGGGGAAGAAGCTTGTCGGCCAGCGGGCGAGCGGACTCGCTGAAGAACACGCCGGTGACGCGCTGGCCGCTGCGGAGGGCCTCCTCGACGGTTTTGACGCCTTCGATCGCGCACTCGCCGGCCGAGGTCAATTCACCGCGACGGAAAGCCATGCGCAGATCCTTGAGGCGCGGGTTGTGGCGTCCCGCGACGCGCTGCAACCCTGGGACTGACGTGACTGCGGAGTGGCCGGCAGCCGCTTTTTGAGAGGCAGGTGCGACAGTCCTGTCGAGCTCCGCGGGATGGCGATGGGGTGCTTGCATCGTGGGCACAGCCAATTCCGTCTTGTCACGCGGAAGCCTAGGGGGGGAAGCACGCATCATTTTCCCGTTTTGCTTCATGCTTTCGTCCCAAGATGAGCATAATACGCGGTTTCGATTCCCGCGGGAGCGCCGTGGTATGTTACATTTCACTGTTTACCACGACCAGCTGGAAAGGAAGCAAGTGCGCGCCGAAATCCTGAAGATTCATGCCGAAAAACCAGAGCCCTCGCTGGTGAAATATGCCGCCGAACAGATTCGCGCCGGCCGCGTGTTGGGCATGCCCACCGATACGTTTTACGGCCTGGCGGCGGACCCGTTCAACCTGCGCGCGGTGGAGCGCGTGTACGAGATCAAGTCGCGCTCGCGTCATAAGCCCCTTTCTCTTTTGATTGAGAATGTCGACCAGGCCGATGAATTCGCGCGTCCGCTGCCGGAAGATTTTAATATCCTGGCGCGCCGCTTTTGGCCCGGGCCGCTGACCATGATCGTCCCGGCGGCATCGCACTTGCCATTGAAGGTGACCGCTAACACCGGCAACGTGGCGTTGCGCGTGCCGGCGGCGGAAATTCCGCTGGCAGTGGTGCGCTCGGCACAAATTCCGATCACCGCCACCTCGGCGAACCTGAGCGGGGCGATGGAATGCACCACCGCCGAGCAGGTGCGCGATCAGTTGCAGGACCGCATTCCGATCATCGTGGATGGCGGCACCTCGCCGCATGCAGCCTTATCCACCATTGTGCAATTCGAGAATGACGGTTCCTGGCAGATCATGCGCGAAGGCGCGATTCCGGCCAAAGATATTGTGGAAGCTCTTGCCTGAATGATGGCGTCAGCAGATCCCAGCCCGTACCCGCAAACCAAACCTTCAAGACGGCGAATCTGGCGCTTGGTGTTTCTGGCGGCGCTGGGAGCGCTCGTTCTCTTCTTCGGGATTACCGGGATTCGCATCGTCCAGGCGGCGGGTGAAACGCCGGCGCGGAAGGCGGACGCGATCATTGTTTTTGGCGCCGCCGAATACGCGGGACGGCCCTCGCCGGTTTACCGTGCGCGCCTGGATCACGCATTTGAACTGTTCCGTCAGAGCATGGCTCCGGTCGTGATCACCACCGGGGGCTCGGGATTGGACCCGGATTTCAGCGAGGGTGGTGTGGGACGCGACTATCTTCGGCATCGCGGCATTCCTGAAGAAGACCTGATTGCTGAAACGCAAAGTTCCGACACGGCGCAGTCGGCCGAACGCGTAGCGACCATCATGCGTACGAACGGCATGCGCTCCTGCATCGCAGTGAGCGACGCATATCATGTTTTCCGCATCCGCGCGCTGCTGGAACGGGAGGGAGTTGCCGTCGAGGTGGCGCCGCGTCCCGAGTCGCGACCGCGTTCAGTGTGGCAGCGCCTCGAGGCGGTCATGCGTGAAGCGGCGAGCTATCTGGTGTGGAAGGCGGGAGGGTCGTGAAGGGCAGGTGTCAGGTCTCAGGTGTCAGGTTTCAGGAAAATCGTGCGTTGTGAATTGAACAGGACCTTTCTACCGCACTAGCAATTGACCATCACTAGTCCTTCTCCGAACCTCACCTGACACCTGACACCTGACACCTGACACCTGACACCTGACACCTGACACCTGACACCTGACACCTGTCTTCTACCATCCCATCCGTTCTCTCAGACTCGTTACATGCGCCACATGATGCCGTCCGTGCCAGGAGTAGAGGGCGAGAGTTTTCTCCAGCGACATTGTTCCCATTTCAGGATGTCGAAAGTTGCGTTTCCAGTCGGCGTCGGTCAGGCCCCGTAGGATCATCATCCAACGCTGGTGAATGCAATCGAGCAGCAGTAGCGACACTTCGGGCGAAGCCTTGGAATCTGTCAGCGTTGCCCAGCGATCTTCGAAGTAGGGTTTGATCGTGGGATCATCCTCGGTCAGGGCAAGCTTGAAGCGGATATAGGCGTTCATGTGGCTGTCAGGGACGTGATGCGCGAGCTGGCGCACGGTCCAGCCGCCTTCGCGATAAGGCGTATCTAACTGTGTTTCCGAGAGCCCGGCAATGGCGGCTCGGAGCCGGGCGGGAGTTTGCTCGATATTTTTCAGGAATTCCTGTTTCTGCTCGAA
>Ga0335081_10020084_pt1 | contig 10805 bp, 8 predicted proteins | sample Lox_Sample_35_FD_206713 | JGI IMG/M metagenome (GOLD analysis project Ga0335081, IMG submission 206713) | Soil microbial communities from Loxahatchee National Wildlife Refuge, Florida, United States - Lox_Sample_3.5 | ecosystem: Environmental > Terrestrial > Soil > Wetlands | place: USA: Florida... | reverse complement strand
GTTGCGCAGCGCGGCGCAACTGGTGAGCTATGAAGTGGCGCTGGCGTTCGCACTGCTTTCGGGCGTCATGCTGGCCGGCACGCTCAGCATGCGCGGCATCGTGGAATCGCAGCTCGGCCGCGGCGTGTGGGGTGTCTTCGGCAATTTCGGATTCATGATCGTGCCTTTCGCGGTTTACATCATCGCCGCGGTGGCCGAGACCAATCGCGCGCCTTTCGATTTGCCGGAAGCCGAATCTGAGCTGGTGGCCGGCTTCCACACCGAGTACAGCGGCTTCCGTTGGGCACTTTACTTTCTGGCCGAGTACGCCAACATCTTCGTGGTTTCCAGCGTCGCGGTGACGCTGTTCTGGGGCGGCTGGCTGCGCCCGTTCCCCAGTGTGGGCTGGCTCGCGATTCCTCTGAACATGGTCTTTCCGGTGCTGTTGTTTGCTGCCTCCGGCCTGCTGACGGCGCGCATGGTGCCGGGCGTCCCTGATTCCATCCAGCGCAAAGTGCTGGCACTGGTGGCGCTGCTGCTGTTCGGCATGGCCGCGCTATTTGCGATACCGCTGGTCAACAACGCCGTGATCGGCCTGTTCTGGTTTCTGTTTAAGGTCTCCTGCATCATCTACATGATGATCTGGTTCCGCGGCACCTTCCCGCGCTACCGCTACGATCAGCTCATGAACATCGGCTGGAAAATCGCCATTCCCGTCGGCATGGCGGCGGTGGTGGTGAATGCGCTGCTGGGCATGATCGGGCGGGCGTAACGATTAGCGGAACTTCTCGCCACGCGAGCAGCACAAACGCAAGGCTGCCAGCCCCGCGGCGAGCAGAATCAGCGTCGACGGTTCGGGAACCGTCGTGAGCGACCCGGTATACGACGCGGTGACCGACTCCGTAGTAGGGCTGGTCTGAACGATCGTGCCGGTGACGGTCACGTTTCCTTTATCGCCTTTAAAAATCCCGGTCCCTTCCGTCACCAGGAATTCGAACGTAAAGGTTGCCATTCCCTGGCCGTTGCCTGTGCCGCTGCCGGTCCCGGCGCCGATCAGGGTGCCATCGCCGAAGGTCTCTCGGAGCATTGAGTCGGTGACGACAATGTTCGGCGGCTGGCTGAAGTCGATCGTCGATGTCGATGACGCCGTGAAGGAACCGAAGAGTGTGTCATCGCCGTCGCCGGAGAAGTGCTGCGTGAAAATGCCCGGAGTACTCGTGGGCGTGAGGGTCGAGTTTCCGTCGAAAGTTCCATTGATCATTCCGGCCTGCACCGGCACAACAATCGCCGCAAGGACCACAACGAGATTGGTAGCGTTTTTCATTGAGAATTCCCCCTTGCCGATGACCCAATCTTAGTTCGATTTTTAGCAGGTATCGCCGGGTGAATTCCTAGCACACTTCCCCGGATAGTGGCTAAAATAACGTCTTGCTTTCCCATGCGTATTGATTCCAACCTTACCCCGCGGGCGCTCGCTCCCAAAGTGCGCCGCCTCTTTGAACTCTCCGCCGGTAAGATCCGCTCGATCGAGGAGTCGTGGTCGCCCGCGCAAGGTTCGCCCGTCTATACTGTCGGCGGGCGCTACACCACCCGCGGCTGGACCGAATGGACTCAGGGCTTTCAGTTCGGTGCGGCTATCCTGCAATTCGACGCCACCGGCGAAACCGAATTCCTCGAAATGGGCCGCGGCCGCACCGTAGCCATGATGGCGCCGCACGTCAGCCACACCGGCGTGCACGATCACGGCTTCAACAATCTCAGTACCTACGGCAACCTGCTGCGGTTGATGAACGAAGGCCGCATCGGGGAAAATGCCTGGGAGCGAAATTTCTATGAGCTGGCGCTGAAAGTCTCGGGCGCCGTGCAGGCGGCGCGCTGGTCGCGTACGGCCGAAGGCGGCGGCTACATTTACTCCTTCAACGGGCCGCATTCGCTGTTTGTCGATACCATCCGCTCGCTGCGCATTCTGGCGGTGGCGCATCGTCTTGGACACGTGCTGATGGGCGAGGGCGATCGCCCGATTTCGCTGCTCGACCGGCTCGCCGAACACGCGCGCGCCACCGCCCGATACGCGGTTTATTACGGCGAAGGCCGCGACGCCTACGACGTGCGCGGGCGCGTAGCGCACGAAAGCATCTTCAATCCCAACGACGGCCAGTATCGCTGCCCCAATTCGCAGCAGGGCTACTCGCCGTTCACTACCTGGACGCGCGGCCTGGCTTGGGCCATGTGCGGTTTCGCCGAGCAACTGGAGTTCGTCACACAACTGGCTGACCCGCCCGGCGGCCTGCTGCCCATTATGGAAAAGGCCGCCCGTGCCACCTGCGATTTCTATATCGCGAACACACCCACCGACGGCGTTCCTTACTGGGACACCGGTGCGCCCGGCCTCGTGCATTTGGACGACTGGCGCGCGAAACCGGCGGACCCGTTCAATCCGCACGAGCCGGTGGACAGCTCCGCCGCCGCCATCGCCGCGCAGGGGCTGCTGCGGCTGGGCCACCATCTGCAAGACGACCGTTACCGGCAGGCCGGCCTCACGGTGTGCGACACGCTATTCGATGAGCCTTATCTCAGCACGGCCGCGGCGCATCAGGGGCTCATCCTGCATTCCGTTTATCACCGGCCCAACGGTTGGGACGGTGGTCCCGGCGAATCCTCTATGTGGGGCGATTATCACGCGCGCGAGGTTGCGCTTTACCTGCTGCGCACGATCGACGGCGGACCGTATTTGAAGTTCTGGGCCTAAACGAGCGGCTTCCCGATCTCCCAATGGTGGCCGAACGGATCGACCACTCGCCCCAGACGCCAGCCGTAGTCGTCTTTCACCGGCCACACCACCCTCGCTCCCGCGGCCACGGCACGGGCGAAAACGGCGTCCGGATCTTCCACCGTCAGCACCATGCGCACCGTTCCCCCGCCCAAAAATTCGGGGCTGAAGTTGAGGTGCTCGGGTGATTCGTCGGCTACCCAGAATTCCGCTCCGTCCACCGAGAGCCGCGCGACCACCGCTCCGCCTCCCTCGTGGCGAAACACCTCTTCGGCTCCGAATGCGGCCTTGTAGAATTCCACTGCCTTCGCTCCGTTGCGCAGCGAAAGCATGGGTGCCAGCGCGGTCTTCACGCTCATGCGATTCCCCCGCTCAGCAGGCTGCCCGCGGTAGGCGGCGTCGCTCCGCCGACGCGCGCCGCTGTCTGTCCGTTTTCCGGTACCGTATCGCCTTCTCCGGGCGCCAGAAACAGGTTGGCGTCGATGCCGTGCTGCCGCGTGTAGAGGTCGTAGTAGCGGCCGCGCAGGTCGTAGAGCGATTCGTGCGTGCCCCGTTCCACGATGCTGCCCGCCTCCACCACCAGGATCTGGTCGGCGCGCCGGATAGTGGAAAGGCGATGTGCGATCACGAACGTTGTGCGGCCTTTCATCAAGTACGCCAGGCCCTCCTGGATGGCCGCCTCCGATTCCGAATCCAGACTGGAGGTGGCTTCGTCCAGGATCAGGATGCGCGGGTTCGCCAGGATGGCACGCGCGATGGAAACCCGCTGCCGCTGCCCGCCCGAAAGCTTCACTCCGCGTTCCCCCACCACCGTCTCGTACTGCTTCTCGAAACGCTCCGCGAACTCGTCCACGCGCGCGATCCGGCAGGCTTCCAACACTTCCTCATCCGTGGCGCCGGGACGCGCGAAGGCGATGTTCTCGCGGATGCTGCCGTCGAACAGGAACGTATCCTGCAAAACCACGCCCAGTTGCGTGCGGTAGCTGTCCAGCCGCACCGTGGAAAGGTCCATGCCATCCAGCAGGATCGCGCCCTCGCCGGGTTCGTGAAACGCCGCCACCAGGCTGATGATGGTGGATTTGCCCGAGCCCGAGGGCCCTACCAGCGCCGTTACCGCGCCCGGTTCGGCCTGGAAACTCACATCGTGCAGCACCGCTTTGCCGGGTTCGTAGGCGAACGTGACGTGGTCGAATGTCAGGTAGCCGCGGATCGGGCCGATGGTCTGTTTGCGCCGCTGGTCTTCGTCTTCCGGCTTTTCCGAGAGCACTTCCTGCGTACGGTCCAGGCCGGCCAGCGCCTCGGTGATTTGCGTGCCGATCCCCACCACCTGGAACATGGGCGCCACCAGAAACGCCATGTACGCGGTGAAGCTCATGAAGCCGCCCAGCGTCAGGTGCCCGCTCAGAATCTGCTGCCCGCCCATGTACATCACGGTGGCGCCCACCAGGCCCATCAGGGTGGTGGCCGAAAGGCTCATCAGCGAAATTGCCGTGAGGCTGCGGATCACGTTCTCCAGCAGCCGGTCCACGCCGCCGGAAAAAACGCGCGCTTCGGAAGCTTCGGCGTGGTAACCTTTCACCACGCGCACGCCGGAAAGCGATTCGGTGAGGCGCCCCGTGACTTCGGCGTTGATTTTGCCGCGCTCGCGAAAGATCGGCCGGATCTTTGCGAACGCGCCACGCAGGAAGAAGGCGAATGTGGCGATGAACAGCAGCGCCAGGCACGTCAGCAGCGGGCTGATCCACAACAGAATACACAGCGAGAGCACCGCCATCATGATGCCGCCCACGAACTCCACCAGCCCGGTGCCGATCAGGTTGCGCACGCCTTCTACATCGCTCATGATGCGCGAAACCAGCGCGCCCGTCTTGTTGGCGTCGTAGTAGGCTACCGGCAGCCGCCCCACGTGTTCCTGCACGCGGCGCCGCAGGTCGGCGATCAGCCGCTGCGCGCCCTTGGAAAGCAGTTGCGTCAGGCTGTAGGACGTGATGGCCTGAATCAGCGTAGCGCCCAGCACCGCCAGCACCAGCGGCTTGAGCATCCAGACCTGCCGTTTGGTGATGACGTTGTCCACCAGAAATTTCGTCGAACCGGGCAGCACCAGGCTGCACACGCGGTTGACCGTCATCAGCAGGAATCCAACCGTCAGCAGCCCGCGGCGCGGGCGCACCAGCTCTTTCAAAAGCGGCAGCACGCTTTTCAGGTGATCGCTGGCCGTTCCCTTGGCCGGCCCCGGAGATGGCCCATGAGGATGCATTGCTTTCAGCTTACACTGTGCCGTGTGGTACGGGGCGGACACACTCCTGGCACGATGCTTGCAGCGAAAATCACTGTTATGCCGGAAAAGAAAACGCTCGCCAGAGCCAAGCGTGACAAGCGTCAGGGCAAGGCGCCAGGCACGCAGGCAGGCGAATTTGTCCGCGAAGAGATGGATCATATCCGTCAGGGCAAGCACGGAGCGCGTTCCACCAGGCAGGCCATTGCGATCGGCCTGTCCAAAGCGCGCCGCGCTGGAGTGGAACTCAAGCCGCCGAAAGAAGGGTCGGCCAGCAAACGCACGCGCACCCGGGCGCAGCGCGATTTAAGGAAGGGGCAGTCAGGCAGCCGCCGCAAGCCTTCGGCCAAACGCTCGCGTGCCACCAGCCGGGCGCTAAAGCGCGAAGGCCACAGTGCGGCCTCAAAGCGCTCGCTATCCAGACAGGCGCGCAGCGCCGCCGCACGGCGCAAGAAAGCGGCGTAAGAACGGAGTCGCGGACGTCAGGGAGCGGAGCCCTCCGCACGGAGGCGCTCGCACAATAGTGCTGGAACCTCCGCCGCGCTCGTCACTGCCAGCACCTCGAAGCCGGCCGCTCGCCCGCTGGCGAGTCCTGCGGCCGAGTCTTCCACCACCAGCGGAGAGCGCGCTCCCGTGCGCTCCGCGGCCAGCAGGTAAGGGTCCGGCGCGGGCTTGTGCCGGTCGCGCGGCACGTCCTCCGCGCACACCAGAGCATCGAAATGGCCGCGCAATCCGCCCGCCGCCAGTAGGGCGTCGATCTCGTAATGCGAACTGGAGCTCACCACCGCCAGCTTGTATTGCCGCCGCAGCCCCGCCAATAAGCCATCCAGCGCGGGAAGGAAGGGCGGCGCGTCCAGCATGCGCGCGCGGAACAGCTCCTTTTTCCCGGGATACCGCGCCCACATCTCCTGCCAGTCCGCCGGCGGGTCGGTACAAGCCGCCATCATCTTCAGCATTTCGCGATCGTCGATGCCGATGCAGTGGTCGCGGTAGTATTCCCAGGTAAGCGTCACCCCGAGCGGCTGCAGCACTTCCGCCCAGCAGGCGCAGTGCACCGGTTCGGTGTCGGCCAGCACACCGTCGAAATCGAAAAGAATGGCGTCGAAAAAGGGCAGGCCGGGCATGCTTTGACTTGCCCTGTTATGGTATCACTGAGTCTAAGCCACCATGCCATCCGAAGAAGAACTACAAGCTGAAATCGAGCGGCTGCGCGCCGAAAACCAGGCGTTGAAGAAACCGGCCGCGCGCGGGCAACTGTCCCTGCGTGTAAGTGAAAAAGGAGCGCTGTCCGTTTATGGACTAGGTCGTTTTCCCGTGACGCTGTACCGCGAACAGTGGGAAAAGCTGCTGGGCATGACGGATGAAATCCGCCGCTTCATTGAAGAAAACGATTCCCTGCTGAAGAAGAAGGAGTAGCCCGCCTGCCAGAACCGTTCGACACCGCCGGCGTCCACGGCGTCCTGCACCACCCCGTCCGGCCCAATGGCGACGCTTTCGCCTTGACTCACGGAGCGGGTTCGAACATGCAGGCGCCGCTGTTGGTGCGCATGGCGGACGCGCTCGAAGCCGCCGGTTACCTGGTGCTGCGCTACGACCTGCCGTTCCGCTGCCAGCGCCCCAAGGGCCCGCCGTTCCCCGCCCAGGCCCTGCGCGACCGCGAGGGCATCGTCGAAGCTGTAAACGCACTGCGCCACATTACCAAAGGACGTGTCTTCGCCGGCGGCCATTCCTATGGCGGCCGCCAGTCCGCCATGGCCGCCGCCGAACGCGCTGGAATGGCCGGCGCGCTGCTGCTGCTTTCCTATCCGCTGCACCCGCCCGGCAAGCCCGATCGAATGCGCACCGCCTTCTTCGGCGATCTGCGCATCCCCGTGCTCTTCGTGCATGGCACCGCCGATCCGTTCGGCTCGCTCGAAGAGCTGCGCCCAGCCATGGCGTTGATTCCCGCCCCCACCGACCTGCTGGCCGTGGAGGGCGCGGGGCACGATCTGAAACGCGCCGCCGATCTTTCGGCCGACGTTCTGGCGCGCCTCCACCGATTGGTGGGTTAACCCGGCCATCTGCTATTCTGAGTGAATCATTTTCCCAGGAGGGCGCAATGCGCGAACACCGCTTTACGACTCCCCACGGGATCGAGGTCGTCCGCACCGTTTCCAAGGCCGACTACCGCAAGGGCCTGAAGCACCTTCTGCGCGATCTGGACCGTCACCGTGGGGCTTATCTGTCGTCGGGATACGAGTATCCCGGACGGTACTCGCGCTGGGATGTCGCTTCCGCGTGCCCGCCGCTCGAAATCGTCTCCTTCGACCGCCGCGTCGAAATTCGCCCGCTAAATGAGCGCGGCCAAATGCTGGCGCGGATTTTGTACCCCGTGCTGGCCGGGCATCCCCATTGGGAGGAGTTTGGTTTTGCGGGCAGCGCGCTGCAGGGCCGCCTCAAGCCGCTGCCGCCCCTTTTCGCCGAAGAGGAACGCAGCAAGCAACCTTCGGTTTTTTCCATTCTGCGCGTGCTCCTCGAAGAGTTTCGCGGCGATGAGGAAGGCCGGCTGGGACTCATTGGCGCCTTCGGCTACGACCTGCTGTTCCAGTTCGAGCCCATCGAGAAAAAACTCCCTCGCAACGGCCACAAGGACCTGCACCTGTTCCTCTGCGACGACATCTGGTTCATGGATCGCAAGAAAGAGCAGATCGAGCGCTACCGCTACGATTTCTCCTCCGGCGAAGCCGCCACCCGCGGTCTGAAGGCGGAAGGCGAAAAGATTAAACCGCCGCGCCAGGCACCCGCCGGTCCCATCGAGTCGGACCATGCGCCGCACGAGTACATGGCCAAGGTGGAAAAAGTGCGCGAGGGTATGCGTCGCGGCGATTTTTACGAGGTGGTGCTGCGCCAGACCTTCCGCACCCCTTATTCGGGCAAGCCCTCCGACCTGTTCCTGAGGGTGCAGCGCGCCAGCCCAAGCCCCTACGAGTTCCTGCTGCAATTCGGCGAGGAGCAGTTGGTGGGCGCTTCCCCCGAGATGTTCGTTCGGGTGGAAGGCCAGCGTGTGGAGACCTGCCCGATTTCCGGAACCGCGCAGCGCACCGGCGACCCGCTGCAAGACGCCGAGAACATCCGCGAGCTGCTGCGCTCCACTAAGGAGGAGTCCGAGCTGACCATGTGCACCGACGTGGACCGCAACGACAAATCGCGCGTCTGCGAACCGGGCACGGTGAAAGTCATCGGCCGGCGGCTGATCGAATCCTACGCCGGCGTCTTTCACACCGTCGATCACGTCGAGGGATTCTTGCAGGAGGGTTTCGATTCGCTCGATGCTTTCCTCAGCCACATGTGGGCTGTCACCGTGATCGGCGCGCCCAAGAAAGCGGCTGCCGCCGCTGTTGAGTCGATGGAGCTCGATGCGCGCGGCTGGTACGGCGGCGCCGTTGGCATGATCTCCCTCAATGGCGATGTCAATACCGGCATTCTGATCCGCACCACCTACCTGCGCGAGGGTATGGCCCGCTATCCGGTGGGCGCCACCCTGCTCTACGATTCCATTCCGGAAATGGAGGAGCGCGAAACGCGCCTCAAAGCCACCGGCTTTTTTCGCACGTTAGGTGGGACAGGCGATTCGCCTGTCCAAGCCGCAACAGGACTGACGAATCGCTCCCACCCCGGCGAAGGCGCGAAGCTGCTGCTGGTGGATAACGACGATTGCTTCATCCACACCCTGGCCAATTACGCCCGCCAGACCGGCGCCGAAGTGGTGACCTATCGCGCCGGCTTTCCGCCCGAATTAATTACTGAGATAGCTCCCAGCCTCATTCTGATTTCCCCCGGCCCCGGCCGCCCCGCGGATTTCGGCGTCCCCGAACTGGTGCGAACGGCCGTACGGCTGGGCGTGCCGGTGTTCGGCGTCTGCCTGGGCCTGCAAGGCGTAGTGGAAGCGTTTGGCGGCGAGCTGGGTGTGCTCGATTACCCCATGCACGGCAAACCTTCCACCGTGCGGCATCGCGGGCTCGGCATTTTCGACGGCCTGCCCGAAGAGTTTCAGGTGGGCCGCTACCATTCCCTGTTCGCGCGCCGCGAAACCTTCCCGGCCTGTCTGGAAGTGACGGCGGAATCGTCCGACGGCGTCATTATGGCTGTGCGCCATCGCGAACTGCCGATCGAGGCCGTGCAGTTCCATCCCGAATCCATCCTCACGGCCGGCGGCGATCACGGCCTGAAGCTCATGGAAAACGCAGTGAAGTTGGGCAAAGGCGTTATCCTGAACCCGCAACGATAAGCCAGATAGGAGCCGCTTGCCTGCAAGCTCGACCGTAAGGGAGCGGTTAGCAAAGGCGCATCGAGCCCGCTACCCGTGGCCCTTTCGTTTAGCTTTTCCGCTGACCGCCGTCAGCAGAGCCTGCCCATCCGGGCTGCCCAACCCGGTGCACGCATCCCATCCCGGACCGGCGGAGTAAGCGCCGTTATTTCCCGAGGTGATATCGTGAAAAGTCTTTTCGGCGGCCATGACATAGAGCGTCGCGTTTACAAAGCCGGCCGGCTTCCCCGCCAGCTCATTCATCAGCGCGATCAAGGCCGACCATAACGGCGCCACCGCGCTCGTCCCGCCGAACACCGCGCTCCGGCCGTCCACGTAAATCTCGTAGCCCGTCGCCGGGTCGGCATCGCCGGCCACATCGGGAACACCGCGTCCTTTGAAGTGCGACGGGTTCACCGATACCGGAACTTTGGCGTTTGCCTGGTATGCCGGCAAGGGAAACGTCTCGCTCACGCCTCCTCCCGTGGCTCCATTCGCGCCCTCGTTCCATACCACCTCGCTGGTGATCTTGTTGTTGGCGGAACCCAGCCGCGTGCCGCCGCATGCCAGCACATTCGGGCTGGATGCGGGGAAGTCCACGTGCGCCTCCCCGTCCGTCAGGCCATCGGAAGATCCGCCGTCTCCGGCCGCGCAGCAAACGCTCACTCCCAGCACACCGGCGTCCTGAAAGGCCTGGTCGAATGCGCTCAGCGCCTGCGCGGTCCAGGAAGCTTCCGGCCCTCCCCAACTGATGGAGATCACCGAGGGCTGGTGCACGGTGTCGTGTACGGCGGTGGTGATGGCGTCCAGGAATCCCTGGTCGGTGTTAGGCGCAAAGTAGACCACGATCTTAGCCGCCGGCGCAATCGATCCCGCGACTTCAATATCCAGCAGCACCTCGCCATCGGCGCTGTTGGGGTCGCCCACCGGCTGGTTCTGCGCGCCATCCACCGAGATGGCGGTGACGCTGGGCGGCGTTTTGATTCCCAGGCCGCTGAAATAAGTGGTCAGATCCGAAGCGTTGAAACCGCCTCCCAATTCGATCAGGGCGACCGTCTGCCCCGCGCCCGTTGCCGTCGGATAGTCGTACAACTTCGCAACTGCGATCGGCGTGTAGGACGTGTCGCCCGCCGCTTTGGGACCGATCCGCGTGAATCGGCGAAAATGGGCCCTTGCCTGGGGCCGCTCATCCAGCCCGAACACGCCCACGATAATTTTGCTCAGATTGCTTGGAATGTAGAGCACCCCCACGCGCCCGCGGTACAGTCCGTCGGGACTCTGGAAAAGCAGAAGTTCGGTGGCGAAGGCCTCGTTCATGTTGGCGACGGTTCCCGCCAGCAGGATGCTGCGCCGCGCCAGGTCGATCTCTACTACCGTCAGATTGTTCTCGCCGGCGAACTCCTCCACTGGCGGGACGTCTGCCGGGTTGGCGCCGAAACGGCGGGCGAACTCCTCTCGCGTCAGCACTTCCGACCCCGGCGCGGGCAGGTGGGAGC
>Ga0335081_10020082_pt1 | contig 10806 bp, 10 predicted proteins | sample Lox_Sample_35_FD_206713 | JGI IMG/M metagenome (GOLD analysis project Ga0335081, IMG submission 206713) | Soil microbial communities from Loxahatchee National Wildlife Refuge, Florida, United States - Lox_Sample_3.5 | ecosystem: Environmental > Terrestrial > Soil > Wetlands | place: USA... | reverse complement strand
GCCGACATGGCGCGCGTCCGGCAGCTTCATGAAGGCTATAAACCGAAGTGCGCCGAGATGTGTGCGCGCATCGCCGCCAAAAGAGCCGAAGTCGAAACCGCGTTGGCTGATGGGACCAACGTCACTGCCGCCGCCCAACAGAAACTGATTGAGCTCGGCGAACTTCGCGGCCAGTGCCAGGCGCAAATGCTCCAGCACTTCATGGCCGTCAGCAAGGTCATGCCGCCAGAACAGGGCCGCCGTTACCTCGCCGAAATGAAACGTCTCACGCTCGGTTTCCACGAGGAAATCGAGCAATCCATGACCCCCGCCGCCGGCCATGAGCATCACCACCAATGATGCCCCGCCTTCGCCGGAGGCTTCGGCGCGGCAAGCCGACGCCCTCGATAAGGTTGACATGGAACGATTGATGGCCGGTCATGACGCCGCGCTCAACGACCTGATGAGACGCCACGCGACGCCCGTCTTTCAATTCCTTTGCCGGATGGTGGGCAACCAAGACGACGCCAACGATCTCGCCCAGGAAACCTTCGTCCGCGTCTTCCGTGCGCGGACCAGCTTCCGGCCGAACGAAAAATTTTCCACCTGGCTTTACACCATCGCCGCCAATCTGGCGCGCAACCATTTCCGCTGGCGCTCACGGCATCCCAACGTCTCGCTCGAAGCCGAAACCGGGAAGCCGGAACAAACCCTCGGTGGCACGCTTCCGGCGAATACGCCCGCGCCCAATGAACAGGCGCTGGCCGCCGAACGCGCTGCCGCCGTTCGTGCCGCGGTCGGCAAATTGCCGGAAGATTTGCGCGAAGCGATTGTGTTGTGTGAATGGGAGGAACGCAGCATGGCCGAAGCAGCAGCGATCTTGGAGACCACGCCCAAAGCCGTCGAATCGCGGCTGTATCGCGCGCGGGGGATTCTACGCGAGCGGCTGAAATCGTGGCTGTAAAAGTGGGACAGGCTTCCAGCCTGTCTCTAACCCGCACTCAAAATGGCGACAGGCAGGAAGCTCGTCCTACAAGCCGTTCCGCAAAAATCATTTGCAAAGTCGCCTCGGGCAGTGGAGCTTTAGCCCGTAAACAGGATTGAACAAGGAGCGATTATGGCCCATGTCGTTACCAACAAATGTGTGAGGTGCAAGTTCACCGATTGCGTGGAGGTTTGCCCGGTGGCCTGCTTTTACGAATTGGACGGCCAGGTCGTCATTCACCCGGAGGATTGCATTGATTGCACGGCGTGCGTGGCCGAGTGTCCCGTGGAGGCGATCTATGCCGAAGCGGACGTTCCGGATCAATTCAAGGCGGACATTGAATTCAACGCCGTTCAGGCCAAACAAATCAAGGATTCGGGCAAGGAAGCCATTTTGAAGAAAAAAGAGCCGTTACCCACCGCGGCGCAGCGGAAATCCGAACTGGGTTATTGAACCGGCAAGCTTCGCGATGCCTTGCCACCCACGGCGTTCGCGTCAACCCGCTTGCGATTCATCGGAGTTCGCGGGATTTGCGGATTACCTCGACTGCGACGGCGGAAATAGAAACGTCAGGGCGCGCCAGGCGCGCAGGCGCCAATAGAATTCGTTGTGCTGACTGGTTTGGGCTTCAGCCCATTTGTCGCGCCGGAGGCCGGACTTCTTCAGTTTGGCCAGTGTCAGCGGTTTTGCGTCGAAATAAAGCTTCAAATTCTTTCTCGGCCAACCGATGCGCCGCAACTCGGCGGCAACCTGCCGGGTCAGCACGTGGCCGTCATCGCCGCCCATGAAATCCACCGCGCCCGAATCGAGATAGACCCGGAATGGTTCTGCCTTGCCGCGATAATTTTTCAGCACCTCGTTCAAAAAATTCGTTTTCTCAACCTGAAAGGCGCCGGACAGGCTGGCCGCGCCGCCGAAGATTTCCGGGTGGTCCCATGCGAGCGCCAGGCTGCAAAGGCCGCCCAACGAGGAGCCCATTACGGCAGTGTGGGCCGCGTCGGGCAGGGTGCGATATTCGCGATCCATTTGCGGTTTCAATGCCGTGATGAGGAAGGCCTCGTAGTTTTCAAAGGGTGTATTCGTTGCCGTTTCCCCGGGGACGTGATGGCGGCCGTTGTATTCCTTGAGGCGCGCAAAACTGTTATCCACGGCGACCATGATGATTTCCTGCATTTTCCCGGAACGGCACAGCGCGTCCACGGTCCGGTCCAATTCCCAACTGCCCCAGCCAAAAGCGCAATTCGTTCCTGCGGAGCTGAAGACGTTCTGGCCGTCGTGCAGATACAACACCGGATAACGTCGCTGCGGCTGCGTTTGGTAGGATGGCGGGAGATAAATGTGGACGCCCCGCTTCCAGCCAAAAAAGTGCGATGGCAGATTCGTGTCCACCAGCAAACCGCTTTGGCCGAAAGCTCCTTGCCCGGTCATCAGTGACAAAAGCAATACAAACAGTCGGTTCATTTCGGTTTTAATTGCGGGAACAGGATCACGCCAAAATCAAAACCGATTCCGGTGAAGTTTTAAAGGCAAGAATTGCCTGCTCGTGCTTACGAATCAGGGAAAGCAAATCATCACGGGCACAGTTGCCGAGGCGGAGCCAGATGAATTTCGCCGGCGCCCCGTAGAGCACGGCGCTGGTAAAAATCCTTGTCCTTCGAGATGAGGGTAAAATTGTTGGCCTTGGCAAAACTCCAGATGTCTTCGTCCATCAGTCCTTTCAAGCGAAGTTCGCGAACATGCCGGCTGTCGGGAAAGGACACGGCGACCAGACGTGGCAATTTGTGCGAGAGATTTTCGTCAAACAGCAGCTTCATGCAGCCACCGTCAGACGACGTTCACGTTTCATTTCGGCTTCAATTGCGGGAACAGAATGACGTCGCGGATGCTTTCCTGACCGAGCAGCATCATGCACAACCGGTCAATGCCCATGCCCATGCCACCCGCCGGCGGCATCCCGTGTTCGAGCGCGACCAGAAAATCCTCGTCCAGTTTCTGTTGCTCACCGCCGGCCTGGTGTTCCAGCCGTTCGCGTTGCGCAATCGGGTCGTTTTGCTCCGTGTAAGCCGGCGCGATTTCCTGGCCATTGATGCAGCACTCGAAAACTTCGACGGTCGTCGGGTCATCGGGCGACAGTTTGGCCAGCGGAATCAATTCCTTTGGCGCATGCGTGACGAATGTCGGCTGAATCAATGTCGGCTCGATCAATTTTTCGAACACGGCCTGCGTAACTTCAAAGTCTTCGTATTCTTTGCCGATTTCCGCGCCGAGCGATTCGGCGCGTTGGCGACGCTCTTTGGCGGAAATTTCAAACCAATCGTCGCCAGCCTTTTCGCGCACGATGTCCTTATATTTTACCCGGCGCCACGGCGGAGTGAGGTTGATGGTTTTGATGACCTTGCCTTCAGCGTCCTTGTGTTCGACAAACAGCGTGTCCAGCACATTTTCGGCCACGTGGCAAATCATGCCTTGCACCAGTTCCATCATCGTCTCGTAATCGCCGTAGGCCTGATAGGCTTCGAGCATGGTGAATTCGGGATTGTGTTTGCGCGAGAGGCCTTCGTTGCGGAAGACGCGGCCAATCTCGAATACCTTATCCACGCCGCCAACCAGCATCCGTTTCAGCGGCAACTCCAGCGCGATGCGCAGAAAAAAATCGCAGCCGAGCGCGTTGTGATGCGTCTTGAACGGTTGCGCCGCCGCGCCGCCGGGGATGGCCTGCATCATCGGCGTCTCCACTTCCACAAAACCGCGCGAGTGCAGGAAATTTCGGATTTCGGCGATGACCTGGCTGCGCTTAAGGAAAACGTCCTTCACCTCCGGGTTGGCCATTAAATCCAGATAACGCTGGCGGTAACGGATTTCGGTGTCCTCCAGTCCGTGCCATTTGGCCGGTGGCGGGCGCAAGGCCTTGGCGAGAATGGCGAAGCTGGTGATTTTGACGGAAATCTCGCCGGTCTTGGTGGTGAACATCGTGCCGCGCACGCCGATGAAATCCGCGAGGTCAAGGTGCGTGAAGAGGTGCCACTGCTCGTCGCCGAGGACATTTTTCTGCGCGTAAATCTGGATGCGCCCGCTCTGGTCGCGGATGTCCATGAACATGGACTTGCCCATGTCGCGGTGTGCGGTGATGCGCCCGGCCAGCGCGACTTCGCGGCCTTCGGCGTAATTCTTTCGCGCGTCGGCACACGATTCAGCGGGCGTGAACTTATTTTTGAACGGGTCAATGCCCTTGGCGCGCAGGGCGTCAAGCTTTTCGCGGCGTTGCTTGATCAATGAATTGGTGTCGTCCATCAGAATGGGCGGAGTAAATCACAATTCCCAATCCGGCGCACGAATGAATTTGCAGCACGCTAAATGAGTGATTGGTTAAATGGGGGATGCCGCCGATTTAATCCATTTAACTCATTTAACCAGTTACCGATTTAACCGGGTTTACAGGTGGAACCAGTTGTAGGGATTTGCGAAAACCGGCCAGTCAATCGTGATTTCAGAAATCAACATGAACAGAATTATTCCGGTCAGCATGACAAATTTTGCCGAGTTGCTGAAACGGGACAGTGCGCGGTCGATGCCAAAAACGAAGAGCAGCAGGAACGGAATCAGCGCACCCAGCAGCAGCCGGCCGGAGGTGAAATAGGGATGTGCCCGCGACGGATAAAAGCAGTCCTGGAAATCGTAAATGATGGAGAGCCAGCCGAAAAACGCGAGCGTGGCCGCAAAGCAGCCGAGGGCGAACCACAGCACCTGCGATTGTGACGTGGTCGTGGCCGCCGGGCGCTGGAACAGCGCGACAACCGTCAGCGCGAGCAGGCCAACAGACAAAACGGCGTAAACCAAATCCACGCGGTGGATGGCAAGCGGCTGGCGGTGCCATAAAAATTCGCCCTGCCATAGAGTCGCCATGTTGCCGGACAAAAATATCCAGAAGCCGTGCAGCGTGAAGATCGGATGCTGCCACCATTCGGCGAAGGGTTTATGGGTCCAGCCGAGGAATCGGATTTTCGCCTCCGCGCCGGTAAAATCGCCAAAGGTGATTCTGCACCACGTGAGCCAGAGCAACGCGGGCAATCCGGCACACACCGCGAGAGATAAAATGGCCGGGGCCGCGGCGCGCAGTTGTCCGGCCCGAGACAGGCGCCATATTTTCAACAGCACGGCCAGGGCTGAGACGGCCAGCAACGGAAGGTTGCTGATTTTGGTCAGAAACGTCGCGGCCATCGCCAGTCCGGTGAATATGCCCAAACGCGCGTCCGGCACTTCGGACTGCAACCAGCGCACCAGCAAGATGAACGCTGCGCCGAAACACAGCGGCGAGAGCGCGTCATTTTGAATCGAGTAAAATGCCGTTTGCGGCATGAACGCGAGCAACGCCGGCACGCCAAGCCGCAAAAATAAATTTTCCGGAAAAACCATCCGCGCGGCCGCAAAACCCAGCCACGCGAGCGCGACGATGAAAAGCACATTCAGGAACCGGACCCAATAGAGCAAAAACGCATCGTGAAATCCGCACACCTGTCCCAGGCGCCACCATAAACCTGCGGTGGTGTAATAGAGCGGCGGTTGCGCGGCTTCGTAATTCGTCACCGCCTGCCAGGTCGCAGTCTTGGCAACGAGAGTCTGGCGGACCTTTTCCAGCGGTTGCTTCCACGGCGGCGGTGGAAACTGGACATTGGTGGAATTGTCAGGGATGCCCAAATACTCCGGCGAACCGTAGAGCACGATGTAATTCACCGCTTCGTCGGACACTGGCTCGAGGGGACGCAAGACACGCCCATGCGAACACTTCACCGCCAGGTCGAAATGGATTTGCTCGTCCACGTTGTTGAAAAAAGGAAAGACGGCGGAGAAAATAAAAACGTGAACCGCAGCCAGCAGGCACAACAGACAGACGATGGTGCGCTCGCGTGCCCGGGATAACCCCGTGAACAGCATGGTGTCGGCGTTGCTCACAATCTTCGCAGTCAGCTTAAGACCTTGTTGTCGAAGCTCAAAGAAATTCCCGGCGATCAAACAACACTGCCGGACCGCAGGATTTCGCAGCTTTTGTCAGCAGATTCCAGACCACCGCGCGGTTGATGCCAAAACGGTGTCCGGTTTTCGATACGCGCACGTCCCAATAATCGTCAGAAAGGGCGAGTTATGTCACGTCTTCCGGCAATCGAGGCCGTTCCGCCAGACTGAGCGCCCGGGCAACGAGCCGCGATGGGGTGCCGACCACTTCCTCCACGAGGTTTCCCACAGTTGCGTGCGGTCAGGCTATTTTGCTGCCCGATAGATGGCGTAGGTCTGGCCGGGCACTTCGATTTTAAGCGTCGGGCCTTCCCGGGTCGTATGAATTTCCTTTCCCGCCAGCAGTGTCAACTCGCGCCAGGAGACGGGAAAGTTGAACTCGGCGGTCGAATCCCGGGCTGCCGGATTGAAGATCAGCAGCAGCGTCTCCCCGCCACTGGCCCGTGCGTAAACGAACGGATAAGTGTTTTCTTTCGCGTATAGCGGGACGAATTCCGCGTAGGCCGCCAGTGCCGGTTCGGCATGCTTGAGCCGGATGAGTCTCCGCACCCGGTTCAACAGCGAGCCGCGATCGTTCTCTTCCGCGGCCACGTTGGGAGCGTCGGGGGCCGGGTCCACGGGCAGGTACAGTTTTGCGGGGTCGGCGGTCGAGAAACCGAGGTTTTTCCCCCCGGTCCATTGCATCGGGGTGCGGGCGCCGGCGCGTGGTTTGTAACAACCCTCGATCTGCGGCAGGTTCTCCAACTGGCGCATGCCGATTTCGTTGCCGTAATAAATGAATGGCACACCGGGCATAGTCAGGCCGAACGCCAGGATCATTTCGAGGTCGTCCACGCTCCGCCGGTTGTTCAGCCGCGCGAGGTCGTGGTTACCCAACGGCAGGCAAATGTAACCCTCCGACCGGGTGGCCCGCCAGGCGGAGCAGTACCCGCCGAGAAAATGCGCGATGTCGCCCTGGCCTTCGCGGTCGAAAAAACTGTGGCCATCGGACATCCCGTTTCCGATGCGCCAACTTTCTTTCTGGTAAAGATCATTGAAGCCTTCGACCCAATGATAGAAGTCGGCATGAAACGCCCCGTTCAACGCATCTCGCGGGCCGGACCATTCCGAAACGGCGAACGCCTGCGGGCAATTTGCATTGAGCCACCGCCGCACCTCGCGCCAGTAGCCAAGGGTTTCGTGGCGGGGATCGTCACCCTTCACCAGCGCTCCCGCCATGTCGGCGCGAAATCCGTCAGCACCCATGTCCAGCCAAAAACGCAGGACTTTTTTCATTTCCGTCCGCAGGGCCAGCACATCGGGATGATCGGTCGGAAGTTGCCATTGTTTTTCTGGATCGGGATTGCCATAGCCCCAGTTCAGCGCCGGCTCGTCCCAGAAAAAATTGCTCAAGAAATTGCCGTTGCGCCGGCCGTAGCCATGAACCCATTGGTTGCCCGGCTCGCTTTTCCACACGTTGTCGGTCCAGATATACCAGTTGGAATAGCGATTGGGCTGTTGCCGGCAGGACGCAACGAACCACGGATTGTCAATGGAGGTGTAACTGATGACGTAATCGAAGAGGACTTTGAGGCCGTGTTTATGCGCTTCGGCAAACAGCCGGCGGGCGTCGTCGTTGTTGCCGTAGCGCGGCGCGACTTTGTAATAATCGCGGATGTCGTAACCGGCGTCGTTGAACGGCGAATCAAAGAACGGATTGATCCAGAGGGCGTCCACACCAAGGCTTTTGATGTAATCCAGCTTCTGGATAATGCCCGGCAGGTCGCCGATGCCGTCGCCGTTGGAATCGTAAAACGTCTGCGGGTAAACCTGATAAACGACAGCGTGGTTCACCCAGGCGGGACAATCGGGGATAAAGTCCTTGCCGGTGATGGCGACGTCCTCTGCGTGGCTGGCGCCGGCGAGTGACACGAAGAGCAGAATGGAGCACAATTTCATAATGGGTCATGCGCCGGATTCCAGGAAGGCGGGCTTTAAGCGCCAATCAATTATCTGGCCGGGCGCCGCTGTCAACCGCCTGCGGGAAAAAATCTGTCCGATGCGCGTTTAGCGACGAAATGGTTGCGTTTTCAACTCCTTCCGTCAAGAATCCGCAAACAATTTCGGCACCATGAAGAAGAGATTCAAATCCGCTTGCGGTTTATGTTTCTTTTTCGTCATTCGCGGAGCGGAACGGCTTCTTTCTGTCCGGGTTCTTCACGGGATCTTGAATGCGTTTGCTTTTGTGCGCGCTGGTGTCAACACCACTTTCAAGAAAATCGAGCCGCTTCCGCTGCTGCCGGAGTTCCTGCGCTCGCCACGAACCAGACGGGCCGCGCGGCAATTCCGACAGAACCACTACCTGGGCCAGTGCCTCAGGCACTTCCCGGACCGATTGGCTGAAGCCAAATGGATGAACGGCTGTGAGTTCGAGGGCCTCGACCGCCTCCGGCAGGCCAGGGAAAGCCGCCGTCCGATCGTGCTGACCTTCTGCCATTTTGGCCCCTATTTTCTGCTGCCCTTCTGGCTGCGCGCCACGGGCGCGCCGGCCGCGGCACTGCTGGGCGGCAACGCGGCGAAACGCACCGGTTTACTCCGGCTCCAGAACCGTTTCTGTCCCTTTCCGAAAATCCCGACCGCCGTTTATCAAGATCAATTGCGCCAAGCGGCTGAATTTGTCGCCGCCGGCAAGCCGCTGCTGGTGTCATTTGATACGCCCGTTGGCAAGTGGATGAGCGTCCCATGGGACGGGGACTGGACTTTTCAGATGGCGACCCATGCCATGCGGCTGGCGGTCCGCCATCGGGCGGAATTGATTCCGTGTTCCATCACCGATCTGGGTCGCTGGCGTTTCCGGATCAGGCTGGGGCGGCCGGTGCCGGATGAGTTACTGGCCACGGACGCCGGCCGGGTGCGTGCGGGAAAACATTTGCTCGATGAAATGCTTCCGGTGTTTCAGGCGCATCCGGAACAGGCGGCGGCGCATTTTATGCGCTGTTGGAAGCGAAATTCCCCTGGCGCCGAACAACGAATGTCCGAAGTTTTCACCACGCATCGTCCTGGCATGCCGCTACCCCAGGCGGCAACCGGTTAAACCCGGCTCACAACGCCAATCGCAACGTGTCCGCCGAGTCTTCGCGGCTCAGGGCAATCGGATTGGCTTTCATGCTGCTGGCCCGCATCGCTTTTTCAACGAGGTCGGCGACGTGATCTCCGCGAATACCATAGGTGCCGAGCCGCGGTATCGCTAAATCGTAAACCAGTTTTCGTACCCAGTCCACGCCGGCGACCGCTGTGGCGTTGGGATTGCCGGTACAAATCTGCGCGATCCGGTCGTATCGTCCTAACGCCCCGCTCTGATCGTCACGTTCGCGAAGTGCGCGGATATTTGTCGCCATTACGTGTGGCAGGAGCGCTGCGCAAATTGCGCCGTGCGGCGCCGGAAAACTGCCGCCGATCGGCCCGGCAAATCCGTGAACGGCGCCAAGTCCGGCATTGGCCAGCGCCAGCCCGCCGAACAGACTCGCCACCGCCAGGTCTTCGCGCGCCGGCTTGTTTTGGCCATCCTCAAATGCGGCGCGCAGCGAGCGGGCCGCGCGGCGGAGACCTTCGATGCATAATCCGTCGGTCATGGGATTGGCGCGGTTGCAGACGAACGGCTCGATAAGTTGCGTGAGCGCGTCCAACCCGGTACTGGCGGTGGGCGCGGGCGGCAGATCATAAGTCAGTTCAGGGTCCACTACCGCTATTTTCGCGAGCATCAATGGACTGCGCAGGCTGACTTTGACTTTTTGTTCCGGTGACGCCAGCACCGCGTTACACGTAACTTCCGAGCCGGTGCCCGCGGTCGTTGGAATCGCAATGAACGGCGCGGCTGGTTTTATCAGTGGCTGGCCGCGTCCGATGATTTCGACATAATCCAGCAACTCGCCGTCGTTCGTCAGCATCGCTGCCATTGCCTTGGCCGCGTCCAACGCGCTGCCGCCGCCGATGCCGATGACAAAATCGCAGTTCCCCTTTTTGGCAAAGGCCGTGCCTTGCTCAACCGTGGCAATTTCCGGTTCGCCCGCGACGGCGAACGTTGCCGCCCCAATGCCGTTGGCTGAAAGATTTGCGAGCAATTTTTCTGCGCGTTGCGGGTTGCCTCCGGTCACAACCAGCGCACGCTGGCCAAAGCATTTTACCATGGCGCCGACTTGCTTGATTGTACCGGCGCCAAAAATGATGCGTACGGCGGTGGCGAATTCAAATTCCATAAAAATCCTGGCCGGGCCGTCCTGCCCCGAAAGTCTTCGGGGTGCCTGCCCGTCCCGGCCGACCAGCCCGCCTTCACTTCGCTTCGGCGGGGTCGCGCCGGAGCCTTTGGCGGAGGCGGACAAGTCCGCCCTACCAGCTTGTGTCATCCGGATAGAGCTTGTCGAACTTCACGCTGAAACGCGGTTCGGCCATCATCGGCGCGACGGCATCGCGCCAGACGGGATAATGAAGCGTTTCCTTGTGGGCGGCGACGGCCTCGGCGTCGCGATAAATCTCGACCAGCACGAACCGGTCCGGGTCGTCCTGCTGCTGCAGGACGTCGAAGTGCAGGACGCCCAACTCGAGCAAACTCAAGCGCGCGTTCAGGCGTGTCGCTTCCTTGAACGCCTCCACACAGTCGGGTTTGACATGAACATGAACATGAATCACAAGCATGTGCGACGAATACGCGAAAGTCTGAAAAAGCACAAGCTGTCAACGGACTAAAAATTGATTATCAAGCCGCGCAATTTGCATTGAACGGGCGTGGCCGCCATTTCACACTGGTTGGACCCGATGGGCGCACAGTGGAAACAGGCCGGACGCGAAATCAACGC
>Ga0335081_10020081_pt1 | contig 10806 bp, 9 predicted proteins | sample Lox_Sample_35_FD_206713 | JGI IMG/M metagenome (GOLD analysis project Ga0335081, IMG submission 206713) | Soil microbial communities from Loxahatchee National Wildlife Refuge, Florida, United States - Lox_Sample_3.5 | ecosystem: Environmental > Terrestrial > Soil > Wetlands | place: USA: Florida... | reverse complement strand
CTGGCGGCAGTGGTTGCAGTCGCTATCATGCTAGTCATCTCTCCGCGGTAGCCATGTCTCGAAGCGTCGTGCCGGATTCCCGGAAAATGGCCACGGATCGCGCCGGCGTTGGGTTACTTGGTCACGCGCTCCCAGATCAGGGTATTGTCGACGACGGGCGAGGTGAGTTCCGAGGGATCGACGCGCAAAGTCAGACGATTGGCGCCTTCAAATTTGTACCAGCGCTTCGTCGTCTTGCCGACCGCGTTGGGATTTTGGTTGATGTCGTATTGCCGGAGGAGGAACCCTTCTTTGGGGTGAATCTCGATGGTGGCGCAGTACGCGCCGAATCCACGGATGGCCGATAAGCTTTCTTCCGGCGTCGGAGCGGTTTCCGACTTCCATTGCGGGCGAGCCGGATTCATGCTGATGAAGCACATGTGGGTGGCGCGGGCGTCGAAGAACGCGTAGGCCACGCTATTGGCGGCTTGCCTGGTGGTTCCGTCGGCGAGGCGCTGCGGGTTGGATACCAGGCGCCACATACCGGCAAACTGCTTGGCAAGGGCATCCGGAGACTGAGCGCGAGACGCGACACTCAGCGCGGCGAACGCCAGCAGGATGGACGCGGCAACGAGCTTTTTCATGTGGTTCACCTCGCTCGGGTGTGCGGGAGCGGAGTATAGCATTCGCACTTCGGGGAAGTCCTCAGCAGGACCGTCGCCGAGAGCCCATCCTTAAGCCCGAAGGGCGGGGCACCCACAAAGGCGAACTGCAGATTCCCCGCTTGCGCTCGGAATGACAGCGTTAAAAGGAGGGCGCACGGCGAAAAGCCGCGCGCCCTCTGGAAGCGAACAGCAGATCCCTCACCGACATCCGCACAGAACGCGGCTGGGTTCGGGATGACAGCCCGGGGATTATTGGCCCTGGGCGGGCTTGGATTCGGGCTTGGTGAATTTGCCGTTGTCGACGGGCTCGGTGCTCACCTTTACGACGGTGGTGGTGATGCGGCCGTCGGGAGGAGTGGTGACGCGAATCAGGAACGGGAACTTGATGCCATCGCCGATGTTGCGGTAGTCGTCGTAGTCGGTCTGCGTGGGCGCATTGCCCGCCGGGGTGGGATCCACGACGACTTTGCGGATCAGCAGGCCCGTGGACATATCGAAGAAAAGCCGTTCGGGCTGGTCTCCCTGGGGCGTGCCGACCAGGACGTAGGCGTCGTGTTCGCGTCCGAGAATCTCGATCCTGGCGGTGCCGCGAGCCTGGATCCGGGTGTACTCCTTGCTCAAATTAAGCGGCTCGTAGAAATCGGCCATGCGCGCGGTGCGCGCCTCGTCGGTTCCCTTCATATCGGCGACGACGCCGCGGGCGTTCTGCGTCCAGCCGGTGGTGCCGTCGAAGCCCATCGCAGTGGTCCCGCCATTGGCCCCGTGAACGATGCTGACCATCAGGTTCGGCGCCTTCAGATACTGCTCGATTTGGTCCTGTGGCGGGCCCGCAGGAGCTCCTCCGCGTCCGCCGCCTGCACCGCCTCGCGCTCCAGCGGCACCGGCACCGCCGCGGCCTTCAGCAGCAGCGGGAGCTTCGCCGCGGCCTCCCGCGCCTCCGGCCGGGGGCGCGCCGCCCGGGGGCGCGGGAGTATCGCGCATCTCGGTGATGGTGACGCTCGAGACTTTGCGCATGGCTTGCTCGCCGCCCAGGGCCTGCACGTAGTTGGCGATGATCTGATCGGCGGAAGGACCCTGGCCTCCCCGGCCGCCGGGCCGCGGCGGGGCCGGCTCATCGGAATATTGCAGAACGCTGACCGGATCATTGGTGCCCTTGTGGCAGGTGTAGCAGGTGACTTCCTGGCGCGCGTTGAAGTTGTTCTTATTGATGTCCATCATCATGGTGATCATCTTGCGCGCCGTCTGCTTGTTCTCCAGATCGTCCTTGGAACGATCCTCGACGTGGCAGAAGCCGCAGTTCACGCCGAGCGAGCCCGCCATCACGCGCATCGCGGGGACCACCTGCTCGGCGGGCATGTCCTTGAGCACCTGAATATTCTTAAAGGCCTCCCCGGCCGTTTTACCCGCCAACTGCTGTTGCTGCGCGCCGGCAAAGATCGCGGAAGCGAGGATGCAGCCGGCAGCGGCAGCAACGATACGGCCGGATAGGAATCGGTTGATCATGGCGAGCCACCTCATTGGATTCACACCCTAACCCGGACATCCTACGCTTGTCCCGCTTGGGACTCAATGCCCAGGGTGCAGGAGCGTCGCGAGCCACGTGAGAGGGTTGAGGCGCCCGCAGCTTGACAGAAGCCGAGAATGTGCACTACGGTTCGCGCGCTGTGGAACTGGACCACTCCCTCTCGTGGTTAGCGCTGCGGCTGACGCCCGGCTTGGGCGCGCGCCTGATGGGCAAGCTGCTGCGCCAATTCGGCGGGCCGGAAGAGGTTTTTCGCGCGTCGCTGACGGAACTGGAAGGTTGCCAACTGCCGGCGGCGGCGGCTCAGGCGGTCTTCGGAAAGAGCGCGTTTGGCCAAGCGAAGAAAGAGCTAGAGCAGCTGCGCAAGGGCGGAATTCGCCTGGTTACCTGGCAGGAGGCCGAGTATCCCAGGCTGCTGACGCAGATTTACGACCCGCCGCCACTGCTGTATGTTCTGGGAAATGTGGAAGTTCTGAACAGCCACGCGATTTCTATCGTGGGAACGCGACGCCCGACGCCTTACGGGAATCAAATGGCAGAGCGATTGGCGCGCGACCTGGCCGAGCGCGGCTTGGTTATTGTAAGCGGACTCGCGCGCGGGATCGACAGCTCAGCCCACCGCGGCGCATGCGCCGCAACACGAGGCGGGACCATCGGCGTCCTCGGCTCCGGCATCGACGTGATCTATCCGAAGGAGAACCGCAAGCTCTTCGAGGAGGTGGCGAAGCGAGGAGCGATCATGACGGAGTTTCCATTGGGAACGTATCCGGCGCCGGAGAACTTCCCGGTACGGAACCGCATCGTGGCGGGCATGGCTCTGGGGGTGATTGTGGCGCAGGGAGCGCAGTATTCGGGCTCGCTGATCACTTCGCGGCTGGGAATGGAGTTTGGGCGCGAGGTCTACGGCGTTCCCGGCAATGTGACGGAACCCATGAGCTTTGCGCCGAATCAACTGATCAAGCAGGGAGCCAAGCTGGTGACAAACTGGCAGGAGGTGGTGGAGGAGCTGCCCACCGAAGTGCGCGCGGAGCTCTTTCCACTGGATGCAACCACGGCGGAGGAGCGCGCGTCCCTGTTTGAGGAGAGCCTGTCGCCCACGGAGAAGCGACTTTTCGAGCTGATTCGCATCGAAGAGCCAATTCACGTGGACGAACTGGTCGAAAAGACCGGGCTGAGCTCGTCGGAGACGCTGGCGGCGCTTTGCGAGATGGAGATGCGCGGAGTGATCCGGCAACTGCCGGGGAAACAGTTTGTGCGGGTGCTGCTTTAGGAGCGAGGAGTTGGTTTTGGTATGGTTGGAAGGCAGACCGCGCGGGAGGGGGGCCGGGGCGCGTTCTGGGTTAGTTACGTTTGCTTTAGGTAGCGGAAAGGAACTTATTCGCCCGCGGAAGGGCGTTTCGGTTTAAAAGATAAGGCTTATGGCACGCTCATTAGTCATCGTCGAGTCGCCGGCCAAGGCGAAGACGATCAACAAATATCTGGGGCGCAACTATACCGTGAAGGCGTCCTACGGCCACGTGATGGACCTGCCCAAAAAGGAACTGGGCATCAACATCAAGCGTAACTTCGAGCCGACCTATGAGGTCAGCCCGGAGAAGTCGCAGGTGGTGGAGGGATTGCAGAAAGCCGCGGAGAAGGCGGAAGCCGTGTACCTGGCGGCCGACCCGGACCGCGAAGGGGAAGCGATCTGCGCACACCTGGCGGAAATTCTGAAGCCGACCATGGCGGGCAAGAACGGGAAGAATGGGTCGAACGGGTCGGGGAAGAAGAAAAAGAAGACGCGCAAAGGCAGCGAAGAGGCGGAGCGCCGCCGCAACCACATTTTCCGGGTGATGTTCAACGAGATCACGCCGCGAGCGATTCGCGCGGCGTTCGAGAAGCCGGGGGAGATCAACGAAAATCTGGTGGACGCGCAACAGGCGCGGCGGGTGCTGGACCGGCTGGTGGGCTACAAGATTTCGCCGCTGCTGTGGGACAAGGTGCGGCGCGGACTGTCCGCCGGGCGCGTGCAAACCGTGGCGCTGCGGCTGATCGTGGAGCGGGAACGCGAGATTCGCGCGTTCACGCCGGTGGAGTACTGGACGCTGCACGCGCAGCTGGCCGGCGCCGAGCCGCCTTCGTTCGAGGCCAAGCTGGCCAAGTACAAGGGCGAAGATATCGAGGTACACACGCAGGCGGAGGCCGACGCGATCGTCGCGGCGGTGGAAAAAGCGCGCTGGCAGATCGCCGAAGTCACGCAGAAAGAGAAGCGGCGGCATGCACAACCGCCGTTCACGACGTCGAAGCTGCAGCAGGCGGCGTATAACCGGCTGCGGTACACGGCCAAGCGCACCATGGCGCTGGCGCAGCGGCTCTATGAAGGCGTGGAACTCGGCAACGAGGGGCAGGTGGCGCTGATCACCTACATGCGCACCGATTCGGTGCGGGTCTCCAACGAGGCGCTGGCGCAGGCGCGGGACCTGATCGGGACGGATTTCGGCGCGAACTACCTGCCGGAAAAGCCGAACTTCTACAAGTCGAAGAAGGAAGCGCAGGAGGCGCACGAAGCGATCCGTCCGACGGACGCCTCGCGCAAGCCCGCGGACGTCCGGCCGTTTCTGAGCGACGATCTTTTCAAGCTGTACCAGCTGATCTGGCAGCGGTTCGTGGCTTCGCAGATGGTGCCGGCGGTCTTCGACCAGACGAGCATCGACATCGCGGCGGGCGATTACACGTTCCGGGCGACCGGATCGGTGATGAAGTTCGAGGGATACCTGGCGGCCTATCAGATTTCGGCGGAACGCGAAGACGACGAGGCCGCCGAGAGCGACGAAGGGCGCCGTTTGCCGGCGGTGACGCAGGGCGAAATCCTGCGGCTGGAAGCGCTGCGGCCGGAGCAGCACTTCACCGAGCCGCCGCCGCGCTATTCGGAAGCGACGCTGGTCAAGGAACTGGAAGACAAGGGCATCGGGCGGCCGTCGACGTACGCGTCGATCATCTCCACCATCGTGGAGCGCGAGTACGTGAACAAGGACCAGGGCCGCTTCACGCCAACCATGCTGGGCGAAAAAGTGAGCGAGCTGCTGGTGAAGAGCTTCGACGACATTTTCGACGTGGGCTTCACGGCGCGCATGGAAGAAGAGCTGGACGAAATCGAAGAGGGCCGGCTGCGCTGGAAGGATTCGGTGAAGGAGTTCTATTCGCGGTTCGAGCAGGATCTGGAGCAGGCCAAGGGCGATATGGAGTCGTACAAGGCCGGCATCCCCACCGGGCGCAAGTGCGAAAAGTGCGGGCAGGGCGAACTGCTCGAGCGCATCAGCCGGCTGGGATTTTTCCTGGGATGCTCGCGCTATCCGGATTGCGATTTCATCGAGGACCTATCGCCGGATCCCGGCGGCGAGGGCGAGACGGAGACGCCGACCTGCGATAACTGCGGGCGCGAGATGGTGGTGAAGCGCGGGAGGTGGGGTTCCTTCCTGGCGTGTTCGGGCTATCCGGATTGCAAGACGACGAAGCGGATCATTTCCGGGACGCGGCGCGCGCGGCAGCCGGACGTGCCGCTGAACGAAAATTGCCCGGAGTGCGGCTCGCAGCTGGTGATCAAGCACGGGCGGTACGGCGAATTTATCGGCTGCACGGGCTACCCGAAGTGCAAATTCATCCGCTCGAAGACTCTGGGCATCAAGTGCCCCAAGTGCGGGACCGGCGAATTGCTGGAACGCAGGGCCAAGAAGGGGCGGCGGCGTGTGTTTTATGGATGCAACCGCTATCCGGATTGCGATTTCACCACGCCGCACAAGCCGATCCCGGAGGCTTGCCCGAAGTGTGGCGCGCCCTTCGTGGTGGAGAAACAAACGAAGACAGAACACACGAAATCGTGCATCAAGGAAGGCTGCGATTGGGAGACCGCCGTTCTGGAAGGCGAGCAGAAAGAGGCCACGCCGGAAGAGGTAACCGCAGGCAAGCCGTGAGCGGCGCGCGGCGTTCGTAGTGATCAACAGCAGGCGCTAGAGTCGCACCCGAAAATCTGCTACCTTCCCCGGTTAATGAAAGCGGCCATCGAGAAATTCTTGGCCTACCTGCGCTCGGTGCGCAACGCTTCGCGGCATACGCTGCGGAACTACGCCATGGACCTGGAGCAGTTCCGCGCCTACCTGACTCCGCCCGATAGTGCTCCGGCGCAGGTCGCGCAGATCGATCATCACGTCATTCGCGAATACCTGGGCCATCTCCACGACAAGAACCTGCAAAAAAGCTCCATGGCGCGAAAGCTGGCGGCGCTGCGGTCGTTCTTGAAGTTTTGCGCCCGAGAAGGAATGGTGCGCGAAAACGCGGCGCGGCTGGTAGCTACGCCCAAATTGCCGAAGCGCATGCCCTCGATTTTGAGCGCTGAGGAGATGAACTTGTTTCTGGACGGGCTGGCGTCCGCAGAGACGCCGCGCAGAGCCGGGGTCAAACGGCAGCGGCCTTCGAAGAAGGCGCAGGATTCGGACCGGCTGTTGCTCGAACGGGACCGCGCGATTCTGGAGCTGCTTTATGCTTCGGGGCTGCGAGTGAGCGAGCTAACCGGGCTGGATATCAAAGACGTGGACCGCAAGGAGCAGATGCTGCGAGTCCTAGGCAAGGGAAACAAGGAGCGCATCATTCCGTACGGGTCGAAGGCGGAGGAGGCCATCAAGCGATATTGGCCGCTCCGCGCGGAGCTGCTGGCGCGAGCGGGGAACGGCCGCGACCCGCAAGCCGTCTTCCTGAATCTGGCGGGACGGCGCATGACGCCGCGTTCGGTGGAGCGGATGGTGAAAAAGTACGTGCGCCTGATGAACGTCAACTGGGATTTGCACCCACACTCATTGCGGCACGCCTTTGCCACGCACCTGCTGGCCGATGGCGCGGACCTGCGTGCCATCCAGGAACTCCTGGGGCATAGCTCGCTTTCCACCACGCAGCGCTACACGCACGCCTCCATCCGGCAGCTGATGGAGGTGTACGACAAAGCGCACCCGCACGCGTAGGCTATTCGGCCGGGGGAATTAGCGCGCGCATTCCAAGGGTGCCGGACAACAATAAACGCGAGGTTGGTTAACAGCAATTTTACTGGCTGTCCCGCCTGGGCTGCGATATTCTCCCGCCGGTTTAGCTGAGTCCATTGGCGGAAAAAAGAGGACAAAGGATTGTATCGCTGCGTTTAATTTAAGGAGGATCCCGACATGGCAGAGTCGAAGTGGTTCCGCAGCGCGGCCCTGCTTCTTGTGGGGGCGGTCTTCGGCGGTTCGTTCGTCGCAGCTTGGGAACACTCCGCGGCCGTCGCACAGCAGAACCAGCCAGTCACCCAGGCGACGCTCGTAGCGGACGTCACGCACTTAAAGGAGATTACGCCGCCGAATTCGCACCCCATGGTCGATGTGGCCATGTTTACCGCGAATCTCTGGTTCGCCGGAGACAAGAAGAATTGGCCGCTGGCGAACTACTATCTAGGGGAGTTGCGCAACCGGATCCGGTGGGAAGTGCGCGTGAATCCTTCTCCAAAGGGCGCCGACGGAAGTCCCGTGGACATGGCCAATACCTTCGACGGAATCGACAAGGGCAGCCTGACGAGACTGAAGACGACGATCGACATGAAGGACAGCAAGCAGTTTGCGGCACAGTACAAGATGCTGCTCGAGGATTGTTATTCGTGCCATAAGACGGCCGGCAGGCCGTATTTGCGCCCGATGGTTCCGGTGAACGGCGCGCAACCCATCGTGAACTTGGACCCTGCGGCGACTTGGCCGGAATAATTGAGCCATTTGTGTTTTTGGGTTATCGTTGCGCCGCCCAGGGCAGGCGGCAGGGTGGAACATGTTGAAGGAATCTAAGCTTGCGCTTCGCGGCTCGCTGCTGTTAGCGGCAGCCTTGATTCTCATGGCGGCGCCGTCCCGCAGTTTCGCGCAAACCGATGAGATTCAAGTGTACGACGCCGAGATCGCAGACGTGGGCGTCTACAACATCATGGTGCATACTAATTTTGCGCCTATCGGGCGGAAGACCCCGGATTTCCCGGGCGGCATCATTCCCAACAACTCCGTCAATGGCGCCGCCGAGTGGGCTTGGGGCGTCAAGCCATGGTTCGAGCAGGGGCTTTATTTCCCCGTGTACAGCGCCTACTCGCAGGGCCGCGGCGGCTCGCTGAACGGTTTCAAGCTCCGCGAACTATTTGTGCGGCCGCACGCGCACGATCATGAATTTTTTTATGGAGTGAATTTCGAGTTCAGCGTTAATTACAGTTATTGGGAGTCTAGGCGCATTACCTCCGAAGTACGGCCAATCGTGGGAGTGCATTTACATCCGATCGACTTCATCTTCAATCCAATCGTGGACACCGACTACACAGGAGGCTTTGGAAATCTCGAATTCGTTCCCGCGACGCGGCTCGCCTACAACCTCAACGACAAGTGGGCCGTGGCCCTCGAGGAGTATGCCGATTTCGGACCTCTGCACCACTTCCTTCCAGCGCACGACGAGTTTCACGAGGTTTGGGCGGTTCTCGATCACGACAACAAGTACGTGAATATAGAAACGGGTGTTGGCGTTGGCGTCACGTCCGGGGCGGACAAGTTGACCTTCAAGCTGATGTTGTCACGAGACCTCAACGCCTCCAAAGAGACCACGGCGGCGCAACGAAGCAATCAGAAGTGATCGGCCCGGCAAAAACAGTCCCCCAATAAGTGAATGCCGGAAATCCCGGCGAACAGCCCGGCCGGCCGTTGGTCACCTTTGTTATGTCTCCGGGCCAACGAACCGCTCAAAACGTCCAAACGGAAGCGGAATTCCAAGAATCGACAAAGGGAGGGCTTTGGCATGTCCCCGAGTGGATTGATCGAGTACAAGGATGCCAGTCCGGAAGTGCGCGCGGTCTACGACGACATCATGGCCACGCGGAAAACCGACTGGGTGAATAATTTCTGGAAGGCGCTGGCGCGCGACCCGGCGGCGCTGAAACGCAAGTGGGAAGCGGCCAAGAAGGTGATGGCGCCGGGCGCGCTCGATGCGCTCTCGAAGGAGATGATCTATCTGGCCGTCAGCATCACCAATCAGTGCGGCTACTGCGTCGCTTCGCACACGGCGGCGGCGCGGAAGAAGGGCATGTCCGAAGCCATGTTCCTGGAGCTGATGGCGGTGGTGGGCGCGGCCAATGAGAACAACCGGCTGGTGGCGGGGTTTCAGGTCGAAATCGACGAGCAATTCAAATAGCGACGGGCGCTCATGCACAGCGAAGAGTGGCTGTGCCACGCGCTCAAGGCTCGCCAGGGCTTTCCATGCGCGACATGGCCCAGACGGCATGTTCGGCAATTAACAGATCGGTCGATGCCGCAAGTTCGCTCAGGCGCGCGCGGAGTCGCGAAAGCTCGGAACTGGCGATGCGATGGCTTCCCGCAAGATTGCCCGCGGCGATGCAGGCATTGCGCACAAGGCCGCGCCATTTCGTTCTGCGCACCGGACTGCCCAGGAATACCCGGCGGAACTCCTCTTCGGTTAACGATAAGAGCCAATGCAGTTCGGGGGTAAGCAGCTTCTCACGCGGCTGAAAAGGCGAAGCCGAAGTAACCGGCGCTTTGCGGTTCCAGGGACAAACGTCCTGGCAGATATCGCAGCCGAACACTTGCCAGCCCATGGGAGCGCGGAGATCCTCCGGAATCGAGTCGCGAAGCTCGATGGTGAGGTAAGAGATGCAGCGGCGCGCGTCCATGACGTAAGGCTCAACCAGCGCGCCTGTGGGGCACGCGTCCAGGCAGAGCCGGCAATTTCCGCAGAGATCGGCCGGCGCGGAGCCATTCGCGTTCTGCGAGGGCTCCAATTCCAGCGAAGTCAAAATGACACCAAGGAAAAACCACGAACCCAACTTCTCATTGATGAGGCAGGTGTTTTTCGCCTGCCAGCCCAAACCGGCTTTCTGTGCTACCAGGCGTTCGGAAACAGGGCCGGTATCGACGTAAGCGCGGGCGTGAAACTCGCTATCGAAGCGGCCGCGCATGGCCGCGAGCAGTTGTTCGAGCTTTTCACCCAGGACGGCGTGATAGTCGTCGCCCCAGGCGTAGCGCGAAATCCAGGCCCGCGGCTCGTGACCTGCAGCGTGGGCAGCGGCTTCGGTGGACGGAGGATGGTCCGTGTTGTAGTTCAGCGCGCAAACGACAACGCTCTTGGCGTCGGCGAGCACGCGCGTGATGTCTGCGCGGCGCGGGTCGTGAAGGTAGCGCATCTCGCCGGCATAGCCGCGTTTGAGCCACTCCTCTAAATTGGCGACGTCAGCCAAAGCTTCGACGGGCACAACGCCGCACAAGTCGAAGCCGAGCTCGATGGCTTTGGCGACCATCCAGTCTGTGTCCGCAGCGCTGTGCATGTATTCATTCTGCCCCAGGAAGGAAAAGCTACGAAGGAAGATCGAGCGCAATTCCACACAGGAGGTCGTCCGAACAAGCCGTATCCAAGAGAATAAGTTTGGGGCCGGCTCGTTTCCAATAAAAGGACGAGGGTTGGGGAACCGCCTATTGCTGGCGTCGAATTCCGATACCTACTTCATACCTGTAGAAGCGTGTGAACCCTGTGGGATTCACTTCACCATGACCCCAAACTTTCAGTCGTAGGACACGGGCGCTGATCCAGCCAGTTGCTGCTATGTACACA
>Ga0335081_10020080_pt1 | contig 10806 bp, 14 predicted proteins | sample Lox_Sample_35_FD_206713 | JGI IMG/M metagenome (GOLD analysis project Ga0335081, IMG submission 206713) | Soil microbial communities from Loxahatchee National Wildlife Refuge, Florida, United States - Lox_Sample_3.5 | ecosystem: Environmental > Terrestrial > Soil > Wetlands | place: USA... | reverse complement strand
CAGATAGGTTAGACGAGCGCCGGGCGTTTTCGTAACCACCGCCGAGATATGTACTCGCCGCATTCGAGCCTCCTGCAGCCACACACCTCAACCCTGCGCCGCCGGCGCATCAATTCCCGCGTGCTCTCCCCGAGTCGTCCTACTGTTAGATGCGCCCGCCACCATCCAAGTTCTGACCGGAAGGGCTGAAAAGACTGTGACCGTCCGATTCCCGTCGGCTGGCACCTTTCCCAGGGAGCTATAGAGTCTGAAACTGCGGGCAACAGAACTCCTTCGCACACCAATAGAGGGTTTGGGCGCACAGCGCCACCGACTCCAGATCCACGAATTCGCGCGCCGAATGAAGCCCCTCCCCGCTGGGGCCGAAAAGTACGGTCTCAATTCCGGCCTCGGCGAGCAGTGCCGCGTCCGTCCAGTAGCTTTGCACTCCGAACTCGGCTTGGGACCCCATCACCTGGCGTGCCCAGCCGACCACTTTCCGGGCCCAGGGGGCTTCCCGGGAGATCTCGAAAGGCTGAGCCGAGTAGCCTAATTCGTACCGGGCCCGGAATTTCGGATCGCGCCCGGAGAGCCGCGCCAGGATCTGGCTGAGCTCCTGGTCGAAAGCCGCTCCGTCTTCTCCCGGGACCAGCCGGCGCTCCAGGCTTAGGCGGCACTGGGCCGGGTAGCTGGAAAGCTCCTGGCCGCCCGAGATCAGCGACGCGTGCACCGAACCGTGGCCGACCAGCGGATGTCCTGGCGCCGCGTCGAGCGTGCTTTGTAAGGCCTCGATCTCACCCAGGACGCGTCCCATGGCGGCGATGGCATCGCGCCCTTCGCCGGGGCGGCTGCCATGGGCGGCCAGGCCTTCGGTGACGACCTCCGCCCAAGCGAATCCTTTGTGGGCGGTCACCACCGCCAGTTTGGTCGGCTCCATCACGATCGCCGCGTCGGTTCGGGCGCCACCATCGAGAAGGGCGCGGGTGCCGATGCTCTTGAACTCCTCGTCGGCCACCGCAGCCACCACCACCTCGCCGCCGGAGAGCCCTTCCCGGGCCAGCACTTCCACCGCCGCCAGGGCCGCGGCTAGTCCGCTCTTCATGTCCTCCGAGCCGCGGCCATAGAGCCGGCCGTCCTCCACAAGGGCGGAGAACGGATCCTCCATGCCCGCCACGCCTACCGTGTCGAGGTGGCCGTTGAGCATCAGGCTCTTTCCCTTGGCCCTCCCCCGCAAGACGCCCAGGGCGTTGAAACGGCCCGGGCCCACTTCTTCGAGGCGCGTCTCGAGCCCCGCCGCCTGGAGAAACGCGGCCACGTATTCCGCGATCTGGCGTTCGCCCCGGCCACCCGCGACCAGGTCCGGGTTGACCGAATCGATCTCAACCAAGCCGGCCAGAATCGAGGCGAGGCGCGATGAATCCACCATGTCCATCCTGGGACGCCGCTCTCTGCGGCGGGGAAAGGAATAGTTTTGCTAGACGTTAATAGGCTACTATGATTGTTAGTCGGCGCTCCGCTCGGCGCCCACCCACCTGCCGATGGCTACGAGCGGTTGCACCGGCGCCACCGTGGTCAGGTTGCCCGCCTTCGACCCTGCTTCCTGCTCGTTTTGCAGCAGGTCCCGCAGCGTGGTCTGACTGAGCACCCGGTCCACCAGCACCTGTACCGTTCGCCAGAGCGAACGAATGGAGCAGTCGACCGAGTTTGTGCACACGTCCCCCACCCCGGAATGCTTGTCGCAAAAAGCGGGATCGTAGAGCCGGCCTCCTAAAAGCGCCATGACTTCACCGATCACCACCTGGTCGGCCGGGCGGGCCAGCGTGTAGCCGCCGGCCTGGCCCCTGGCACTAGTGAGAAATCCGGCGCGGCGCAGAATCCCCAGCAGTTTGGCCACGTAATGGCTGGAGATCCCCTCTGCCTGGCTGATTTCGGGAATCGTCAGACTGCCGTTCTCGCCTTCCCGCGCTATGCGCAGCAGGCAACGCAGCCCGTATTCTTCCTGGGAACTGAGTTTCATTGCTGACCTCGAAGTCCACAGTTCACAGTCGGCGGTTGACAGTGAAGAAAACCGCTCGCTCGGCCGCTCTTGACTGCTAACTGTCGACTGTCAACTGTAGACTGCTTCTAAAACATCCCCAACTGTAACCTCGCCGATTCCGTCATCTTGCTCATGTCCCAGGGCGGTTCCCAAACTACGTCTACCTTCACTCCGCTGAGCCCGTCGATAGCCTTGGATTTGTACTCCACCTCGCCCGGAAGCGAGATCGCCGCCGGGCAGTTGGGCGTGGTCAGGGTCATGCGGATGTAGGCCTCGCCCGCATCGCTCACTTTCACTTCGTAGATCAGCCCTAGCTCGTAAATGTTGACCGGAATCTCGGGATCGTAGCAAGTTCGGAGCGCCTCGATCACCTTTTCGCGAAGCGCGCTCTGTTCAGCCATGGTGAGCGACTTTCCCGGCAACCCAGCAGGAGCCGCGTCGACCGCCGCCGAGGTTGGATTCAGCGCACCATCCCCTGTCGACGGCGTCGCAACCACTTCGTTCTCATCGTTCACGTCTGCACCTTTCGGTTCAAGAAGCAATCAGCTTTCAGCCATCAGCAAGAACCGGAGGCTGAGAGCTGATCGCTGAAAGCTGCTTACCAATCGCAATCGGCAATCCTACGATTCCGGTTCCGGCGCTGTGATCTCGCCCGCATCGGTCTCGGTGGTTGCGACTCCGTCCGCCCCACTCAGTGCACTCTTGAGCGTGTGCCAAGCCAGGGTGGCGCATTTCACCCGCATGGGAAACTCTGAAACGCCGGCGAAGACTTCCAACTTGCCCAACGGCGGATCGCCTCTTTTCCCATCCGCTCCGCTGCCTGGGCCCTTAACCGGGCCTTTGCCGGTGACAAGGTCGTGAAACTCTTCAAATAGAGCGTCGGCCTCCTCGCGGGTCTTACCTTTCAACGACTCGGTCAAGAGAGACGCGGACGCGGTGGAGATGGCGCAGCCCGCCCCCTGAAAGCTCACGTCGCCGATGCGCTCGCCTTCCAGCTTCACGTAGATCGTCACCTTGTCGCCGCAAAGGGGGTTGTAGCCGTTGGCGTGCTGAGCCCCCTCTATGGCGCGGAAGTTGCGTGGCCGCTTGCTGTGGCCCAGGATTACCTCTTGGTATAATGCTCTTAGATCGGACATGTTCTCTACTCTTGTAACCTCTTCCCGCCCACACCGTGGTGGCTCTCAAGGTGCTGTCGAAGCAAATCGGCAACCATATCGAGGCGCTGATCGGAGTGCTCCTGAAAGTCGGCCAACCGATTGAGCCGCTGATCCATTTCCTCAACGTGGCGCGCAAGAGACATGCTCACATCGACGAGGCCGCGCAGCATGTCGTCCGTGTGAGCCTGCTTTTGCCCGAGTTCCTTCACCGACTGTTGCAGCAATTGCATGTCGACAGCAAACCGTGCTTGCTGCTCGATAATGAAATTCATTCGTTCTTCGGTGTGATCCTCGGCCATTCATCCTCCGTCGACTTCATCGGCTTCTTCCCGGTTGAGGAGTGCTTCGGCCGCCGACTCAATCTCCAACCCACGAAAGTTGATCAGGTCCCCTACTATGCTTCTGTCTGCCATTCCACGCTTCCCTCTTCCGCTTTCTTTCTGATCCCGACTCCCTTTTCAGGCAAACGACTTGCCGCAACTGCACGTGTGCGTCGCGTTGGGATTGTTAAACTCGAACCCGCTTTGCAGCAGCGACTCCTTGTAGTCGAGCGTCATACCGTCCAGGTGCTCGTAGCTCTTCGGATCCACCCACAACTTGACGCCGTCGAACTCAAACACGTTATCCGTGGGCTTGGGCTGCGATTCGAGCTTGAACTTGTAGGTCAGCCCGGAACAGCCGCCGCCCACCAATCCCAGCCGGAGTCCTCCCTGGACGTGGTTTATTTCCAGCAATTGCCGGATTCTGGCTACCGCTTTGGGAGTTACGTCAATCATCTTCGAACTAGCTCCTCATCGATGTCCGATCACCGAGCATCTGTCATTCTGAGCGTAGCGAAGAATCCCTCTTCGACCTGATTTCGTAAGAGAGATGCTTGGCTCCGCTCAGCATGACATGAATTGTAGACGTCCAAAGTCACGTCAAGTCAGCGAAAATCTCCTTCACCTTTTGGATGCCTACAACCAAGGCGTCGATTTCCTCGCGGGTATTGTAGAAGGCCAGCGACGCCCGCACCGTGGCCGGAACCTGGAAGCGGTCCATCAGCGGTTGCGCGCAGTGGTGTCCGGTACGGACGGCGATGCCCTCCTGATCGAGAACGGTGCCCACGTCGTGGGGGTGAATGCCGTTGAGCACGAAGGAAATCGCGCCCGTCTTCTCTTTGGCCGTGCCGATGATCCTCACCTCGGGAATCTCGGACAGTTTCTTCGTCGCGTAGCGCAACAGGTCGTGCTCGTAGGACGCGGCGGCGTCCAGATCGAGGCGCGCCACATAGTCGATGGCCGCCGCAAGGCCGATGGCCCCGGCGATATTAGGGGTGCCGGCCTCAAACTTGTAAGGAATCACGTTGTAGAGCGTCTTCTCAAAAGTGACGGAGCTGATCATGTCGCCGCCGCCCTGGTAGGGGGGCATCGCTTCCAGCAATGCCGCCTTGCCGTAGAGCACTCCGATGCCGGTAGGGCCGAAGACCTTGTGGCTGGAAAAGGCGTAGAAATCGCAGTCGAGGTCGCGCATATCAAGTTTCATGTGGGGCGCCGCTTGCGCGCCGTCGATGAGCACCGGAATGTTCCGGCGATGCGCCGCCGCCGCGATCCGCTTAACTGGGTTGATGGTGCCGAGCACGTTCGAGACGTGGGTCATTGCCACCAGCCGGGTGCGCGGCCCTAAGACCTTCTCGTATTCTTCGAAGATTAACTCGCCCTCGTCAGTGATGGGCGCCACCCGCAGCCGGGCTCCCTTCTCCTCACACAGCATCTGCCAGGGTACGATGTTCGAGTGGTGCTCCATAGCGGAGATCACGATCTCGTCACCCGCCCCCACGTTCTTGCGGCCGTAGGTGGCAGCCACTAGATTGATGGCTTCCGTCGTGCCGCGCGTCCAGATGATCTCGCGCCAGTCGCCGGCGTTGAGCAGGCGCTGCACCTTAACGCGCGCGTCTTCGTATTCCTGGGTGGCCCGCGCGCTCAGCAGATGCACACCGCGATGCACGTTGGAGTTGATTTCGAGGTAGAAGCGCCGCTCGGCGTCGATCACCGTCCAGGGCTTCTGGCTGGTGGCCGCGTTATCCAGATATACGAGGCGCTTGCCGTGGACCTTTTGCTGAAGGATGGGGAAGTCCTGGCGGATCCTCTCCACGTCGAAGTCAGTCAGCGAGGGGGGGCGAATCACAACCTCGTGAGCGGCGGTCGTAGCAGAACCCATCACCTTAGCCTCCTTGCCATAACTTCTCCCCTCCAAGCCTCGCGCTGCCCAAGCGCGTGTAGCGACAATCCGCGTTTTGCCTCGCTTCAAGCCTGCTCGCCTCTGTGCCACCCATTGCCCTCGAGACCGCGGATGAAGCGCTCCATATGCTCGAAGAGCGAGGTCATCGCCGCCCGCATCACTTGCATTTGATCTACGAGCACGTTGATGCGCTGATCCAGAGCCTCGCCTCGGCGACGCATCCGGTCGTCCGTCTCCTCGAAGCGTGCGTCGAGCTCCTCCCATCGGCGATAGATGCGTTCGTCTCGTTCTTCGAAGCGTTTGTGGATGCGCTCTTCCCACTGCCCGCGCCAGATCTCGTGATCTTGCACCGACTTCAGAAGGGCCGCTATGCGCTCATCCACGTCCGCCAACCAGCTGTGGACGAGCTTATCTTGCTCCGCTTGCTCGGTGAACCGGCGCTCGTGATTTTCCGACGCCTGCAGCAGGGCGGCAATGCGCTGATCGATTTCCCGGCCGTACTGCTGCTGGCGATCCATCGCCCGTTCCATTTCTTCGAACGTCATCGTTAAGCTCCGGTACTCCGGGCGTTGCGGCTCTGAGCACTACTTCGCCAATCGCGCCGTCAAACTGTCTCTCAGCCTTGCGGCCAGCGGTTCATACTTCACCCGTCCAATGATGTCGCTCGCGAACGCCTGCACCAGCAGGGCGCGCGCGTCGTCCAAGCCGATGCCGCGCGACCGCAGATAAAACACGGCCTCCTGGTCCACCTGGCCGATGGTGGCCCCGTGCGTACACTTCACGTCGTCGGCGTAAATCTCCAGTTGCGGCTTGGAGTCGATCACTGCGTCGGCCGAAAGCAACAAATTCTTGTTGCTTTGCTTGGAGTCGGTTTTCTGCGCGTCCTGGCGCACGATGATCCGGCCGTTGAAGACAGCGTGGGCGTGGCCGTCGAGCACACCCTTGTAGAACTCACGGCTGGCGCAGTGCGGCTGGGCGTGGTCGAGGGTGGTGTGATTATCCACGTGCTGCTCGCCGGAAATCACGTAAAGCCCGTTGAAGGTAGATTCGGCTCCCTCGCCGTCGAGCACGTTGCGCACCTCTTCGCGCACCAACTTGCCGCCGAATTGGATGGTGCAGGTGTTCACGGTGGAGGATCGCGCCTGATGAAACACCAGCGTGGCCACGTGGAAGGCGGACTCGCTCTCCTGTTCCACCTTGTAGTGATTTACAATGGCGCCCTCGTCGGCCACCAATTCCGTAACCGCATTGGTGAAATAGGGCCGGCTTGTAGCGCTGGGCTTCAGCCCGGCATCTTCCATCTTCACGGCTCGGTGTGCCGGGCTAAAGCCCGGCCCTACATCCAGACTGAGATATCCCTCGATCACCGTAGCCTGTGCCCCGCGGCCCGCCAGAATCAGGTTGCGCGGATGGGTGACGGCCGGCTTGCCGTCAGGAACGGACGCGTAGAGAAGATAAATGGGCTTCTCCAGAACCACCTCTTTCGCGATCTCCACCAGGGCGCCGTCCTCCATGAAAGCGGTATTGAGCGCCACGAAGGGGTGCTTCTGGAAGTGGGCATAGCGCGTAAGCTGCCGCTCCAATACCGGCGAACCTTCGGCAAGCGCCGGCCGCAAGCTTCCGGCCTTCACACCCGCCGGCAAAAGATCGGAAAGCTCTGGAGCATAGCGGCCGTTCAGGAACACCAGCCGCGAACACCCGAGGTCCGCGAAGGGCGACTGCGCGAATTGGGCCCGAACCGTCGCGCTTTCCACCGGAGAGGCAGGCTGGAACGGCGTCGCCGCCAGGGCGGCGATGTTCGTAAACCGCCATTCCTCATGCTTGGTGGTGGGGAATCCGAGCTCGGCAAAGCGCTCGATAGCTTCGCGGCGGACTTGTTCGATCCAATCGTGCCCCCATCCAGCCAAACCCTTCTCCAGCCCAACGAAGCTGGAAAAGTAAAAGTCGTGTTTTTCTTTAACCGCAATCATCGATTCAGAATCCCTCTGCGGGCGTGGCCCGCCTTGGAGTGCGGCAGCGGAGCTGCCGCACTCTTTTCCCGGACTCCTTGTCCGCTCCGATTCTCGCCCCGTGAGGAAAGGCGGTAACTACGCTACCGCAGTCCACGGCGCCGACCCACAAATCAACTCTGCGCGGCTACCCGGCGACGACCTCTTCTTCGACCCAGCCGTAACCTTTTTCTTCCAGCTCCAGAGCCAGTTCCTTGCCGCCGGACTTCACGATGCGGCCTTCGGAGAGGACGTGCACGAAGTCGGGCACGATGTAGTTGAGCAGGCGCTGGTAGTGGGTGACCACGATAATGGCTCGCTCCGGGCTGCGCTGGGCGTTGACGCCGTTGGCGACGATCCTCAGGGCGTCGATATCCAGGCCGGAATCCGTTTCGTCCAGGATGGCGAGCTTGGGCTCCAGGATAGCCATCTGGAAGATCTCGTTGCGTTTCTTCTCGCCGCCCGAGAATCCCTCGTTCACCGAGCGATTGATGAGCGTGTCGTCCATATCGAGCAGCTTCATCTTCGAACGGGCGAGTTGGAGGAAGTCCATGGCGTCCAGTTCCTCCAGGCCCTGCTGCTTGCGGATGGCGTTCAGGGCCGAGCGCAGGAAGTAGAGGTTGTTGACGCCGGGGATCTCCACCGGATACTGAAACGCCATGAAGACGCCTTGGCGGGCGCGATCCTCCGGCGCCATGGCCAGCAAGTCCTGGCCGAGGTAGGTGATCTCACCCTCGATGACGACGTAGACGTCCCGGCCTGCCAGCACTTGGGCCAAGGTCGATTTGCCCGACCCGTTCGGCCCCATGATGGCGTGAACTTCTCCCGCGTTAATCTCGAGGTCGATGCCCTTGAGGATTTCGCGTTTTCCGACTTTCGCGTGCAGATTCGTTATCTTCAGCATTGGTCCCTTGTCCTTAACCTTTAGTCCTTATAGTCCCTTTTCCGTGGTCCGTTGCAGCCGCAAAACTTGGGGTTGCCTACCGCTTTCCGCTTGCTGCAGGGTTGCCCTCCTGGTTGGCGCGCTTTCATGTGCTACAAGCGTCGTTTTACGATAACTGCCTTTATTTTCTAGAATATCGTGGCTTTCCAAGAACAGTCCTTTGTTTTCAACAACATCGTGGCTCTTTCCATAAATTACACTCTCTAAAAGGCTTATCGAAACGGGCTCCAAGCAAGTGTCGGCTACCACCCCATCCGTTCTCGCAATGACGTGATGTGCGCCACGTGGTGCCTGCCGTGCCAGGAGTACAAGGCCAAGTTCTTTTCGAGCGACACCACGCCCAACTCGGGGTGGCGGAACGTCCGTGCCCAGTCCGCGGGCTGGAGCGACTTCAGCAGCGTCACCCAGCGGTTGTGGAGCGATTCAAGCAACGTCAGCGATGGCTCGATCGGTGCCGTTTTGGCGTCAATCAACTCCGCCCACTGCGCCTCGTTGTACGGCTTGATCGTGGGCTCGTCCTCGGTCAGCGCCAACCGGTAGCGGACGTAGGCGTTCATGTGGCTATCCGGCAGATGGTGCACCACTTGGCGGACGGTCCAGCCCTCGGGCCGATAAGGCGTATCCAGTTGTTGGTCCGATAAACCCGCCACAGCAGCCCGAAGCCGCGCCGGCGCCTGCTCGATATTGCTGATGTACTCGTTCCGTTCCGCCTCCGTGCTCGAACCTGCCCACTTGAACTTGCCCACCGGATACCGCAAATCCGTCGCTGGTGCTTCTGCTGCCATGTTGCCTCCTCTTCGACGAAACTCGAAATTCGAAACTCGCCGAAGTGTCGCAGTCGTCGGCAAACTTAGGCCCAGGCTTCAAGCCCCTCGAACAGGCTTGAGACCTTAACGGAGAATCCGGGAAGGAGTTCGGCGTCCTCCAGGACCTCATCCCCATGCCTGCGGGCCACGCCGCCCAGCCCATGAATGTAAACCTCACGGTGCTCCGGATAGAGAATCCAGGCCCGCTTGCAACCGGCCGCAAAGAAGTCACTGATGCGCTGGGAGATTTCACGTGGCGTGTTGGTGGGCGAGACCACTTCAATCACCAAGTCCGGGGCGCCTTCGATGGGCCTGTCGGTCGCCAGTTCGCGTCCACTGCGAATGAACGCCAGGTCGGGTACGCGCACCGTGTTTTCGAACAAGTGGAAACACTGTTCCGCCACTACCGTCCCCGGCTTCCTTGCGGCTAAGAACGCCCTGAAGATCACGAGGACATTGTCGCGAACGATGTTGTGAGGGAGCATCCCTGGAGACACGGTGACGAGTTCTCCTTCCACGAGTTCGTAGCTGGAGTCCGGCGGTTGCGGCAGCCGGAGGAATTCTTCGATTGTTAAGAGCGTTTTGGTGGCCATATTGAAACTCGAAAAAAGGGGTAGCTCCCTCAAAACCCAGAGGTTCCAATCATCCTGCCTACGCCTTGGCGGCTCCGCCCAAGTCCTGCATCACCAGATAATCAATCGCGGGCGCTCCGGCTCCCAACTGGCACAGCAGTGCGGTGATTTGACCGCGATGGTACGTCTGATGGTTCACCACGTGGAGCAAAGTCTGCCACGTGATGTAAGTCCACGTTTCGCTTTTCATGTTGGTGTACGTCAGAGGCTGCTTCAGGGCCGATTCGCCGAGCCCTGCCAGGTACCCCCGCACGTTGCCCTCGACTGCCTGCCAGCGATCGCGAATCGTTGCCAAAGTAGGAAACGTCTCAGCGGCGAACTCTCGAACGTGCACCTGATTCGGCGATCGCCCACGCCAGCGTTCGTGCCAGATCCACTCAACCGCCACCAGATGTGCCAGTGTGTCCCTCACCGATGAGAAGCTGCTGCCCATCGGCCGAAGAAACTGCTCTTCGGTGAGGGCGGCGCAGGCCTCAAGCTGGCGGTCGCGCGCCCAGTAGTTGTAGTCGTATAAATCGCGTAATGTGTCAGCAGGGATCATCTTTCTTCATGCTGGTGGTTCGTTCCTACGTGCCACGAAAGCTCCTGTTCCTTCTTAAGCGCCAGGAAAGTCGCGGACCTTGAACAGCATGTATGCGCTACCTGCTAGCCCGCGTAGCGGGCGGCATAAGGTAGCCCACGGCGTAAGCCGTGGGGTCAGCCGACCACCCTCACCCCCGTCCCCTCTCCCGCCCGCGCGGGAGAGGGGTGCCGAAAGCGGGGTGAGGGCCACTTGTCCCAGGGCTCACGCCCTGGGCTACACTATTTCGCCCCTAACGGGGCTTCGGAACGTCCGCCTCAGCCAAGACGGGTCTTGGCGGCGAAGCTTCGGACCGCAGCCGCTCAATCTCCTGGCACACTTCCACCGCCTCATCCAGGATGAGTTCAAATAGATCAAGGCGAGGCTTGATTTTTGCCGCAGCCATGTTCTCACCAACCGGCCGCAATCAGGGGTAGCGACCTGCTTTGTAGCTCCCGCGGTGCGTTCTTGCCCGCACGAAAAG
>Ga0335081_10020077_pt1 | contig 10808 bp, 11 predicted proteins | sample Lox_Sample_35_FD_206713 | JGI IMG/M metagenome (GOLD analysis project Ga0335081, IMG submission 206713) | Soil microbial communities from Loxahatchee National Wildlife Refuge, Florida, United States - Lox_Sample_3.5 | ecosystem: Environmental > Terrestrial > Soil > Wetlands | place: USA... | reverse complement strand
AACGCTGTTCCGTACGCCGAGCCGGCCGAAGCGCGGGGGCGCGTCATGTCGCGGCGATGAACGCGCCTGGTGTTCCCGAAGGCCAGGAATGGTCGTGCAAGAACGCGCAGCTGCTGCGCGCAACTGCAGGTCATTCGCGCGACAACATGTCCGCACCGAGGGCCGCCGGGGAGGCGTAGCGTGAGCGTGGTGAAGGTGGTGGCGCACATCGGCGGTGCGATCGCGAGCGTGGCTCGCGCGATGGGGATCGTGACGATCGCGCTCGCGTGCGTGATCGCGTACTCGATCGGCTCGCTGCGTCGCCTCGCCATCCGCGATCGGCTCGCCCGCGCGCAGCATCGATCGCGTCAGCGCGGCAGACTGCTGCGCTGGTCGTTCACACGGCTCGGCGCGACGTTCGTCAAGATCGGGCAGATCGCGAGCTCGCGCCCCGACGTGTTCTCCGCGGGCGTGATCGACGAGCTGCGCCTGCTGCAGGACCGAGTGCCGCCGTTCTCGTACCGGCGCGTCCGCGCGATCATCGCGCGCGAGCTCGGCGTTGCGATCGAGGCCAGTTTTCGCGAGTTCGACCGCGCACCGGTCGCGGCCGGCGGGATCGCGCAGGTGCACCGTGCCGTCCTGCTCGACGGCGACGAGGTCGCGGTCAAGATCCTGCGCCCGCGCGTTCGAGCCCGCGCGCATCGCGACGCCAGACTCCTGTTGTGGCTCGCACACCTCGCTCATGCAGTGTCGCGACGCGCGCGGGCCGGCGACGTGATCGGCCACGTGCGAGACCTCGTCGCCGGCATCGTCGCCCAGACCGACCTGCAATTCGAGGCACGCAACTGCAAGCGCCTGCGGCGCGAGCTCGCGCGGTCGCGCGCGGTCTCCGCGCCGCACGTGCTTTCGCGGTTCTCGACGCGCGACGTGCTCGTCATGGAGTTCGTGCACGGCACTCCTCTGGGCCGCGTACGCGCGGAGCACGTCGCGGACGTGACACGCGCGCTGCGAGACGCGTTCTTCGCGATGTGCTTCCAGCACGGTCTCGTCCACGCCGATCTCCATCCGGGCAACATCCTGGTCCGCGACGATGGCGGCGTCGTGCTGCTCGATGCCGGGCTCGTGAAGTACCTGTCGGCCGCGGCGATCGACAAGGTCGTCGACCTCACGCGCTGCGTGGTGATCGGCAACGCGCAGGACCTCGTCGTGCATCTGCAGCGACACCACCGACACCTCGCGACGACCGACTGGGACGCGGTCGCTGCGGATGCCACCACATTCGTCGCCGAGCTGCGCCGCCGATCGATCGCCGAGCTCGAGGTGAGCGCGATCGTCGCCCGGCTGTTCGCGCTGGCGCGCAAGCACGGAATCCGCCCGATGGCCGAGCTGTCGCTCGTGCTCCTCGGCATGGTCACGATCGAGGGGATCGCGAAGCGCCTCGATCCGAACGCGAACATGCTCGCCGAGGTCGCGCAGTTCCTCGCCCCGCGCCTCGCCAACGGGCGTAGGCTCGCGCGGGGGTCCAGCGTGTGGCGAAGAGCGAGCTCGGGGGCGCTGATCATCGCGCCCGAGGTCCGCGAGGTCCGTGAGGTCCCCGAGACGCCACCCGTCGCTGCCGCGACCCCTGCCTCGAGGCGATCGGACGATGGATGAAGATCGCCTTTCAGTCGTGGATCTCCAGCGCCTTGATCGCGAAGCGCAGGAAGTCGCGCTCGGTCACGATCCCGCACAGCACGCGGTCGTGGTCGACCACCGGCAGGCAGCCGAACTTGTGGTCGAGCAGCGTCTGGCCGGCGTGAGACGCGAGCGTCTCGGGGTTCACCGTCCACACGTCGCGGGTCATCAGCTCGCTGATGAGGACCTGTTCCTGGCGGGCGCGCCGCTGGGCTTCGGATAGTCCGGTCAGCACGCTGATCTGGCCGCGAAGCACGTCGCGCTGCGTGATGAGTCCAACCAGCCGGCGGTCGGTGTCGATCACGGGGAGGTGGCGAAAGCGGTGGATCCTCATCACGTCCTCGGCCAGCGGTAGGGTCTGCTCGGCGAAGAACGTCACGACCGGCGTGGACATGATGTCCTTGACGAGCACCGGCCGCATCGTTATCGCCCGGGCCCGTCGTTGTGCGCCAGCCAGCGCGTGATGTCCATCGTCGACACGATGCCGACGAGGCGGCGGTCGGACACGATCATCACGTGGTGCATCCCGTCGCCCGCCATCAGCGCCGCCGCGCGGGCGACCGTCGCGCTGTCGTCGAGCGAGATCGCGATCGGCATCATCACGTCCGCGACCAGCTGGCTCGGTTTCCGGAGCGGCGCGGCGAGGTGCTCGACGATGTCGAGCTTCGTCACCATCCCGATCGGGCGCCCGTCTTCGGTGATGACCGGCACGCATCCCAGCCGCTCCCGGATCATGACCTCGAGCAGGGCGTCGAAGCTGAGATCGGGCAAGGCGCACACGACGTCCCGAGTCATGATGTCGGTGATCGGTGCCCCATCGGCGCCGGTGCGATCGCCGTGGCGGTGCGCGCGGGAACGTTCCGCGATCGCCTCGCCGGCGCGCTCGATCATCCCGCGAGGGCCATGGATGCGAAAGGTCCGGTCGGCCATCGATGTCCTCCTGCTCCATACGAGCAAGCGGCAGGCCGGTCGCAGCTGCACGCAAGCGGTGTCGAACCCGCACTGCCTGCGCCCGATGACCGTGATCACGCGCGAGCTGCGCGCGATCTGGCTCGACGTCCGACGGGCCACGACGGGCGGCGAGGCACCGTCCGTGGCGCGACGAATGCAAGGATATGGCTGTCATGCGCCCATCATCGTCAGAAGCCCGCAGGATCCGCGCCCGGCTCGAGGCGCGCCGACGCGAGCTGCTTGTCCGGTACCGGGATCTGCTCGACCACGCCGAGGCCGAGCTCGCTGACCATTCCCCGGAGCTGATCGACGTCGCGAACGACCAGTGGGACGCGCGAGTGCTGGCGATCATGACCGAGCACGACGCGGTCGCGCTCGAGCATGTCGTGGCCGCTCTCCACCGGCTCGATCTCGGCAACTACGGCGTTTGCACGAGGTGCGGCGAGAGAGTCAGCTCGAAGCGTCTGCGCGTGTTGCCCGACGTCGCACGCTGCGCGTCGTGTGCGACCGAGGTCGACAAACGCCGCCACGTTCGAACCGCTGCCAACGGGTCGTGACCTCCATGCAAGTGCCAACTGGGCGCTCACCCGAAGAGGTCCTGCGCGACGCGGTCGCCGCCGCGGTGAAGGCGCCCAGCTCTCACAACACGCAGCCCTGGAAGTTCCGGATCTCGAACGACGTGCTGGACTTGTTCGTGGACGATGCGCGCCATCTCCGCGTCATCGATCCAGCGCGGCGCCAGCTGGTACAGAGCTGCGGCTGCGCGCTGTACAACGCGCGAGTCGCGGTGCGCGCGCAAGGATTCCACGACGAGGTCACGGTGATGCTCGTCGACGGACAGCACCCGGATCATCTCGCGACCCTCCACCTCCGCGGCATGAACGTACCGAGCGACGACGATCGCGAGCGCATGAAGGCGCTCGCGATCCGTCACACGAACCGCCGCGAGTTCCTCGCGCGCCCCGTCGCCGCCGAGCACACCGATGCCATGGCAGCCGACGCCGAGCGCGAGGGCGCCAAGCTCGTGCGCATCCTGCCCGACCAGAAGCTGGCGATCGCGCACCTCGTCGATCACGCCGATCGCCTCCAGCTTGACGACCGCGCGTTCCGCGACGAGCTCGGGCGCTGGCTCGTACCATCCGGCAGCCTTCGCCGCGACGGCATCCCGTTCGCCGAGAAGGAATTCGGCTCGCCGTGGCCGCTCGCCAAGCTGCGCGCGCTGCGCTCGCCCCACCTCGCGAGCGCGTTCGGCCAGCTCGAGGAAGAGCGCACGCTCGCTTCGCCGGCGATCGTCGTGATCGGCACGGCGAAGGACGAGGCGACCGACTGGCTCGCGTGCGGCCAGGCGCTCGAGGCCGTGCTCTTGCGTGCGACGATGCTCGGGCTGTCCGCATCGTTTCTCAACCAGGTGCTCGAGATTCCCGATCTCCGCCGGCGCATCGGCGAGATCGTGACCGACGTCGGTTACCCGCAAATGGTGCTGCGTATCGGCGCGGCGGCGTCACCGATTCGACATCCCGCGCCGCGCCGGCACCTCGAGGAGGTACTCGAGATCGTCGCCGGCCGCCGCGCGTAGGCGCACTCGCGCGCGACGCACAGCCCGCGCATCTCATGCGTGGTGCCGTGTGTCTTCGGCAGCGAGTGCGCTGGACATCGGCGATCGCATGGCTATCGCCGGCACGACGCCTGCTATCGATCCCATCATGCGAATCGTGCTGGTCTCGCCGTTTCCCGCCGACAGGAACGCGCTCGAACGGCTCCTGAGCGACGACGGACATCAGGTCGCTTCGGCCGCGACGCGGTCGGACGGCGTCGAGCTCGCCAGGCGAGAGCGCGCGGACGTCGTGCTCGCGGACGTGCAGGTCATCGGGCACGACGGCCATGCGCTGCTCCGCGAGCTGTCTGACTCCGAGTTTCACCCGCGCGTGATCTTTCTGTGTCCGCGGGCGAGCGGAACGTTCGAGAACGACGGGATCGTGTGCCTCACCAAGCCCGTCGACCTCGCCCAGCTTCAACGTCACCTCTCCGTCCGACGGGCAGCATGAGCGACTTGGTGCTGCAAGATGTCATCGACGGCCTGGAGGTGCTGATCTGCGGCCTCGACGACGAGGGGAAGATCCAGGTGTTCAACCGACCGTGCGAACGAGTCACCGGGATCCTGCGCGAAGACGCGGTGGGCTTGAGCTGGATCGAGCTGTTTGCCAGCGGGCAGCGCACCGAGCACGTGAAATCGTTGTGGCAGCAGGCGCGGCAGGACGAGCCAGCCGGCCCGTTCGTGGCCCTGTGTCGCAACAATCGCAACCTACGCTGGCACTTTGCGCGGCACGTTCGAGAGCGTCCGACGGTGATCGTAGTGTGGGCGGTCGGGCTCGACGTCACGAGCGAACGCGAGGCACTGGCGCGGGCACGCGAGCTCGAGCGGATGGTGATGCTCGGGAACCTGGTGTCGGGCCTGACCCACGAGCTGAGAAACCCACTCAACGGTGCGCTCCTTCAGCTCACCGTCGCCGATCGCATGGTCGCGCGCCGTCACGACGAGACCATGGAACCGATCGCCGCGGCGATCGCGCGAGCGGCAGCGGAGATGCGGCGCATCTCGAGCATCCTCGATGACTTCCTGGTCTTCGTCAGGCCGCAGCCGCTTCGTCTCGAGCGCGTGGATGTCCGGCAGATCGTCGCGCGCGCCGTCGAGCGCAGCGCCTCCAGGGCGACTCCCGCGGGCGTGACCGTCGCGATCGAGCCCGGCGACGCGGCGCTCGCCGAGATCGACGCCTCGCGCGTCGAGCGCGCCGTGTATCACCTCGTCGCGAATGCGATCGACGCGACGGCGGAGGCCGGAGAGCACGAGGTCCGCGTGACGATCGCCGCGACCGGAAACGCGATCGCCATCGAGATCGAAGATCGCGGCGCGGGCTTGCCGTCCGCGGATACTCCCGTGTTCGAACCGTTTTTCACCACGAAGAAGGGCGGCACCGGCCTCGGACTCGCAATCGTTCAACGCGTCGCAGCCGATCACGGTGGCGAGGTCGCGTATCTGCGGCGCGACGGTGCGACCGTGTTCCGGATGGAGCTACCGATCGTCGCAGGAATCGCGAACTGAACCATCACGACACGCGGGTCGAGCTTCGCGACAAGCGCCGACCGCCATCTGGCCGTCAGTGCTCGTCGCGCGAACCGAACAAACGCCGGGTCAACCGGGTCAGGCGCGACCGCGTGGTCGGCGCCTCGCGCTCGCCCGGCGGTGGCGGCGGCGCGACGATCGCGCGGAGCTTCGACATGCCGCTCGCCTCGGTGCCGGGCTGCTGCGCGTACAGCCATTGCACCCACTCGGCGACGTGCTTGGCCTCGGCGCGATCGCCGCGCTGGACCATGCGACCGCGGAGCGCGTCGGACAGCATCCTCGCGGTCTGCCAGCGCCGGCCCGGATCGCGCTCCAGCGCGGTCATCACGATGTCGTCGAGCTCGGCCGAGACCTGCGGATTGGCGCGCGAGGGCCGCGGGATCGGCAGCCTCTGGACGCGGGTGATCGTCTGGTGGTTGTCGGGGGCGTCGAACAACCGCCGGCTCGTGAGCAGCTCGTACATCACGACGCCGAGCGCCCACAGATCGGCGCGCGCGTCGAACGTTCCATCGGCGAGATACTCGGGCGCGACATAGTTGAGCTTGCCCTTGAGCTGGCCCCGGTCGGTGTCCTCGTTCACGCCCTTGACGTGCGCGAGGCCGAAGTCGATCACCTTGACGACGCCATCCTCGCGCAACAAGATGTTCGCCGGGCACACGTCGCGGTGCACGACGCGGAGCAGGCGGCCGGCCTGGTCGCGACACAGATGCGCGTGATCGAGCGCGTCGCATACCTGCGAGGCGATGGTCAGCGTGATCGGGATCGGCAGCGTTCCGATCGTGCGCGAGGTGTGCTCGACGAGCTGCTTGAGCGTGGGGCCGCGGACATACTCCATCGCGATGTAGTGGATCCCGCGAAAGCTCCCGTGATCGTACGTCTCGGCGATGTTCGGATGATGGAGGTGGCGCATCAGCGCACCCTCGCGCGTGAACCACTGCCGGAGCTCGCGATTCGAGATGGTCGTCGCGAGCAGACGCTTGAGCGCGACCATCGTACGCGAGCCGTCCTTGTTCACGCGCTCGGCGCGATGCACCTCGGCCATCCCCCCGCTGCCGAGGCGCTCGTGGACGATGTATGCACCGAAACGATCGGGCTCCGCCACGCTACCCATCATAACAGAGGCCACCATCGCCACAGGCGGCCGCCGCCACCGCCGCGTGGCGCTGGCGCGCGGCGAGCTCGGCGAGGCGCTCGCGCAGGCGGTGCGACGCGCGACGCGCCACGTCCAGCCGAGCGGTGCGCGCCGCCACGGCCTCGCGACGCAGTGCGAACTCGGCGTGCTCGGCCGCGATCGCGGACTCGAGCCAGACGCGCTGACGCTCGAGCGCGGCCGCGAGCTCGTCGGCCAGCGCGCGTTCGATCGCCGCGCGCAGCTCGGGCTCGGCGTCGCGCATCTCGGCCACTGCCACCTGCTCGAGGCGCGCGATCTGGTGCTCGACCTTGCCGCGGATGTCGCTGCGCCGCGCATCGAGCGAGCGGAACAGCGCGGCGAACCAGCCGGCGCTCCCGACGTTCATCGCGCTCGGCGAGGCGAGCGAACGCAGCACCGGCACCGTCGGCAGCGGCGGCAGTGGCGACCGCGCCCGGGTCAGCTCCTCGGACAGCCCGTGCTCGCGAAGCGGCGCCGCGATCTCGGGGAACAGATCGCGAACGCAGCCGGAGACGCCGCCCATCACGAGCAGCCGCGCGTCTTCGGCGATCTGTCGCACCGACGCGGCCGACGTCTCGTTGATCTTCGCCACCGCCTCGCCGAGCTCGCCGCTCGTCGAGACGTGCTCGATCGCGAGCCGCCATTCGCGGCCGAGCCGTGCGAGGTCGGCGCCGAGATGCGCGGCGGCGTGCTCCATCACCGCCGCGACGCTCGGCACGATCTGCGCGCCGATGCGCGCGATCTGGCCGCGCGCGAACCCGGCCGGGTCCTCGATCCGGAGGTCCTCGAGGTCGGCGACGCGCCCGGCGAAGTCGGCGCTGGCGGCGCGGTCCTCGGCGTCGACCGCCGCGACGATCCGCGCCGTCGCGTCGAGCGCGTGACCCGCGAGGCGGAGCGCGCGAGCCAGCTCGAGCAGCTTGGGCAGCGTGGCGGTCGCGACCGTCAGCTCGCCGAGCGAGGTGCGCTCGAGGTCGGGCGTGCACAGCCGCATGCCGGCGACGACCAGCATGGCATCGAGCTGACCTGTCTCGCTCGAATCGCCGAGCTCGAGCACTTCGATGTTCCGGGACAGCGGGCCGCGCGCGACGTGGAGCGCGATCTCGATCACGCCCGCGACCGATCCCGACGCGAGCTCGCGGAGCCGCGCGACGAACGCGTCGGGAGCCGGCAGCTGTGGCCGGCGAAACGCGCGGGCGACCAGCGAGCGCAGCCACGCGACGGCGCGGCCGAGCCAGCGCTCGCGCGGTCGCGCGTGGCGCTCCCCGGCCCGCGGTCGGCCCGGGCGCGCGCGAGCCGCGTCGAGATGCGTGAGCATCGACAGCTCCTCGGGCGGGCCCTGCTCGCGGAGCGCGACGAACCCGGTGCGATCCGCATGGCGCAACCGGATCGCCGCGCACCCGGGAGCGCGCGCTCCGAGCAGTCCGCCGCCCGCCAGAAAATCGAACAGCGCCGTCCGGTCGGCGAGATCGTCCCCGCGGATGCCGACCCTCCACGGCACGCGTCGGAACGCCTGCTCGATCTCGCGCGCGAGCTGGAGCGCCGACTTCGGCGTCCGGGCCGCGTCGGCGACGTCCCGCAAGATCGCGACAGCCTCCGCTACCAGCGCTGCGGGCGTCATCGGCGATCCATCGTATCGCGTTGTTCGGCCGGTGACGTGCCGCGCGGTTCCGGCTACTCGCCGATCGGGTACTTCTCCACCAGGTCGCGCGCGATCGCGTGCTCGGTCGCGATCCGCGCGAGCAGCTGCGCGGTCGGCCGCGGCACGCGCGTCTTCTGCGGATCGTGCGGGTCGACCTCGTAGAGGCCGTACGGCAGGGTCGTGCCGTGGTTCCACTCGTAGTTGTCGACGAGCGACCAGTACATGTAGCCGCGCACGTCGGCGCCCTCGCGCATCGCCCGCGCGAGCCACTGCAGCGTCTCGACCATCGTGCGCTGCTCGGCCGCGAGATCGCCGCTCGGCACCGCGGTCCCATCGTTCTCGGTGATCATCACCGGAAGGTCGAACTGCTGGTGGACGAGCGTGACCAGCTCGTAGATGCCCCGCGGGTAGACCTCGTCCTGCTCGATCGTGAGTGGATCGAACGTGGTCAGCGGCGACAGCCCGGGAAGCACCGGTCCGTCGGTGCCTTGCACGCCGATCCGCACGTAGTAGTTGATGCCGAGGTGGTCCATGCGGCCGGCCAGATCGGCGCGCGGCACCGCGTTGCCGTCGAGGTTCGCGTCGTACATTCCGCCGACCACCGCGTTCAGGAACGCCATGTTCCACAGGTAGAACACGTTCTGCGCGGCCTGCTGGTCGAGCGGGTTGTCCGGATCGTGCGGCGCGACCGGCGCCATCGCGTACACCAGCCCGACGTCGGCGGCGACGCCGTCGCCGTCGGCATCGACCGTGTCGGCCGCATGGATCGCGTCGTACATGCGCGCGTGCGCGTCGATCAGCGCGCCGAACACGGTCTTCGCGGCGTCGGTCTGGAGGCTCTGCGCCGGTGGGTTCGTGCGCGCCTCGGTCGGCATGATGTAGCCGGGCAGGATGATCGCGAACGGCTCGTTCTCGGTCGCCCACCAGTCGACCTCGCCGCCGAACTCCTGCGCGACGAAGCCGGCGTACTTCGCGATCTCGGGAACGATGGTCGCGGGATCGGCCCAGCCCCGCGCGGTGCACGTCGCGAAGTCCATCGTGCAGCCGACACCGTCGTGGATCCACGTCGGCAGCGTGTAGTGGTTGACCGTGACGTAGGGCGTGATCCCCCGCGCGCGCAGCGCGGCGAACACCGCGTGGTAGTGCGCGAGCGCATCCGCGTTCGCGATCGCGTGCAGCGCGTCGAAGCCCTCGACGCCGATCGTCGAGCTCGGGAAGATCCGGCTCCACTCGAGGCTCATGCGGAACATGGTGTGGCCATCGGCGGCCGCGAGATCGAAGTCCTGCGCGTAGAGCTCCCACTCGCCCGGGCCGACGACCGCGGGATCCTCGCCGCTCAGGTACGTCCCCGACCGCGCGATCGTCTGCGGCGACGTCGCGTACTGGTACCAGTCGCTGTTCGGATCCGCGCACTCACTTGCGGGCAGCGTCGGGCATCCCATGTCGACCTGGAAACCTGCGGTCGATGCGCCGACGAAGAAGTCGTCGGGCAACGCGACCGTCTGTGCCTCGCTGCCGCACGCCGCGAGCGCGAGGATTGCGAGCGCGCGGGTCATCGCGGCCGGACCTCGGCGACCTGCGCGTCGCGCTCGAGCAGGAAGTACGACGGCGTCGCGAACGCGTGTCCGGCGACCTCGACCAGCGAGCGGCCGAACAGCACGTCGGCGCGACCGTCGAGCGCGACGATCGGATCGCGCAGCGCGCGCAGCGGTCCGCGCTCGCCGCGGTAGTCGAGCACGATGCCGGCGCCGCCGACGATCACGTCGAATCCACCGAACGTGACCTGCCGGCCATCGCGCAGCTTCGGCCGCCATGGCCGATCGAGCGCGTCCTGCTCGATGCGGATGTTCCAGCCGCGCACGCCGTCGGGCTCGCGGTGGAACGCTTTCGCGAACTTGACCCAGGCGAGCCGCTCGACCAGCGCCGGCAGACCGAGGCTGGTGCCGCGGTAGACCCAGCCGGCCGCGGCGCCGGGATCGAAGCGCCGCCCCGACGCCATCACGGCCGCGAGCTCGCGCTGCGACCGGCCGCGCAACGATGCCGGCGTCACGCGGCCTCCGCGCAGCGCGTGTCGGCGGGCAGCGGCGCATCGAACCGGAACGTGCCGGCGCGCCACGCGGCCAGCGTGGCGCGCGGCGTCGCCGGCTGACGCGCGCACCACGCGAGATACCCGCGCAGCGAGATGTCGGGATCGCGCGCCTCGGCCTCGGTCATCGCAGGGCCGGAGGCGCGCGCGCGGTCGACCGCGGCGAGCAGACTCTCGTGATAGCCCTCGAACACGACGAGGTCGCGCA
>Ga0335081_10020076_pt1 | contig 10808 bp, 7 predicted proteins | sample Lox_Sample_35_FD_206713 | JGI IMG/M metagenome (GOLD analysis project Ga0335081, IMG submission 206713) | Soil microbial communities from Loxahatchee National Wildlife Refuge, Florida, United States - Lox_Sample_3.5 | ecosystem: Environmental > Terrestrial > Soil > Wetlands | place: USA: Florida... | reverse complement strand
AGAAGGCATTCTTATGAGCATTGCCGCACCTCCCATCACCCGGCTCACCAACTTCATCGACGGCCAGTGGACCGATTCGCACGCCGCGGAATGGCGCGACGTGGTGAATCCCGCCACCGGCGAAGTTCTGGCGAGCGCTCCACTCGCCGGCGCGGAAGACGTCAATGCCGCTGTCGAAGCCGCCGCTGCGGCCTTTCCGGAATGGCGCCGCACGCCGCCCGAAGACCGCATACAGCCGCTGTTCAAGCTCAAGGTGCTGCTCGAAGAGCACATTGACGGAATCGCCCGCATCATCACGACAGAAAACGGGAAGACCTTCGCCGAAGCCAAGGCCGAGATGCGGCGCGCCATCGAAAATGTCGAAGTGGCTTGCGGCATTCCTATGATGATGCAGGGCTACAACCTGGAAGACGTGGCCCGCGGCATTGACGAAATGATGATCCGCCAGCCGCTCGGCGTGGTCGCGGCCATCGTGCCCTTCAACTTTCCGGGCATGATCGCGTTCTGGTACTTGCCTTACGCGATTGCCACCGGCAACACATTCATCCTGAAGCCGAGCGAGCGTGTGCCGCTGACCATGCGCTATGTTTTCGAGTTACTCGAAAAGACCGGGTTGCCCAAAGGCGTCATAAGCCTGGTGAACGGCGGCAAGGCTGCGGTGGACGCGCTCATCGATCACCCGAGAGTTCGGGCGATCAGTTTCGTCGGTTCCACTCCCGTCGCGCGTTACATTTACGCACGCTCAGCTGAGAAAGGGAAACGCTGCCAGTGCCAGGGCGGAGCCAAGAACCACGTCATCGTGCTTCCCGACGCCGACATGCCGATGGCGACGCAGATCATCTCCGACAGCGCGTTCGGCTGCGCCGGCCAGCGCTGCCTCGCGGTTTCGGTTGCAGTCACGATCGGCGAAGCGCACCGGACTTTCCGCGATTCCATCGCCGACGCGGCTTCGAAGCTGCGCGTCGGCAACGGCCTGGAAGACGGCGTGCAAATGGGCCCGGTGATTACGCCGCAGAGTAAAGAACGAGTGGAGCGCCTGATTGGCGTTGGCGAAAAGCAAGGCGCGAAAGTTCTGCTCGACGGCCGCGGCGCGAAGATTCCGAAATATGAATCAGGAAATTTCGTGAAGCCGACGATTCTCGATGACGTCCCAGCGACCAGCGAGATCACCGACACGGAAATTTTCGGTCCCGTGCTCAGCCTCGTTCACGCCGATAACCTCGACGATGCTCTCGCCTTCCTCGAGCGCAGCGCCTACGGCAACCAGGCGTCGCTGTTCACGTCGAGCGGGTCGGCGGCGCGGCGCTTCCGCTACGAAGCGCCTGCGGGCAACATCGGCATCAACATCGGAGTCGCCGCGCCCATGGCCTACTTCCCCTTCAGCGGATGGAAGAACAGCTTTTTTGGTGACCTCCACGGGCAGGGCCGCGACTCGGTCGAGTTCTACACCGACAAGAAAGTTGTCGTGGAGCGCTGGGCCAAGGAGCACAGCAGAAAATTCTGAGAATTGAGTAATTGGGAAATTCAGTAATTGTGTAATTGAAAAGCGGATCGGGCGCGCTCTCAAATTACCCGATTACCAAATTACTCAATTACAAAATCATCTGCAAAACTCTCGCATCCAGAATCGAGGCATTATGACCACTACTCTCGCCACGCTGCCCATGTCCGGACAGGAAATTGTTGATCTCAGCAGAAAGCACACGCTTTATGAATGGTCGGCGCAGTCCAAGGTCGATCCCATCCCGGTGGCCAAGGCGAAGGGCATCTATTTCTGGACGCCCGAGGGCAAGCGCTTCCTCGACTTCAACAGCCAGTTGATGTCGGTCAATATCGGCCACGGCGACGAGCGTGTCATCAACGCGATCAAAGATCAGGCGGCGAGGCTCTGCTATGCCAATCCCTTCATGGCGCACGAGCCGCGCGCGCGGCTGGGCGCCAAGCTGGCGGAAATTTGTCCCGGCGACATTGACACATTTTTCTTCACCAACGGCGGCGCCGAGGCCAACGAGAACGCTATCAAGCTGGCGCGCTTTTTCACGGGCCGCCACAAGATCATCGCGCGCTACCGCTCGTATCACGGCGCGACGGCGGGCAGCATTTCGCTTACCGGCGATCCGCGCCGCTGGGCCGCAGAGCCCGGCATTCCCGGCGTGGTTCGCGTGCACGATCCCTATCACGGCATCGAGCGCGGATGGGACTCGGCCGAGTCCTCTCTCGCCATGATCGAAGAGACCATCCAGCTCGAAGGCCCGCAGACGATCGCCGCTTTCATTCTGGAGACAGTCACCGGCACGAACGGAATTCTGATTCCGCCCGATGGCTATCTCGAAGGTGTGCGCCAATTGTGCGACAAGTACGGCATCCTGATGATTGCCGACGAAGTCATGGCAGGGTTCGGGCGAACGGGAGAATGGTTTGCGGTCGATCACTGGAAGGTTGTTCCTGATCTTCTTTCGATGGCGAAGGGGCTTACTTCCAGCTATCTGCCGCTTGGCGCGGTCGGTATACGGCATCACATCGCCCAGCATTTTCAGGACAAGGTGTTTTATGGCGGGCTGACTTACAACTCGCATCCCATGGGCTGCGCCGCGGCGCTGGCCACGATACGCGTCTACGAAGAAGATCGGCTCATCGAAAACGCGCGCCAAATGGGAGCGGTCATGAAACAACTGGGCGCCGAGATGCAGGCCAAACATCCCTCGGTCGGCGCCGTGCGCTCGATTGGCCTGTTCGGCATCTTCGAACTGGTGCGCAGCCGCACGACGCGGCAGCCCATGGCGCCGTTCAACGGCACCTCCGACGAAATGGCTGCACTCGGGAAGTTCTTCCGGGAGCAGGGTTTGTACACCCTGGTGCGCTGGAACACGTTCTATACCAACCCGCCGCTCTGCATCAATGAGCAGCAATTGCGCGAGGCTTTCGGTATTATTGACAAAGGGTTAGAGATCACGGACCGGGCAGTGAAAGACTGAATGGACCAAGTGGATTTCAAATGTCAAGGGGTTCAGCGGGGGTTCCCGAACCGGGATGTCCCGTTTTGGGAATCGACAGGTCCCGTGATTACAATCACTGATTGAGCTCAAGCTCGGGTTAAGATCGACAAGCCTGGTAAGCGCCTTCCCCAAGGACGCATAGGGGATCGAATCGGGTTCGAGGTCCCTCAGCAATGTTCGGCGCAAGCCGAGGTCAATTGCCGAACACCGCAGTTAGACTTGCGGTTTTTCGACCTCGGAGAATCCCATGTAGTAGAGGTTGGCTATGAGTACTGCCGATCTGTGGGAGCGCCTCAGAATTGTCAAGTCGTTCAAGGTGCACACACGAATTGGACGCTATGCCTTCGCGGCGCTAGTCGTCCTGGTGGCTGCTGTCCTTCAACTGGGCCTGCTGTTCTTGGGGGAGCCTCACTTTCCATATCTCCTGTTTGTACCCGCCATCGTGCTAGTGGCGATGGTGTCGGAGTTCTGGCCGGCGGCGTTTGCCGCCGTGCTCGCGACTCTGGCGGGCGCCGGCATCTTATGGCTACGCATACATGTTGTTGGCCTGCACCGCGCCGACGACATCGCCAAGCCACCGCTGTTCCTTGTGCTTGGATTGTTGCTGGCTGCCCTCGCTTCGCGCACACGACGGGCCGGAGCCGCCCTGCGCGACAGCGAAGACCGCTACCGCGATCTGGTCGAGCATAGCGAAGACCTTCTGTGTACGCATGATCTGGAGGGCCGTCTGCTTTCGGTGAATCCCGCGCCCGCGCGGATTCTGGGATACACGGTCGCGGAACTGTTGCAGATCCCGATGCGGGACTTGATCGCGGCGGAATTTCGCGAACAGTTTGATCAGTATCTGGCTCGGATCAGGACAACCGGGGCGGACAAAGGCCTGATGTGCGTCGTCGCGCGCCATGGAGAACGCCGGATTTGGGAATACAACAACACCCTCCGTACCGAGGGTGTGGTGGCGCCCGTCGTCCGCGGCATGGCGCACGACGTGACCGAACGCAAACGAGTGGAAGCCGCGCTGCGCAGTTCCGAGCGGCGATATCGCACGCTGTTTGAGAAGACTGTGGCGGGCGTGGCGATCATCACCGTGGACGGGGATCTGGTCGACTGCAATGATGCGTGGGCCAACATGTTTGGATACGCGGGTGTAGCCGAGTGTCGCGGCGCCACGGAGATGGGGCATTACCTGAACCCGGCAGATCGGGAGGTGCTGCTGACAGAGTTAAGCCGCACCGGCGCTGTCACCGACCGGGAGTTGCACCTTCGTCGCAAGGACGGCACACCGATTTGGATTCTCGCCAATGACATTATCCTTCCCGACAGCGGGAATCCGCGCCTGCTTCAAGCTACGGTGTTTGACATTACGGAGCGTAAGCTTGCGGAACAGGCCCTGCGGGCCAGCGAGGAGCGGTTTCGCAGCGTTTATGAAAACTCGACCATCGGCATCTACCGCACGACTCCCGACGGAAGGATACTGTTAGCCAATCCATCGTTGGTCAGCATGTTGGGGTTCTCGTCGTTCTCCGAGCTGTCTCAGCGCAATCTGGAACAAGAGGGTTTTCAGCCCGGGTACGATCGCGCTGCTTTCGAGCGGCGGCTCGCGGAAGGAGAAGTGAAAGGCCTCGAATCCTCGTGGACGAGAAAAGACGGAACGCCGATCTTTGTCCGCGAGAGCGCAAGAGCGATCCGGGATGCAGAGGGCAAGATCACTCACTACGAAGGAACCGTCGAAGACATCACCGATCGCAAACTGGCGGAGGAGGTGGTGCGCCGAAGCGAGGAACGCTTCCGCGTGGCTCTGAAGGAATCTCCGATCGCGGTGTTCAATCAGGACTGCGATCTTCGCTACACGTGGATCTACAATTTCGCTTCGCTGTCGGCGGAAGAGGTCTTGGGTAAGACGGACGACGAAATCTTGGGAACGGACAAGGCGCGCCGCTTCCGGGAACTGAAGCAGCGCGTCCTAAGAACTGGAGCAAAGGTTCGGGAAGAAGTCGTAATCGCGCCGAATGGCAGAAACCTCGCATACGACGTCACGATCGAACCTCTGTTCGATGCAGACGGGAAAATCATCGGCATCACCGGTGCAGCCATGGATATCGCCCGCCTTCGCGATCTGGCTGACAGTCTGAGCACAGCCAAAGACAAACTCGTCCAGGAAAAGAAATACTTGGAAAACGAGATTCAGGCCGACCTGGGGTTCGAGCGAATCATTGGGCAGAGCGTTGCATTACAGGACGTCTTGAAACAGGTGCGCGTCGTGGCGCCGACCGACTCAACCGTCTTGCTTCTCGGCGAAACTGGAACCGGGAAGGAGTTGGTGGCGCGGGCGATCCATTCCCTGAGTGCAAGGCGCGACAAGAATTTCATCAAGCTCAACTGTGCAGCCGTGCCCACGGGATTGCTGGAAAGTGAGTTGTTCGGGTATGAAAAAGGGGCGTTTACCAGCGCGGTCAGCCAGAAGGCCGGCAGGCTGGAACTGGCGGACAAAGGCACTCTCTTCCTCGACGAAGTCGGGGAGTTGCCCCTGGAACTGCAGCCCAAACTGCTGCGAGTCCTGCAGGACCGTGAATTTGAACGCCTGGGCGGAGTCCGGACCTTGCGCGTAGATGTGCGCATCATCTCGGCCACCAACCGCGACCTGGGAAAGGAAGTAGAGGAGAAGAGGTTCCGAGAAGACCTGTTTTATCGTCTCCACGTATTTCCCATTGCCCTGCCGCCGTTGCGTGAAAGGCGAACCGACATTCCGGTGCTGGTCCGCCACTTCGTGCAGAAGTATGCCGCAAGGATGAGCAAGCACATTGAGCATATTTCCGACGAAACCATGAACGTGTTGCAGAACTGGGACTGGCCGGGCAACATCCGCGAACTCGAGAACATGATCGAGCGCATGGTCATTCTGACCAAGGGACGCGACCTGGCCCCGCCTCCGATGGAACTGGAGGTGTTGCAGGATCTGCCAACCGACGACCTTACGGAAATGGAACGAGACCACATCGTGCGCGTTCTGCAGGAAACCAACGGGGTGCTCTCGGGACCTCTGGGGGCTGCCACGCGCCTCGGAGTCAAGCGGACCACGCTGCAATCCATGCTGAAGCGCTTCGGCATCGAGCCCCAGGACTTTCGCCGCGGCAGCGGGACATTTGGCCGCGAGTGAGCAGGGATCACATGCACATCTCTACCACAGACGCACAGGGACACAGAGGAACACTGGGCGAGGTCCTGCCGGTTCACGAAGCGTAGCTTCTGACCTACCTGAAGTTGACGGGCAAGCCGGTAGGTCTCCTGATCAATTTCAATGTTGGGGTGCTGACCAGCGGGATTACGAGGATGGTTCTTTAGCGTTCCTCTGTGTCTCCGTGCCTCTGGGGTGACAGAACTTTGTTTGTCACAACGCTACTTGGTCAGCCTGTTGTATTTCCGCAGCACTTCCTGAAGCCGGTCGTGAGGCAGGGCGACGACGGTGTGGTTGTTGATGCCGGTCATGGTTTGCGCGGCGACCAGAGCATTGATTACGGCTTCCTCCGTGGCCTGCACTGTGGCCAGAAAGATCGCATTCAATTGCTCATTGGGCAGCATGGTGACATGCTGCAATCCCCGGGAGGAGCCTGCTCCCGGGTTGGCGGTCGAGAAGGCGACGAAGATGTCGCCCGATCCGTCTCCTGAATAGCTGCCGTCCCGGCCCAATCCCAGGCACACTCTGCGCGCGACCCTTTTCAGCTGGGTCGGAATCAACGGCGCGTCGGTCGCTACTACAACAATGATCGAGCCGACGTCATCGTCCCACACCTTGGCGCCGGGAATCTCGCGGCCGACGGGAATGCCGGCGATGCGAAGCTGGTCGCGCTGGCCGTAGTTGCACTGCGAAAGCACACCGACGGTATAGCCGCCGTACTTCGCGTCCAGCACTCGTGATGCGGTTCCGATGCCGCCTTTGAATTCGTTGCAGATCATACCGGTGCCGCCGCCGACGTTGCCTTCTTCCACCGGGCCGGAGCGAGCCGAATTAAGCGCGTGGAAAGCATCTTCGAGCTTGACGTGGAATCCGTTGATGTCGTTGAGATAACCGTCCCAAGTCTCAGCGACCACAGGCAGCGACCACGAATAGCCGTCCGCGTCCGGGGGAGCGCGCTTGACCCTCCAGGCGATGACCGCGTCGCGCACCACGCCGACGCTGTGCGTGTTAGTGATCATCACTGGTCCCTCAAGAAAGCCGGAGTCTTCCACCCAGGTGGTGCCGGTCATTTCGCCGTTTCCGTTAAGCGTGAACCAAGCGGCAAAGACGGAGTCAAAGGAATCTCTTCCCCGCGGCAGAATCGCGGTCACCCCGGTGCGCACCGGTCCCTTGCCGACTTCAAGCTTTCCTTCTCCGGAAATCAGCGTGGTATGGCCGACCTCTACGCCTTTTACGTCAGTGATGGCATTGTTCGGTCCGGGTATGCCGTCAAAAGGAACACCGAGATCGCGGGCGCGCGGCCTGGTTTGCGCCGAAAGCACGACGGTTAGCACGAAACTTAAAAGGGCAACCAGAGCGAACCGATGAATCTTCGTGACGGACATGCGCCCTCCCACAGAGGAGGCAGTATACAAGGATGTGGGGTGGCATGGGTGCAGGAGTTGGTGCCGAAGGGCCCGTCGGGCTCTCAGAGCACAGACCTCAGACCTAGACCTCTAGCACCACGACGAGCGTTGAGGCCGAGCCGCAGAGATCAGTGCCGAGGTCCGAGGGCTGAAGTCTGAGGTCGGTGCTGGGGTACAATCGCCGGAGGCGAGCTCCCTTGGGGGTCAGAATGGACAGTTGGAAAAAGGCACTGGTTGCAGGTTCGATTGGGGCGGCAGGAATTCTGTTTATGAAGAAGAAGTATCCCGCGGGTGTGCTGGCCACGGGAGTGGGCCTGGCCCTGCTGGCCTCGGAGTATCCCGAGAAATTCGAGAAGGTGCGGCGAGCTTTGCCGGATTACTTCGAGCACGGCATGCAGGTGATGGAAATGGCCGCTCGAGCCGGCCGCCGGATCACGCAGGCGGCGGGGCAGAGCGCGATCGACGCGTGGGATGAGATTCGGGGATAAGCGACAGACCTCAGACTTCGGGAGTGCGACTTGGCTGAGGTCTGACGTCCGAGGTCTGAGGTCGGTTCTACTCGATTCCCAGTTGTCTTCTCGCATCCGGGCTGAGGCGTTCCGGAGTCCAGGGCGGGGTCCAGACCACATTCACCGTTGCGGTGCGAATGCCGGGGAGTTGTTCGAGACGCGACTTGACCTGCGCGCTGATGTTTACGTGCTCGGGGCAGCCCTGCGCGGTGAGGGTCATGTCCACGGTGACGTCCTGATGGTCGTCGTCAATGGGCGTGAAACGCACGGCGTAGATAAGCCCCAGATCCACAATGTTGACCGGAATCTCCGGGTCATAACAGCTCTTGAGCGTACTCAGGACGTCTGGTTCGGTGACAGTTGGCATGTAGAGACTCCCCATTCCTTCAGTGTACCCCAGGCCCAGGATCTCGCGTTGCTCGCGGTTGCACTTTTACGGCCTTGCTTTGAAAGGACGCGGCTTTCAGCCGCGCCGATAGCCGCGTAATCTGATAAAGTCTTGCCCATGATCAGCCAGGAAGCCAAGCAGGGGATTCAACTGGCGCTGCTGGTGGCGATCGCGATTGCGGCCGTGCGCGCCGGCTACATTTTTTACGAGCGCCACCAGGACCAACTCGCGTTCGAACGCAAGAAGCAGGAGCAACGCATCGGCGATGTGAATCCGGACTATTACGTCAATCCCAAGAAACTCTATCCCTACGATTTGAAGTCGGCCAAGCAGCTTACGCAGCAACCGGCATGGGTGAAAGAAGGATATCGCTACACCTACTATCCTTATGACGCCGTGCGAAAACGGGTGGACTTCCAACACGAAGCCGGACTCCTGCTGCCGATCGAACAGCTGGCGATCACTGATGTTGTGACCGCCCTGCCTCCCGGGCCGGGGAGTCGCCGCCAGGTGATGGCCGTCTTTGCCAAGGCAGGTAAGAGCTACGCGGTGCCCATCGGGTTCGAAACCGAAGAGCAGACCACCATTTATTCCGACGAAATGTTTTTCATTGAAGATCCGCACCAGTTGTACAAGCACTGGCCAGGCGATGTGTGGCAGGCAGTGGAACAGCACCAGATCAAGCCGGGCATGAACGAGTTGCAGGCGGATTTCGCCGTAGGGATGGGGGTTCCGGACGCAGGCGACACCAGTTACGAGAAGACTGTGCGCTACCCGAATGGGGGAAAACCGCTGGTTGTTGTCTATCATGACGGCAAGGCGGCCGACATTCAGGCGGCGGGGCCGAAGTCGTAATTTTTGGAAGCGTCACCTCGCGGCAGGTTTCGATGCACCCGAGATCCCTCGGCCCGCTGGTGAAAGCGCGGGCCTTCGGGATGACGCCACATTGTGGCGGGTGCAGACTGTGACTTTACTGGGGACATCAGACATGAATCGACGGGAAGCAATTCGGTTGCTGGCGGCGGGGGCGACCCTGCCGCTTGCGCCCGGCAAGCTGCTCCATGCATTGCGCGAGGCGCGCGCGCTGGTTGACGGACAAATGACGTTTCGCACCCTGAACCCGCACCAGAACGCCACGCTGAAGACGATGGCGGAGATGATCGTCCCAAAAACCGATACCCCGGGCGCGACCGACGTGGGTGCCGTCGAGTTCATCGAACTGATGCTGACGGAATGGTATGACGAGGGCGAGAAAAAGCGCTTCCTCGATGGCCTCTCCGAGGTTGATGCCCGATCGCAGACTCTGTTCAGCAACGGTTTTGTCGATTGCACATCGACGCAGCAGGGCGAGATTCTAAACTGGCTGGGAGACAAGATGACCGAGGAAGCGGACCGCCAGAGAGAGCAGTCGATCGCGCCCTCCGACGAGGGCGAGAGTTTCTATCCCATGATGCGGCGGTTGACGTTGACGGCTTATTACACTTCCGAAGCAGGAGCTACCGACGAGCTGCACTTTGAAATTATCCCTGGCCGTTATGACGGTTGCGCCGCGCAGAGCGCCAACGAAGGAGAGAAGTGAAGGAAGAAACGACCTTTGACGCGATCGTAGTCGGCTCCGGCATCACCGGCGGGTGGGCCGCGAAAGAGCTCACCGAAAAAGGGCTGAAGACGCTGGTGCTCGAAGCCGGGCGGCCGATTATTCCCGAACAGGATTATGTGGAGCACGTTCCCACCTGGGAGGTAAAGTTTCGTGGCATGGGCGATCGCCGCCGCCTGCGTGAGGATCAGCCGATTCAGAGCACCTGTTACGCCTGCGACGAGTGGTCGTCGAAATTCTTCGTGAGCGACAAGGAGAATCCATACACCACCGCCGAAGGCAAGCCGTACCGCTGGATTCGCGGGCGGCAGGTGGGTGGGCGCTCCATCATGTGGGGACGTCAGACTTACCGCTGGAGCAATCTGGATTTCGAAGCGAATTTGCGCGAGGGAATCGGGATCGATTGGCCGATTCGCTATTCCGATATCGCGCCCTGGTACGACTACGTCGAAGAGTTCGCTGGGATTACCGGAGAAGCGCTGGGCCTCGCGCATTTGCCCGATGGCAAGTTTTTGCCTCCGATGCAGTTGAACTGCGCGGAGAAAGTCCTGCAGGATGCCATCGCCAAACATTTTGGCGGGGAACGCGTGCTCACCATCGGGCGCGCAGCAATTCTCACCAAAGATCATCTCGGCCGTGCCGCCTGCCACTATTGCGGCCCGTGCGAGCGAGGATGCATTACGCGGTCGTATTTCAGCAGCCTGAACGCGACGCTGCCCGTGGCAGAAAAGACAGGC
>Ga0335081_10020075_pt1 | contig 10808 bp, 7 predicted proteins | sample Lox_Sample_35_FD_206713 | JGI IMG/M metagenome (GOLD analysis project Ga0335081, IMG submission 206713) | Soil microbial communities from Loxahatchee National Wildlife Refuge, Florida, United States - Lox_Sample_3.5 | ecosystem: Environmental > Terrestrial > Soil > Wetlands | place: USA: Florida... | reverse complement strand
ATGCGGGGAAGAGGAATCTGGTCGCTCGAAACGGCGCCCGAAATTGGAGGCCGCCAGAATCGACCTCTGGCCATTATCAGATAGCACCAGATCACGCACGACAACGCGCCAATCCAAGCCGCAATCATCTCCGCCTCGCGCCAGGAAGGCCGTCGACACTCGGTTCTTCCGCTGTGCCGACGCCACTCTGCCTTTTCACTGCCACGCCCCCTCCTGGGTGCGTTTCCCTTCTATCGATCTGCCGATGCTCACGTTTCTTGACCCTTTTTTACGCTTACCTACAGAAAATAATGTATTTACGCTAACGCTCCCAATCCCAAAAAATGCTACAAACGGTTGTTTGATCACCGCGCGAGGTTTTGCGCCCTAGGGCGCAATCTTAATAGAAAGGATGTGTTCGAGGTTACGCATGTCGAGCACGCTTGTAGCCCCCGAAACAACACGCTGTAGCTCCGGATGTCCCGGCCTTGACGATGTACTTGGGGGAGGCCTTCCCATTGGCCACTTCTACCTGGTCGAAGGAGAACCCGGAACTGGTAAGACTACCCTTGCTCTTCAGTTTGTATCCGCTGGCCTTATCAAGGGAGAAAAAGTCCTCTACGTCACGCTGTCGGAGTCAAAGAACGAACTCATGTCTGTGGCCAAATCTCATGGGCTGAATCTGGACGGTGTCGTCATACTCGAAGTCCGCCCCAGCGAGCAAGATCTGAAACCTGAAGGCCAGTACACAGTCTTTCATCCCGCGGAAGTCGAACTCAATGACCGTGTGCAGCAGATTATGGCTGAGGTGGACCGACAGAAGCCCAGCCGCGTTGTGATCGACGCCCTATCTGAAGTGCGAATGCTGGCCAAGGATCCCCTGCGCTATCGCCGGCAAGTCCTTTCGCTGAAAGAGTACGCTCCGACAAACTGCACCGTCCTTCTCCTTGACGATCGCAGCAGCCGCTATGTGGATCTCGAACTCCACAGCATCGTCCATGGCGTGGTCTCGATGAACCGCGTCCCTCGGGAGTACGGCAACACCATGCGACGCCTTGAGGTCACCAAACTGCGCGGCTGCGCCTTCCGCGAAGGCTATCACGATTATCTGATTCGCAAAGGTGGAGTGGTTGTTTTTCCCAGGCTTATCGCTGCTGAATACAGCAATGAGTTCCACGACGGATCGGTCGCCAACAGCGGCATTAAAGGACTCGACGAACTGAGCGGAAGCGGCCTGGGTCGCGGAACTAGCACCTTGCTTATAGGTCCCGCTGGATGTGGAAAGACCTCGATCGCACTCCGGTTTTTGGCAACTGCGGCTGAACGTGGCGAGAACTCCGTGGCCTTCATTTTTGAAGAAACTGTAAACACCCTGCTCGGGCGCGCACGCGGCTTGGGAATGGACCTGCAGCCTCATATCGATAAAGGCCTCGTGAAGATTGACCATATCGATCCTGCCGAGGTGTCGCCCGGCGAATTCGCCAATAGAGTCCGAGAGAGCATTGAAAAGAATGGTGCACGGTGCGTGCTGATCGACAGCCTCAACGGATTCTTGCAGGCCATGCCCGGGGAGCAATTCCTCTCCCTGCATCTCCACGAACTTCTCACTTACCTCAACAATCGCGGGATTCTGACTCTCATGGTTCTGGCACAAATGGGTCTAGTCGGCAGCGCTATGCAGACTCCAATCGACGTCAGCTATCTCGCGGATAACATTTTGGTGCTGCGCTACTTCGAGGCTCATGGGGAAGTCCGGCAGGCTATTTCCATGATGAAAAAGCGCAGCGGCGGCCACGAGCGCTCGATTCGCGAACTCCGTCTCGGTCCCAACGGAATTTATGTAGGAGCTCCTCTGTCCGATTTTCAGGGAGTATTGTCTGGCTCCCCCACATCACTGGTTCCGCAAGTGGCGAAGGGAGCCACTGAATGACTGATTTTCCGACTCCTGATTTGCCAGTGCTTGTGTTTGCGCCGTTCGGCAAGGATGCGACTCTCATCGAGCGCGTGCTGCTGCAATCCGGGTTTGAAGTCCGAGTGTTACCCACGCTTGACGATTTGGAAAACCAGATTTCGGAACACGCCGGGGCGGCAATTATCACCGAAGAAGTTTTGCAGAATGGCACCATCTCGCGGTTGGCTCGAAAGCTGAGCACGCAACCTCCGTGGTCGGATTTCCCCATCGTCGTCCTGACGGGCAGCGGCATGAGTACAGCCTCGACGGAATCGGCCGTACGTTCACGTGCTCCGCTCGGGAACGTCGCATTGCTCGAACGTCCGCTGCGGCCGGTTACGCTGATCAGCGCCGTTCGCACTGCGCTGCTCGCGCGCAGGAGGCAATACGAGGTCCGCGACCATCTGCAGGAGAGAAAGTCGGCGGAAGATGCACTGCAACGCGCCCACGATGCTCTCGAGAACCTGGTCGAGCAGCGCACTGCGGCCTTGCGGCGTCTATCGGTGAAACTGCTGCGTGTGCAAGATGAAGAACGCCGACGCATTGCCCGCGAATTGCACGACAGCCTGGGCCAGGACCTGACTGCAGCCAAAATCTGTCTCGACATGCTCGGTCATGAAATCAAGGAACCGCCGCCACATCTCAAGGAGGCGCAGGATCTGGTGAATCGGTCGATCTCCGACACGCGCACCCTATCTCACCTGCTACATCCTCCTCTGTTGGATGAGGCCGGCTTTGTCTCCGCCGCCAAATGGTATGTCGAAGGATTCGGTCAGCGGAGCGGAATTTCGACGCAACTTCAACTTCCCGATCACCTTCACCGTTTACCGCGTCAGATTGAAACAGCACTGTTTCGCATCATGCAGGAAGGTTTGACCAACGTCCATCGCCATTCCGGAAGCCGGACCGTCCAGATCTGCGTAACGATCGATGAATCACGAGTAATCCTGACCGTCCGGGACTATGGCATGGGCGTGCCGCGTGAAATCCTGGATCGCTTCTGGAAAACCGGCAACGTTGGCGTTGGGCTGGCCGGAATTCGAGAACGCGTCAAGGAACTTGGCGGGTTTATGGAGATCGAGTCCGCCCTCGATGGCACGCTCCTGAAAGCAACCGTCCCGCTGCCGCGGAAGGAGGCGCAAGTCTCTGCGGAAGGGATTGCTACCGTCGACGCTTTCATGCAGCCCTCCGATCTCGGGCCCGTCCTCACACAAGCGCACAACAGGCGTAAGTCGGACATGCACTGATAACTGAAGGATTTTGAAAATCGCAACGGGCCATTAGAATGGGAATGGCTCCGCACTGTTGCGGCCACACTTATGCCCGATCCCCTCTATCTGAGCCTTTGGTTTTCGGATTTTTCTGGTCCGGCCATGCTGCCACATATTGTTTCCGTGTTGCGGCAGTTTCCCTTCTCTGCCCAGCGTCCTGGCATCAATTACGCCTCCGTGCAACCAGTTTCCTGGAATGAGCCCAGTATTCTGGAGCGGCGATTCGCCCCTGGCATTGAACCGGAAGAAGCAGCGCTGGTAGCTGCGGACCTCATCCACGATGACTATGCCTACATCTTCGACGCGTACTGGGATCTGTGGACTCCGGACGAACAAGGCCAGCAGTGGAATTTGCAGCCCAGCCTGGTGAAGTTCATCGCGCAGGGAGAAGAATTTGATGAAGGTACTCAGGAACAGACCGGTCACATCGAGGTTGATTTCGGCCTGGATTCCCCATTCCTACAGGAAAACGTACAACTCACCGACGAAGTACAGAACAAAGTGCGCGACAACGTCGCCAAGCTGGTGGAGTTTACGATGAAGGCCGAGAAGAATACCCGCGCAAGTGGCCGCTTGTTGTGGTCAGAATCAGAAGAAAACCTGGCGCAGAAGTTGATCGCTCGCCTGCAAAAAGTGCAGTAGCAGAGGGCACAAAGATTCGATCCGCGAAACTCTGTGCCCTCCGTGGTGCGTCTTACTTAGTTCGCCCGCCTTCCACCTTCAGCTTCTCAGCCGCAGCCGCCTGTGCTGCCGCCAAGCGTGCCGTCAACACGCGGAAGGGGGAGCATGAGACGTAGTTGAGTCCGGTCTTGTAGCAGAACTCCACCGACGATGGCTCTCCGCCATGCTCGCCGCAGATTCCTACCTTAAGCGTTGGCCGCGTCTTGCGTCCGCGCTCGGTCGCCATCTTCACGAGTTGTCCCACACCCTCCTGATCCAGCGCGGCAAAAGGATCCTGCTTCAAAATGCCTTCCGCGAGATACGTTGGAAGCACCTTGTTGATATCGTCGCGCGAGAAGCCGAACGTAGTCTGCGTCAGATCGTTGGTGCCGAACGAGAAGAACTCCGCTTCCTTCGCGATCTCGTCCGCAACCAGTGCCGCACGCGGCAACTCGATCATGGTGCCGACCATGTACTCGATCTTGGTTCCCTTTTCTTTGAACACTTCTTCAGCCACACGCCGCACGATCGCGCCTTGGTTCGCCATTTCCTTCAACGTGGCGACCAGCGGAATCATAACCTCAGGCAGTACCTTGATTCCCTTCTTCGAGCAATCGACCGCCGCCTCAAAGATCGCCCGCGCCTGCATCTCCGTGATCTCGGGATACGTAATGCCAAGGCGACATCCACGATGTCCAAGCATTGGATTGAACTCGTGCAACTGCTCCACGCGAGCCAGGAGTGCAGGGAGGGCTTTCTTCAAATCGCCCACCCCTTTCACGCTGTAGTCTTTGTACTTCGTAAGCAGATCTTTCTTCTGCTTCGCGCTGTACGAAGAGAGCAGCGCGATGTCGACCATCAACTCTTCGCGGCGTGGCAGGAACTCGTGCAGCGGTGGATCCAGCGTGCGGATCGTGACCGGCAGGCCATCCATCGCTTTGAATACACCGGCGAAATCGGCGCGCTGCAGCGGGAGAAGCTTCTTCAGCGCGGCGCGGCGATCCTTCTCGTTGTCGGCAAGAATCATCGTCCGCATGTGCCCAATCTTCTCCGCTCCGAAGAACATGTGTTCCGTGCGGCAAAGTCCAATTCCTTCTGCACCAAACGTCCGCGCCTGCACGGCGTCCCGCGGAATATCAGCATTCGCCCGCACCTTCATCGTGCGATGCGGATCCGCCCACTGCATGAACTTCTGTAGCTCAGGATCATCCGGCGAGGGATCAAGCGTATTCAGCTTGCCCTTGATCACGCGCCCCGTCGTGCCGTCGAGTGAAATCCAGTCGCCTTCCTTAAAGGTCTGGCCTTTCACCTTCATCTCGCGCGTCTTTTCGTTCACATCGATGTCGCCCGCACCTGCCACGCAGCACTTGCCCATGCCGCGCGTCACGACCGCGGCGTGACTCGTCATGCCGCCGCGCGAAGTCAGAATGCCCTTCGCGACTTCCATGCCGTGGATATCTTCCGGGGTGGTTTCCGCGCGCACCAGAATGACCGACGCGTTCTTTCCGTGTCCCGCCATCTCCACAGCGGCATCGGCAGTAAATACAATCTGTCCCACCGCCGCACCCGGCGAGGCCGGTAGTCCCGTCGCCAGCACTTCCACCTTCGTACTCTTCTCATCCAACCGCGGAACGAGGAAGTCATACAACTGGTTCGGCTCCACGCGGAAGATCGCTTCTTCCTTGGTGATCAGCCCTTCCTCCACCATCTGGATCGCCACCCGCACGGCGGCCAAGCCAGTTCGCTTGCCATTGCGCGTCTGCAGCATGTAGAGCTTGCCATCCTGGATGGTGAACTCGAAATCCTGCATGTCCTTGTAGTGCTTCTCCAGCCGCGTGGTGATGGTGCGGAGCTGGTCATACACATCCGGCATGATCTTCTGCAGTTCGAGAATCGGGACCGGCGTGCGCACACCCGACACAACGTCCTCGCCCTGCGCGTTCATCAGGAACTCACCATAGAATTCGTTCGTCCCCGTGGCCGGGTTGCGCGTAAAGCCCACACCCGTGCCGCTGGTGTCGCCGAGGTTGCCATACACCATGGCCTGCACGTTGACGGCTGTGCCCAGCATGTCGTCGATGTTGTTAATGCGGCGATAGTGTTTCGCGCGATCGTTCTGCCAGGAGCGGAACACCGCATCCCGAGCCATCACCAGCTGTTCCCGCGGATCCTGTGGGAAGTCGCGCTTGGCATGCTTCTTCACGACCTTTTTGTACTCAACGATGACTTCCTGCAAATCTTTAGCTGTCAGGTCGGTGTCGAATTTGGTCTTTCTCTGTTTCTTCTTGGCGTCGAACACTTCGTCGAATGCCGACTTTTCGATATCGAGCACCACGTTGCCGAACATCTGGATCAAACGGCGATAGGAATCAGCCGCGAAGCGCGGATTGTTGCTCCGCTTGGCCAGCGCTTCAACGCTCTTGTCATTCAAGCCAAGATTCAAAATGGTGTCCATCATGCCGGGCATGGAGAACTTGGCGCCAGAACGCACGCTGACCAGTAGCGGATTCTCCCCCGTCCCGAGCTTCTGACCCTGCAGCGCCTCGAGTTTTGCCAGCGCTTCGTCCATCTGCTTGTCGACTTCAGCTGACAAGCTGCCGCGCATGGATTCACGACAAGCCTCGGTCTGAATCGTGAAACCGGGAGGCACCGGCAATCCGGCATTCGTCATCTCCGCCAAGCCCGCGCCTTTTCCGCCGAGCACATCTTTCATCTTGCCATTCCCGTCGGCCTTGCCGCCGCCAAACGAGTACACATACTTGGTTGAGGATTTCTTCGTGTCTTTCACTTCTGTTTCAGGGAGAGTCATTGTCGCCATATGAGTCCTTTACGAAAGATTTACTGTTTGCTGCATGTGCTCGCATCCACGCGGGACCAGTCGCCATTTTTTATCGTGAAATAGCTCACTTTGAAATGACGATCGTCGAGCCGCTCAAAACTGAATCGTTGACTGGGAGATGATCCTGCGAGGTCATCTCCGTCCCACTGGAGTTGTGTCGAATTCCATCCGCCGGAGTGAAACATTCGCACACCGCCGGCCGAATCCTGCACAGTCATAACGAATTTCTTACCGTTCGCATCCCATCCCCATTCTGCCAGTGAGTGATACCCGAAGGGAGGCTTGTCGTCGTGGCGGAATAGCATCCACGCGCCATCCAACTCAGAAGAAAAATGCTGGTGTGCCTCGATCGTCTTACCGGAAGAATCAAATTTCCCCGAGCACTCCCAATCGCCCGAAAAGTACCCAAGAGACGAAATCGCCGGCTTCAACGCCGGGCTCGCGGTCTGCGCGCTCAAAGAAATAGTCATGACGAAGAACAAGCCCGCCAGTGCCACCGGAACGCCGGGTTTGAGGTCGTCACAGGTCATTGGGTCCTACAACGTCACTTGGCCTCGCTCACAATCTCCGAGAAATCCGCAATCGTCGAAAACTCTCGCAGCAATGTCTGTAGCAATGCCAGACGGTTCGCGCGCACCCGAGCATCATCGACCATCACCATCACCTTGTCGAAAAAGGCATCGACGCGCTCGCGCACCGTCGATAGCAGCAGTAATGCATCGCGATACTGTTTCTTTTTGCGGCTGTCTTCGATCTTCGGACCGTCGTTCTCAACGAAAGCAGCCAGATTCCTCTCCTCTGCCGCTGAATCCGGCAAGGCTTCGAACTTGGCCCCCGGAGCAATTCCTTTCTCCGTCCCCTGCTTCAGGATGTTCCGCATGCGCTTGCAGGCGGCGCCGATGGCCTGGAACTCCGGCATGTGCAGCACTTGCTTCACTGCCTCGGCGCGTTCGACCGCGTCGACAACGTCATCGGCATCCGCACCGAGAACGGCCTTTACCACGTCATAGGAATATCCGCACACGTCGCGCAGATAAAATTCCATGCGCTCGCGGAAGAACGTGGCAATCGATTGCGAGTACTTCTCGTCGTCGACGAATTTCTTCTCGGCGTCCGATCCCTTGTAGCCGGTACGCGCATCGCGCATCATGTCGGCCAGGCGCAGCGGTAACTTTTTCTCGGCCAGAATTTTTACGATTGCATTCGCCTGCCGGCGCAGCGCAAACGGATCTTTCGATCCGCTCGGCACCAACCCAAGCGAGAACATTCCCGCAATCGTATCCGCCTTATCTCCGATCGAGAGAACCGCACCTTCCACCGACCGCGGCACTTCATCGTCGGTTGACTCCGGTTTGTAATGATCGTAGATCGTGTCCGCGATCGCCATCCGCGTCGCTTCGGGCAAGCTCGGATCCAGTTGCTGCACCCGCGCATACAACCCGCCAACAATCCCCTGCAGTTCGGTAAATTCCTTTACCAACTCAGTCGTCAGATCGGTTTTCGCCAGACATGCTGCCTTGTGTACGACGCCAGGCCGGACGGCGGTACCATTCTGCTTCAGAATTTCGTTCAGCCAGCTGCACAGCCGTTGCACCCGCTGCGTCTTGTCGAAGTACGAACCGAGATCTTTCTGGAATGTGACGTGCTTCAACAGTTCCAGTCGCTCCAGCAGCGACTTCTTCTGGTCGGTCTCCCAGAAGAAGCGGGCATCATTGAACCGCGCCCGCAGCACGCGCTCGTTCCCCTGCTTGATGAATCCATGGGAATCGCGATCCGTATTGAGTACCGCCAGGAAATGCGGGAGCAGTTTGCCGTTCGCATCTTCCAGCGCGAAATATTTCTGGTGATCGCGCATCACCGTGACCAGCACCTCTTCCGGAAGCACCAGGAATTGCGGATCAAAACTGCCCAGAAGTGCCGAGGGAAATTCGGTGAGGTTCACCACCGTATCGAGCAGAGGCTTGTCCTCGCGCCAGCGAGCGCCAGGGATGGTTCGCGTCGCGGCATCGAGTGCCTTGCGAATCTGATGTTCGCGCTCCGCGCGTCCCAGCACCTTTGCGGCACGCAGCGCCTCAACGTATGCCAATCCTGTACCGGGAATCGCTACGTCGCCCGACGACAAAATCCGGTGTCCCCGTGAACTTTTTCCTGCCCGGATCCCGTCGAACTCCAGCGGGATCGTCTGGCCGTCGAGCATCGCCACCAACCACCGCACAGGACGCACAAACCGCTCGTTCGGCTTGCGCCAGTACATGTTCTTGGGCCAATAGATTGCGGCGATTTCCTTGGGAAGCAACTCCGCGAGAATTTCGGCCGCCGGGCGGCCTTTCTTCGTTACCTTGGCCGCAATGTATTCGCCCTTGGACGTGGTGATGCGCTCGAGCTGCGCGACGTCGACGCCGGACTTCTTAGCAAAAGCCTGAGCAGCCGGCGTGGGCTGGCCGTCCTTAAAGGCCACGTTGACCGAGGGCCCACTGACTTGCTCGGTCACGTCGGCCTGCGCGGCAGCAATCCCCGAAGCCATGATCGCCAAGCGTCGCGGCGTGTCGAAGCTCGTGACGACCCCACCCGCCAACCGCTCGCGTGTCAGCAGAGCACCCACGCGCTCGCGTAATTCCTGCGAGGCGGCGTCAATCATCCGCGCCGGAATCTCTTCACATCCAATCTCAAGTAGAAAATCTGGCATGCGCTAAACCATCAAGTCTCTCAAAACCCACCATCCCCGACTGTGACGCGCGTCACATCGAACCCTGTCGCAGGATCCCTACGTACCCACCGGCGTCAGCTTTTCTTTCGCGGGCTTGGACTTCTTCTCCCCAACGGGCTCAGGCTCGTCGGATTTCTCGTGCGAAGCGGAAGCATCCGCCTTCTGCTGATCCACCCACGCCTTCGCAATTCCCACCGCCAACGCTCGCACGCGTGCAATCACGCCTACACGCTCCGTCACCGAGATCGCTCCGCGCGCATCAAGAATGTTGAACAGATGCGAGCACTTCAGGCAAAGGTCATAGGCGCCAAGCAGCGGAAAGCGCGATTTCTCCCGAGCGACTCCATCTCCCTGCGTCTTGTCCTTCGTGAGTGCCGCATACTTCTCGATCAACCCTTTGCACTCTGCCTCACACAACTCGAAATGCTTCCAGGCTTTTTCCACGTCCGCCATCTCGAAGTTGTACACCGAAAACTGAAGCTCATCGGCGAAGCGCACATCGCCATACTTCACAACCGCGCCTGTCTCGGGTTCACGTGCCCACACGATGTCGTAGATCGAATCCAGATCCTGCAGGAATTGCGCGATGCGCTCGAGCCCGTACGTCAGCTCGGCGCAAATCGGATTCAGGTCCACGCCGCCGCACTGCTGAAAGTAGGTGAACTGCGTGATCTCCTGCCCGTCAAGCATGACTTGCCAGCCCACGCCCCACGCGCTCAGCGTCGGCGCTTCCCAGTTGTCCTCTTCGAACTTGATGTCATGCTGGCTCAGGTCAATGCCAATCGCGCCCAGTGATTCGAGATACAACTCCTGCACATTTTCCGGCGGAGGCTTCAGGATGACCTGCAGTTGCAAGTGCTTAAACAGCCGGTTCGGATTCTCTCCATACCGCCCGTCGGCCGGACGCCGCGAAGGCTGCACGTACGCGACCTTATAAGGTTGCGGCCCCAGCACACGCAGGAATGTTTCGGGCGCCATCGTTCCAGCGCCGACCTCTACGTCATAAGGCTGCTGGAGCACGCATCCGTGCTGCGCCCAAAACGTCTGCAGGCGAAGGATCATCTCTTGAAAGGTCAGCGACTTGGCCGAGGATTGCGTCATGCGAAGCTGTCGGTCCTGACTGCTAGCTTCTGGCAAGCCCAACGCCTTCGAAAGGATGGCTGGGAGATGAAGCTGCTCTACAGTGCGGGAAGCGCAGCAGGATTAATCCTCGATTGTACTGGATAGGAGCGGCAACCGTCAGCTTTGAAGTAACGATTTGGTAGCCGGTCTCCGGAATTGCGTTGCCGCATTGTTGAAATTCCGGGGTATACTGCCGCCACCAAAACCGGGTACGGTCCGACGTCGCATTCATCTACCTATGCGGAGGCGTTGATGCAGACGAGGAACAGGATTTCAGTA
>Ga0335081_10020074_pt1 | contig 10808 bp, 9 predicted proteins | sample Lox_Sample_35_FD_206713 | JGI IMG/M metagenome (GOLD analysis project Ga0335081, IMG submission 206713) | Soil microbial communities from Loxahatchee National Wildlife Refuge, Florida, United States - Lox_Sample_3.5 | ecosystem: Environmental > Terrestrial > Soil > Wetlands | place: USA: Florida... | reverse complement strand
GGATTCCGGTCCGTTCTCGTTCCGATTCCCTCGTCCATTGCCTGCAATGGCCATATGCGATTGCCCTGCCCTAAAGGGGGAGAAGGAGCGCAGGCAGTGTGCTCACCTCACACCCTGCCCTCTCGCGTTAGTCGATCGCCTCCCCTCACATCCGATCGGGAAACTGCGGGACGAAATTGTCGCGGTTGGGCATGCGTACTTGCGGCAAGCTCGCGGCATTCATCTCGTCGGTCGCGCCGATCAGCTTGTTTTCCGCCAGCAGATAGGCGACCAGCGCATAGACCTCGTCGTCGGTGAGCGAGCGCGGCTGGGTAAATGGCATGGCGCGGCGGATGAAATCGAACAGCGTGGTCGCATAGGGCCAGTAGTTCGCAATCGTCTTGCCGCCGTCGAGGCTCGCCTTCGCGGGGCCGCCGATCAGCCGCACCGCATGGCCGCCGCGGCCATTCTCGCCATGGCAGAGCGCGCACTTCTCGGCGTAGATCTTCGCACCCGCCGCCGCCGTGCCGCGGCCGGGCGGCAGATTGCGTCCGTCGGGCAGAATGTTGATGTCCCATCCGGCGACATCGGCCTGGCTGATCGGCCGGCCGAGATGCGGGCTCTCGGCATGAGCCGCGCCGGCGGCGAGCGCGAGAAGGCCGGCCGCGATCGCACGATCACGCATAGACATGGCGCACCTCGCCCTTGCGATCGACCGCCCAGCTCGTGACGGCGTTGAAGTGGTGGCCCGGGAAGCCGAGCAGCGAAGGCGGCCTGGTGGTCTGTCCGCGCTTCGCCACGAACTGCTCGCGCGTCGGCTGGGCGTTGCCGGCCTCGTCCCAGGCGCGGCTCTGCAGGATCGCGGGCCCGCCGTCCCAGCGCCACGCCATGCTGAAGCGGGTAAAAGCTTTCGGCAGCCGCGGCTCCTCGAGCGCCGCTTCCGCCCAGCTGTTGCCGCCATCGGCGGACACGAGAACTTTTGCGATCCGCCCATTGCCCGAATAGGCGACACCGGAAATCTCATAGAGGCCGGGCTCCCTGAGCGCGAGGCCGGGCGACGGCGCGGTGATGAACGACTTCACCTCCTGCACGAAATAGAACTGCGTGTCTTTCCCGTCGGGCAGCGGATCGGTGTAGATCTTCGACTCGAAGTAGGTCATGCCCGGCCCGTCGGTGACCTGGATGCGGCGCAGGAACTTTACGTTCATGTTGCCTTCGTAGCCCGGCAGATAAAGCCGCATCGGATAGCCCTGGCCGGGCTGAATGCGCTCGCCGTTCTGATAGAGCGCGACCATCGCATCATCCATGATCTTGGCGAGCGGAACGCTGCGCGACAGATGGGTCGCGTCCGCCCCTTCGGCGATGATCCATCTGGCGCCGGGCTCGAGGCCCGCCTCGTCGAGCAAGGTCGCCAGCGGCACGCCGGTCCATTCGGCGCATGAGGCGAGGCCGTGCAGCGCCTGCACGTCGGCCTGGATCGGCTGGTTGGAAAACAGCGGCGCGCTGTTGCCGCCGCATTCGAGGAATCCGACGCGCGTCACCATCCGGTAGCGCGCGAGCGCGTCGAGATCGAACACCAGCGGCTGCTTGACCATGCCGTGGATGACGAGCTTGTGCTGGGCCGGATCGATGTCGGGAATGCCGGCATGCACGATGGTGAAGTGCAGGCCGTTGGGCGTGATCGTGCCCTTGAGCAGATGATGCGGCGTGCGCGCCCGCGACCCGCTCGGCTCGTTCTTCGGATTGTCGACGGTGCGGGCGACGGATTTTTCGAATCGCGAGGGATGCCCATAGGGCGGCGTCACCTCCCCGGGCTCGAGACTCCAGGGCGCCTCGGCCAAAGGCTCCGCCGCCGCGCCGTTCGGTGCGCCCGCGGCGCCGACGCCCATTGCGCCCGCCACCATGATGCCGCGGCCGAGCAGGGCACGACGGTCGAGCAGGCCGTTGCCGGCGACCGCGCCGATCGAACGGCGGTCTTGTCGTGATTTGCTCATGTGACCTCCCATTTTTCCGCGAGCGCTTCGATGGCGCTCGTCATGTGTTTCAAGCTGCGTGGACGCGACGACCTCCATTCCTGAAGCAACCAATATCGTGGTTGATGACCGGCCCGCCTCACCCGCGTCACGGCGTGCTGGATCGCCCGCTGGAGTTTATCCCCCCGACTTGATCGGGATCGGGCGATGACGCCGATTTCGTAGAAATGCTTGCGCAACGAAGCAATCTCACGCCGTGCGGCGGAGATTGCTTCGCTTGCAATGACGATCAGACGAGCTTCACGTTCTTCAGCGGCAGGCTGCGCACGGGTTTGCCGGTTGCGGCATGGATCGCGTTGAGCACCGCCGGCGTGGTGACGCAGATGGTGGGCTCGCCGACGCCGCCCCAGAAGTCGTAGGTCGGCAGGATCACGGTCTCGACCTGCGGCATCTCGGCGAGCCGCATGATCTGGTAGCGATCGAAGTTGAGATCGGTCATGCGGCCGTCCTTGACCGGGCACTCGCCGTAGAGCGCAGCCGTGAGGCCGAACGCGACCGAGCCCTGCACCTGCGCCTCGATCTGTCCGGGATTGACCGCGTGCCCGCAGTTGAGCGCGAGCACGAGACGATGCACCTTGAGCCTGCCCTCCGGACCGACCGACACCTCGGCGACCGCTGCCGAATAGCTGCCATAGCCCATGAACTGCGCGATGCCGCGATGAACGCCGGCCGGCAGCGGCTTGCCCCAGCCGGCCTTCTCGGCAGCCGCATTCAGAACCGCCAGGTGCTTGGGGAACTTGGCCATCATGCCGCGGCGGAACTCGAGCGGATCCTTGTCGGCCGCCCGCGCCGCCTCGTCGATGAAGCACTCGAGATAGACCGCGTTCTGGTTGGTGTTGACGCCGCGCCACGGGCCAACCGGCACGTGGGTGTTGCGCATCGCATACTCGATCTTCAGGTTCTGCACGTCGTAGCCGAACTGCGAGTCGCCCGGGGCCTCGTACCAGCCCTGCAGCTGGCGCTCCTTCGGGCCGCCGACCGCGATCGTCGGCGCCAGATACGCGTTGATCGACTGGCCCGACAGGCGGATCTTCAGACCGACCAGCTTGCCGTCCTGGTCGATGCCGCCGGTGAGCTTGCACTGGGAGATCGGGCGGTAGAAGTCGTGCGCGAGATCCTCCTCGCGCGTCCAGATCATCTTGACCGGCACGCCGGGAAACTGTTTCGCCACCTCGACCGCGAGATGCACGAAGTCCTGCGTGCCGCCGCGCCGGCCGAACCCGCCGCCGAGATCGGGCCGATAGACCTCGCATTTTTCGAGCGGCAGCCCCGACGCCTCGGACAGCGCCGCGAGCGACGCTTCGGCATTCTGCGTCGCCACCCAGGCCTCGGCCTTGTCGGCCGAGACGCGCGCCGTGCAATTCATCGGCTCCATGGTGGCGTGGGCGAGGAACGGCGTCGCATAGACCGCCTCGATCTGCACCGCCGCGTCGCCGATCGCCTTGGCAGCGTCGCCATAGCCCCAGCCGCCGTTCGAGCCCTCGGCCGTGATGCCGTCCTTGAGATGGGCGGCGATCGACGCATCGGAGGCCGATCCGTTCGGGCCGAAATCCCACTCGATCGGCAGCTCGGCCAGCGCCGACTTCGCGCGATAGAACGTGTCGGCGACGACCGCGACCGCATTGTCCTTGATGCGCACGACCTTCTTCACGCCGGGCCGGCTGGCGATCTTCGATTCATCGACGCTCTTGAGCTTGCCGCCGTAGACCGGGCATTGCTTGACCGCGGCGTTGAGCATGCCGGGCAGCTTGACGTCGATCGCATACATCTTGCTGCCGTCGAGCTTCGGCTCGGTGTCAAGTCGTTTCAACGGCTGGCCCGCGATCGTCCAGGTCTTCGGGTCCTTGAGCGTGATGCTCTTCGGATCCGGCGGCGGCACCTTGGCGGCGGCCGCCGCGACCTGGCCGTAGCGGATGCTGCGCTTGGACGCCGCATGGGTGATGACGCCGTCCTTCACGGCGAGCTCGGCCGCCGGCACCTTCCAGTGATCGGCCGCGGCCTGCAGCAGCATGATGCGCGCGGCCGCGCCGCCGCGCCGCACATAATCCTGCGAGATGCGGATGCCGCGGCTGCCGCCGGTGCCCATCTCGCCCCACACGCGCTTGCGCGCAAGATTGCGGCCGGGCGTGATCGGATCGGTCGTGACCTTCTTCCAGTCGCATTCCAGCTCCTCGGCGACGAGCTGGCACAGGCCGGTGAGCGTCCCCTGCCCCATCTCGGCGCGCGCGATGCGGATCACGGTGGTGTCGTCCGGCTTGATGACGACCCAGGCATTGACCTCGGTCTCGCCGCCTTGCGCCAGCGCGGCATCGAACGGCACACGCAGGCCGAGCGCGAGGCCGCCGGCCGCGGAGGAGACCACGAAGGTGCGGCGCGAGATGCGCGCGGCTTCTTTACGGATCATGTTCGTCATGGGCGCGCCTCCTCAGCCTTGCCGCGTCTGCGCCGGAGCCGCCGGCGCGCTGGCGTTGCCCTGGCCGGCCGCGACATGCACGGCGGCGCGGATGCGCTGATAGGTGCCGCAGCGACAGATGTTGGTCATCGCGGCATCGATGTCGTCGTCGGTCGGCTTGGGCTTCTTGGCGAGCAGCGCCGCGGCCGCCATGATCTGGCCGGACTGACAGTAGCCGCATTGCGGCACGTCGAGCGCGAGCCACGCCTTCTGCACCGGATGCGAGGCGTTCGGCGACAGGCCCTCGATGGTGACGATCTTGTCGGTCGGCTTGACCGACGAGAGCGGGATCGAGCACGAGCGCTGCACCTCGCCGTTGATGTGCACCGAGCAGGCGCCGCATTGCGCGATGCCGCAGCCGAACTTGGTGCCGGTCAACCCGACCTGCTCGCGGATCACCCAGAGAAGCGGCGTGTCAGGCTCGGCCTGCACGTCGCGTGTCTTGCCGTTGATGTTGAGCTTGGCCATGAGTCTCCTCTCCCGATCTTGTCGTGGCGGCGATTTGAATCGAAGCGACGTGGCAAGCGGGCACTGGCAACCGGACTGGCCCGCGCCATTTGGTCGCGCCAAGTCTATCGCTGCGTGGCATCGCTGGAAACGGGGAACCGGCCGATCGGCGAGGAGGTATTCCGAATCGTCGGGGGCGTGAAATGTCAGGTCACCCGGGACGCGGCCGTTGTCCGCCGGTCACCGGCGTTGCGGCCGAGATGCCGCTCGGCGTGAAGCGCAGGTCGAGGAGGCGCCATTCGTCGTACTTGTCGGCCGGCAGGTCGCTGTAGGCCGGGCAGTGCTGCAGGGCCTTCATCGCGCTTTGCTTGATCGCGAGCGCCGAGACGGAGGCTGACCCGGCCACGACCTCCGGAGCTGCGGCGAGGCTGCCGTCGCGGCGGAGGCTGACGCGGATGACGACGTAGATCTTGGGATCGTCGCCGGCGTTGGGCGGCGACGTCCAGCAGCTCTGCAAATGCGACGCAAACGCCGCGATCTGGTCGTTCGTCAGGTTTGCCTTCACGTCGGACGGACCACCGCCGCTCGGGCCGGCCGTGGGCAGGCCGATCAGCTTGGCGAGCTGCTCGGCCTGTCCCGACGGCGGCGGCGGTGCCGCAGCCTCGCGGGACGGCGGCGGCAGCGGCAGCGCAAAGGCGTCGAGCGGGAGCGAGGGCGGCGGCAGCGGCAGCGCGCCGGCGCTCTGTGGCTGCGGATCCGCCTGGGCGGTCTGGGTGGACTGGTCGGACTGACCGGGTTTGGTGGACTTGTCGGCCTCATCCGGTTTGTCGGCCGGCTTGTCCGCCGGGACCTCGTCCGGCGTCACCAGCTCGACCGGAACCGAGTAGACCGGCGCCGGACGACCGACGAGGGGACTGACGACCAGGACGGTCCCGACCAGCGCCAGATGAATGAGAACCGAGACCGCAAGCCCGGAGGCGACCGCGATGGGGCCGAGCCGCCAGGTCGGAGAAGCAGTCGGAGATGCAGCCGGAGAAGACATCGGAGAAGGAGGCGGCAAGGAGGCGGGCGCCTGCGCCGTCTCGCTCGCCGGTTCCACCGGCGCGGTGACGCCGTCGCTCTCAGTCATTGCCCTCACGCGCCGGCGCGCGCCGCCTCATTCGTCGGCCCCCGAGTGCCGCCGTTCATAGCATATCGAATGCGGCAAAAATCGCCACTCGCGGCGCCCGCGATGGCGGCCCCGATGGCCTGGCCTCGGAGCTTGTGCAACACTGACGGCTGTCGGTCAGATTCGAAACGTCACTCCGACGCACAGGGGAGGATGTCGATGAAAATCGTGCAGATCGTGCCCCGCGGAAAGGTGCGCCTGTTCGGCGCCATCGTGAAGAAGGAAGCCGATATCCGGAAGAACGATCGCGGCACGTTCTACCGCGCCGGCCGCAGGAAGCAGAACGAAGCCAAATGGAACCATAAGCGGTACAAGGGCTCGGTCAGCCTTCGGCACCGCGATGACGAGACCGTCACGGCGCAGGTGCGCTCGCCCGACCAGGAATGGCAGATGCTGTCGGCCTTCTTGGGCTGGCTCAACCGCCATTTCGGCGACCAGGTGACCGCCGTCACCATCCAGTATCGCTAGCTGGCTGGCGCAGCGACCACGCGCCACAGCCGTCGGTCGGACAGCGCGTCGCGCCCGCCGCAGACCGTCATCGCTGGTATACGCCGACCAAGGTCGCCTCCGCCAGCACATGCTTGCGCGCCTCGCGCTCGACCACGCGGCAGGTCGGATCGCCGCCGACCGGCAGGCGGTCGACCGCGAGTGCCAGCAGGCGGAAATGGTAATGATGAATGCCGTGTCGGCGCGGCGGACAGGGGCCGCCATAGCCGGGTTTCTGGAAATCGTTGATCGCCTGGCGAAAGCCCGGATCGCTCTGCGTCGCGGCACCCTGTGCGAGCTGCGCGCGATTGGCCGGGATGTCGTAAGCGGCCCAATGGTGCCACGTTCCACCAGGCGCGTCGGGGTCGTCGCAGAGCAGCACGAAGCTGCGGGCTGAGGCCGGCGCGCCGGCCCATTCGAGCGGCGGCGACACGTCGTCGCCGTCGCAGGTCAAATGGCGCGGGATCTCGGCTCCATCCGCAAATGCGCTCGACGTCAGCCGCATGGCGTGCCTCCCGCGAAAGCCGGACCGGGAGACACTGCACGTCGGCCGCCGCTGATGGATTGATCCCGGTCAAAATGCCGGGGGAATTCCGCGACAGTGCGGGGCCCGTCAGCTCTCCACGAAGGTCGCGAGCCGACCCGCGTGGGCGGGGTCGCGCAGCTTGGCGAGCGCGCGCGACTCGATCTGGCGGATGCGCTCGCGCGTCACGCCGAAGATCTCGCCCACTTCCTCGAGCGTGTGCTCATCCGAGCCGCCGATGCCGAAGCGCATGCGCAGGATGCGCTCCTCGCGCGGGGTGAGGCCGGAGATCGCCTCGATCACCACGTCGCGCAGCGCGCTGCCCTCGGCGGCCTTGTGCGGATCGACGACGTCGGGCGCCGCGATCAGGTCGCCGAGCGTGGCGTCGCCGTCCTCGCCGACCGGAAGGTCGAGCGAGGTCGGCTGCTGCACCATCTGCAGCACCTGGGCGATGCGCTCGACCGCGATGCCGGTGCGCGCCGCGATCTCGTCGGCGCCCGCCTCGCGGCCCTTCTCCTGGTAGATCTTGCGGCGGTCGCGCAGCACCCGCGCCGCGACCTCGGTCATGTGCACCGGGATGCGGATGGTGCGGCTCTGGTCCGCGATGGCGCGCGCGATCGACTGACGGATCCACCACACCGCATAGGTCGAGACCTTGACGCCGCGCCGATAGTCGAACTTCTCGATCGCGTGCATCAGGCCCATGTTGCCCTCCTGAATCAGGTCCAGGAGATCCATCGAGGAGCCGTTGCGGCGATAGCGCCGCGCGATCGCCACCACGAGCGGCAGATGCGCCCGCACCAGCTCCTCGCGCGCGCGCACGGCGGCGCGGCGCGCCTTGCCGACCTCGGCCGCGACGGCGAGGAAGTCGGCGACCGGCAGGCCGACGCGGCGGGCGGCGGCCACCCGCTCGTCGCGCAAGGCGGCGACGCGCGCGTCGTTCGTGTGCGCCCGCGCGTCGCAATCCGGAGCACGGCGCGCCAGCTCCTTCTCGACCGCGGTGAGCGCGCGGTGCTCGTGGTCGAGCGTCGCGACGAGATCGTCGACCCGCTCGGCGCGCAGCCGCAGCTGCGCCACCTGGGTGCGCACGCTGCCCAGCACCTGCTGCAAACGCGCGCGGCGCGCCTTGGCGATGTCGCGGCCGCGGGCCACCGCGGCGACGCGCGCGCGGCTGAGCGTCGCGACCTCGGCCGCGAGCTTGGCGAGCGCGGCGAAGCGGGTCCGCAGCTCCGGCAGCGCCGCGTCCTCGCGCTCGGCGGCGCCGGCCGTCGTATCCTCGGGGGTCGCAAGATCGATCAGATCGCGCAGGCGCAGGCACTCCTCGCGCAGCTCCACGCCCCAGGCGGCGATCTGGCCGACCAGCAGCGGGACGCCGCAGAGCCCGGCGAGGACGGCCTCCTGCGCGGCCTCGATGCGTTTGGCGAGCTCGACCTCCTGCTCGCGCGAGATCGGCTCCGCGCGGCCCATCTGGCGGAAGTAGGTCGCAATGCCGCCGGGCGAGCTGCGGTCCGCGGGATCGCGCTTGCCCTCGACGCGCGGCGTCTCGGCGCGCTCGCTGCCGAGCTCGTCGAGCGCGGCCGGCTCACCCGCCTCGAGCGCGACATCGCGGCTGTCATCGGCCGGCGCCTCGGCCGGCTCTGCGCTGCGCGCCGCGACGCGGGCGCGATCATCCATTAGCGAATCCATCGTCTCACTCATCAACAGTGCGATCCCAAAGTTCTTTGGGAAATTGCCCCTGCCGGCATGAAGCGTGGCCAAGCCGAAAACCGCCGACGGCCGGCCGAAACAGAGGCAATTCAGGGGCTTATGCGGCGCGCGCCGGGGAAGCGCGGCGGCGATCCGCCTTTTCGTCGCATTCAGATGGGCGATCGGCGCGGAAAAATCAAGCCACCTCAACGTCGTAGCGTAAAGATTCGCGCCCGCCGCGGGCTCCGGTCGGCTCTTTCAATTCGCGCCCGGCAGCGCGCAACGGGCGGCCCGCCAGCGACCGAAAAGCTTTGCATTTGTTGCGCGGGCCGGGCGCGCTTGCAGGCGTCGAGCTGTCGCGCGCCCATCGCCGTTCCGTTTACCGCCCGTTCACGCTGCGGGCGGGATGCCGCAGCGCATCTCGCGCTACCGGCCATTCCGGTTATGATCCGGCGCCGGGCGGCAGGCCGCGCCTGCGCCCGCAACTGTCAGGAGCCGGACGGCGTCGTCCGACAAGGTGGGATGCAGCGAATTCTGGTCACCGGCGCGCTCGGGCAGATCGGCTCCGAGCTCGTGCCCGCGCTCCGCGCGCATTTCGGCGCCGAGCGCATCGTCGCCTCCGATCTGCGCATCCTGCCGCGCCAGCAGGCCAAAGAGGGCCCCTACGACCACCTCGACTGCACCCAGCCGCAGCAGATCCTCGACGTGGTGCGCCGGCACGACATCGGCTGCATCTATCACCTCGCCGCGCTGCTCTCGGCGGTCGCCGAGGAGAAGCCGCACGTCGCCTGGAGCATCAACATGGGCGGGCTCTACAACGTGCTGGAAGCCGCCCGCCAGCACCAGTGCCAGGTGTTCTTTCCGAGCTCGATCGGCGCCTTCGGCCCCTCGACCCCGCGCGATGCGACGCCGCAGGTCACGATCCAGCGGCCGACCACCATGTACGGCGTCACCAAGGTCGCGGGCGAGCTCCTCTGCGACTACTACGCGGCCCGCTTCGGCGTCGACACGCGCGGGCTGCGGCTGCCCGGGCTCATCTCCTACGTGGCCCCGCCCGGCGGCGGCACCACCGACTATGCGATCGAGATATTCTGGCAGGCGCTGCGCTACCGCCAATACACCTGCTTTCTGCGCGCCGACACCCGGCTCGACATGATGTACATGCCGGACGCGATCCGCGCGATGATCGCGCTGATGCAGGCGGATGCCGACACGCTGCGCCACCGCAACGCCTACAACATCAGCGCGATGAGCATCACGCCGGCCGAGCTCGCGGCCGAGATCGGCAAGCACGTGGCAGGGTTCGCCATCGACTACCAGGTCGATCCGGTGCGCCAAGCCATCGCCGACACCTGGCCGCGCTCGGTCGACACGCGGGCGGCGCGCGACGACTGGGGCTTTGCGCCGCGGTTCGACCTCGCCGCCACCACCACCGAGATGCTGGCGCAGCTGCGCGCCAAGATCGCGGCGCAACGCGCCGGCTGACGGAAGACTGAACGGAAGGCTCGCCATGCCGATCGAAGGACTCTTACGCGCGCTCGGCGCCCGGCTCGACGAGCTCGGCCAGAGCGGCCGGCTCAAGGGCGCGGAAAGCGCGATCCGCGGCGTCGGCGCGGCGCGCGCCGGCCACGGACCGCGCTACCTGCTCGAGGGCGAGGGCGACACGCCGTTCATGCGCATGAACTCCAACGGCTATCTCGGCATGGCGCTGCGCCGGGAGATCGTCGCGGCCGAGGAGCGCGCCGCGGCCGACTGCGGCACCGGGCCCGGCGCCGTGCGCTTCATCAGCGGGACCTGGTCGTCGCATCAGGCGCTGGAGCGCCGGCTCGCGGATTTTCACGGCCGGCCGGCCGCCATGCTGTTCTCCTCGGCCTATGCGACCGTCATGGGCACGCTGCCGGCGCTGGTCACCGAAAAAACCGCGGTGATCAGCGACGCGCTCAACCACAACTGCATCATCAACGCGATCGCGCTCGCCCGGCCGGCCGAGAAGCACATCTACCGGCATCTCGACATGGGCGAGCTCGCGCGCGG
>Ga0335081_10020073_pt1 | contig 10808 bp, 9 predicted proteins | sample Lox_Sample_35_FD_206713 | JGI IMG/M metagenome (GOLD analysis project Ga0335081, IMG submission 206713) | Soil microbial communities from Loxahatchee National Wildlife Refuge, Florida, United States - Lox_Sample_3.5 | ecosystem: Environmental > Terrestrial > Soil > Wetlands | place: USA: Florida... | reverse complement strand
ACGCCCTGATCGTCGCCGCCCGAGCCGTCGATCGGCTCGGGCTCCCACGCGAGAACGTACTGGCCTACACGATGCCGGGCTTTGCGACGAGCGAGCACACGCTCGGTAACGCTCATCGGCTGATGCGGGCGTTGGGCGTAAGCGCTTCAGAGTTGGACATCCGCCCCGCGGCGACGCAGATGCTGCGCGATCTCGGTCACCCCGCCGCCTTCGGGGAGTCGGTGTACGACATCACCTACGAGAACGTCCAGGCCGGCGAGCGCACCTCGCACCTGTTCCGCCTGGCGAACTACCACGGCGGGCTCGTGCTCGGCACCGGCGACCTGTCCGAGCTCGCGCTCGGGTGGGCGACTTACGGGGTCGGCGACCAGATGTCCCACTACCACGTCAACGCCTCGGTCCCGAAGACGCTGATCCAGTTCCTGCTGCGGTGGGCGATCGACACCGACCAGTTCGGCTCCGAGGTCGACGAGGTGCTGACCTCCGTGCTCGAGACCGAGATCTCGCCCGAGCTCGTGCCGCGTCAGGACCCGGACTCCGATCGCCCCGGGGCCGACAGCGAGAGCGTCGTCGGGCCCTACGAGATCCAGGACTTCTTCCTCTACTACATCGTCCGCTTCGGCTATCCGCCGAGCAAGGTGGCGTTCCTCGCGCAGCACGCGTGGGGCGACCGTTCGGCCGGGTCATGGCCCGACCTGATTCCGGGCGAGCGCCGCCACGAATACTCGCTGGGCGAGCTCAAGCACTGGCTCGGGGTGTTCCTCGAACGCCTCTTCCACACCAGCCAGTTCAAGCGGTCGGCGATGCCGAACGCACCGAAGGTGGGGTCCGGCGGCTCTCTCTCGCCGCGGGGCGACTGGCGCGCCCCGAGCGACGGGACGGCTACAGCCTGGCTCGCCGAGCTCCACGAGCGGGTCCCGGACGAGATGTGACCTAGTGCCGGCGGACGTGACGCCGCAGTTGCATGATGCGGGCGGCACCGACGATGCCGACGACTAGCGCCCCGCCGATCGCCGCCAGCAGCAGTGCCACCCCGAGCGGCAGGTGCCCGCCAGCGCCGAAATAGCTGATCTTCACGCTCTCGGTGTTCTCGAGGATGAACACGAGCAGCAGGATGGTCACGATCGCGCCGGCGATCAGCGTGCCGAACGCGATCCCGGTCTTGGTGGTCGGCGGGGGCTGCGTGGGCGCGGGCGGTCGCGCCTCCGTTCCGGGCGATGTCGAAGCCGAGGTCGGTGTCGACGGCGAGGGCGGTCCCGATGACGCGCTTTCAGTCACGTTCTACATCTACCCACGACCAGTCACACCGAACAGCGCGCTAACCATGGCGTCGCGCCCAGGCGCTCGAAGGTCGCGCGCGCGTTGGCGAGCCCGGCGCGGTCGAGGGCGCCCGAGCCCGTGGCGACGGCGTGCTCGGCGCGCTCGAGCGTGATCACCGCGGCCTCGAAGGCCATCTCGCAATCGCCTGCGAATTGCTGCGCTCGCGCCCAGAATTCGTCGGCCCTTTCGTGGTCCCCGCCACGGGAGGCGATATGCCCCTCGAGCCTCGCCGCCTGCGCCATCACCGGCGTGGTCCGCTTCATCTCGCCGGGTCCGCGGAGCGCCGTCAGCGCAGCTTGGAGCGGCTCGGTGGCGTCGTCCGCGACCAGGCGGTCGACGATCGGGGCGAGCCATCCCGTCCACTCGGCGTAGTCGGCTCGTCCCGCGTCCGGGATCAGACGCGACAGCCCCATTGCCGGATGCTCGTGCATGGCGGCCCGCGCCGCGAGCCCAATCACACGGAAATCGACTTCGACCGCGCTCGTCGCCCCGCCGCTACAGCGGCGGTCGTGCTCCCCGACCAGCGCGCGCACCCGTTCGAGGTCACCCCGGCCGAGTGCGATCACGACGAGCGGCGCAATCGCCATCCCAAGGAGGTACGGCGGCACGTCCTGCTTGACCGACTCGACCTCCGCAACGGCCTGATCCCATTCGCCGAGAGAGCACAGCGCCCGTCCCAGCGCAATCCGCGCGTAGCGCTCGAAGAAGCGCTCGGCGCGCCTCTCGGCGGCGATCACGGCCCGGCGAGCGTGCTCAGCAGCTTCGCGGCAGCGACCGACCGCCCCGAGCAACACCGAGAGGTTGGCCAGGGTCGCCGGGATCCGCGGCGCGTCGTGCTCCTCGACGATCGCCAGCGCGCGATATAACCGCGCGATCGCGTCCGCTGGGTGCTCCATCTCCTGGAGGGCGCCCGCCTGGACCCCCAGAGAGAACGCAAGCTCGCCATGGTCGCCGCTCTGCTCGGCGGCCTCGGCCGCCCTCGCCGATACAGCCAGCGCCTCCTCCGGCTGTCCGCTCTGGTACAGCGTGTATGCCAGCACGTTCGCGGCAAGCGCCTCAACCGGTCCGCGACCGTTTCCTAGCGCGGCATAGACGCCACGCGCCTCAGGCAGCAGGAGGGCCGGGGCATCGACGTAGGAGGCCGCTCGTAGCTCCATTGCGCGGACGCGCAGACGCTCTCGCCCACGCCCCGCGGCGACGTGGATCTCCTGGGCCGCGAGGTACCGGTCGCGCGCCGCGCGCATATCTCCGGCCCGGTACGCGACGAACCCAGCACGCTCGAGGATCGTCGCCCGCTCGCGCTCGTCCGGCGACAGCTCAGCTGCCCGATCGAATCGCGAGAGCGCCTCCGCGACGGCGCCGACCGAGGCAGCGCGTTCGGCGGCGGCCTGGAGCATCGCGCGCGCCCGCTCGCGGATCGCCCCGGCGTCCTCGGCATCCGGATCGGCCTCGACGGCGGTCAGTAGGTGGCCGGCGAGCGCACTCTCTACATCTGGTTCGGACTGCGCTGACGAGGCGAGGTGCTCCGCGGCGGCGAGGTGGCTCCGCTTTCGCTCGCGTCGAGACAAGCGGGCGGTCGCCACGCGGCGGACAACGCCCTGAAGGAACGTGTAGCGGTCGCGAACGGGAGTGCCCGCGTCGCGGTCGAAGTCGAGCAGCGCCTTGCCGACGAGTCCGTCGAGCAACGTCCTCACCTCTGCGATGTCGACGCCCGCCACCGCAGCGGCGCCGGCGGCGGTGAAGCTCTCCCCGACGACGGCGCCGCCGAACAGCACCCGGCGCTCGACCTGGCTGAGTCGATCGAGCCGCGAGGAGACGAGCGCGCGAATCGTGGGTGGGACCGAGAAGTCGCCGAGCGCGCCGCGGACGACGTATCGCGATCCCTCGACTGCCAGCACGCCCCGATCGGCGAGCGCTCGGAGCGTCTCCACGGCGTACAACGGCACACCGCCCCCGTCCGCGCGGATCGTCGCCAGCAGGACCTCGGGCGCACCATCCACCGTGCACATCACCAACTCGTCCATCTCGGTGGTGGTGAGGGGCTCGAGCTCGATCTGCTCGCCCACGCCTGTCAGCGCCGCGAGACGAGGGTCTGGCCGGCTGAGGACCAGGACCCCGATCTGTGCGTGTTGCGACCACTCGTGGAGGTGCGCGATGAAATCCACCATCGCGTCGTCTGCGAGTTGCAGCTCCTCGAACACCAGGATCACCGGCCGCTCGGCCGCGAGACGCTCGAACAGCGCGCGCCACGCCGAGAACAGCTCGCCGCGCGCAATCAGCTCATCGCCGTAGTCGAGTCCGAGCAATCGGGTCACGGCACGGCCAACGCGCTCGAGTTCGTCCGGATCGTCGCCATTGAACAGCTCGCGTAGGCGAATGTCGACGATCTTTCGTTGGGTCTCCGCCGGATCACCGCGCCCGATCTGGAGGGCGAGCCGCATGACCTCTGCGAGCGCCCCTAGTCCGTTTCCCTCGCCGATGCTCAGCGAGCGGCCACGGTGCCATCGAACCTCGCTCCCGTGGTCGGCGCGCTTCTCGAGCTCGGAGGCCAGCCGGGACTTGCCGATGCCCGCGTCGCCGGTCACGCACACCACCTGGACCGCGGCACTCTCCGGGCGCATCGCGTCGAGCACGGCCGTGATCGTCCGCAGCTGCGGGTCGCGGCCGACCAGCGGCGGCTCGATCACGCCCGGGAGAGTCGTGTCGTCGCGCACGCCGAGAGCGCGCCACACGCGTACCGGAGCGCTCTTGCCCTTCACCTCGTGGGCGCCCCCAGGCTCGAAGGCGATCACGCGCTCCGCGGCCAGTCGCGTCGTGTCGTCGACGAGCACCGTGCCCCGGTCCGCGATCGACTGGATCCTCGCTGCGGTGTTGACGGCGTCTCCGGTCACCATGCCCTCTTCCACGCGTCCCAGTTGAACGGCCGCCTCGCCGGTGAGCACGCCCACCCGTACGCGCAACTCGGGTATCGCCAGCCGTTCCGCCAGCGCAGCGACCGCTTGTGCAAGCGACAGGCCGGCTCTGACCGAGCGCACGGCGTCGTCCTCGCGGGCGATCGGTGCGCCCCACACGGCCATCACCGCGTCACCGATGAACTTCTCGATTGTCCCGCCGTACTCGTCGACGATGCGCCGCGCCGCTGCGAAGTACTGGTCGAGGACGTCGCGGACGTCCTCGAAGTCGCGAGATTCGCTGAACCTGGTGAAGCCGACGACGTCGCAGAACAGCACCGACACCAGTCGGCGCTCACGGGGCGGTGGCTCGACCGGCCGGACCGGAGACCCACACGCGCCGCAGAAGTTCATCCCCTCGGCGACGTCGGATCCACACCTCGGGCAGCGCATCGCAATCACCGCTGATGATGTCAGCGGCGGTCGACGACGTTGTCGTCCGTCAGTTCGCCGCGGCCGTGTAGTTCAAAGGCCCGCTGTCGCAGGTGCCCTTGACGATCTCGACGGTGCCCGCGGCGCCCTTCACCTTGGGCCCGAATCCACCGATGAGGGTGATCCCGTTGGCAACGTGCTTGAAGCGGAGCTTCGGCCCCACGTTGATATCGGCCGTGACCGTCGTGCTTCCCGTCGATGAGCACTTATTCGCGAAGGTGAAGCGCTCGACCGCCCGCTGCGTCGTCGGAGGGCTCTCCCAGACGTACACCTTGAACCTGACTACACCGACCCCGTCCCATCCCTTGAAGGAGTACATCGCACTCGGGGGAGCTCCCGAGCCAATCCCGATCAAGCGCGCGTTCGCGACCCCCGTCGACAGGCCGAGCATGGCAATGATCGCCGCGAGCGCCCCTATTCGCTTCGACATGGCGGTAAATATAAGGCGCAGGATGAGGCGTGGCAACAAACGGCACTACCTCATATAGATGAGCTCACCGCCGCCACCCGTCAGCGTCTCGCGGAACGCCGGGTCTGCGACGAGCATGAACCGGAGCTGATCGGCCTCGGTCGACCGCGCCCACGTCTCCTCGAGGATCGCCTGCATCGCCGCGTCGACATCTGACTGGGAGAGTCCGCGGGCCAGTTCGACCCCAACCATCAGCCGAGGCGAGTCGCTGCCCTCCGCGATCAGAAATAGCCATCCGGCAACGGCGCGCGGCTGCGACCGGAGCGCCTGGCGCGCCGCTTCGATCAGGTCGTCGGGAGGTCTCACGGCGGGCCGGCCGACCTTCACCCGAGTTGGCTCCCGGCTCGGCTGAGCGCGCTCTTCGGTCGGGCCAACCGGGATTTGGCCCTCCGCCAGTGCCTCGATCTCGGTGCGGGAGATCCACCCTCGCGGCACCGACGCCGGGTTCACCTCGATCCTCGCGGTGCCATGGCGTGCGGCCATCTCGAACAACGTCCGGCCGGGGACGGCAACGGGCGTGTATCCGGTAGCGCGCCAGGCAAGTAGCGCATCGATCCCGGTGAACACCAGAAGGACCGGCCCTTCCTTGCTCTCGAGCATCGCCAGTCCCTGCTCGGCACCCGGCGCTGGCTTGCCGACGGCGGCGGCCGTCAGCGTCGCATCGAGCAGCAGTTCGAACAGCGCCCGACGGTGCTCTGGGGTGTCTCGCTCGGCGACCCGGCGCATCGCGGCCTCTACCTCTGTCGCCTCGTGGGCAGCGTCCTCGTCGTGGGTAGCGTCCTCGCCCGCGCCTGCGTCGGCGCCGCGACTGCGTCCTGAACGCCACAAGGGCACTGCCACAGTCTGGCACCGGCGCCCGATCATTACTGGCGCGGCCCGGCTGTCATCGGGTAGCGTCCGCCCATGTCCGCGGAGTGGCCGGCGGTCTCCTACGAGCAGTGGAGCGCGACGTGCGACACGCTGCACGCCCACACCCAGGTCCTCGGCAAGATCGCGGTGGCCCTCGCCCCGCCCGAGCCTCAGTTTCAGCACTCGGCCATACGCCTCACGGCCCGCGGCTGGGAGACCGCACTGCTTCCCGCGCCCGACGGCTCCGGTGGGCTCGTGGTCGCACTCGATCTAAGACGCCATGAGGCGATCGCCGAGCACACCGGCGGCGGTGCCATTGCCGTGCCGCTGACTCCCAACCGACCGGTCGGCGAAGTGACTCGCGCGCTCCTGGAAGCGGTCAACAGCCTGAGCGCTCCGGTCGCGATCAACCCCACACCCCAGGAAGTGACGTGGGGTGAACCTCTCGACGAGGACACCGAGCACGCCACCTATGACACCGACCAGGTCGCGTCGTACTTCAAGGCCGCGACCGAGGCGGCACTCGTCCTCGCTGCGTTTCGCGCCCCATATCGCGGGCGCTCAACCCCGGTCAACGCCTGGTGGGGATCGTTCGACCTAGCCGTGAATATGTTCTCGGGCAGGCGCGCGGAACCGCCGTCGAACGACTACCTGTTCCGCAACGCGATGGACTCCGAGGAGGTCGCGGTCGGCTGGTGGCCGGGCGACGGGCGGTATGGCAAGGCGGCGTTCTACGCCTATGCCCACCCTGCGCACGAAGGTTTCGCCGACGCGCTCATGCCGCCGGCGCGCTGGGACGCGGCGCTCGGCGAATACCTCCTCGACTGGGACGACGTTCGCTCGAGCCCCGATCCGCGCGCCACCGCGCTCGCCTTCGCTCGCTCCGCGTTCAGCCACGCGTGCACGGTATGCGGTTGGGACAGCGCTCTGGCCGCCAGCGCGGAGGGAACCCCACCGCCGCTGGCGTAGAGCCTTCTGCCTGTCGCCCCCTCGCGAGGCGCGTCTCAGGCGGCGAGCCGGCGGCGAGCCTTCTGAACCGACGGCAGCGCGGCCTTCGCCTTGGCCAGAGGGCGCGCACGCACGTCGACGCTCGCGGGCTTCGCGGCGATCGTGATCTCCTCGCCGGTTGCGGGGTTGCGTCCGGTGCGCTTCTTGGTGGCGGGCTTGACGCGGACGGTCAGCTGCACGAGGCCGCCGATCCTGACCTTCTCGGCGTTGCCGAGCTGCTCGAGGACGATCGTCTCAAGTGCTTCCACCGCTCGCTTGGCGTCGGCTTTGCTCAAGTCGGCGCGGTCGGCGACGGCGGTCACCAGCTGGGCCTGTGTTAACGGCACGGCACTCCTCCTGGATGGAATCGTGGGAATGGATTGGCGGATTCAACCGTGGACACCGGACGGACGGGCGATTTGTTCCCGGCGGGACGCCTGCCCTATCGCGCGGCCCCTGTACGGCACAAGGCCGGACATAGTCGCGCATTAAACAAATCGATGCATGATCAGCAGCCCCACATACCCGTGTTTGGGGTGCTCGAACGCCTCTGGAGCTCTGCCGACGATCTCGAACCCGAGCGACCGCCACAGCTTCACCGCGCGCGCGTTCGTCTCGACGACCGCGTTGAACTGGATCGCTCTGAACCCGCTCCGTCGCGCCCACTCGATGACCTCCCCGCCCAGCGCCCGGCCGGTCCCGCGGCCCGCTCGTGCTTGATCGACCATGAAGCTCGCGGAGGCGACGTGCGAGCCGCGGCCCGGGCGGTTGGCATACATGTTGGCCGTGCCCACCACGGTCCCGTCGCCGTCGGTCGCGACCACCGTCCGCCCGGGCGGGCCGATCATCCAAAGTCGCCGGCCGGCTTCGTGGTCGATGTCAGGATCGTAGGCGTAGGTCTCCCCTGCCGCCACGATCTGCTGGAAGAACGGCCAGATCGCGTCCCAGTCCTCGGGACGGGCGTCCCTGATCGTCACCGGATTGGTCTCGGGCACGCTCGACGGGTGCGCCGGCGGGGCGCGCGGCTAGGAAGCCTGGACGGACGCGGTCGTCTTCTGGAGCTGGCGCTCCGGCGTGATGCGAACGACATTCCACGCGAGATGCATCTTCGCGAGCGTCGAGATGAACATGCCGGACAGGTCGATCTCCCACCACCGCAGCCCGTGATAAGCCGAGCGCGGAAAGGCGTGATGGTTGTGATGCCAGGACTCTCCGAACGAGAACACCGCGAGCCACGCAACGTTGGTCGAGTGGTCCTCGATCTCGAATCGGCGCCTCCCGAAGAAGTGGCAGATCGAGTTCACCGACCACGTAACGTGGTGGACCAGGAAGATCCGCACCAGGCCGCCCCAGATGTAGCCGAGCAGCGCCCCGCGGAGCGTGAAGCCGTCGAGCACGAATCCAGCGACGGTCGGGATCGCGAGCGAGACCACCACCAGGAGCGGGAAGCGGCGCCCGATTCGGCGCATGCTCTTGTCCTCGTAGAGCTCGGTCGCGTATTTCTTCCAGTCGGCCTGGCCCTGGGTCTCGAGCAGCCATCCGGTGTGGGCGTGCCACAGCCCCTTCAGGCCGCTTCCGTGGCCGACGTGGGGACTGTGCGGGTCGCCCTCCTTGTCGGCGTTGGCGTGGTGCTTGCGGTGGTCGGCGACCCAGTCCAGCACAGATCCCTCGACCGCGAGCGAGCCGAGCACCGCGAACGTGCGCTCGAGCCAGGGATAGGTCTGGAACGCACGATGCGTCAGCAGCCGGTGGAAGCCGACCGTGATCCCCAGGCCGGTGATCATGTACATCACGACCAGGATCGCGATGTCGTTGGCGTCAACGGCCCGATTCCAGAGCAGCACGATCGCCGCGAGCACGCCCGCAAACGGGACGACCACGCCGAGCAGATTTGCCATGCGTTCGGCACGCGTCATGTGCGGAGAGCTTTCCACATACGGTGAGGCATCAACCATGCGTCCCCACACCAAACCCCCCGCCTGTCGGGACGTTACACGTGATTTTCCGCAACATTGCCTGAGCGATGTAGGCATGATTCGCCGATGACTGACGTGGTGCGGCTCCCTGGCCTGATTGCGATCGAGCACTCCTTCGAGGTCCCGCTCGATCACGCAGATCCCGGGGGCGAGCGAATCACGGTCTTCGCGCGCGAGCTCGCCGACCCCGACGGACGGGATCGGCCGTTTCTCGTTTATCTCCAGGGCGGCCCGGGTTTCGAGGCCCCGCGGCCCACGCGACTCCCGAATGGCCCTGGGTGGCTTGACCGGGCGCTTCGCGACTTCCGGGTCCTGATGCTCGACCAGCGCGGCACCGGCCGCTCGACGCCGGTCGGCACACTCGCGGGCTTGAGCGCGCAGCAGCAGGCCGACTACCTCGCGCATTTCCGAGCCGACTCGATCGTCCGCGACGCGGAGTGGATCCGGCGCGAGCTCGGGGGCGAGCGCTGGAGCGTCCTCGGCCAGAGTTTCGGGGGCTTCTGCGCGGTGAGCTACCTGTCGCTGGCTCCGGAAGGGCTCCGCGAGGCGCTCATCACCGGCGGTATCCCTCCCCTCGGCCCCCGGATCGACGAGGTCTATGCCCGCACGTACGAGCGGGTGCTCGAGCGCAACCGCCGGTATTACGAGCGGTATCCCGCCGATCGCGAGCGCGTCATGCGCCTGCACGAGCTGGTCGAGGGTGGCGTAGTCGTCCTGCCCTCGCGCGACCGGTTGACCTGGCGACGCTTCCGCCAGCTCGGCCAGATGCTGGGCATGAGCGACGGCGCCGAGCGGCTCCACTATCTGCTCGAGCTCCCACCGAGCTCGCCGGCGTTCCTGCATGATCTCGACGCCGCGACTTCGTTCGCGCGCGATCCCATCTACGCGATTCTGCACGAAGCCTCGTGGGCGGACGGCGGCAAGACGCGCTGGTCGGCTCAGCGCATCCTGCCGGATGAGTTCGACGCTCCGGAGCTGTTCACCGGAGAGCACGTCTACTCGTGGATGTTCTCCGATTACGCCGCGCTCGCGCCGCTCCGAGAGGCCTCACAGCTTCTGGCCGACCGGGAGTGGCCGCGGCTTTACGACGATGACGTTCTGCGATCCAACGAGGTCCCGACTGCCGCCGCGATCTACGCCGAGGACATGTACGTCGAGCGATCCCTCTCCGAGGAGACGGCGGCGCAGATCCGAGGCCTCCGGCCGTGGATTACGAGCGAATACGAGCACAACGGCATCCGCGCCGACGGGGAACGCGTGCTGGGGCGCCTGCTCGACCTCGCGCGCGGACGCGCCTAGGGCATGCGGAGCCCGCACGCCGCCTCTGCCCGTGTCACCGCCGGCGACGTTGGCGGAAGCACGAGGTAACCGCCGGGGCCGCCGATGGCGTTGCCGGTTCGTACTCCCGGGGGCGGCGGTGGCGGCGGCGTTGGAGTCGGATCCGGGAAGGTCGCGAGACCATGCCTGCGCATGCACTGCGCGGCGGCGAGCAGTGCAGGCCCTCTCGATGACGGCCCAGCGGTGTCGCCCGGCTCGAGCTTTGCGCATGCGCTCTGTGCGAAGCGGAACGCGGGCGCGGTTGTGTCGATGTTCGACGGAATGTTCGGCAGCCGGCCGTCCGGAGCGGGGTCGGGGAAGTTCGGCACCCCGTGCGCGCGCAGGCACTTCACGTACGTGAGCGCTGCGCCGCGACCCGGAGCGGTCCCGCTCGCTGCGCCTGTATTGCTAGCCGAACCACAAGCCGCGAGCGCCATCGCGATGGCGATTCCGGCAAGCTCGACCGTGAGTCGGGGGGTGCCGCCTCGGTTCACACCGCAGTTGTAC
>Ga0335081_10020072_pt1 | contig 10808 bp, 8 predicted proteins | sample Lox_Sample_35_FD_206713 | JGI IMG/M metagenome (GOLD analysis project Ga0335081, IMG submission 206713) | Soil microbial communities from Loxahatchee National Wildlife Refuge, Florida, United States - Lox_Sample_3.5 | ecosystem: Environmental > Terrestrial > Soil > Wetlands | place: USA: Florida... | reverse complement strand
TGCTGGAGCTGATGATTGGGAAGTTACAGACGGAGTTGCGGTGGGTGCGGCGAGTGGCACGGGAGATGAAGCGGCGAGGAAGGGCGAAGCATCCGGACTACGCGAAGGAATGAAGGAACAAGGGTTAAAAAGCGAAGAAAGAACATTTACACAGAGGCCACGGAGCGCACGGAGGTCACAGAGAGGAAGCGCGCGAGGTGATCTCGCTTCGCAAAGCACACGATGGAGATATTTATCGAGATGTGGCCACGCAGCAAGAGAAGAATGGTCGCCGCGGCTAGCGCGTGGCGGGGATGAGCGTCGGCTCTTGAGGAGCGGTCCAAATGGGCTTGCCGTCCTCGCCGTAGAACTGGAGAGCAGGGCCGGACAGTTCCGGTCCGACGATGACCGTGCGGCCGCTCAGAACGAATTTGTTGGGGTTCAGGGAGAGGCGCGCGTAGACGTGGCCGTCGTCGTCTTTCAGGACAAAGTCCTGGGCTTCGACGGTGTGGACGCGGAGGACCTGCGAGTCGACGCGGTCGGCGAGTTTGGCGCCGGCAAGGACGAGCGAGGCGGCGGAAAGCGCCAGCACCGCGGCGACCAGCTTCCAGCGTCGGCTTTGCGATTCGAGTTTTTCGACACGGGCGATGAGAGATGCGAGATTGGCATCGGAGAAGTTCATGGCGTACCTCCACAACCAGGGCAGGAATTGCTAACGGATTAAACGCATGGCGGCTTGAGAGGTGAGCAGGGGAAACGGGGAAAACGGAACCGCGCAGACGGCAGCAGAGATGCCGAGGCGCAAAAGAAAGGAGAGACGGGCATACGCGCCCATCTCTCCAGCCCTGCGGGTGATGAGTTTCAGGACTTCGACGCGGATTCTTTGGCAGCGTCCTTGTCCTTAAGGGACGGCTTTGCCGGCGGAATCTCCGCTGTGGGCAGGGTGGTCGGCTTAGCGGCGAGGGAGCCGCCGCTCCCGAAGAAGCGCATGGCAGTTGCGGCGAGCCCTTCGAAGGCACCGCCGCCATTGCCACCGCTGGCGACCAGCACGTCGGGCACGAACTTGGCTTTGCCTTCCGACAACGCGGTGACCACGTTGACGATGGCAGTAGCGTTCGCGCCGAGCGCTTCCACTTGCGCGCGGTAGCCGCGAGCGCGGGCCAGGCCAACCGCTTCGACTTCCGCTCCTTTCGCGGTGCCCGTCTGGCGAATGAACTCCGCCTCACCAGTGGCTTCGGCAACGCGGGCGTCGGCATTATTTTTCTTGATGTCCACGCCGACTTTGGAACGAGCCAGTTCGGCCTGCATGTCCGCGGTGCCCTTGGCTTGTTCCATCTCGATGCGCTGGTCCTGCGCAGCCTTTTGCTTCTTGAAGGTTTCTATTTCCTGATTGGCGATTTCGCGGTGCGTCAGGACGGTGACCATGTCTTCGGGCAGGATGACGTCCTGGATGTACACGCCTTTGGTTTCCACCTGATATTGCTCGAGCTGCTCGCGAATGTGCGAGAAGGCTTCTTCCTGCACCTGGCGGCGCGTTTCGATAAAGCGGATCGCCGGCATGCTCTGCAGGCTGTCGCGGAAGTGGTTGCCGACGGCAGCCTGCAGCACCTCGTTGACGAGATTCTTCATCGTGCCGACCATGGAGATCACGCGGGGCGCTTTCGTATCCGGCACGTGAATCTGCACCTGGAGATCGATCTTAAAGACGAAGCCTTCCTTGCTCTTCGCGACGATCTGCTGGAGCTGGGCGTCGAGGTGATGCGCTTCGGAAACGGCGTCGGCCCAGTTGAGATTCAAAATCGCGGTGGGGACGATCTCCGCTTCGTAGCAGCGCGGATTGAGCGGATACTTGCCGGTGCGCAGCGGCTCCTGCCAGACGCCACGATGGCCGGGGCGGACCAGCGAACCGTACTTGAACTCGGCGCCGGAAGTATCCTGCGTAGCGAGGCCGACGTAAGCCTTGATCACGGCCACCTGGCCTTGCTTCACCATGAGCATGGGCACGAGTTCGACGCTCACCAGGAAAGGATTGAGCGCGTAGGCGCCGTAGAGCAGCGGGTCGTGCTGCAAACCGATGTGCCCGCCGTGTTCGAGGAAAGCCTGAAAGTCCTGGTAGTTGTTGTGGAGATTGTTCTTGCTCCCCAACAGGGCTTCAATGATATGGGCGTCCGTGGCGTCGCCCGTTTCGAGTTTTTCGATATCGGCGTAGCCACCGAGGCGCGTGGCGATGTCGCCGGAGGGCAGAGGATCGCCTTCGTAGGTGGTGACAATGCCCACCATGTCAATGGGCGCGGCATCCTTGCCGCGGGGCTGCGGTTCGATGCGCACCAATTCGAGTTGCTCGGATTTCAGCCCGAGCGAAGCGGACATTAGTTCACCGCCGCGGCCCATCTTTGCGCGAAGTTCCGGCGAGATCGGCAAGCCATAAACGCGGCTTCGTGTGATGACAAGAAATCCTACAGGATGTATAGGGACAAGCGAGCCCGGCGGCAGCACCGGGCGCTGCACACCCTTTTGCCCGCCAGCCTGCACAAAGCTGCGGAGGTTGCCAAAATTAGCGAACTCCGTGCGATAAACCGCGGACTTCGCACCGATGGGCAGGGGCGAACCGACCTGAGCAATGACGACGCCAATCTCGCCCGCGGGCACCTGGACCCAAGGATGCTTGTCGACGGAAAAGTACAGCCAGGTTTTCCAGCGCAGGCCAGCCATGAGCAAATCGGCCTGGTAGCCGGCTTCGCCGTCAAAGGCGACCGGGCTGTCCTTGGCCAGCTTTTTCCAGCCGAAACGCTTGGTGACCAGACCCACTTCCGTGGGCCCGATGCGGTGAAGCGACTGCACGACAAAAAGGACAACGAGAGCAACGGCCACAATCGACAATGGATGTTGCAGCACAAAATCGAGCACAAACATACGGACCTCCCCGGCGTGAGCCGAAGATCCTTACGGCACCAGCGAATTGTTCTTTTGCTGGAATTACATCTTGAAAACCGCTGCGATGCTGCGCTTCGCCATGTGGAAAGTCAATGGGCGAACCAGTACTTCTCCGGGAAGTCCATTGGAATCAATGACGGACGAACACGAGGAACGTAGAAGGAGCGCGTTTTCTTAACGAATTCCTTACGCTTTTTACAAACTCAGCGAGCCGTTGAAGGAAACGCGGGACTTACTGGATTCGCCGCGTTCGATGCGGCCGATGCGGAAGAATTTTTCGCGGCGGCGCTTGAGGTCGGCCTCGACGGATTTCACGTTGGCGGGCGGGACGACGAGAATCATCCCGACACCCATGTTGAAGGATTGCAGCAGCTCATCGGTGTCGATTTCGCCAAGCGCAGCGAGAAATTTGAAGATCGGCGGAACAGGCCAGGAGGCGAGATCAATCTGCGCTTTGACACCGGTCGGCAGAACGCGCGGGAGATTGCCGGGAATGCCGCCGCCGGTGATGTGCGCGAGAGCGGAGACCCAGCCGCGGGCGACAATATTTTTGAGCGCGGGTGCGTAGCAGAGATGCGGCTTGAGCAGTTCCGCACCGATTTTGTTGCCGACTTCGGCGACGTAGGTGTCCGGCTTAAGCTTGGCGACTTCAAAAACCAGCTTGCGGGCGAGGGAGTAGCCGTTGGTGTGCAGCCCGGCGGAAGGAAGAGCGAGGAGCGCGTCGCCGGGCTTGACGGATTTTCCGCTGAGAATATTTTTGCGTTCAACGACCCCGACAATGAAGCCTGCGAGATCGTATTCACCGGGCGGATAGAAGCCAGGCATTTCCGCGGTTTCGCCGCCGATGAGCGCGCAGCCGGCCTTGCGGCAGGACCGGCTCATGCCTTCGACGAGCTGCTCGATGACATTGGGCTCAAGTTTGCCCATGGCGAGATAGTCTAGAAAAAAAAGCGGCGAAGCGCCCTGGACGAGAATGTCGTTGACGCAGTGATTGACGAGGTCTCCGCCGACCGTGGAATGGACGCCCATGGCCATGGCGACTTTCAGCTTGGTGCCGACGCCATCGGCGCTGGAAACCAGCACCGGCTCCTTCCATTTTTTGTTTTCGAGGGCGAAGAGGGCGCCGAAGCCGCCGATGCCGCCAAGCACACCGGGCGTGAAGGTGCGGTTGGCATGATGACGGATGCGCTGTTTAACTTCGTCAGCGATAGCGATGTTCACTCCGGCGTCGGCGTATTTCATCGTCGGTGGATTCGCTTTCGTGTCCTTGGGGGCGCGGGTCCGCGCCCGATGTTCACGCCCGGAATGAATGGCGAACAGCCGCGGGGGGTGGCGGCGGATGCTTCAGACTGCGCGCCTGAGAATTGTACTGCGAATGCACGAGACAAAGCACGCGCTTAGAAAAAGTGGAACAAGCGGCTCCAGCGCACCGTGCTGGGATGAATGATGCCGTTGGCGTAGGCGAAGAAGCGTTCGCGTAACTGGCCGGGTTCCCAGGCGTCGGGCGGAGCGTCGAGCGACATGTAAATCATCACGGGCGTGCCGATGATGTCGTCGCGCGGGACGCAGCCCCAAAAGCGGCTGTCGTAGGAGTTGGTGCGATTGTCGCCCATGACGAAGTAACACTTCGGCGGAACGGTATAGGGTCCCTTGAAATCGTAGGGCTCGGTGCGGCCAAGCGTGTAGTTCTCGACAAGGCGCTGGCCGTTGATCCACACGGAGCCGTCGTGAATCTCGAGGACATCGCCGGGTAGGCCGATGAGGCGCTTGACGTAATCGGGCTGATCGGGCGCAAAGGGCGGCTTGAAAATGACGATTTGCTGACGCTTGGGATTGCGCCAGAGCGGGACGTGCAAATTGGTGAAGGGAATGCCGGCATCGTAGCCGATGCGGCTCATGATGAGGTGATCGCCAATGAGCAGAGTGTTTTCCATGGAGCCAGAGGGAATCACGCGGGCCTGGCCGATGGTGCCGTTGATAAGAAGAAAGGCGAGGCCGACCCAGAACCAGGCTATGGCTTCGCGCTGTGCGCGCTTGGCCAAGGGGAGCTTAGGCTCCGCAGCGGACTTGGGGTCAGGAGCCTCTTTGGACATGTGTTTGCCGTCTGCTTCATGGGCGGGCTTTTCTTTTAGGTCAGCCTTCACGTTCCACCGTTACAGGCCTTTCGAGAGGAATTGAACCGGGCGCGTCGCCGTTCGCCGCGTCGTGCGCGTGACCATTGCTGCTGGTGGCGCTCGGAACTTCGAGTTGCACGAGATCGGTCGGATAGACGCCTGTGTAACAAGACGTGCAAAAACGCGATTCGGTGTCATTCACGGCCTGGCGCAGGGCGCCCAGGGAGACGTAGCCGAGCGAATCGGCGCCGAGAAATTTGCAGATTTCTTCCGGGGAGTTGGAGGAAGCGATGAGTTCTTCGCGGGTGGGCGTGTCCACGCCGTAGTAGCACGGAGAGATGGTCGGCGGGCAACTGATGCGCACGTGAACTTCTTTGGCACCGGCTTCGCGAACCATGCGGACGATTTTGCGGCTGGTGGTGCCGCGCACGATGGAGTCGTCCACAAGGATGACGCGCTGGCCCTCGATGAGACCGCGGACGGGATTCAGCTTGAGTTTGACGCCGAAATTACGAATGGCTTGCGAGGGCTCAATGAAGGTGCGGCCGATGTAATGGTTGCGGATAAGGCCCATGCGAAACGGAATCTTGGATTCGAGCGCGTAGCCCACAGCGGCGGGCACGCCGGAGTCGGGAACGGGCACGACGATGTCGGCGGCAACGGGATGCTCTTTGGCGAGCGCACGGCCGAGGGCTTCGCGGCTTTCGTTGACGGAGCGGCCAAAGATGATGCTGTCGGGCCGCGCAAAGTAGACATGCTCGAAGATGCATTGCTGCACGGGCTTTTGCGGCGCGAAGTGAATGGATTCGATACCGGCTTTGGAGATGCGCACCATTTCGCCGGGCTCGATTTCGCGGACGTACTGCGCGTTGAGGAGATCGAAGGCGCAGGTTTCGGAGGCGACCAGCCAAGTTTCGTTACCGTTGGAGCTTGCGGAGGCGGGCAATCTGCCGAGAACCAAGGGCCGGAAGCCACGGGGATCGCGCATGGCGTAGAGTTCATCCTGCGTGAGGACGAGGAGCGAGTAGGCGCCCTCGACCTGATTGAGCGCATCACCGAGCGCACCGGAAAGATTGCGCGCCTGCGAGCGGGCGACGAGATGCACGATGACTTCGGTGTCGCTGTTGGTCTGGAAGATGGAGCCGCGATGTTCGAGGCGGCGGCGATGTTCGGCGGCGTTGGTGAGATTGCCGTTGTGGCCGAGCGCCAGCTTGCCCTTGTTGCAATCAATCATGATGGGCTGGGCGTTGAGCAGGGCTTTGTCGCCGGCGGTGGAATAGCGCGTGTGGCCGATAGCGAGATTGCCGGGAAGCTTGGCGAGCACGCTGGGCTGGAAGATTTCTTCGACTTCGCCCATGGCGCGATGGAGATGGAGCTCGTGGCCGTCGCTCGAGACGATGCCGGCGGATTCCTGGCCGCGATGCTGGAGGGCGTAGAGGCCGAGGTAGGCAATGTTGGCGGCTTCGGGGTGGCCGAAGACGCCGAAGACACCACATTCGTCGTGGAAGTGGTCGTCAGCGAAGGCGAGTTTTTGCCTATCCGTCATCGCGAAACAAGTATGCGTTCGAGAGAATTGGCCCAAACGTCGCGCAGTGGGTCGAGGGGGCAATCGATCACTGCGAGCCCCTTATATTCGATGCGAAGCGCGGGGGCAAGATGCACTTTGCCGATTTCGCGCGCCGCTACCTCGTATTGTCGCGCAGTTGCAAGGACGGCGGGAAGATTTGTTGGGGAGATTGAGATGATGGCGCGGGCGCCGCGTTCGTGGAAGAGGGCGAATTCGACAGGGAGGGAGTCGGCGAGAGCGATGGTTGCGCCGAGAGAAGAGAAGAGAGATTCTTCGCTTTGCGGACTCCGCTCAGCATGACAAGTTTTTGCTTGGGCGGAGGCGAAACAAGATTCGGCTAGAGCGACGGCCAGGCCGCCGTCGGAGAGGTCGTGGGCGGATTGCAGCGTGCCTGCGGCGGCGAGCGCGACGAGGCAATCGATGAGGCGCTTTTCAGCGGCGAGGTCGATAGCGGGAGGCTCGCCGGAGACAACTTGGGCGATGGCTTTGGAGTATTCGGAGGAGGAGAATTCTTGGGAAGAAGTGGCGAGTGACGAGTGGCGAGTGGCGAGAGCGGGGGACCCATCGAGGAGAACGATGATGTCGCCGGGGGTGCGGAAGGCGACTTTCAGAACGCGGGAGGGATCGTCGAGGATGCCGAGGACGCCGATGACGGGCGTGGGGTAGATGGAGCGGCCGAGGGTTTCGTTGTAGAAGCTGACATTGCCGCCGGTGATGGGCGTGCCGAGTTCGGTGCAAGCGACCGTGAGGCCATCAATGGCTTCGCTGAATTGCCACATGACCTCGGGCTTTTCCGGACTGCCAAAGTTGAGGCAGTTGGTGGCGGCGATGGGTCGTGCGCCGGACGCGGCGACGTTGCGCGCGGCCTCCGCAACCGCGTGCATCGCACCTACACGCGGATTGAGTTGGCACCAGCGGCCGTTGCCGTCGGTCGCGAGCGCCAGGGCACGCTTGACCTCGTTCGTGTGGGGGTCCTTGATGCGCACCACCGCGGCATCGCTCGCGCCCGGGCCGGCAAGCGTATTCGTGCGCACCGAAGTGTCGTACTGTTCGGTGATCCAGCGCTTCGAGGCGATGGCCGGCGATGCAAGCAGCTGGGCAAAATTCGCGGTGAGATTTGTGCCATCCGGGGCGAATTGGAACCAATCCGCGGGCGTCTCCTGGCGCAACGGCGGCTGCGCAATCGGGCGGCGATAGACGGGGCCCTCTTCGGCAAGCGGATGCGCGGGAATTTCCGCGGCAACCTGGCCGTGATTCAATACCTTGGCGATGCCGCCCTCGGTGACTCTGCCGACCACAACGGCATCGAGCCCCCACTTCTTGAACACGTCGAGGACTTCGCGCTCGCGGCCCTGTTCCGCGACGAGCAGCATGCGCTCCTGCGATTCGCTGAGCATGATTTCATAAGGTGACATGCCGGTTTCACGTTGTGGAACCAGGGCCAAATCAATTTCGATGCCGGTGCCGCCGCGCGAGGCCATTTCCATGGTCGAGCACGTGAGTCCGGCGGCGCCCATGTCCTGAATGGCGACGACCGCGCCGGTCTGCATGGCTTCGAGGCACGCTTCGAGCAGCAGCTTTTCCATGAAGGGGTCGCCGACCTGCACGTTGGGGCGTTTTTGTGCGGATTCCTCGGTGAATTCAGCGGAAGCGAGGAGCGAGGCGCCATGAATGCCGTCGCGGCCGGTTTTTGCGCCGACGTAAATCACGGGATTGCCGATACCTTTCGCCTTAGCGAGGAAGATTTCCTCTTTACGCGCGATGCCCAGCGCGAGTGCGTTGACGAGCGGATTTTGCGAATAGCATGGCTCAAAGGCAACCTCGCCACCGACGGTAGGCACGCCGAAACAGTTTCCATAGTGCGCGATGCCGCGAATCACGCCGTCGAGGATGCGGCGGTTTTGCGCAGCCTCCACCTCGGAGGTGCCTTTGCCAGGACGAATTTCACCGAAGCGCAGGGAATCGAGTACGGCGACGGGACGGGCGCCCATCGTAAAGATGTCGCGAAGAATGCCGCCGACGCCCGTCGTGGCGCCCTGAAATGGCTCGACGTAGCTGGGATGATTGTGCGATTCGATTTTGAACGCGGCGACCAAGCCATCGCCAATGTCCACGACGCCGGCATTTTCTCCGGGCCCCTGCACCACGAGCTTGCCGCGGGTCGGCAGACGCTTCAGATGGACTTTGCTCGATTTGTAGGAGCAATGCTCACTCCACATCACGCTGAAAATGCCCAGCTCGGTGATGTTGGGATCGCGGCCGAGAATTTTCTGGATGCGCTCGTATTCTTCGCGCGTGACGCCGTGCTCGGCGGCAATTTCCGGCGTGACTTTGATTTCGGCGCTTGCAGTGGCCATCGTGTGCTTACGTTACCTCACTCCATCTTCTTTTCAAGATACAGCTCGAAGCCGGCCGGCCATTTGGCGGATGGAATGCCCCTGTCATCAGCGCGAGTTACCGGACTCTCGATGTGCAGGTCATTCGAGATGCCGAGAAAAGCGCGGAACTCACCCCAGACAGCAAGACCGCACGCGGAATCGTCGGAAGCCCATCCGATGTCAATCACGTCTTCTTCGACGGCGACGTTCGCGCGATTGTAAACATAAGCGCTCTTCAAAACCTTTTGCCGCTGCGCATCGTACAAGTAGAACCAGCCCTTTTGATCAAAGTCCTCGAAGACCGCAAAAATTGCTTGCGGACCAGCCGAATAGAGCATGAAATCGCTGCCGTCTCGCACGAATGACGTAGTTTCGGGATTTGGGGCGGCGCCGCCATTAGTGGCTTTGCCCGTGTCCGGTTCCCAGTACAGCCTGCGCGCACGCGCAAAATCTTCGTAGCTGAGTTCGGCGTTTTCGTCAGCCATGGTGCCGCTCAAATCGGTTTGGACCTGAGCACCGGGGCAACTGCGGCCGGGGGCAGATTGGAGCCATGGAGGTCATGCCGTGGCTTTGGCCGCGCCGACCAGGGCTTCCACCATGGACTGGAAAATAACAAGGCCGTCAGAGGAGCCAAGAGCGGTTTCGACGGCGCGCTCGGGATGCGGCATGAGGCCAGCGACGTTGCGTTCGCGATTGCAGATGCCGGCGATGTTGTGCATGGAGCCGTTGGGATTGCCCGCGGCATCGTCTGAACCATCCGCAGTAGTGTAGCGGAAGACCACCTGATGATTTTTCTCGAGGTTGGCGAGCGTGGCTTCGTCGCACCGGTAATTACCGTCGGAGTGCGCGATGGGGACTTTCAGAATTTGCCCTGCCGAGGCCGCGTTGGTAAACGGCGTATCGGTTTGCTCGACGCGAATGTACACCGGACGGCAGATGAAACGCAGGCCGCTGTTGCGCATCATCGCGCCGGGCAGCAAGCCGGCTTCGAGAAGAATCTGGAAACCATTGCAAATGCCGAGAACCATGCCGCCGCGGTTGGCAAATTTCTCGACGGACTTCATCACGGGAGAAAAGCGCGCGATGGCGCCGGTACGCAGATAATCGCCGTACGCAAAGCCCCCGGGCAGGATAATGGCGTCGCAGTCGGCAAGGTCCTGCGATTGGTGCCAGATAAATTCGACGGGCTTGTGCAGGACGTTGCCGATGGCGTAGAACGCGTCGTGATCGCAATTCGAGCCGGGAAAAACGACGACTCCGAATTTCATTGCGTGTTGGCTCCGTGAGGCATTCGGGGAAATCCTATTTTAGCACACCCGCCGATGGGAGAACTCCTCTCACGAATCGATTAGGCCTGCTTCGACACGTCCATCCCAAACGCCAGCCGAAAACCCACGTGATCTTCAACCACCATTTCGTAGCACTGGTAGACGCGTAGCGCCGGAGGCTCCAGAATCTTCGCACCTCGTCCTGTGAATTCTGCAAATAGCGGGTCAAGATCGCTCACCCAAATGTACGCGTCCACGCTTTCTTTGCGGCGACTAATATTCGGCGCGGGCGCAGTGCCGGAATCAAGCTTGCCAAAATGAATTTCGACGGCATCGCGCCGAACGATGGAGTAAACGGGAGGGTCCCAAAAATAACCCAGGATCTGAAATCCGAGAACATCTCGATAGTACTCCGCCGCCACGACGACATCGGGCACAGCGAACTGCGGCGAGATCATTCTCAGCGCGGCTGAGGCTTTTGGCTGGGTTTCGGCCACGTCTCCTCCTCCCGGAGCGCTACGAATCACATTCTCACGCGGGTCGGCGAACGATAACATCGGCTGCCCGC
>Ga0335081_10020070_pt1 | contig 10809 bp, 13 predicted proteins | sample Lox_Sample_35_FD_206713 | JGI IMG/M metagenome (GOLD analysis project Ga0335081, IMG submission 206713) | Soil microbial communities from Loxahatchee National Wildlife Refuge, Florida, United States - Lox_Sample_3.5 | ecosystem: Environmental > Terrestrial > Soil > Wetlands | place: USA... | reverse complement strand
TTTAAAGAGATGGGATATACCTTCTCGAACAGAGACAAGCTAGCCTTTTGCACCTCGTCCGTGGCATTCTTCAATTCAGCGGCAGTGACGCTGCCTTCACCGCTCTGAGCTTTTGCAATAACCTCCCTCAACTCCGCAATCTTCGTCTCAATCTTGGCAGCTTCATCTTTGTCAAGCTGATCCTTGAATTCCTTGAGCGACTTGTCCGTGTCGTTCAGGACAGAGTCGGCACGATTCGCCGCCTCAACAGCATCCTTCCTCTCCTTGTCGCTCTCCGCAAATCGAGCAGCATCATCAATCATGTTCTGGATCTCAGACTCAGAGAGACCGCTTGAGGCAGAAATGGTAATGCTCTGATCCTTGTTCGTAGCCTTGTCCTTGGCACTGACGTTGACAATACCATCGGCATCAATGTCAAAAGTGACTTCGATTTGAGGGACGCCGCGAGGAGCGGGGGGAAGACCGACGAGTTGGAAGTTACCCAGAAGTTTATTATCCTTGACGAGTTCTCGTTCACCCTGGAAGACTTTGATTTCGACGGCGGTCTGGCCATCGGCAGCAGTGGAGAAAACTTGGGATTTCTTGGTGGGTATGGTGGTGTTGCGGCCGATGAGGCGAGTGAAGACGCCGCCGAGGGTTTCGATACCCAGGGAGAGGGGAGTAACATCGAGGAGGAGGACATCGGTAATGTCGCCGGACAGGACGGATCCTTGAATGGCGGCACCGATGGCAACGGCTTCATCGGGATTGACAGATTTGGCAGGTTCCCGTTGGAAGAGAGTCTTGACGGTTTCCATGACCCTGGAGGCGTCAGAAGATGTTGTTATTACACAGGGATAGCTTACTTGGGCATCCGTGTCATCCCACCAACGAGGATGACTTCATTAATTTGACTAGGCTGAATCTGAGCATCTTTCAAGGCCTTCTTGCAAGGCTGCTCAGTCTTCTTGATCAATCCCTCGGTCAATTTCTCAAATTGAGCCCGAGTCAGCTTAGTGTTGATGTGCTTGGGGCCCGTAGCATCAGCCGTAATAAACGGAAGATTAATTTCGGTTTGGACGGTGGACGAAAGTTCGATCTTCGCCTTTTCCGCAGCTTCACGGATGCGTTGAACAGCCATTCGGTCCTTGGAAAGGTCGATGCCTTGCTCCTTCTTGAACTCGGAGATTATGTGTCGGAGGAGGATGATATCAAAATCTTCACCACCGAGATGGGTATCACCGTTGGTCGACTTGACTTCGAAGACGGAGTTTTGGATTTCAAGGATGGAGATATCAAAGGTACCGCCGCCGAGATCGTAGACTGCGATGACAGCATCTCCGGATTTGTCGAGACCATAGGCAAGAGCCGCAGCGGTGGGTTCGTTGATGACTCGGAGAACGTTCAATCCGGCAATTGATCCGGCATCCTTCAAGCGTCAGTCAGGAACCTGCAACTTCCGTTATACCTTTGTGGCTTGACGTTGACTGTCATTGAAGTAGGCGGGGACAGTGACGACAGCATTCTTGACACTCTTACCGAGGAAGCCCTCGGCAGTCTCCTTCATCTTGGCAAGCACAAACGCACCAATTTGAGCAGGCGAGAACTTTTGGTCACGAGCTTGGACCCAAGCATCACCATTTGAGTGCTGGATAATCTTGAATGGCACTTCCTGGATATCCTTCTGCACCTCTGGATCCGAGAATTTACGTCCGATGAGACGCTTTGTGGCAAAGAGCGTGTTCTCGGGATTGACGACCGCCTGTCGCTTGGCAGGGATACCGACTAATCGCTCGCCATCCTTCGTGAAAGCGACGACAGAAGGAGTCGTTCGACTACCCTCGCTGTTCTCCAGCACTCGGGGGGTCTTGCCCTCCATGGCAGCAACGCATGAGTTCGTTGTTCCAAGATCTGGAATTGACAATCAGCCACTGTCTTTATCATAGTTCTGGGAAGTTACCAATTCCGATGACGACGCCCTTGACCTTGTCGGAGTTGTGTCGGACATAGTTCGGAAAGACCGAGGGCCTGGAGAGGGCGGCCGTACGGAGCGCTGGTGCCCGGAGGCCGTTGCGGATGGCTCGTACGCCAATCATATTTAGTTACTCACGCTTTGTCGAGAGAAGAATGGAACGCAAATCAGCAGACTACGAGGTCGACAGATGAGGCCGTGCGACGGGACGTTGACGGGAAGAATGATCAAAAAATTTTCTGGAGGAGATGACGGGGAAGATCTTTTCGCTTGGTCCAGTTCGAAATATTTTCTATGATCTTCCGCCAACAGCGGCGGAAATTTCCACATGCAGCAGAGGACCCGCCTCCATCTCAAAGCTCAGATGTCCACGAGATTCGAGATATTGGAGGGGCGAAGCTGGTCTAACAAGGGGCGAAGAGGAGGAATCTCCCTTGAACTTAGCATTCATTGTCCCGGTGAGATGTAATAAAAATCCGAGATTGACATGGGTCCTGCAAGTTTCAGTTGAATGAAGCTATTGTTTCAACAGTCCTGGAAGCTTTATCGACATTTACACGACTATAGGGGAAAATTCATGGCTACCATGCGGCAATCTCCGCCAAAGTTGTAACACGTCGGAAAGCTATGCCGCTGATCCTCCCTGAACGACCGGCTCATTTCGTCATACAGCCGTCGCGCAATAGGAAATGACGCAAACCCAAAAGAGACACATTCACGTTACTTGAGAACGACAGCTGTTAACACATTTATTCAGTTAATTGGGCGCGTCTAATATGCCCACAGATATTTTCCCGGAAGCGACGGACCCGTCAGCAGTTCCTTTCAGATCGCGGTCGAGATCACAACTTTGGAAGACGTCGTCGCCCCACATCAAAAGGTCCTACGTTCACCAACCCCCGGAACGTTATAGGGTCGCCCGTCCCAATGCGCCTCTTCTGCGATCAATGCGGTGAAGAGTTTAACGAGCACAAGCTCCGTTCCGACAGCAAATTCTGTAGCTACTGCGGCAAAGCCCTATCGGATTATATCAAGCAGCACTCCAGGCATCTCTTCGCCCCCTCGCCAAAGGGAAGTCGATCATTTTCCCAGGAGAGCCACGGCCTAGGCGAGAAGAGGAAGGCGGATGGTGACCAGGGCGAGCCCAAAAAAGAGGCACCACGTCCGAGAAAGAAACCGGCGAGCGATCAAATCGGTTCGGAGGAGATAACCGTTCTTGATCATACTGCGCCGGGCGAGAATCCCGAAAACGGCGAGACTGAAGAGCCGGTAAGCTTTTTTGCCCTTACAATTTAGGTGCCAATTGCTGAAGATTGTTGTTTTTAGAGGGAACTGGGCAAGGGGAAACGGATCAGGAAACTTACACAACGATATGGAGACGAATTCATCCAGTTCTCCAAGCCACCCAAACCCAAGTCCAGCCCTGGTGCAACCCCAGGCACACCTCCCATCAAAAGGGTTGCTCTCTCTCTCTCCCCAAGTCTTCTTGTTTTATTTCCTCATGCTGATGCCGATACCCGTAGACTAATAGCTCATTGCAACAAATCCTGAATTCGTCGCCGATAAGCGGGACACAACCACTCCCAGTCCGAGCCGTACAATCAGTCCCCATTACCGTCGCTGCCTTCCGTCTCCCGCCCCCCTTCCTAATTTCCACCAACGGTGCTGCCCGACCCTTTCGACGAGAAAATCTTTCCTTTGTCCTAGGTGGCTCGCACAAGGTGACTTTCCCGTATCCGCGGAATCGCAAGGACGGCCCCGCCTATGCGTGTCTCAAGGAAGCGGAGCAGGAGCTTTTGCCTGTTAATCCGGGGGAACATGGTGTCATCGTCGTCAAGTCGCTTCCTGAAACCTTGGTTCGTTCAAGTTGAGATTGGGCTTACGGTGTAGGATCGAAAAGGGTTCCATGTTTTTCGGAAGAATAAGGGGATTTGTGAATGGATTTATCTGGGCAAGTATAAAGGTACTCAACATCGTGATCAGGGAATTCTGACACAGCGGACAGTTGCTCATTCATTTATTGTTTCGCCCGAGCAATGGCGTGCGTTTAGCAGTCGAATGAGGAAGAATAAAGTTACAGGGACTTTGAGAAGTGCTTGGGGTGCGGCATGGTGCGAGGAAAAGGGTATTCGCGCTTTGGACGACGATATGCTGCATGCGTTTGATGTGGGCATTTTGCAGTGGGAGGCTCATGTTATTGAATGTATTGATTGGGATAAAGAATTGTTTCAACAATTGGCAGCGCTTTAACTAATAATGGCGACGAGTTGCAGAATGATACATGGGCCAGGGGGTGGTTTTAGTTAACTGACATGTATAACATAACCTGTAGTAGTATACAAAGTGGCCGGGACCTTCTTAGATGGGAAGTCGATGGCGGCAAGGCAACAAGATCTAGTTTTTGAAGAAACAGGTCCATGTGTCTTGATATTGACATTCTACAGATGTCGACGATATAAGGGGTTGACTGCAGCCGACATAAACCACACCAAATGCAAGACCAGATCTATTTCTTCCCCCCCTTTTTCTCCGTACTAGCAGCTTTCTTCTTATCCGTGCCTCTGAACTTCTTACTCCTATTTTTCCTCTGCTTCCGCTGCTGTCTCGACGGCTTCTCAATCTTCGTAGCAACACCGATCCGCACCTTCCTATAATGTGGCTAAACCAACCTCAGCATTGTCCAGAAAACATTCTTTGCGAGACTAGTAAAAGTGTCTGGAGGGGGGCTGTTTGGAGGAGCACCTCAAATTTCTTGAGATCGGCTTCAGAATCATAGATCAAAGCGAAACCCGTGGACTTCCCCCCGCCGAATTGCGTGCGGAAACCAAATGTCTGAACCGTGTCCTTGGGGACTTTGTACATGGATGAAAGGCGGGTACGGATCTCATCTTTGGAGAGATTGGCCTTGGTCGGGTGAAGCACGTCGACGACCTGAAAACGTCAGGACGAATTTCAAGGGGTAGGGAGGCTACAAATTGCTTGCGGTTCAAAAGTCGGTTTGTTTGGAATTTGCGGGTGCGGAGAGTTGCACCTTCGTCGGCCTATAATGGGGGATTAGCTGCTTGTTCGGGAGAGAACGGCAATGGGCGAATCATGATGAGGATGGCCGAGGAAATTTTCTCGTGGTTTAACGAGTGGGGATTTCATCAATCCATCCATCATGGATCCGCTTCAGCGGCCAAGCGAAACTTCTCGGACCTTCTCTGATGGGTTGACAGAGACCGGATGCCGAGTTTGGAGAGCGGTGGAGGAAGTGGGATGGGGGATACCATGTTTGAAAGCGATGTGAACTTTTCTCGCCGTTGTCTGGTGATTCTGGGCGAAATTCTGCTGGCAGGGAAAAGACCAACCCTTACCCTGATTTCACGGGCAGAAACATCACGGTTGGAAAAATGACTGGTTATTATTCCTTCGATAACACGCTATACGACTGATGTGAGGAAAACTCTGAGAAGGCAGGCGAAATCGGGTTAGGCTATGAACTGGTCCGCAGTTCCTGCCGTGTAAAAAACCGTACCAACGGATTCCTATACAACATCACTTCCTCAAACTGTCTAGCCGAGCCTGTAAATCATCATCGTCCCCACCTCCACCAATCGCCTCGGCCAGTCGTTGATTCGGAGCCGCCTGTTTATTGAGAACCGCCTGAGGAGTCTCTCCAAGCTAATCCAAAACATGTCAGTAAGGAAGAAAGCAAAGAGGTCGAGGGACACGGACCGACTGACTAAGGTCAATTCCAATTTCATCGAGGACCTGATTGACAATCTCGTCAGTCTCCTCTTCTTCATCTTCAAAGGCATCATCAACGGCATCGGCCATCATTTCTTGCCGTTGGTCCATCATATCGTTTTCTCGTTCGAATTCCATTGCTATCCGTTGAACAGCGGGTAAATTCATGCCCCGATTCATGGTCCCAAGCAGCTTTCACACATCAGTCAGGCAAGCATTTCCCCCGACGTCGGGTTTGCAGATACGCACCTTAGTAGCACCTCTCATAGCCTGAACCATTTGATCATTACTCCGCACCGTCTATTCGCCCTGTCAACGTTGTCAATTCAAGAGCACACCTGTATCCGCAAAGCGATCCCTTGTAACTGAGTTTTCATTTGGTAAAACTTTTGAACGTGTCGTCGCGTGCGAACGAGATCCTTTGCCATGACCTTACAAGCAGGGATCTGTCCTGCTTTCGCCGACTTTTTTATGTCGCTGATGAGTTTCTTTTCTTGCAGCTCCAGCTTTGTGCGTTCCCGGTCGAGTTCCCGCTGCGCTTTCTCCAGCGAACGTTGATGTTGACGGAGCCGCTCTTGCGGGGAAAGACGCCGTCCAAACGCCCTGTACGACAATGGCCTGTTAGCACAAGCACAAAACAACAAAATGGGTGACGAGCTTGGGCACAGGGATGAGGGAGAATACCATTCGATGATGTTCATCTTCGTCGGGCCACGCTCGTCTGTCCTGCATCAACACGTTCCGCTCTGCGGGTAGCGCTTAGGCCGCCTAAATTTTGATCCAGACTGCATATCCACGTCGCTCGGCAAAGTAACGTCAGAATGCATCCTGGCGTGTCGCGGTTGACGGGCCTGCCGGAAAACGGAAGTTATACGAATCTCCACCTTCGCCTCGAAGTCCCCTATTCATGAAGCCCCAGCGCCGGGGCCATTGACTTGCACATTCTTAGCGTGCCACCTACAGGGAATCAGCGGCAGTTCTGCCACATGTGACCAGCCGTCTCGGCATCAGTGACGCACGCCCGACTTCAAGTGCATGCACTCGCGCTGTGTAACCGGGACGATCCAACCCTCCAAAAGATACTCACTATTCGTCCGAGCAATTGTTCTCTTCTCCACAACCGAGGCCACAAACACCCTCTCTCCATAGGAATGTTGGTCAAATTCACCAACTGCCGACTTGCTAGCGACGGAAACTTGGTTCAGAAGGATCTCTGGATCGATTCAGCGAAGGGCATCATCGTCGATCCGCAAACATGTTTCTACGATGAACTTGCCGCGCCGGATCGCATCGTCAATCTGGGCGGGAAGATCATTGCCCCCGGGTTTATCGATATTCAAATCAATGGAGCCGTGGGCGTGGATTTCTCGGCTGCAACAGATGATTATGCCCAGGGCGTCGAACTCGTCAACAGGACCCTTGTCAAGTACGGCGTGACAGCCTATTGTCCCACCATCACCTCTCAACCCGGCCAAGTATACCAGAAGGTGGCCCTGATTCATGTTCTGCCAATGATTGCTGATTTCTTAGGTTCTTCCCCATCTCCGGCCGCTGTCAACTCGAAACCCACAGGACGGTTCAGAAGTCCTTGGCGCACATGTCGAAGGTCCCTTCTTGACTCCCGGAAAACGCGGAATCCATTCCAGCGCCGTATTACGCACGATCTCCAATGGCTTCAATGATTTCGAAGCATGTTACGGCCCCGACGAACTCAAACCCAGCTCTGCATCGATCCCGCCTGCAATCCGCATCATCACTGCCGCCCCCGAAATCCCTGGAATGATGTCCGTCATCTCCGAATGCAAGCGTCGCAACATCGCCTTCTCCATCGGCCACTCCGCCGCTGGAATCGGGGTTGCCGAGCAAGCTGTCAAATCCGGTGCTACTTTGATCACCCACTTGTTCAATGCCATGCAGCAGTTGCATCATCGTGATCCGGGCATTATTGGGCTTTTAGGATCGGACGATACGCTCCCGCGACCGTATTATGGGATTATTTGTGACGGAATACATATTCATAAGAGCTGCGTCAAACTGGCTTATCGGAGCCATCCTAACGGCGCGATTTTGGTGACGGATGCCATGCCTCAACTAGGATTGCCAAACGGAACGTACGACTGGACGGATGGGAAGAGAATCATCAAGGAGGACATGAGATTGCATCTCGAAGGCGAAGAAACGATTGCCGGAAGGTATTTACCCCAGATCTGGACCCCATGCTGATATCAGTGCCGTTACGCTTGACGCCTGCGTTCGTCATCTCCTTTCCTGGACATCCTGTTCGATTGCCCAAGCCGTTGAATGCGTTACCTCGCACCCGGCCCACCTACTCGGAATCACCGACAAAAAAGGATTTTTGAAGCCTGGTCTGGACGCGGATCTGGCTATCATCGATGATGAAGGGAATCTCTATCAGACCTGGAAATTCGGAGGAAAAGTATTTGATGTCGAGGGCGCGGAAGAAGCTGTTGTCGACGAGGAAGATGTTGCTGTCCCTGCAAAAGTGGTGACAAAGAGGAAAAGGCCTTCCCTTGCTCATATCGGATCCTTTAATGAGGCAATTTCGTATAGCGAGAGGTTCGTTGGCACGGACACTCCGGTCGCTAGAGTTGCATCACCTGGTGTTAAAGTCTTTTAGACACTCTTAGAGATCTAGCACTGGGACCGTTTATTTTCCCGTATATTGGGAGATCTAGACAGCATTTACAGAAAGTTCAAAATAATTTCAAAAGTTTCAATTCCGGCCAACACCGTCAGCTTTTGTTTTCGGGCCTGTGACATTCCATGTTGCCCCAAAAAGATTCGTGGCAATGGGGAACCAGCATTCCGCCCCAGATAAGGACAAGGAACGAGAACGCGACAAAGAGCCTTCCAAAGACGGAAAGGACAAGGAAAAGGACAAAGCTGTGACAGGCGACCCCAAGCGGACAGCCTCGCGTCACGACAAGCATCGATCCCGAGCCATCTCCTCAGCCGGGCCCGTCCCACCCGCCGAAACAAAAGTCAACGCAGACCGCTCCCACCATGTCCCGACCTCCGCGACAGCAGCAATATCAACCCGCTCTATGCCAACGACCGCCACAGCCGTATCATCCTCGGAGTCTCACTCCATTGACCCCCGGACGTCGATTGAGTCGTCGAGCGCCGCGGGCTCCGGTGGCGTATCACCTGCAAAGGCACGCAGAACGTCAAAATATATAGCACAAACGGGCGTGGCCGAGGCTGTTGATGATATGGGCATCAACAACTCGACCCGTCCGAGTGAGGATATGACAAATGAGGAAGGACTTGAACCAACGCCCAAATTCGAGACTCTGCGAGTATCGAGCCAAGCTTCGCTGGTGGATGAAGAGGAGGAGGATGCGGATAAGAATGGCGGTGCAGTCATTGTCGAAGATCTCAGAGTTGGACCTGAAAAGGTCCCGCTGGTCCTCGACTGGATGGACGGTGGGAAGAAAGTCGCTGTCGCCGGTACTTTCACAGGCTGGCGAAAAAGAATAAATTTGCGCAAAACGTGGCTGCCCCCCACTGGAGGATTCGGTGTTGACGGTAGGAACGGCGGCTTTTCGACGGTTGTACCCGTGCGACCGGGGACCCATCGATTTCATTTTTTTGTTGATGGAGAATGGCGGATTTCAAATGAGTTTCCGACCGCTGTGGATTCTGAGGGGAATTTACTCAATTACTTTGAGGCTTCAGAGTTTTATGATAACGATGAGTTTGAATACTCTCGATCTACATCAATATCGTGTAGCCCGCCCAACTTGGCATGGACTTTAATGTTGTAGGGCCGGAGCCAGAAGTACAAAAAGATGTCTGGACACGGAAGATCCCAAGTTATGTCTCTCGAATTCCAGAATCGCTAGGCTATAATAATGATCGATATTCATCACGATCTTCATTAATGGATGACGATGTCGTTCCGCCCGCTCTACCGCGACAATTGGAAAAGCCGTTCTTGAACCAAAATCACATCCAAAAAGACGATCAATCTGTTTTACCTCAGCCGGCTCATGTACGTCGTTCCATCTGCACGACCTATTGCTAACCGGCTGTAGGTTGTTTTAAATCATTTGGGTGTTGCAACGAGTATTAAAGATAATGTCTTGGCTGTCAGTTGTACAAATCGCTATCGTGGGAAGGTATATCAAGAAATTTGACCGATCCGCTGACGTGTTTCTAGTATGTGACTTCAATATTGTATAAGCAGGTAGACGAAGAGTGATTTTCGGGTAGACATCAAGAATTCAATACTGGGGGTTCAGGTTCTGTTCATATATATCAATTACCTTAAAAGACACGTTTTCCTATCACCGCAGACAAACTTTTTGAGAACAATCTTTTTCATTGCCCTTTGAGACATAGAATGGAAACTCCAGGCCCAAATGTCGTTTGGGCCAGTCGCTAATCTTGCAATGTAGCGTTCAGTGAAAGCAATTACATTTTCTCCTCCTGGAGGAGTTCATCATATTCTGAATCACCTTCCGGCTTTTTTGCATCGTCATCATTTTCTTTTGTTGTGGGAGTTGAAGTAGATGCGAGGCAATTCAAAGTCTGAGGGTGATACATACCCGGCGTCTGAGACGTATACAGCGCAGGGTTATAAGGCCTGGGGTTTGAATTCCCCGCCAAAGAGCCGATCCCACCATAAGACTGCGTAGGCGCTTGAATATTAGGATTCGTTATCGGAACCAGAGGGGCCGCTAGTTGGGTTGTGGTCGCATTAGGATGGTTTCTCGCATACGCTTCAGGGTGAACACGACGCTCGTGGCGAGTGAGATTACTCTGAGTGGGAAACCTCTTATGACATTCGGTACACGGATAAGGTTTTTCTCCCGTGTGCGACCGGCAGTGAACTCTGAGGTTACTTGGTCTCTCAAACGCCAGTGAGCATGTTTCGCATCTATACTTTTTTTCTGGTTTCTTTGAGCATTGGCGACGGGACTGGCTTTTGCGGGGTCTTTCGGTTTGATAAGGTTGCTGAGATGGCTCGATTTGGTGTCCTGACGGAGTTGGACCAAGAGATGGACGATAATTTGGTGGAGCGTAGAAATGGGTTGGATAATGCGCAGGATAAGGAGCTCCGGTACAAGAAAGATTGGAGGAATGGTAATGAGGAGGATATTGTC
>Ga0335081_10020068_pt1 | contig 10809 bp, 9 predicted proteins | sample Lox_Sample_35_FD_206713 | JGI IMG/M metagenome (GOLD analysis project Ga0335081, IMG submission 206713) | Soil microbial communities from Loxahatchee National Wildlife Refuge, Florida, United States - Lox_Sample_3.5 | ecosystem: Environmental > Terrestrial > Soil > Wetlands | place: USA: Florida... | reverse complement strand
CCGAAGAAGAGCCCGCGCGGATTGCGGCGGAAGGTGCGCTGCCACACCATCTCGACCCGGCTGCCGCGCTTAGATGGCGTCGCGGTGAGCTGCCAGCTGCTGCCTGGGTGGGCGTAGACGTTGGAGCTGGTCACTGTCGCTGTGACCCGGCCGGGTTGGGACCAGTCGTAGTGGCATCGTTCCCAGTTGATGCCGATGCCAGCTGGGGTGCCTTCGGTCGCGTCGGCGGTCGTGTCGCTGAGCTCGTGGACGGTGAGGTGCTCGGCGCGGACGGCCGGCCACACCTGGATGCGCTGCGGGCCGAAGTCGTGGGCGGCGTGCAGGACACGTGCGGGCGGGAGCGTGCAGCCGGTAGCGATGCGGATGGTGGGCATGGTCAGCTCGCTTGCAGGTGTCGGCCGAAGAAGCCGAGGGTCTGATCGATCTTGGCGGGTGTGATGATGTGCCCGGTGCCGGGCAGGACGGCGATCTCGCCGTTGGTGAGCTGCCGGTAGGCGGTGACCGCGTCGTCGAGCGTGCAGTAGTCGTCGCGGTCGCCGACGAGGATCAGCGTAGGGGCGGTGATCTTGGCGAGGTCCTCGAAGGTGTAGCCGGGGGGCTGGGTGGTGCGGTGGAACGCCAGCCGCAGGTACTCGGCCCAGTGCCCGTCGCCCTGCCCGCCGTCCTGGTCGGCCTTGAGCAGCTCGAACATCGGCCTCATCTGCTCGTTGTGGGTCATCATCTGGGCGAACGCGTCGGGATCAGCTTCGGTCGCGGTGGGGCTGCCGCCGAGCGTCTGGCGCATCATCGCGGCGCTGGGCGCCTGCGGGTTGAACGCGTCGTAGCCGGCGTCGTTGACGATCGCCTGGAACCGGCCCTGGCCGCCGCGGATGCCGGCGATGGTCGCGGTTGTCCCGCCTTCGCTGAAGCCGGCGATCAGCGGCTGGTCGAGATCGAGCGCATCGGCCAGCGCGAGAACGTCGTCGGCGAGCTGGTCGAAGGTGACGACTCCGCCGTCGTGCACGGTTCTGCCACATCCTCGTGTGTCGGGCGCGATGACCCGGTAGCGGCGCGCGAGGGTCTGCATGTGTCCGGCATAGGACACCGGTGTGGGGGCCCAGATCGGGTTGGTCGAGACCAGGCCCCCGTGCAGCAGGATGAGGGGGACCCCCTGCCCCGCTTGGACGTAGTGGATGTCGATGCCGTTCGCGCGGATGAAGCCGCCGCTGTTCGCCGTCACTGTGGACCTCCTGGCGTGGTGGAACGGGTACGGCAAACGTAGGAGCCGCAGGCTGCTCGGCTCATCGGGTGTTCACCCGATGTTTCTGACGGCCGCTACGGCTGCGGCTCGGCCATCAGCCCGTGCTTCATTGCGAACAGGCTGAGCTGGGCGCGGTTCGACACCCCGGTCTTGGCGTAGATGTGTTCGATGTGGCTGCTGGCCGTCTTGGGCGAGATCACCAGCTGCCCGGCGATGGCCTTGGCGGTCAGGCCGCGCACGAGCAGCCGCACGATCTCGACCTCGCGTGCTGTCAGGCCGGCCGGCCATTCGCGGCGGCGCCGCACCCGGTGCCCGGCCGCGCGCAGGACGGCGTCCACCGCGGCGCCGTCCAGCCGCCCGGAGCCGACCTCAGCCCGTAGCTCGGCGGCGGCGTCCGCGGCAGACCGGGGTGGCCGGTGCGGGCGGGCCTCGGTGAGCGCGTGGTAGCTGTCGGCCGCGGCCAGAATGCGGCCAGCTGAGGTGATGGCGTCGCCGGACAGGCCGCGCGGATAGCCCGAGCCGTCCAGACGCTCATGATGCTGCCCGGCGATGGCGCCGAGCGGTTCCAGGCCAGCGGAGAACGATAGCATCCGCTCGGTCAGGTAGGGGTGCAGCCGGACACGTTCAAGCTCGGACCGGGTCAGGCCGGCGGGCTTGTCCCAGATTGTGTTCGAGACCCCCAGCCGGCCGATGTCGTGCACGAACGCGGCCCGGCGCAGCCCCGGCACGTCAGCCTGCGGCAACCCACCAGACCGTCCCGCGTCCGCGGCCAGCTCGGCTACCCCGCGCGCGTGGCCCATCAGCCACGGCGACTTGAGCTCGGCGAACTCGCCGATCGCGGCCAGGGCGTCATCCAGCTCGACACCGCTGACGACGGCTGCCAGTGACGGCTCGGCGTCGATCACCAGATCCCAGCTGGCCGCCGTGTCGAGGTCGCCGAAGATCAGCGGCGCCCGCTGGCAGAACATGTCGACCAGGTCCGGATCGAACTGCGTGCCGCTGCGCTCGCGGGCGACGGCAAGCGCCGCATCGATGCCGCCGGTACGCCGGAACACCTCCACCACATCGGCAAGGTTGATCAGCCGCGAACTCATCGCGATCTGGTCGCCGCGCAGGCCGTGGGCTCCCTTTCCGTCCCAGCGCTCGTAGCTCTGCCTCAGGCTGGCCCGCACTTGCTCACCCAGGCCAAGCTTTGCGGCCAGCTGGTCCGTAGCCAGGTAGTGGTTCTCCGCCAGCGCAGCCAGCGCACGCCGCCCGTCGCCGGGGAACCGCACACCGGTCAGCACCCGCTGCCGCAACGGCAGGCCCGCCCCCTCCGACGTGCTTGAGCAGGAACCCAGCGGCCGGAGCCGGTTTGCCAAGGTCGTAGCCGTAGTGCGCGTCCCGCTTGACGGCCAGATCGTCTCCGAGCCACTTAGCCTGCTCATACGCGTCAGTGTGGCAGCCCACCCACGCCAGCAGGCCCGAGTAGTACACGACGCCTCGGTCAGCATCGTCGATGGCCGCGCTCTCAGCCAGCCGCAGGGCGATCAGGCACGCCCGGATCATGTGCTCCATCGGCTGCCCCAGACCCAGGTCAGTCCCGAGCGACAACAGGGCGACAAGTTCAGCACGGCGAACCCTCGCGCCAGCCCCCGGCCCTGCCGGACCAACCTCCACCACCGACGCAGGCTAACACCGGACGTCGCCTCGCCACAGCCAGCAGACAACCGCGCGGAATGGCCCACCACCTGGATCGGTGAGCGCTGCGGTCACGGAAAGGGCTGCTCGTGACGGTGTGTCATCCCGAGCGGCCGTTGCCCTGCCGATTCAGCCAATCCGCGGCGCCACCGCCGGTCGGTGCGGGCCGCTGAACTGGCCGCCGACCGCGCCCGCTATGCCGCCGACCGCGCTGGGCGCGCTTTTCTGGCCTGTGAGCCGGAGAACCGGCTGGTCGCCCGCACCCTGGAGACCAGGTGGGAGACCACACTGGCCGACCTCGCCGAGGCCCAGGCAGCGCTGGCCGTCCAGGCCCAGGCACAGCCCGAACTGCCCAGCCCCGATCAGCTCGCCACCACCATCGCCGACCTGCCCGCCCGGTGGTCAGCCACCACCACCAGCGACAAAGACCGCAAACGCCTGCTGCGCACCCTGCTCGCCGACGTCACCATCACCCTGTCCGCCGACGACCCTGCCCAGATCTCGGTCGGGCTGCGCTGGTAATCCGGCGCCAGCCAGCAGGTGCAGGTCACCCGCCGCAAGAACGCCATCCAGCTGCGCACCACCGATCCCGCCGCGATCGAGCTCGCCCGCCGCATCGGCCCGCCCGCGACAACAACGCCCTCGCCGAAGCGCTCAACGATGCCGGGCACCGCACCGGCACCGGGCAGCCCTTCGACGGCGTCGCCGCCGCCAACCTGCGCAACTACCACCACATCCCCTACCCCAGCCTGCTCCACGACGGCGAGCTGACCCCGCGCCAGGTGGCCGGGCTGGCAGGCGTGTCCACCGGCACCGTGCACTACTGGATCAACGCCGGCTACCTGACCGCCCGCCGCGGCCCCGCCGGGCGCTGGGCCATCCCCTTCCCACCCGAGGTGGAAGCCGCCTGCCTTGAACGCGCCACCGGCTCTGCCCACCAGCACCGCGATCCGGTGCCGGAGGAACTTCCGTAGCCAGGTCCGATCAAGCTGGGGCCTGCCGACTTGGGCGATGGACGCGGGCGCCGATGTGTGTGTGGTCAGCGTGCACAAGATGGGCACCGGGTTCGAGCAGGGATCGATTTTCCACCAGCAGGACCGGCTGATCGATGCGGAGCAGCTGTCCGCCTGCGCTGACATGCTCATGACCACCAGCCCGAACGTGATGATCTACGCGGCGCTGGACGGCTGGCGCCGGCAGATGGTCCAGCACGGGCGGGCCACGCTCGACGCCGCGCTCACCCTCGCCGGGCAGGTCCGGTGCGACATCGAAACACTGCCCGGCCTGCACGTCCTGCGTGATGAGTTCCTGGGCGCGCAGGCCTCGCACGACCTCGATCCGCTGCATGTCGTCATTGACGTCGCCGGCCTGGGCGTCAACGGGTACGCCGCGGCCGACTTGCTGCGTAAGAACCGGCATATCGACATGGGACTCAGCGATCATCGCCGCATCGAGGCCACGCTGTCTCAGGCCGACGATCACCAGACGGCCTCCCGGCTCACCTCAGCGCTGGCCGCCCTTACCGGGCACGCCGCTGACCTGCCCCCGGCCAGCCAGGTCATGCTGCCCAGCGATGTTGAACTTGAGCTCGAGCTCGCGATGCTGCCCCGAGACGCGTTCTTCGCGGCCAAGGAAACAGTCGCGGCCGACCAGGCGGTAGACCGTATCTGCGCCGAGCAGATCACCCCTTACCCGCCGGGGATACCGGTGATCATCCCCGGCGAGCGCATCATCGCCGAACTGCTGGGCTACCTGCGCAGCGGCGTGGCCGCCGGAATGCGGCTCCCCGACCCGGCTGATCCTGGCCTCAACACCATCAGGGTCGTCAGCCGGCACTGAGAACGCTGCCCAACGCGGTGGCGGACGTGGTGTGGGCGATGTCCAGGCCGGTTTCCAGCGCGGCCATGCCCAGCACGCTGACCAGCTGCGCAGCGAGCAGGTCAGATGCCTGGGCCGTAACACCGCTGCCGGTTCGGGATCACGTTTGAATTTTCCCGAAACGGCAGCGGTGCGGGCAGGCAGTCAGCCGCTGCCCCGGCCGGTCACCGCGTCGCGCGCCTTGTCCGCCGCGGCGACGGCGGGCCCGGCGCCTTTGAGCACGCCCGGTGACGAGGGCGTGTGCGGGTGCGGCCGGGTCGGCGCGGTCTTCTTCCCGTCGGCGATCTTGCTGCCCAGCTCGGCCGCGGTCTCGGCGGGCAGAGCCGCCCGCAGGCCTGGCCAGACATGGGTCTCCTCAAACTCGATGTGCTCCCGGGCTGCCCCGGTGAAGGTGCCGAGGAACTCTTCGAACTCGGGGTCGTCGGCCTCGAGCTTGTCCAGCTCGGCTAGGACCTGCTTGGCCTCCTGTTCCTGCCCCGTGGCCTCGTTGGCGAGCGTGTTCCCGGCCGGGTGGTGCTCGCGCACGGCCGGCCAGAAGTACATCTCCTCAAGTGCCTCGTGCTTGGATTCCTCGATGATCAGCTCTTCGGCCATCTTCCTCCTCAGCGCGAGCTGGTCCTCACTCGTGCCGGCCGCCCTGGCCGGGCCCTTTTCCAGCTCGGCCAGCGGACGAAGGAGAGCTGCTCAATGTGAGCCAAGCAGCCCGCGAGCTCCAGATCGCGCCCTCCACCCTGCTGCGCTGGCTGGGCGACGGCTTCGTCGCCGGCGAGCAGGTCACCCCCGGCGCCCCCTGGCGGATCCGCCTCACCAGCCAGCTGCGCGGCATGCTCGCCGACGACACCCCCGCTGGGTCGCCATCCACCACGCCACCCGCGCCCTCGGCGTCTCCCGCCAGACCATATTGCTACGAGTAAAGCGCGGCGAGCTGCGCGCCGTCCTGACCCGCACCGGACGCATGAAAGGCCTGCGTATCGAACTCCCCAAACCCCAAGACCAGCTGTTCTGATCACGACAATCAGCGGAAGGAGCAGCGTGACTATGCATCCAACGCCGCGGCCAGGTCCGCGTCCAGCGCCCACACGAACCCGGACGGCGCGGGTCCCGCGGGCTCCGCCACCGCTTGCGGCTGCGGGGCCCCGGCTGCTCCCGCGGTTCCAGTGCCGTGAGCTGCGGCTTTTCCTCCGTATCCGGTTCCGGCGCGGGTTCCGGCCGCGGTTCCGACCCGTCCTGCGACAGCGGGTCCTGCACGTGCGCCCGGCCCAGGCGGCGCAGCACCGTGGACTGGTTCACCCCCAGCCGCCGCGCGACTCCGCGTCCCGCACTCCCTGCGCTCGCCATGCCCGCGCCCGCTCCCACGCGTCCTCCCCGGTTTCCGGGGGCCGCCGCCCGGCCGGGCGGACAAGCGCCGCCGTGCCCTCCCGCAGCGCCCGCTGGCGCAGCGTCGCGACGTAACTCGGGTCAGCCCGAGCACCGCGGCGGCGTCCTTGCCCGCGAACCCCAGCTGCCGCAGCCCGGCCGCCGCGATGTGCCGCATCGCCGCGTCGTCCTCGGTGAACCGGGCCACGTGGCCCCGTCACTTCGCCGCGTTCCTGGCCGCGGACTCGGTGTTGTTGACCACCTGTTTGGGCGTCGGCTGCCGGACGAGGGTACTTGCCGTGCCACACACGTGCCACACGGGACAGTCACGGTTACTCTGGTACCTCCCCCTTCCCATGAGCAGGACCGGCGTTATCGCTGATCACGGGCTAGACCGCGCTAACGATCTTCCAAGCTGGTCGTACGCTAACTGGCGGTCGGGGAAGCCGAGGGAGAAGAAGAACGAGGAAAGCTCGTCAGCACGATGACGATGTAGGTGGTGGCGCTGTGGGAAACCACGGTGACAGAGCCCGTGTAGGGTGCGGTGATCTTCGCCGATCCGACGTAGTGCGCTCCGGCACCCACCGTTTTCTGGGCTGAGGTCGTGAGCTTCGGGTTTTCCTTGTAGAACGCGAACGCGTCCGAGGGTGACTCTGAGGTGGTGTACGTGGCGACGAGCGTCGCCGAACTGGAACCACCGATAGAACCGGAGCCAGCAGCCTTGGCCCCGGGGGGGACCGGGAACTGGCTGGGCCAGTTCGGGGGCAACTGGCCGTCAAGGGAAAGGGATACCTGGCCGCTGGGAGTGGAGACCTGGAAGTTCGTGCTGGTCGCGGTTGGACTGGCCTTGGTTGTGGCCGGACTGGCTGTAGTCGTCGCCGGACTGGCCGTAGATGAGCTGCTGCTGGAGCAGCCCGCGGCTGCCGCAAGGCAGCCAAGCAGAAGGCCGACTGCAAGTCGTGACTTCATATGGTCTCCCAGATCAGATCCCTGCGTGGTGCTGGGCGATGGCGCCCGGCCAGCCTGACCCTCCCGGACTCATCGGACCGGCGCCGGCTTGGGCCCGCCCAGCCGGACCGGATGTCAAGCCTATCTCCGTGGTGCTCGGCGACCGGCAATCCGGCCTGCTCTTGATCACGTTCTCACGGCTCTTTACCAGGTCGACACAGCGAACCTAGGGGCGACGCAGCTCCCTCGACCTCACCCTTGGCGGATGAGGCGTCACCGCGGCTGAAGCATGGGGAAGGTCGAGGCGCACCGTGGCTGATGTGTCTGGTCGGCTGGTGAGCCCGGTGGAACGCTGATGACCATGAATGACAACAACCGCCTGTTGGGCCGAGGTGCCGATGCTGACCGTGCTGTGAACGACCCGGGGCGCCTGGCCAAGTATGAAGCCAGAACCCGGGAGCCCCTTGACCTGCTGGCCCTGGCCACGCTGTGGCTGGTCGTGGTCCCCTGGGGCGACTTCGGGCATGAGGCCGCCTACATCGTGCTCGCCTTCCGGGTTGCCCTGTCGGCCGTCTACGGGACGGACATCGCCATCCGCAGCGCCCTGACCCCCCGTCATGTTCAGTATGCGCTCACCCATCCGCTTGCCCTCGTCTCGGTCGTGATCCCGCCGGTGCGCGTGTTGTTCAGCCTCCGGCTGATCCGGTCGATGTTCCGGCGCGGGCACCTGGGCCGGTTCCTGGTGACCGCCGCGGTGCTGGTCCTCAACGGCGCGGTCATCGTGTACCTGTTCGAGCGGCACGTCCCGGGCTCCAACATCCACACCCTGGGGGACGCGCTGTGGTGGTCATGTGTCACGGTCACCACCGTCGGCTACGGCGACTTTTACCCGGTCACCACCGGAGGGCGGATCACCGCGTGTTTCATCATGGGCACCGGGCTGCTGACGCTGGCGGTGGTTACGGCGCAGGTGGCGTCCAGTTTCGCCGCCCAGGGTTCCAGCCGGGCCAGGCCTGCCCGGCCGGGCGAAACGGCCCGGCGCGAGGTGACGCTGGCCGAGCTCGACGAGCGGCTGGCCCGGATCGAAAGGCTGCTGACCGCTTCTAATCCAGGAAACTCCCCTGGCGCCATCGAGGGCGATTGACAGCAACGGTCAGCAACAGCAGCGACTACCGGCCACCAGCAGCGACCGGCGACAGCGCATAACTCTCGCACGATCTCTGCCAGCTTGGGTTATGTCCTGCTTGAAAAACGGACGGTCGAGGGCTCCTAGCACGCGAGCTCATCCCTGTTCGTGCAGCAGGAACCCGCAGGTCGAGGACCGACTCTGTAAACCAATTTGTAGACCGGACGCGACGAGATAGAGCGAGACAGCGGAGACCCAGTAGCCCTGACACGACGCTCCGGAACTGGCTTCCCGAGGCCAGCGCGGCGGCCGGACACCGCCCGAGACGCCAAAGACGTACGTCGTAGTGCTCATGACCCAGCGACGGCACGACTAACCCAGCAACGGTACGACGCGGCTGCGCAACGGGACAGGTTGCCGGACAAGGGCGCAGAGGATGACGACAACGGTGACGACAACGACGACAATAACTGGCAGCCGAGAGCGCCGGCGATCACCTTGCACGCTGGGTTGTTCCCCTGAGGTCAGGGCCATTGTCCGGCCTGAAAAGTGGACGGTCGGCCTACAGCGAGCAGCAACCACAACAGCATCCGCAACCTTGGCGAAACAGCGCGGATGGCCGGGTACTAACCGGACGGTCTAACCGCAGGTTAGATGGCCTAAGGGAGTGAAGTCGCCGATCCTCCGTCTGTAAAACCGTCCTCGTTCACCTCGCGCGAGTCGGGGCTTCGTCCCACTGCATCGACATCGCTGGCTCTCAGCGTTGCCAGGACCTTCGGGACCGCAGCGGGGTGCCGCGCATTGTCTTGCGGCATCGGTGTTGTAGGCGAAGAGCGCGGCGGCGATCTGTTCACCTGGCAGCTCGCCATAGGTCATAGCCAGGGTGACGACGAGCTTGGCCAGGTCGTAGCCGAACGGGGCGAGGGTGAGGTCATCGAAGTCGATGGTGACCGGAAGCCCGTCCGGAGTGATCAAGGAAGTTCCGCGGATTGGCGTCCTTGTAGAACGCTGCCGGGCCGTCTGCCCTGGCCAGCAGCCGCTGCGCGCGAGTGAGGCTCATCAGCCCGGAGCCGGGCATGCGTTGGGCGATCCGGTCGGCCGAGGCATAGAGCGGGCCGCGGACCTGCGCCTGATGGGTGAAAGGGTTAACCGCGTTCCTGACCGGCAGCGACCGCCTGGGACGCCGTGGATGCCGGGGCTGTGACGCCTGCCAGGTAGCGGCGGACGGCCCGGCGGTTGCGCAGCACGACCACCTGGGCGTGGCGAGCGTGATCGGCGATGAGCTTGCGGACGCGCGGTGCCATCTGCCTGCGGTATCCGGCGATGTAGCGGATGAAGTTCCGGGTGATCCGGTCGTACACGCCGATCGCATCGTGCTGGCCGCCGCCGTGCCTCAGACGCCGCTGGGCGATGCCCCACAGGCATGCCCAGGCTGGAAGATCCAGGAAGATAACAGTGTCGGCGGCTTCGAGGCCGATCGGCAGGCTGGAGGCATAGTTCCCGTCGATGATCCACCGGGGTGCGGTGACTAGGTCTCGCTGCAAGGCCGCGAATTGCTCCTTGTCCAGCGGTTTCCAGTCCCGGTCGTAGTACAGGGCGTCCAGATGAACGGGCGTGATCCCGAGCATGCCGCCGAGCGCGCGGGCCAGGTGGGACTTGCCGCTGCCGCCGCAGCCAATAATCGCGATCCGGTCCACAGCGCACGACCCTAACGGCCAGCAGCCTGGGCCGGGCGCGGACACGCGGAACAGTCATCAGCCGTCCTCCGGAGAATCTGATCGAGGGTGCGGAGCTGCCGCGACAGGCGGAAGGTGTCCAGGCGGGCCAGGCAGTCGGCGATGAGGTCGCGGTGCCGGGCGGTTCCGACCGCGGCCCGGAACAGCGGAATGACAGCGGGAATGTTCCGCTCGGCCGACGGATGCATAAGCCCCGGTCGCCGGATTGGCCGCGGAAGATTCCATCCTCCGGCACCGGCTGCGAGTCCGACGTTCCGCTGGACGGCGCGGTCCTGAAGGGACAGGTCGTCGAGAACGGTGACGACGAGCCGCGAGGATGGATGATGGATGAATCGAGTGGGTCAGCCTCCGCAAGGGCCGATATTTGTCCCCGCCATCGGTGGCATCAACTGTGACTAACGAGCTGCTTGGTCTTATTGCTGTTGAAGTGACGGTTGATGCAATGCGGAATTGGAGACGGTGTCTGGAGATCCTCTGAAGGAACCGGGGCGCGACTTGTCAGCGCCAATTTTCGTGTCCATTCAGGGGGCTGCAGGGTGACTGCACTGCGCGACACGCCGTAGCGGGTGCTTGAAGTTGCAGTTCTGGTTGAACAAGCTTGCGGCTTGTGTCCGATGAGCCCGATCTGCCTGGCGGTGCCGGAGAGCAGCGTGAGCTGCTGGCCCGGCTGCGGGCTGTGGTGGAGGCGAAGGACAGCGAGAACGCGGTGCTGCGGGTTGAGCTGTCGGCGGCGCTGGACCGGGAACGTCGGCTTGAGCTGCGGATCGCCGAACTGGAACGCCGGCTGGGCATGGACAGCAGCAACTCGGGGACGCCGGGCTCGAAGGAGCCGATCGGGGCCAAAG
>Ga0335081_10020067_pt1 | contig 10810 bp, 9 predicted proteins | sample Lox_Sample_35_FD_206713 | JGI IMG/M metagenome (GOLD analysis project Ga0335081, IMG submission 206713) | Soil microbial communities from Loxahatchee National Wildlife Refuge, Florida, United States - Lox_Sample_3.5 | ecosystem: Environmental > Terrestrial > Soil > Wetlands | place: USA: Florida... | reverse complement strand
AGCCGCGACGCATCGGTCAGATGCTGCGTTAGCCATGCGAAAGCCTTGATGTTGAAGATGAAGCCGGGCGGGGTGCGCTTGCGCCAGAGTTCGGCATTGCGTTCGGCCGGGATCGCATAGAAGGTCGAATCGACCTCGACGGTTTTGAACTGCGCGGCATAGAAGCGCAGGCGCTCCTCAGCGGTTTGGACATCGGGCGGATAGAAGTCTGTGGTCTCGATCAGCGTCTTGTCGGTCCACGACGCGGTCCCGACCAGGAATTCCGGCGCAGCCATCCTCGCATCTTATCACGCGTGAGTGCTTTCGGTTGTAATTCTGAATCTGAGCGCGCCTTAGCTGTCCGGGGTTTCTCGTTCTCGCTCATGCCGAAGCCCAGTTTCATTTTGCAACTAAGGTTCGAGTTTTCAAAATACCGGTTGGACCGCCCATCCGACGCGTCCGACTGGACCATCCACTTGTTCCCTCTGGGTGCAACCCTGCTACATCGGGGTAGCAGAGATGCCATTTGCATCCGCGTAAGCACGTTCAAAACAAAATCAGTCATGGGTACGCGGGTTGCTCTACACTGCTCGCGATGACTGATCCTTGCGGGGTAGTGACCATGGATTGGGCCGAGGCTAGGGACGGGGGAGATGTTTCCAGGCTGGCGGCGAACAGGTTTGTGACGGGCGCGCTTCGGCGGATACGGATTCGCGCGAAGCTGGCAAAACGTGCGTGGTTGGAGGGTTCGGTGGCGATGGCTCAGCGCTCGCACGCTTGCGAATTGGAGGAGAGTGGTCCGACTGGGGATTGAGCAGGCCCGGCGGTTCGGGTTACTGCCCCGCGCGTTTTCCGTGTGCCTTCCTTGCTTCTGGCCGGCGCATGTTTAGCCGGCCCGGCCAGAAAGCTTCCCTCAGAGCGTCTCAAGTGGGAAGTCGTTCGTCCGGCATCGACGATGCGCAGAGGTTCCGCGTAGGAGCTCAAGCAGGCAGTCGCACCGATTAGTCGAGCTCAGGAACTCCCGACATTGCGATTCGAGTTCCGTTAGACAGCCCCAGAAGATAGATTCCCTCGAAGCAGCGGGCTGACGGGCCAAGCTCAGATGTGATTTCGTCTCTGATTTGATGGATGTCGTCTCGGCCAATCCAATGATCGTCGAATGTAACGATAAGCACCGTGGAATCGCCGTAATTCTTGGCTGCTTTCTTTTCAATTCGTGCGGCAAATGCCCTTCGCATCTCATCGACGGCTGTCGTTTTGGTTTTCGTGCCATACTCCACATGCACTGCTCGGTCGCGGCTGCCCTGTCTCTTTATGATGGTGACGGTTCCAGTCGAACAGACGTGGCCTTCTCTACGGAGTACCTCGTTCCGTAACGAAGCTTCATAGCCGTTTTCGGAAGAAGTAATCTCGACAAGAACTTTCCGGTCCGAAGGTAGGTCGATGACGGCATCGTAGTTAAGACTGTCGCTGAGCGAGGGTGTGCAATACACACCCACACGGTCAAGAAGCGGCCTCGTGAAGAGCGCTAGCGGTCGAATCTCCTCGTAATACCTCTTCCATAGGCCCTGACGTGAGCGTGCGATCCGAAAGAACTCATGTTTTTTGACTCTTCTGTCGATTGTTTCGAGCAACTCATGAAGCTCTCGTGGAGTCCGATTTAGACCGAGGCGGAGGGAGCGAAAAAGCGACTCGGACTCGCGAAGCTCGCTGGGAGACGCAATCGGAGCATTTGACAGACGCACTAATTCTCCGGTTGGGCCATATTCATCGGCCTGCACGATGGAACTGATATCCTCCACTCTTTTTATCATTGAGGCGAGTATAGCAGGCGGTGAAACCGCATGCGTGTCGCAATACTCTGATTGTCAACATGCTTCAGAGTGTTTCAGGATGGACACAGTAGCGACCTCGCCCAAACACCGCTCAGATTGCGTCTCTCCTTTGCGCTTCCCGCGCGCTAGGATATCCGCGGATCGTCAATGAATAGCGCACGCGAAATCGTCGTAGGCGAGACCGCTCCCGATTTTTCTCTGCCCGATATCACCGGCACCTCGCACCGGCTTTCCGATCTCGTCAAAGATTCGATGTGCGTGGTCCTCTTCTATAGGGGGCACTGGTGACCATTTTGCCTCCGTCAGTTGGCGGATTATGCGCAATGCTACAAAGACTTCCGCGCGGCCGGCGCCGAGGTCATCGCGATCTCTGTCGATCCGCCGGAGCGTTCGGCCGGACTGCGCAGGGACCTACGACTTCCGTTCGAGCTACTATCGGACCGCACTCGCGCGACGATTATCGAATGGAACGTGCTCAACTCGAAGGAAAAGGGCGGCATCGCGATTCCCGCTACCTTCCTTATCGATCGCGAGCGCACGGTCCGCTTCGCGAAGGTGGAAGATATGATGATGCGAGTCGAGCCGCGCGAGCTGTTGGAGTTCATTCGCGCGATGAAGGATGGCGACGCGCAGGCTCCGCGTGCTCGCGGGGTCAATCCCGCGTCGATGTTCCTCCGCGCCATCGCCAACGGCTTCCGCTACGGCGTCAACGTGAAGCGCTGAGTCTTCACCGGCTTCAGGCTCCGTCCTGCTATCATTATGCAGCAGGCGTTCGCGCCAACTCCGATGCACAATTCGGAAATCGCAAAATATCTAGCCGAGATCGCCGACATGATGGAGCTTTGCGGCGAGAACTTCTTTCAGGTGCGCGCCTATCGCAACGGGTCGCGCGCGGTCCACGACTATCCGGGCAATTTCGCGAAGCTCACCATTCAGCAAATGGAGAAAGTGCCCGGCATCGGCAAGGGCATCTCGTCGAAAATCGATACGCTGATCAGAACCGGCGAGCTGCCGATTCATGCCGAACTGCGCAAGAAGGTGCCGCCCGCGCTGATCGATGTGATGCGGCTGCCCGGACTCGGGCCCAAGCGCGTCAAGCAGCTTCACGATGAACTGGGCGTCGGCAGCGTGGATGATTTGAAGAATGCGCTCGAAGCGGGCGCGCTGCGGAGCATCCGCGGCTTCGGGCCCAAGATGCAGGATCACCTTCGCCATGCGCTAGAGCATCGTACCGCAGTCACGACCAGGCGATGGATTTATGCCAATGCGGCAATCGAAGTCGATAGCCTGCTGAGTTACATGCGCGCCTGCCCCAATGTCGCGCGAGCGGAAATCGCGGGAAGTTTTCGCCGCCGGCGCGACACCGTCGGCGACCTCGATTTACTCGCGATCTCATCGGATCCGGCCGCGGTGATGAAGCGGCTGGTCGAATATCCTCGCATCGCGCATAGCGGGGGCGCGGGTGATTCGAAGACCAGCGTCATTTTGCACGATGGCTTGCAAGTCGATCTGCGCGTCCTGTCAGAAGAGAGCTACGGCGCCGCGATGGTCTACTTCACCGGATCGAAAGACCATTGCGTCCACATCCGGCGCATCGCGCAGCGGATGGGCTTGTCGCTCAACGAATACGGACTCTTTCGCGGGAGTGAATCGATCGCCGCGCGCACCGAAGAAGATGTCTATCGCGCGCTCGGCCTCGATTGGATCCCGCCCGAATTGCGCGAGGATCGCGGCGAGATTGAAGCCGCGATGGAGCATCGCCTGCCGCATCTTATCGTGCGCGAGGATCTCCGCGGCGACCTCCATTCGCATTCGACTCACACCGACGGGCGCGCCTCCATTGAGGAGATGGCGCATGCGGCCGATCGCGCGGGCCTGGAATATCTCGCCGTCACCGACCATTCGCAGCGCCTCGCGATGGTCAACGGCCTCACGCCCGAGCGGTTGCGCGAACAATGGCGCGAGATCGAAGATGTCCAGTCCCGCGTCAAGGTGAAGCTGCTGCGCGGCATCGAGGTCGATATCATGGAAGACGGCTCGCTCGACTTGCCCGACGAGATTCTCGCCGAACTCGATTGGGTGGTCGCCTCGGTGCATTACAAGCTCAGCCAGCCGCACGATGAGCTCACGCGGCGGCTGGTTAGAGCGATTCAGAATCCGAACGTCGACGTCATCGGACATCCGACCGGACGCATCCTGATCGACAAGCGCGAGCCGAGCCGTTTCGATTTCGAAGAAGTCGCGCGGGCCGCCGCCGGCGAAGGATGCGCGCTCGAGGTCAATTCGCAAGCGAGTCGTCTCGACCTCATCGACACCAACTGCATGACTGCGAAACAGGCGGGGGTGAAGCTGGTGATCTCGAGCGATTCGCACTCTCCAAAAGGGTTCGGATTGCTACAATTGGGCATCAATCAGGCGCGGCGCGGATGGATCGAGCCGGGCGATGTGCTCAACACGCGCGCGCTCAAGGACCTGCGCCAGCGTTGAACATCGAGGCCGTCCCCCAAGGCACGGGGGAGAACATTCGCGAGCTGACGCCGCGCGCGATCGCGATCGGTATCGCGCTCGCGGTGATCCTCGGCGCGGCCAACGCCTATCTCGGCCTTTACGCGGGCCTAACCGTATCGGCGAGCATTCCAGCCGCGGTCGTTTCGATGGCGATTCTGCGCATGCTTGGCGGCGCGACGATCCTCGAGAACAATGTCGCGCAGACTGTGGCCTCGGCCGGCGAGGCGGTTGCCGCGGGCGCGATCTTCACTTTCCCCGCGCTGGTCATCCTGGGATGGAAGGGCGACCTGCCCTACCTCGACGTCACCGCGCTATGCCTCGCGGGCGGCACTATGGGCAGCCTGCTGGTGGTGTTCCTGCGCCGTGCCTACATCGTGGAGGAAAAGCTGCCATTTCCAGAGGGCGTTGCATGCGCCGAGGTATTGCGCGCGGGCGCAGCCAACGCCAATGCCGCACCCCTGCTTTACGGCGGCCTGCTCTCGGCGGCGCTCAAAACGTCGCAGGACATCCTGGGATTTATACCGGGAATGTTTTCCGGCGCGCGATGGATCGGCTCCGCGACCTTCGCCGGCTCGTTCGATATCTCCGCGGCGCTGCTCGGCGTCGGCTACATCGTCGGCATTAGGATCGCGGCGTTGGTGTTCTTCGGGGGCGCGATCGCATGGCTTATCGCCGTTCCGATTATGTCTGCGCACAATCCCGAGTTACGATCGCTCGCCGCATATGCGGCTGCGACCCAGGTGTGGAGCAACGAGGTGCGGTACCTCGGGGTCGGCGCGATGCTCACCGGCGGTATCGTCACGCTATGGCGCGTGCGCAGCCGAATCGGCAACGCGCTTATCGAAGGCATCCGCATCATGCGCGCAGGCCGCGGCGAGGTAGCCGTGGCGCGCGAGGATACCGATCTCTCGGCGACTGCGGTCGTGACCGCATCGGGCCTCGCGCTGCCGGTAATCTTCGCGCTGTGCATGGTGCTGACCGGAAGCATCGCGCTCAGCCTCGCGCTGGCGATCATTCTCGCGATCGTGGGATTTTTTGCGACTGCGGTCGCCGGATATTTGAGCGGCATCGTCGGCGCGTCGAACAATCCGGTCTCCGGCGTCACGGTGATCGTGTTGCTCGCGCTGGCATTGGCGCTCAAGGGCCTCGGCGTGTCGCCCGGAGTCGGGCCGCGCCTCGCGATCATGGCCGGTGCGGTGGTCTGCACCGCCGCCGCGATGGCGGGCGATTCGATGCACGACCTCGCGACCGGATATTTCGTCCGCGCGACCCCGCGCGCGCTCGAAATCGCGGTGCTGCTCGGCGCGATCGCCTCGGCCTTCGTGGTCGCGCCGGTGCTGAATCTGCTGCTCAACGCGTACGGCATCGCGGGAACGACCGGCGCAAAAGCGAATGCGTTGGCGGCGCCACAGGCCTTTCTCATGGCGAAGGTCACGCAGGGAGTTTTCAGCGGCGGACTCAGGTGGGGCATGATCGCGCTCGGCGCCGCGCTCGCCGGGGTCCTCGCGATCGTCGATCGGCAACTGGAACAGTGCGGCAGCTCGTGGCGCACGCCGATCATGCCGGTCGCGATCGGACTCTATCTGCCGTTCGGACTCAGCGTCGCGATTTTTGTCGGTTCGCTCGCGAGCATCGGCACCTCGCGCGAGGAGGGCGGCTCGGGAATTCTCTTCGCCGCCGGTCTGGTCGCAGGCGAGGCGCTGATGGGCGTCGCCAGCGGCGCGCTGGTGACGGCCGGCGTGCATCTTCCGCTATAATCAAGCGATGAAACTCCTCGCCGCGTCCATCCTCATCCTGACTATTTTTCCCACCACGAAAATTCGCGCGGGAGTGTGGCCGATCCAGGAACCGGTCGCAGCGCCCGATAGCGGGCGCACCGAGGTCATCACCTTTATGCCAGCGGTGCCGAACGCTCCGGTGCGCGACGGCTACTGCTGGACGCCCTCGATTGCGCTCCATCGTCCAGGCGCATGGCGATGCATGATCGGTAACGCCATCGCAGATCCATGCTTCACGACGCCGGAGACCTCCAACGCCGTGATCTGCGGCGCCAATCCTGCGACCGGCGACGCCGGCTTCCTGATGCGGCTCACGAAGCCGCTGCCCACCGCGAGCGCGATTGTTCCAACCTCGTCGCGGCAGCCGTCACCGTGGCTCGTGCAGCTCGCGGTCGGCCAAGGTCCGGAGTCGGGACCCTTTGCGATGCCGCCGCACAAGACCTACTGCTCGGCGGCGACCGGCACGATGCCGATAGTCGATGGCCTCGCGCTGCCCTACCTATGCTGGGAGGCCAACGTCGACTCGAAGCCGAAGCTCGGCGACACCCAAATCGGACTGCTCGGCGACTTCAACATTTTATACAAGAACATCTGGACCGTGACGGAGGTAAGTTTCGTCGCGAACCCGAACATCGGCCCGCATCAACCACCGTTCAAGCAGACGGATCGGAAGACCATCGCGCTGGAAAAAGTTTGGGAGTGATGCAGCGGCTATCGATGCTGGCGCAACTGTCGCTGCGTCATCATCCAGCGCAATGAAGCGGCGCCGCGCTCGACCCGATCGGGAAACTCCAGCGCAATCACCCCGCCTTGCTTCAGCTTGATGCTCACCGATTCGGATGAGCCGGTCAGCATTAGCGAGGCGAGGCGCGAGAGCGTCGGCTCATGACCTACGAGCAGGACGTTCTCCGCCAACTTCTGTTTGATCAATGCCTCCAACGCATTCGCGGGCGACGCGCCGGTCGACAGCTCCGGCACCGCGCGCGGGTTGATGGCCCCGATCTCGCTCGCGACGATTTCGGCGGTTTCCAACGCGCGCGTGATGGGGCTGGTCAGAATCGCATTGAGCGCGAGGCCCATCGCGCGCATCCCGGCCGCGGCCTTGCGAATTTTGTCCGCACCGCGAAGCGTTAGCTTGCGCGCGGCGTCGTCACCCTTGGGCGTGGGCTCGTCGGCGAGGCCGTGGCGCATGATGTATAGCATCATCGGATGAATCCTCTTTGGGATGATGAACCAACGCCTTTTTGACGATTCGATCCGGACCGCTCTTCGTGAAGCGCTGCCATTCCTTGAGTCCGCGGCGTTTGAGTTTATTCTCGCGACGGCGAAAGGCCTCGGCCAGCGCGCCGCACGCGAAGGCGACGTTGGCGGGGAGTTGGCGCGCGCCCACGAAGTCCCTGATCCATGAAATCGCGACCACTGCATCATGATCCGCGCCGACCATGTCCTGCAGGTCCTCGAGATTCTTCAGCATCGGGCGCAGATCCTTCTGGTCGATCGCGAGCATCATTTCGAGCGCATAGCGCGAGGCCTTCACGCGTTTGCGTAGGCGGTGAAGCTCGTCGGAGGTCGGGTCTTCATGCATCTTGTCGCCCGCGCGAATCACCGATTTCAACATCGGAGCGAACAGGTCTCCGGCCACCGCACCGAAGGCCGCATCGCCGCGATGGGTGATCGCGATCGGCGCCGAAAGCCGCGCCACGAGCGACTTGTAGCGGCTGGAGGAGAGCGACTTGGCGAGCGCCGCGGCCGCCTTCGCGCGGCGCAAGCGTACTTCCTCGAACAGCGGCTCCAAATCCTTGACGACTTGCGGATCGAGTTTCTTCGCGCGCTTCTGCATCAGTTGCTCGAGCACGTCGAGGTCGCGCACTGCGCCCGCCTGCCTTCCGAGCCATCGGAGCCGCTCATCCATCACCTTGGGCCGCAGCGATGAAACATACGGCGCGAACAGGCTCACCGATGCGCGCAAGCGGCGCGCCGCGACTCTCACCTGATGCACCGGTTCAGCCTCGCCGCGTTGCGCGCCGGCGATCTGGTCGAGCAGCGCGCGCAGATGGACAGCGATGGTGCTGCGCGCGGCAGAACCGGCGGCATCGTGCGGTTGGACGGTGAACTTCGCGCCTGCCAAGGGATGAGTCCGCGGCAATCATGATGCAGATGGATTTGAGATGATAGCGCGCGGAAGCTTCAGACTGCCTTCTGTCGTCCCACAGCCGGAGCGGAGGCGTCAAGCAGATGCGATTTCTTGCGCCCGCTTAGGCGCTGGCGAAGAACCGCGCGCCGGCCGAGCAGCTTGGCGAGAAGATCGATGCGCTTCTCGCCGCTCCAGAGTTCCAAATCGGCGCGCTCCGATCCGGCATCGACATCGATATAAATCTTGCCGGGTGCGTAACTCACGTGAAGATTCTTGACCACCCCGAAGTGGGTGCGATCGAGCGCATCGGCAACGCGCAGAATGGCCGCCAGCGCGCGCACCATCCGGCGCTTGTCCTCGGGGAGCGCGTACAGGTCGGGCGAATCGACCTTCGCGCCCTGCTTGCGATGCCCGCGCGCGATCTGCGCGATGGCTTCGATCTCGTCGGGCGTGAAGCCGAACAGGTCGGCATTCTTGATCAGGTAGTACGAATGACGGTTGTGCCGGTCATGGTCGATGCTGTGGCCGATATCGTGGAGCAGCGCCGCGTACTCCAGCAGCTCGCGCGAATGCTTCGGCAGTTCGAGTGACTCGGCGGTCGCATCGATGAGCTGGCCCGCGAGTTTGGCGACGGTCTGGCCATGCGCGTTGGAGCCCTCGAACTTCTGCGCCAGCGCCGCGACCGAATGCTTTCGCGCATCGATAGCTTCGCGACGGCTGGCGATGCCCGCCAGCTCGAGCAGCAGTCCCTCGCGCAACGCCCAGGTGCATGCGACAAGCTGCGGCGCGCCAGAATGGCGCAAGATATAGTCGGTGAGAATGGCCGCGGCCGGCATCAGGTCGGCGCGCTTGGCATCGATGCCGGGTAGCTCGATGCGGTCTGACAACTCGCATTCCAGGATGCGCCCGCGAATCTCCGCGATCTCTTCCGCCGAGGCGGTGGCGCCGCCGAGCCGGCCCAGCTCTTCGCCGCGCTGCGCCCGCGCCATCGCCACCAGCGTATTGACGGTACCCGAGGTCCCGATCGCACGCTCGACGCCCTCTTTCCTCGCGCTCTTGAGGAGGTCGTTCATCTCGTCGCCGAGGTGCGCTTCGAGCTCGCGAACCTGGCGCGGCGTGGGCGGATCGTCGACGAGGAATTGCTCGCTGAGGCGCGAGACGCCGAGCTTGAGGCTGCGCATCCACATTGGCTCGCCATCGCGGACCATCACCAGCTCGACGCTGCCGCCGCCGATATCCACCAGCAGATGCGGTCCGCCTTCGAGCCCCATCGCGTGCCGCGCGGCGATGAAGATAAAGCGCGCTTCTTCGGCGCCGGGAATGATCTCGACCTTGAGGCCGGTCTCGCGCCGAATGCGCGCGACGAACTCCGCGCTGTTCTTGGTCTCGCGCACCGCGCTGGTCGCGACCGCGCGCACGCGATTGACGTGTCGAACCTTGATAAGCTTCTGGAAGTTGCTCAGCGTGCGAACAGCGAGGTCCATCGCCTCCTTGCTGAGCGTACCGGTTTCGAAAGCGCGGCGGCCGAGCCGGACGGTTTCCTTGACGCGATCGACGACGTCAATGTTGCCGTCGCGATTAACGTCGGCAATCACCATGTGGACCGAATTGGTCCCGACGTCGATAGCAGCCAGCCGCATAAATCGAGGGTAGCTGTCTCTAAGAGACAAGTCATTACTCTTATGTTACGTCTCAATAAATTTCCTTCGCGTGGAATCTTCTTGGGTCGGTCATCGGTCATTATCCTGAGCTAATGAGCGCAGTCGCGATTACTGAGCAGCATCTGGAGGCGGGATCGGCCCACAAATGGCTGATCGCGATCGCCGTGATGCTCGGCACTACGCTCGAGGTCCTCGACACCTCGATCGTCAATGTCGCGCTGCCGCATATGCAGGGCACGTTTTCCGCCAGCGTCGATGAGATCGCGTGGGTGGTTACAAGCTATCTGGTCGCCAACGGCATCATGATCCCAATGACGGGATGGATCTCCTCACGCTTCGGGCGCAAGCGCTACTTCATGACCTCGGTCGCGGTGTTCGTCGCGGCCTCGGGGCTATGCGGCGCGGCGACCTCACTCAACGAGATGGTCATCTTCCGACTGATCCAGGGCGCGGCCGGCGCCGCGATGATTCCGTCCTCGCAAGCCATCCTGATGGAAACCTTTCCGCCTTCGGAGCAGCAGATGGCGATGGCGATGTGGGGCGTCGGGCTGATGGTCGCGCCGATCATGGGGCCGACGCTGGGCGGATGGATCACCGACAACTGGAACTGGCGCTGGAATTTCTACATCAACCTGCCGATCGGGGCGGCGGCGCTGTTGATGGTATCGACCTTCGTGCACGACCCCGCCTTCCTGCGGCAGCGGCGCGCGAAGGGCGGGCGCGTCGACTACATCGGCATCATATGCCTGGTGCTCGGCCTCGGGTTGATGGAGATCGTGCTCGATCGCGGGCAGCGCGCGGATTGGTTCGCCGCGCCGTGGGTCTGGTATTTCACCATCGCGTCGGCGCTGTCGATACTGGTCCTCGTGATTCATGAGCTGCGCTTTTCGGAGCCGATTCTCGACCTGCGCATCA
>Ga0335081_10020066_pt1 | contig 10810 bp, 7 predicted proteins | sample Lox_Sample_35_FD_206713 | JGI IMG/M metagenome (GOLD analysis project Ga0335081, IMG submission 206713) | Soil microbial communities from Loxahatchee National Wildlife Refuge, Florida, United States - Lox_Sample_3.5 | ecosystem: Environmental > Terrestrial > Soil > Wetlands | place: USA: Florida... | reverse complement strand
GCCGCGAGCGCGCGCCAGGCGTTGCGCGGCGCGGTGGCGCTCTATCGGCCGGTGACCGCGGTTTATGCCGGCGCTCCCGAGCCGCGGCGCAATCAGTTCGGGCAGCCGATCGGCTGGCAAATCACCCCCGAGTGGAAACCCGCGCAGCGACCGCCGCTGACACCGATGACCGGCCGCCTCGCGGTGGTCGAGCCGCTCGACGCCGCCCGCCACGCCGCCGATCTGTTCGCCGCCAATGCGCTCGACCGCGAAGGCCGCAACTTCACCTACTACCCCTACGGCCCGTTCGCCACACTCGACGAATACCGCACCTGGGTGACGGGCGTTACCGTCAACGGCGAGCCGAACCGGCTGTTTCACGCGATCGTCGATATCACGAGCGGCAAGGCGGTCGGCGTCGCCGCTTACGCCAACATCACGCCAGCGATGGGGGTGATCGAGGTGGCCGCGCTGGTGTTCAGTCCGTTGCTGCAGCGCAGGCCGGCGGCCACCGAGGCGCACTACCTGCTGATGCGCCGCGCCTTCGACGAACTCGGTTATCGCCGCTACGAGTGGAAATGCGACTCGCACAACATGCCGAGCCGGGCCGCCGCGCTGCGCCTCGGCTTCACCTATGAGGGCACGTTCCGCCAAGCGATGGTAGTACGCGGGCGCAACCGCGATTCGATGTATTTCTCGATCACCGACAAGGAATGGCCACGCATCAGGGCGGCCTTTGAACGCTGGCTCGATCCGGCGAATTTCGATGCCGAGGGCCGGCAGCGGGCGAGCCTGGCGAGCCTCAGGTAATCAGCACCATTCCTCTTCCGGCTTGGCGCGCGGATCGGCACCGATCTCGGTCGAGGTGACGAGGATCGCCCCCGATTGGGTGCCGAAGACGAGCCGCGTCCCGGCGATGAGCCTCACCGTGCCGGCAGGCTCGATATTGCGCACAGTGCCGTCGGGCAGCACCGCTTCCCAGATGTTCTTCGACAGGTTGCGCAGCACGAGCAGCGACGGGTCGCTCGGGTGCACGCGGACCTCGCCGACGACGCCGTCCGGCCCGGGGGCGCTGAGGCAGGGTATGTCGCGTTCGGTCAGGTGCGTCGTTTCGGTAAGCGGGACGCGCTTGCCGCCGATCGCCAGCCAGAAATCGCCGGGCAGCGCCGGCATTTGCGGCAACGGCTCGACCTCCGGCGCGCGATAGGGCAACAGCGTGCCGAACGGCCAGAGAAACTCGCGCTCGGGCGAGATTTCGCGAGCCTTGAAGATCGCCGAGCCGAACACGACGAACGAGACGATCGCGAGAACGGTTTCGTGGATGGGGCTGATGATCGACAAGGTGCCGCCATAGAAGCGCATCGAATCGTAAAGATCGTGCAACAGGTTGGCGATGCCGAAACCGATCAGCACGGCGATCGCGGCGGGCACGATCCGGCGATGACGCAGCGCCGCGAGCCCGATGAAATAGCCGAAGATCCCGGCGTAACCGATATGGCTGAATACGTTGATGAGCAGGCGCGGGGTGCTGATCAATGCCCCGTATGCGGGCACGTAGATGAACATTGTCTCGAGAAAGGCGAAACCGCTCGCCGACGCCGCGGCGAGCAGGATGCCGTCGAGCGGCTCGCGCAACCCGTATTTTCGCTGCCGCTGATGCGACAGCAGCAGACCGAACCCGAGCACCAAGGCGAGCGGCAGCGCCTTGACCAACTCCTCGACCAGCCCCGGCGCGATCAGCGACGGCAGGAATTTTTCGGCGGCGACAATGGCCGGGCTCAGCAAAAAGTCGAGGAAGAAGGCAAGAACGGCGATCAGCATCAGGTACGGGAAGGGCATCTTCTTGCCGCACCAGAGATACGCCAGATAGAGGTTGGTCAGCGAGATGAGGCCGGCGAGACACCAGAAGAACCCGGTCTCGCTATCGATCGAGGCGAATACCAGCAGCACGGCGGTGAAGATCGCCAACACCACGCCGGGCCATAGGAAAGCGCGCCGGCGGAGGTCACCGAACGAGGTCAGGAACGGCAGCAGGTCGGCGCGCGAAATCTCGCCGCTCTCGCTGCCGTTGACGGGATCAAAGGTCATCTTGCGTGGCTGAAGGCGATACGGTCACCGCAAATGCAAGGGTCATGCTAGTCTGCGCTCCAAAGCGTGGCAATCGCACCTACGGGATGGCATCCGCCTATTTCAAAGCCTTCGCCGCCGGCCGGCCAATCGCACGCCCGGCGGTGCCGCCGCTATCGCTGATCGCTGCGGCGACGGCGATTGGCTTTGCCTCGCTCCATATGGTGACGCCAACCCTGCCGTTGCTGGCGACCGTGTTCGATCGACCCGCGGCGCAGGTCCAGCTGGTCCTCACCCTTTATTTCCTTGGCATCGCCGCCGGCCAGCTATTCTACGGCCCGGTTTCCGACCGCTTCGGTCGACGTCCGGTGCTGCTCGCCGGCCTGCTGCTGTTCATGGGCGGCACCGCGCTGTGCGGCGTGGCGCCGTCGCTACCGTTGCTGATCGCTGGCCGGGTGGCGCAGGCCTTGGGAGCGTGCGCGGGTCTGGTGCTCGGACGCGCAATCATCCGCGACGTATACGACCGGGAGGGGTCGGCGCGCGGCATCGCGCTGGTGATGATGGCGATGTCGCTGGCCCCGGCGGTGAGCCCGGCGATCGGCGCCTATGTCAGCGAGTGGTTCGGCTGGCGCGCGATGTTCGTGCTGCTGGGCGGTTTTGGCGCGATCGTTCTGGGCTGGACCGGGTTGCGCCTCGCCGAGACCTTGCGCCAGCCGGTTCCCCTTAATGTCGGCGCGATCGGCCGTTCCTACGGCATGTTGCTGCGCTCGCCGGCCTTTGTCTGCTTCGCCTTGTGCACCGCCTTCACCAGCGCGTCGTGGTTCACCTTCATCGCGACCGCGCCCTATCTGATGTCGGAGACGTTGCACCAGCCGCCCTCCGCCTATGGGCTGATGATCGTGCTGCCGATGGCGGCCTATATCCTCGGCAATGCCGCCGCGGCCCGGCTCGCGCGCCGGGCCGGCACAGTGGCGATGGTGGTGTGGGGCGTATCGCTGTCGCTGCTGTCCGGGCTTTGGATGCTGTTCTGGTGCGTCTGGCCCGGGCTCAGCCCGTGGACGCTGTTTGTGCCGATGGCGGCGAGCTCGATCGGCAATGGGCTCAGCCAGCCGGCGGCGATGGGGGCGGGGCTCAGCGTCTACCCGCAGGTCGCCGGCACCGCCTCCGGCTTTATCGGCTTCCTGCAGATGGCGATTTCCGCGCTGGGGACATTGGCGGTCGGGCTGTTGCCGCACGCAGGTCCCTTCGCGATGGCCGGCGTGGTGCTGACCACGCAGATCGTCGCCTTCGTCCTCGGCGCGATTGCGGTGCGTCTGCCGTCCGCCGCTCGCTAGAATTCAGCCGCCGGCGCGGCTAAAGATGGGTCTTCCCCCTGGAGGCTTGCGATGACGATCACGATCGACGAAACCCACGACCCAAAGCGGCAAAGCTGGGTCACCTCCGCCAACGGCCACGGCGACTTCCCGCTGCAGAACCTGCCGCTCGGCGTGTTCAGCCCACCGGGAAACAATGTGCCCGACGCGCGGGCGCGCGGTGGCATCGCCATCGGCGACAAGATCTTCGACATCAAGGCCGCGCTCGCCGCGGGGCTGTTCTCGGGCGAGGCGGAGATTGCGGCGCAAGCAGCCTCGGGCGGCACGCTCAATCCGCTCATGGAACTGGGCGCGGGGCCGCGTCGCGCCTTGCGCCGCCAGGTGTTCGATCTATTGGCCGCCGACGGTAAAAATGCGAGCAGGGCGCGCGATCTCGCGCCACGCATCTTGCACGACGCCGGTGTTTGCGCGCTGCACCTACCAGCCAAATCCGCCAGCTTCACCGATTTCTTCGCCGGGATTCACCATGCGACCAACGGCGGCCGCCGGCGCAATCCCAACGACCCGCTCGGCCCCAATTACAAATACGTGCCGGTCGCCTATCACAGTCGCGCCTCGTCGCTGCAGCCTTCCGGCAGACCCATCCGCCGGCCGAGCGGCCAGCGCAAGCTGCCCGAGGAGAGCGCGCCCTCGTTTGGCCCCTGCCGCAAGCTCGATTACGAACTCGAGGTGGCGATCTGGGTTGGTCCCGGCAATAGACAGGGCGAGCCGATCCCGATCGCCGAGGCGGCCGAGCACATCGTCGGTCTCGGCTTTGTCAACGACTGGTCGGCGCGCGACATCCAGCAATGGGAGTCAGCGCCGCTCGGGCCGTTTCTCGGCAAGAGCTTCGGTTCCACCGTTTCACCGTGGATCGTCACCGCCGAGGCGCTGGCCCCGTTCCGCGTCGCTCAGCCGAAGCGGCCCGACGGCGATCCACGGCCGCTGCCTTATCTTTGGGATGACGCCGATCAACAGGGAGGCGCGTTCGACATCGCGCTCGAGGCGCTGTTGCTGACCCCGGCGATGCGCGAGAAGGGGATGCCGCCGCACCGCATGTCGGCGAGCAACACGCTCGACCTCTACTGGACGGTGGCGCAATTCGTCGCGCATCACACGTGCAACGGCTGCAACCTCGAAGCGGGCGATTTGTTCGGCACCGGCACGATTTCCGGTCCGACCCCCGAAGGTTGGGGCAGCCTCAGCGAACTCTCCCGCGATGGCCAGCAGTCGAACGCCTTGCCCTCGGGCGAGAACCGTACCTTCCTCGAGGACGGCGACGAGGTCATCTTTCGCGCCCGCGCCAGCCGCCCTGGTTACGTCTCGATCGGCTTTGGCGAGTGCCGCGGCCGGGTGACCAGCGGATAGACGCGATGCTCGGCTAGCAGCCGAAGCGCGTTGCAGCCGGTACGCGCGTATTAATGCTTCCTCAATGCGGAAGCGGCCTAATACGAGATTGATAGGTATCGCTGCGGACGCCGAGCAAATGGGTCTTAGGCAGGCAGGCGTACAGGCTGCTACAGGAAGGAATCGAAAGGTTGCCGTCGCGGCTTCTCGTCGCCCGCGACCTGGTGCTCGCGGCAAAGCCGATGGCGGCATGAACACCGCGGGTGCCTCGCGCGCGGTGCTGATCGTCGAGGACGATGGCGATTTCGCCGAGTCGCTTGCCGATTTGCTGCAACCGCGCGGGTACATCGCCATTGTGGCGGGGACCCCGGAAGCTGCGCTTGCCGCGATGGGCGGCGCCGGAGGTACCAAGCCACCGCCTGTGGCGCTGATCGACCTGCGTCTTGGCGCGAGTTCAGGCATCGATCTGCTGGCGCGGCTGCGCGGCGAGCGGCCTGAACTGATCGGCGTGCTGATGACCGCCGAGCTCGACACCCAAACCGCGATCGCCGCGCTGCGCCGCGGCGCCTACGACTATTTCGACAAATCGGTCGACCCGCAGTCGCTGTTCGCGGTGCTCGACCGCTGTTTCGACCGGGTCGATCTGCTGCGCGACCGCGAGGCGGCGTACGAAGCGCTGCGGCAAGCCAAGGACGAGGCAGAGGCGGCGAACCAGGCGAAGTCGGGCTTTCTCGCGACGATGAGTCACGAGCTGCGCACGCCGCTCAATGCGATCATCGGCTTCTCCGAGATGATGTTGCGCGAGGTGCTGGGTTCGCTCGGCAACGAGCAATACCGCGCCTATGTCGGCGACATCCACGCCAGCGGCACGCACCTGCTGCAGATCATCAATGACATTCTCGACCTATCGAAGGCGGAAGCCGGCAAGATCGAGCTGTCGGAGGACGTCTTCGATCTGCGTGACATCATGCGCTCGGTCGGCCAATTGACCACCGGCCGCATCGAGAAAGCTGGGCTGAGCCAAGAGGTCGATCTGGCGGACGATTTGCCGCCAATCCGCGGTGACGAGCGCAAGACCAAGCAGGTGCTGCTCAACCTGATCACCAATTCGGTCAAATTCACCCCGGCCGGCGGACGCATTACCATCACCGGCCGGTTCGATGCCGAAGACGGGCTGGCGGTGACGGTGGCCGACACCGGGATCGGCATCCCCGAAGGCGATCTCGAGCGGGTGCTGAAGCCGTTCGAGCAAGTCGACTCGTCGTTCAGCCGGCAGCATCAGGGCACCGGTCTTGGATTGCCGCTGGTCAAGGCGATCATGGAGATGCACGGCGGCAGGCTGCGGCTCAAGAGCGCGCTGGGCGCCGGGACCGCGGTGACGGTCGTGTTCCCGCCGGAGCGCGCGATCTTCGATCTCGGCGTCGAGCTGCCGCGCAGCGCGGCCTAGCGCGCACCGCCCCATTTCTGCCGCCAGCTGGGAAATCCGCCGAGCGGTGCGGCGGCCATCACCCCACGCATGATCGCCCGCGCCAGGCAATCGGCAGCGGCCGACCCAACTCGCGTCAGCGCCTCCGGGCCGATCGGCCTACCGGCGCCGGTGGAGAGGGCGAAGACGGTGTCGCCGTCGAATGGCGTGTGCGCCGGGCGGATCGCCCGCGACAGCCCGTCTTGCGCCATGATCGCCAGGCGCCGGCAGGAATTCTTGTCGAGCGGGGCGTCGGTCGCGACGAGCGCGATCGTCGTGTTGGCGCCGGCCAGGAGGGACCCGCACGCCGAAAAATCGTCGAGGTCGAGCGGTTGGTTGGGATTTGGCGGCTGGGGCGCGATTTCGCCGCCCAGCGCCAAGTCGGCGGCCCAAAACCGGCCGCAATCCGGGCGCACCACGCCGCCAACGCAGTTGACCGCGACGATCGCGCCGACCGTCCCCCCGTCGGCCAAACGCATAGAGGCGCTGCCGAGGCCGCCTTTCAGGGTTCCGGCGGTGGCACCCAGTCCGGCCCCGGCATTGCCGAGCGCGAAATCCTTGCCGGCGGCGCCGGCCGCCGCGTGGCCGAGCCGGCGATGCGGCGGCTCGCCCGTCCAGTGACGGCGGCCCGGGAGCCCAAGGTCGAAGAGGATCGCCGCCGGCACGATCGGCACACGCGCCTCGCCGACGGCAAAACCGCGCCCGTGCGCAGCGAGAAAATCCATTGCACCGCTCGCCGCGTCGAGCCCGAAGGCCGAGCCGCCCGAAAGCACCACCGCGTCGACCCGGTCGACCAACGTTCCGGCGGCGAGGAGCTCGGTTTCGCGGCTGCCGGGTGCGCCCCCGCGAACATCGACGGCGGCGATCGCCGGCCGCTCGGCGACGATTACCGTCGTCCCGGTGATCGCCGCGGAATCCTCGGCCTGGCCGACGAGGATGCCCGGGACGTCGGTGATCAGGTTGCGTGGGCCTGACGTCGCCATGCCATCGATATAGCATGGCGCGTCCATGGGAGAACGGGCGATGCCGACGACAGTGATCCGTAACATCGACTGGGCGATCTGCTGGGACGAGGCGAGGGGCCGTCACGTCTATCGCCGGGGCATCGACCTCGCCTTCGCGGGTGACCGGATCGAGTCTCTCGGGCCTGGCTATGCCGGCGCGGCCGACCGCATTATCGACGGGGCTGGGCTGATGGCTATGCCGGGCCTTATCGACATCCACGCACACCCGCATCACGAGCCGCTCTATCGCGGCATCCGCGAGGAGCACGGCGTCGCCAATATGCACATGACCGGGCTTTACGAGCGCGGCCAGGCGTTTCCGGCGCCCGACGACGAGGCTCGCGCCGCCGGCGCCGAGTTCGCCTATTGCGAATTGCTGCTCGGCGGCGTCACCTCGCTGGTCGATATCTCGGCGCCGTGGGACGGCTGGGTCGAGCTCTTCGCGAAGAGCGGCATGCGCGGGTTTCTCGCGCCGGGTTACGCCTCCGCGCGGTGGTCTCTCGAAAACGATCTCGGGCCGAGCTACGACTGGAACGAGCCGCGCGGCCGCGCCGGGTTCGAGCGGGCGCTGCGGGTGATCGATGAGGCGCTGGCGCATCCCAGCGGACGGCTCTCGGGTGTCGTCTCGCCGATGCAGATCGACACCTGCAGCGAGGCGCTGCTACGCGACAGCTGCGCCGCGGCGCGCGAGCGCGGCTTGCCGTTCACCACGCATTGCTCGCAGAGCGTCAACGAGGTGCGCGAGATGATCCGCCGCCACGGCCTGACGCCGATCCAATGGGCAGACAGCCTCGGTCTGCTGGGCCGGGGAACGATCCTCGGGCACGCGCTCTACCTGGACACCCATTCCTGGGTCCGCTGGCACACGAAGAGCGATCTGCGGCTGCTCGGCGAGAGCGGCACCGCGGTCGCGCATTGCCCAACGCCGTTCGCCCGCTACGGGCACGTCATGGAGCATTTCGGCGCCTATCTCGACGCCGGCGCGGTGATGGGCATCGGCACCGATTGCAGCCCGCACAATCTCGTCGAGGAGATGCGCAAGGCCTCGGTGCTGGCGCGCATCGCCGCGCGCGACATTCACGCGGTCGATGTCGGCGACTTCTTTCACGCGGCGACGGCGGGCGGTGCGACGGCGCTGCTGCGCGACGATATCGGCCGGCTGGCGGTCGGCAAGAAGGCCGATCTGGTGCTGGTCGATCTCGCCTGCCCGCAGATGCAGCCGGCGCGCGATCCGCTGCGCAGCTTTGTCTATCACGCCGCCGACCGCGCGGTGCGCGACGTCTTTGTCGGCGGGGCTCAGGTGGTCGCCGACCGTCGCGTCCTGACGCTCGACCAAAATGACGCCGCGGTGCGGCTCAGCGCGGCGCAGGAGCGCATGGAAGCCGCCGCGCCGCAACACGACTACCTGCGCCGCAAGGCCGAGGAGATTACCCCGTTGAGCCTTCCGATGGCCGACTGAGTGCACGCCGGCCACGGTTCGCGGTTGTCGGGACGCGACGCCGGGACGTGACCGGCGTTATCGCGTTATGCACGATGCCGATTCGATCATCGAAACCGATATTCCCGCCCGTCTCGACCGGCTGCCGTGGTCGAGGTTTCATTCGCTGGTCGTCGTCGCGCTCGGCATTACCTGGATCCTCGACGGGCTTGAAGTCACCATCGCCGGATCGATCGCCGGGGCGCTGCAACAAAACCCGGTGCTGCGGTTCAGCGCTTCCGAGATCGGGCTTGTCAGCAGCGCCTATCTTGGCGGCGCGGTGTCGGGCGCGCTGCTGTTTGGCTACCTGACCGACCGGTTCGGCCGCAAAAAGCTCTTCATGGTGACGCTCGGGGTCTATCTGATGGCGACCGCGGCGACCGCCTTGTCCTGGAATTTCGCCAGTTTTGCGCTGTTTCGCTTTCTGACCGGGGCCGGGATCGGCGGGGAATACGCGGCGATCAACTCGGCGATCCAGGAGCTGGTGCCGGCGCGCTTTCGCGGCCGCACCGATCTGGTGATCAACGGCAGCTTCTGGGTCGGCGCGGCGCTGGGCGCGCTGGGCGCGGTGACTTTGCTGCAGCCAGGCAGATTGCCGACCGATTGGGGGTGGCGGGCGGCGTTCGGCATCGGCGCGGCGCTCGGGCTCGTCATCCTGATGCTGCGGCGCTGGGTCCCGGAAAGCCCGCGCTGGCTGATGCTGCACGACCGCCTCGACGAAGCGAACGCGGCGATTGGCGAGATCGAGCGCCGCGTCGAGGGCCATCGGTTACCGGCGCCCAAAGAGAAGATTCGGCTTGTCCCGTCGTCGCGCTATTCGATGCTGCGCCTGATTCTGGCGATCGTCCGCGACTACCCGAGCCGCGCCGTGCTGGGGCTCGTGCTGATGGGCGCGCAGGCGTTCTTCTACAACGCGATCTTCTTCTCCTACGCGCTGGTGCTGACAAGCTTCTATCAGGTGCCGGCGGCATCGATTGGCTGGTACATCCTCCCCTTCGCCCTGGGAAATTTCGTTGGGCCGCTGGTGCTCGGACCGCTGTTCGACACCGTCGGCCGCAAGCCGATGATCGCCGCGACCTATGCGCTCTCGGGGGTGCTGCTCGCGGCGGTCGGCGCGCTCTTCCGCGCGGAGGCGCTTGACGCGTCGATGCTGACAGCGTGCTGGAGCGGCATCTTCTTTTTCGCTTCGGCGGCGGCGAGTTCGGCCTATCTGACGGTCAGCGAGAGTTTCCCGCTCGAGGCGCGGGCGCTGGCCATCGCCTTTTTCTACGCCGTCGGCACCGCGGCGGGTGGGGCGCTGGCGCCCTCGCTTTTGGCCTGGCTGATCGGGACCGGCTCGCGCAACAACGTCTTCCTGGGGTATCTGCTCGGCGCCGGGTTGATGATCGGCGCGGCGATCGTCGAATTGGCGATCGGCGTCAAGGCCGAACGCCGGCCGCTGGAGGAGGTCGCCCGGCCGATCTCGATCGTGGAACCGGCGGGCCGGTTCACCCTATCCTGAGGCTATGACGATCCGCGCGCCGCGGCCGGAAACCTGGCTCCGCACGGTCCCGGGCGGGCTTTATTGCGAGCCCGGCGACTTCTTTGTCGACCCGACGCGCGCCGTCGACCGCGCGGTAATCACCCATGGCCACAGCGACCACGCGCGGCCCGGCCACCGCCATGTGCTGGCGACGGCCGAGACCATCGCGATCATGCGCGCGCGCTATGGCGACGAGGCCGGCGCCTCGCCGCAGGCGCTGCGCTGTGGCGAGACGATCCGGCTCAACGATGTGACCGTGACGCTGATGCCGGCCGGGCATGTCCTCGGCAGCGCCCAGGCGGTGCTGGAGCATCGCGGCAGCCGGGTCGTCGTCTCGGGCGACTACAAGCGCCGCCGCGACCCGACTTGCGCCGCGTTCGAGCCGCAAGCCTGCGATGTTTTCATCACCGAGGCGACGTTCGGCCTGCCGGTGTTCCGCCACCCGCCCGACAAGCACGAGATCGGCCGGCTGTTGCATTCGCTGCTGCTGTTCCCCGAGCGGGCCCACCTTGTCGGCGTCTACGCGCTCGGCAAATGCCAGCGCGTCATCGCCCTGTCGCGCGAGGCCGAGTACGACGAGCCGATCTACATCCACGG
>Ga0335081_10020065_pt1 | contig 10811 bp, 2 predicted proteins | sample Lox_Sample_35_FD_206713 | JGI IMG/M metagenome (GOLD analysis project Ga0335081, IMG submission 206713) | Soil microbial communities from Loxahatchee National Wildlife Refuge, Florida, United States - Lox_Sample_3.5 | ecosystem: Environmental > Terrestrial > Soil > Wetlands | place: USA: Florida... | reverse complement strand
CCCGGTGTAGCCGTCGGCCGGAACCAGCGAATACAGGAAATAACGTGAGATGGCCGATTGAGCCTTTGCGGATGGCGGTACCGGCGCGGGCTGGCTCGGGGGCAACAGGAAATCCATTTGATTGAACGGACCACCAAGGCCGACGCCCGCGGCTTTCAACAACGCTTCCTTGTACGTCCAAAGGCTGAAGAATGCCTCCGTGCGTCTTTCCGCGGGAACCGAACGCCATTCAGCGTTTTCCCGCGCGGAGAAGAATCGCGTGGCAATGGCCTCGGCCTCACCAATCGGCCGAATGCGTTCGACGTCGATGCCCACTTCGTATTGAGCCGACACGGCATAGACGGCGAGCGCATCGGAGTGCGCCAGATTGAAATACAAGAGTCGCCCGCCGACCGGTGCGGCCAGCCGCGGCTTGCCCCGGTCCCCGCAGGCAAAAACCAGGCATGCCGGCTCGACGTGTAACAGCCAACCGAGAATCTCGCGCAGCGTGCCACGACCGGCCAGAAAGCGGTTCCGGTCCCGCTCAAAACGATAGCGCCCAGCACGGGCGCGTTCGTCGGCGGACAAAATCTCCGCAAACCGCACCAGCCGCGACAAGGGTGGGTCGAGTGCGGCATAGAAAACATGTGTATCGCCGTTCACCAATTCCAGGTTTCGCGGCGGTGGATCGAAAGGAATTTTCGGAGTCATCGTCGTTGCATCGTTGAAGAAAGCACGCCGTCGCCGTTGCCATTACCGGCACCCGGCAACGATGCCACGGCCACAGACCGATCATAAACCAGCTTGCCGAAATCCAGTTTGAGGATGCGGTCGGCGCAGGCGAAATAGCGGTCGTCGTGCGTGATGACAACCACGGCTTTGCCGCGCGCCCTCAAGTCCGGAAGAATCTGATGGTAAAAGATTTCCTTGAACTGCGGGTCCTGGTCGGACGCCCATTCATCGAAGAGATAAAACGGCCGGTCTTCCAGATAGGCGGTGAGCAGCGCAAGCCGCTTGCGCTGGCCTTGCGACAAATCCACGGTGGAAAGCCGACCGTCGCGGACTTTGACCTTGTGATCGAGGTGCAGCGCCGCGAGGTAATTTTTCGCCTGGCCGTCCCGGTTCGCGCTATCCAGACCCAGCAGGGTTTCAAACACGTAGAAATCGGCAAAGACGGCGGAGAAAAGCTGGCGATAATCGTCGCGGTTATGGCGGGTAATCATTTCGCCGTCCAATCGGATTTCCCCGGCCTCCGGCGGGTACAACCCGGTGATGATTTTGGCGAGTGTGGATTTACCGCTGCCGTTGCCGCCGACGAGGAACACCAGTTCGCCGGGCCGGAACGCGAGATTCATCGGGCCGAGCAGGAAGTGGCTGTCATCTTTTTCGTGATGATACGAATGGGTGACGCCGACGAGTTCGAGCCGCTCAAATTCTGTCGGTTTTTCCGGTCCGGCCGCGGAACACTCCTCGGTGGCATGCGTCGCGAGCGAAAAGCCGAGTCGCTCGATTTTTCCCAGCGCCACGTTCGCACGCCCGAACGCCGCAATGACGCCCAGCACACCCGTCAACGGCCCCATCAAATACAGCGTCGTCACGACATAGCCGGTGAGGGCGCGCGGGCTGACGTGTTGCAGGGTCGGCAGCAGGAACAGGATCAGCCCGATCAGTGCAAAGAACAGCAACTGGCTCCAGCCGTGCGCGAGGATGAACCGGAGCTCCGCCGCAATGTTATGCCGGGAAAAATTTTCTGTCGCCGGCCGGACGCAATCGGAAAGAAACTTTCCGCGCCGGTTGCGGTGCAATTTCAGCTCCTTGATGCCTTCCGTCAGCGCGCGGAAATGAGTGTAAAGCCCGTCCGCTTCGTCGCGCGCCCGGCGGAGGTGTTCAAAACCGTTGGCAATCAGCATCCGGTAGCCGGCGGCGCCGAGCAAAATGAACACAAACATGGCCAGCGCGACCTGCCACGACAGCCAGCAAAGATAAATCGCGCCGCCGCAGAGAATGGCCAGGTTCACGGCGAAGTTGGGGATGAGCAATAGCGCCTCCGCCACGGTCAGCACATCTTCACCCAACGCGACCATCAGCCGCGGTGCGCCGAGTTCCTCCAAATGACGCAGCGGAACGGCGAGGATTTTCTGGACCAGACCAAGCCGCAAATCGGCGATGGCGCTTTGCGAAAATCTGGCCAGCACGACCTGCGACACAAAATTCGTCGCCAGCTTGCCGAGGCCGAGCGCGGCAAAACTCCCGATCATGACGGCGGTGGAGATTTCCGGGCGGGTCAACACCGCGTTGACCAGCGCGATAAGGCCGGCGTTGCACGCGCCGCTGGCCAGGGCTGCGAGGCCGGTCAACAGCGCCAGGCCACGCTCGTTGCGAAACAGGAATCGGAGCAGGTTCATATCAGCTTTCTCCCCGGCGGTTTTGCATTTCACCAAGGCATTTTTTTATGGCCACGGACAGCGTCCGCACGTGTGGTTCATCCAACACACTTTCGTGTGCGCCGGAGACGATTCGCACGGAGACGGCGCCGGCATAGTCCCGCCAACCGAACGCGCGGTCGAAGGAACAGAACAGCGAATGGGCGCGCGTCCGAAACAACATCACCCCGCCTGCGTATGGTTTGGTGTGATGCCCCAGCAGGGCGCGGACATGTGCCTCCCACAATTTGCGCCGGTCCTCCGGCTGGGCGGACAAATCCACCAGTTCGTCCACGTCCACGGTGGCCGCCGTGGATTGCGCACGACGCAACAGGCGTTGCCGATGCTTTTTGAAGGCGCGGATTCTCCACCGGAAGAAATCAAGCCGCTGCCCGCGGTTCATGTGCCGGAGATAACCCAGCCAATGGACAAGATTCATGAGAAATTTGAAAACCGACACCGGCGTGAGCCGGAACCGGGCGTAGGAGGAATTCGGCGGGGCGCAATTGATCAGCGCCAGCAGCGCAATTTTTTCGCCCTGCGCCGCCAGTTGCCGCGCCATTTCATAAGCAATATTGCCGCCGAAGCAATAGCCGCCCAGGTAATACGGCCCGCATGGCCGGAAGGCGCGCAGATCGGCTACGTATTGCGCGGCCATTTCCTCAATCGTCGCCAGCTCCTCCTGCCCGCTCATGCCGCGCGAGTTGAACGCAAACACCGGCTGGTCGGCGCCGAGATAACGCGAAAGGTTGGTGTAACCCCAGAACATGCCGCCGCCCACGCCATGGACAAAAAACAGCGGCGGCTGGGATCCGCGCGGCTGGATTTCCACGATGCTGGAAGCGGGTGTGGTTCCTTTTCCCGCGCGCAGTGATTGCGCCAGTTGCGCGACAGTAGGTGACTCAAACACCGCCGCCACGGGAAATTTTTTGCCGAAGATCTTTTCGATGCGAGCCGTCAGCCGCACCGCGAGCAGCGAATGGCCGCCGAGGTCAAAAAAATGGTCTTCAATGCCAATCTGGCCGACGCCGAGGACTTCCTCCCAGATTTTCGCCAGCCGGATTTCCAGGTCGTCGCGTGGCGCGACAAATTTTTTTGTCGGCCGGTTCCATTGCCCGTCCGGCGGCGGCAGCGCGTGGCGATCCACTTTGCCATTGCCGTTCAGCGGCAGCGACGGCAGCCGGACAAACGCGGCCGGAATCATGTAGTCGGGCAATTTCGTTTTGAGGAAGTCACGCAGATCACCGGCTTCCGGAACCCGGCCTTCAGGCGGCTTCGAGATGGGTGAGTCTGATTGCGTTGACGCAGCCTGGAGGCCGCGCTCCAAACCATCACCAACGATGTACGCCACCAGCTTTTTGTCACCCGCGCACTCGCCCCAGACCGTCACCGCGCATTCGCGCACGGCGGGATGTTCATTCAGCGCGGTTTCAATTTCGCCCGGTTCGACGCGGTAGCCGCGGATCTTCACCTGCTGGTCAATGCGCCCGAGAAATTCAAGTGTGCCGTCCGGCAACCAGCGGACCAGGTCGCCGGTTCGGTAAACCAGCGGCACGGGTGTCTCGCCCGTGTGTTTCGGTTCCATTGCATCGGGCGGGCGGGACGCCCGTGCCACTAAGGGATTCGGAACAAACTTTTCCGCGGTCAGCGCTGGTTGATGCAAATAACCCAGCGCCAGGCCGTCACCGCCAGCAAACAGTTCGCCGGGCACGCCAATCGGCGCGGGCTGGCCGTAATCGTCGAGCACATAGACCTGCGTGTTCGCAATCGGCCGGCCAATCGGAATCGAGCGGCCGTCGCAATCCACCGGGGAAATTTCGTGGCAACCGGTGAACGTCGTGTTCTCCGTCGGCCCGTAGCCATTGATGATTTTGCAGCCCGGCAGATTTTCCAGTGCGCGTTTGACATGCGGGGGTGACAACACATCGCCTCCGGCCAACAATTGCCGCACACCTCGCAGGCTTTCGAGCTGTTCATCAACCATCTGGTGGAACAAACCGGCGGTGAGCCAGAGCGTCGTGATTTTATTTTGCTGGATGCATTCACCCAGTTCCGCCAGCGAGGGCGTGTGCGGCGGAAACACGACGAGTTGAGCACCGTTCAGCAGCGCACCCCAGATTTCAAAGGTCGAGGCGTCGAACGCGACCGGTGCCAGTTGCAGGAAGGTTTCACCCGGACCGAAGCCTGCGTAATTGGTTTCCCGCACCAGCCGCACGATGGCGCGGTGCGGCACCACCACAGCCTTGGGTTTGCCGGTGGAGCCGGAGGTAAAGCTGACATAAGCGGGCGATTGCGGATTGTGGGTTGCAGAACACGGAGAGATATCGTGATGGGCGATTTCGTCCAGGCACACCAAATGGCACTCGGGAACTCCGAGGACTCGCGAGCACGGGGTAGTCGGTGCCGAAGATTGGAAATGTTCGCTCAGCGATTTCTGTGTCAACAAGACCGGCGCGTGCGATTCTTCGAGCATGAAGGCGAGCCGCTCCTTCGGATGCGTCGGATCAAGCGAAACATAAGCGGCGCCGGCCTTCAAAATGCCGAGCAGCGCGACGATCAAGTCCGCTGACCGTTCCAGACTCACGGCGACCATCGCTCCCGAGCTGACGCCAAGTTTTTGGAGATAATGCGCCAACCCGTTTCCGCGCTCATCGAGTTGGCGGTAAGTCAGGCGTTCTTCGCCAAAAACTACGGCCAGCGCATCCGGCGTTTTGTCTGCCTGTTCCTCGAACAATTGCGAAACGGTTTTTTCGCGCGGATAATTGGTCCTCGCGCCGGCCCATTCTCCAAGAATCTGGTTGCGCTCCGTTTCTGCCAGCAGTGGCAGTGCGCCGATCTTTTGCGATGAATTGGCGACGATGCCTTCCAACAGGGTTTGAAAATGGCTGAGCATCCGCATTATCGTCGTTTCGCTGAACAAATCCGCATTGTATTCCACTTGCACCAGCAAACCCTCCGCCTGGTAACCCTCCGCCAGGACCTCGGCGGCCAGCGTCAGATCGAATTTCGCCGTACCGGTGTCCACAGGAATTGGCAGCACGGCGAGTTCCGGCAGTTTCAGGCTGCGCGTCATTTCGTTTTGGAGCACGAACATCACCTGCACGAGCGGTGTGTGGCCCGGACTCCGCGCCGGTTGCAGCGCCTCGACCAGTTTTTCAAACGGCAGGTCCTGATGCGCGTAGGCGTCAAAAACGGTTTGCCGCAACTGCGCCAGCAATTCGCGGAACGTCGGGTTACCGGACAAATCAGTGCGCAGCGCGAGCGTGTTGACAAAAAAGCCAATCAGTTCCTCGGTTTCCCGTTGCGTGCGCCCGGCAATCGGCGACCCGATGATCAACCGGGTCTGTCGCGTATAGCGGTGCAACAGGACGTTCAATGCGGACAGCAGCGTCATGAACAGCGTGGCGCCTTCGGCCTGGCCAAGTCGTTTCAACTCCTCCGCCAGCGGCCCGGCCAACAGCCGCTCGGCGTGGCTGCCGCGGAACGACGGCGTCGGCGGCCGCGGTTGGTCTGCCGGCAGTTCCAAAAATTGTGGTGCGCCGGCGAGATGCTGTTTCCAAAATGCAAGCTGCTTTTCCATCACCTCGCCTTGCAGCCACTCGCGCTGCCAGGTGGCGTAATCGGCGTATTGAACCGGCAATTCCGGCAGCGTCAGGTCCCGCCCCTCATGGAATGCCTCATAAAACGCGGAGAGTTCGCGGAAGAAAACGCCCAGCGACCACGCGTCGGAAACGATATGGTGCATGTTCACCAGTAACGCGTGTTCCATTTCGCCCAACCGGAACACCTGTGCGCGGATCAATCCACCGCGCGACAGATCGAAGGGACGCTTCGCCTCCTCGTTGAGCCGCCGGCGCAAGGTCTCCTCGCGTTGGGATTCCGGTTCGCTCAACAAATCCACCACCGGCAATTCCATCGGTGCCATGGCGTCAATCATTTGCATGGGGAAACCGTCTTCCGCGTCGAACCGCGTTCGCAACGACTCGTGCCGGGCGACGATGACGCTCAACGCTCTTTGCAATGCTGCGACATTGAGCCGTCCGCGCAGCCGCAACGCCGTCGGCATGTTGTAAAGTGGACTGCCCGGCTCAAGCTGATCGAAAAACCAGAGCCGTTGCTGGGCAAAGGACAGCGGCGCTTTGCCGCCGGGGGCGCGCCGTGGAATTGCCGGTGCGCGCGATTGGTTTTTCAGCGCATTGCGCAAGCGTTTTTCCAGCGCTGCGCGCTTTCCGTCCGAAAGCTCCGGTCGTTGTGAAGTGATTTCGTATTCCGCGAGCATAAATCTCAACAAATCAGTCCGGGCTGTGCGCCAGGCGGCGGGCCTGGTCGTCGCTCAATTGTTCAATTTCCTCCACGAGCAATTCCTCCACGGCGGCCGCCAAACCGGCGAGAGTTGGCGACTCGAAAAATCGGCGCATCGGCAGCTCAATTTGAAACGCCTCGCGCACGCGGGTAATCACCTGGGTCATCAGCAGCGAATGCCCGCCCAGCTCGAAAAAGTTGTCATGTATGCCAACGCGTTCCACCCGGAGCACTTCGCGCCAGATTTCTGCCAACGCCACCTCGGTGGGCGTGCGCGGTGCGACAATATTTTCATCCGCTCCTTGCCGGGTCGGCGCCGGCAACCCGCGGCGGTCAATTTTTCCATTGGCCGTCAGCGGCAGCTTGTCGAGAAGGACGAACGCGGATGGAATCATGTAGTCCGGCAGTTTCGTCTTGAGAAAGTTGTGCAGTTCGCCGGCTGCGGGAACGCGGCCTTCAGGCCGCTTTGGTGCCGGCAATGTTCCCGGTTTTGAAGCGTCCTGAAGGCCGCGCTCCGAATCATTGATGACTACATACGCGACCAGGCGTTTGTCGCCCGGCGAATCTTCACGCGCCAGGACGACGCACTCGCGCACCGCCGGGTGCCGGGCGAGCACGGATTCAATTTCGCCCAATTCAATGCGGTGGCCGCGAATCTTTACCTGATTGTCGGCGCGCCCCAGGTATTCGACGTCGCCGTTCGGCAACCAGCGTGCCAAATCGCCGGTCTTGTAGAGACGAGCGGTAAGGACGCGCTGCTGCGCGTCCTGGCCGACTGGCAGGTCGGCCCTACCAAGCGTATTTGTCACGAACCGTTCCGCCGTGAGTTCAGGCCGGTTCAAATAACCGCGCGCCACGCCAGCCCCGCCCACATAAATTTCACCGGGCACGCCAATCGGCACCGGCTGGCGGCGTGCGTCGAGGATGTAAATTTCCAGATCCGGTATCGGCGCACCTATCACGCTGCCGGAATCCACATCACTGGCGCTCAGCGGCCGGTAAGTCACGTGCACCGTTGTTTCGGTGATGCCGTACATGTTCACCAACCGCGGTTGCTGATCGCCATGTCGCTTGAACCACGCCTTCAAACTCTGCATTTCCAGCGCTTCGCCGCCGAAAATGACGGAGCGCAGGGCCAATTCCGGTGGATGACTTTCGCTTTGGTCAGCTTGAATCAATTGCCGGAAAGCCGAGGGTGTCTGGTTCAACACCGTCACCCGCTCGCGGGCGAGCAATTCGAGAAAGGCCGTTGGCGACCGGCTCGTCAGATACGGCACGACGACCAGCCGTCCGCCGTAAAGCAGCGCGCCCCAGATTTCCCAGACCGAAAAATCAAACGCGCACGAGTGGAACAACGTCCACACATCCCGGTCGTTGAATTGATACCACGGCTGCGTGGCGGCAAAGAGGCGGGTCACGTTCCGGTGTGTCACCATCACTCCCTTCGGCTGGCCGGTGGAGCCCGAGGTGTAGATGACGTAGGCCAGATTATCAGAGTGCGGAGCGCGGAACTCGGAATGCAGAATGAAATCGTTCTGGTCCTTCGTTCCCGATTCAGCCAATTCATCCACGCACAACACTTTCAGACCGGGAATTTCAAACTTGAAATGGTCGCGCAGCGACCGTTGTGTCAGCAACATCGGCACTCGCGCGTCCTGAAGCACGAGCGCCAGCCGCTCACGCGGATAGGCCGGATCAAGCGGCACATACGCCCCGCCGGCCTTGAGGATGGCCAGGATGCCCACGACGATCTCCAAGGAGCGTTCCAAGCAAAGCCCTACCATCACCTCGGGGCCGACGCCCAGCGAGTGTAATTGACCTGCCAATTCGTCCGCGCGGTGGTTTAATTCCCGATAAGTCACCGATTGATTTTCAAACGTGACCGCCACGGCATGAGGGGTGCGCGCGACCTGTTCCTCAAAAAGGTGATGGAGGCACTTGTCGCCGGAGAAGTTCACGGGTTTCGCGACGGCGGGATTCCATGCGACAAGAATTTCATTTCTTTCGGCTTCGGTCAGCAACGGCAGTTCGCCGATTTTCTGCGCCGGATGGGCGGCGATGCCTTGAAGCAGCGTCTGGAAATGCCCAAGCCAGCGGCGGATGGATTCCGGGCTAAACAAACTCGTGTTGAAACGACAGTTCACTCGCAATGCCCCGCCCAGGTCGGTCACGTCGAAGCCAAGGTCAAATGGGGTGGAAGCGTACGGATTCGCGTCCAGATCCGTTTCAAGGCCGGCAAATTTCAACTCTGCACCGAGCTGCTGCGTGTTGAATGTCACCGACACCAGGGGCATCCGGCCCGGGTCGCGCGGCAGTTTCAATTTTTGGAGCAACCGGCCGAATGTGCAATGCTGGTGCTCGTGAGCTTCGAAAAAGGCCCTTTGCACACGTGCCAGGTTCGCTTCGAAGCTTTCATCCGCATTGAACTTCAAGCGCAACGGCAGAAAATTCACGCAGTGACCAACGAGGCATTCGCCCCCGTCCATCGCGCGGTCGGCAACCGGAATGCCAATCACCATTTCATCCTGGCCGCTCAAGCGCTGCAGGAGAACGCCGTAAGCCGTGAGGAGGGTGGTGAACGTCGTCCCGCCGCGCTGAGCCCCGACGCGTTTTACGTCCGCGGCGAGCGTCGCCGGCAGCCGGAGGGATTCGCGCGCGCCGTCGAACGTCCACGCTGACGAACGCGGACGGTCGGTCGGCAGTTCCAACACCGGCCTGCCCGGCAAAACCTCCGCGAAGGCGGGCGCGCCGTCGGCGAACTGGTTCAACCAGAACTCTTCGTCGGCGTCATGCGCCGTGGCTTCTTGCGACTGGCGGCGGACATATTCACTCCATTGCAAGGCCGCGACCGGTTCGCCGTTCCTGAGAGCGCTGGCATCCGTGGCGGCTCGATTCTCGGCGTAACTCGCTGGCTGGAAGCCGGCGCTCCCGGAATAAATGTCGGCCAGTTCGCGCAGCAAAATGCCCAGCGAATGCCCGTCGCAGACGATGTGATGGACGGTCAGGACCAGCACGTGATACTGCGCTTCCAGCCGGATCAGCCACGCGCGCACCAGCGGCCCGGCAACCAAATCAAACGGCAGTCGGGCCTCGTCACGTTCCAAAGCCGTCAGTCGCGCTGTCCGCGCGTCAGCGGGCAGCCCGGACCAGTCAAGCAATGGTATGTCCATCTTCAATGCCGATTGGATCTGCTGGAAATCGCCATTGGCAGTGAACGCGGTGCGCAGCGCTTCGTGCCGGTCCACGAGCTTTTGGACCGCGGCCGTCAGCGTGTTCTCCTTCAATTCACCATGCAAATGCAGCAGGCGGCATTCGTTGTAAGCGCAGGACGCGGCATCGCTCATTTGGGAAGCGAGCCAGAGTTCCCGTTGCGCCGCAGTCAGTGGAAAGGTGGGAGTCAGTGTAAGCAGGCTCGGCTCGGGTTGTAATTTTGGGGTACAAGCCTCGTCACTCTGGCTCCCACAAACTGCAAGGTGCGCCGCGAGGGCGTCGAGCGTGGAAAATTCCTCCAGCAACTGGCGGAACGTGACGCGCACGCCCAGCTTCTTTTCAATGGCCACGCTGAATTGCGTCAGGAACAACGATTCAAATCCTATTTCCGCAAATGTCGCCACGCCGTTCAACGTGGCCGGGTCCACACCGGACAAATCCCGTAACAGCGTCCGGAGTGTCCCGGCCACTTTCTCCTTTGGCGTCGCCGGCGCAGACGTGGACACGAAACGAATAGGGATAATTTCTTCCTGCTCATCCCGCGTTGGCTTAATGGCCGTTGAAACGGGTTGCTGCGGAGCGGAATTTGCCGGTTCAATGAAATAGCGCTTCCGCTCGAATGGATACGTCGGCAACGGCACGCGACGACGGCACTCGTGTTTGTAAAGACTCTTCCAATCAATTTCCGCGCCCGCGAGCCAGAGCTGGCCGAGGGCGGTCAACAGGGTTTCCCGGTCCGTTGCCGAATCCTTCGCGTGGCGGAGTGAGGAAATGACGATGTTGTTGGCGCCGCGAGCCGGATGCTGTTTCGCAAAATTGCTCAACGTCTGGCCCGGACCGACTTCCAGCAGAACGCGCGCCGGCTCCTTCAGCAATTCCGCCACGCCGTCGGCGAAG
>Ga0335081_10020064_pt1 | contig 10811 bp, 10 predicted proteins | sample Lox_Sample_35_FD_206713 | JGI IMG/M metagenome (GOLD analysis project Ga0335081, IMG submission 206713) | Soil microbial communities from Loxahatchee National Wildlife Refuge, Florida, United States - Lox_Sample_3.5 | ecosystem: Environmental > Terrestrial > Soil > Wetlands | place: USA... | reverse complement strand
AGATCAAGGTGCTGGTGCCGAGCATCCTGGCCTTCGGAGTGATCGCGGCCGCGTACGCCAACCTCGGGGCCAAGATGGCCGTGCTGCGGCACGACGGGGTGCTGAAGCGGATCCGGACCACCCCGCTCCCGTCCGGGGCGTACCTGGTCGGCCTCATCGTGAGCACGGTCGTCACCAGCCTGGCCATCGCCGGCTGCACGGCGCTGGCCGGCTGGCTCGCGTTCGGCACGGCGCCCCGGCTGGACGGGATGTTCCTGCTCGGCTTCGGGCTCGCGCTCGGGATCGTCTGCTTCGCCGCGCTCGGCCTGGCGGTCAGCTCACTGATCAAGAGCGCCGAATCGGCCAGCCCCATCACCAACGCGATCTACCTGCCGATCGTGATGATCTCCGGGATCTTCGACCCCACCATCGGCATCCCGCGCTGGATGTCCGCCGGGGCCGGCGCGCTGCCGATCAAGGCCCTGGCCGAGGTGCTGGAGGATGCCTACACCCCGGCCGCGCACGCGTTCCCCGCCGTGGCCCTGGTGACGCTGCTCGCCTGGGCGGTAGCGGCCGCCGCGTTCACCGCCTGGCGCTTCCGGTGGCAGCCCGCCTAGGCAGCCTGCTTCCGACGCTATCGGCAGAGTTTTCGGCAAATACTGCCTAAAACTCTGCCCATAGGGGTCGCCTCGGCGTCAGGCCAGGGCGGCGTCCAGCAGAGCGGCGCGCGCCGCCAGGTCACCGGGCGACAGCGGCTCGGCGAGGCCGGGGTCGAGGGCGGCGACGGCGTCCCGGCAGGCGGCCGTGAAGTTCACGGTGCCGTCCCCGTCGATCCGCGCCACGCCGTCACCGTGCGCCATCCGCTCGTTGAACGCGACCGCCTCGTCCCGGCTGAGGCCGGGGGGCAGGTCGAGCAACACGGCTCCGCCGTCGATCCGCACCGGGTACCCGCCGGGCAGCCCGCCCGGGGACGGCGCCGACCAGCGCAGCGGCGCGGCGCCCGGCAGCAGCGCCCGCAGCACCGGCAGCGCGGAGGCGGCCGTCACGTAGTTGTACCGGATGCTCGGCGCGAGGGCCGGAGCCTGGTAGGCGAGGCCGTCGGCCGGGCGCTCCCCCACCCAGATCCGGGGGCGGCTCGCGGGATCGGCCGGTTCGCGGGCCTGCATGACCGCGCTGAGCTGGGAGTGCTGAGCCAGGACGCGGACCAGCGGAAGCGCGGCGTCCGAGGCGGCGGCGCGCAGCGCGGCCCGCGCCCGCAGCAGGATCATGCTGACGTTCCCGAGCCCGATCGCCGGCGCCAGGCCCAGCCGGGCCAGGACCGGGCCGGTCACGTCGGGCAGCGACACGTTGGCGACGGGACCGGCGTAGCCGGTGTCCCGTACGGCCCGCATCACGGCCAGCGGCACCGGCAGCTGATAGGGCAGCCGCAGCGCGAACCCGGCGGCGGCCACCGCCCGCGCCGCCTCGTCGTCCCGCCCGGCCAGGGCCCACGGGCCGCGCCCGGCGGCGGACTGAACGACGAGGTCGGGGGCGATCCGGGTGAGCAGGTCGGCCACGTCGCCCGGCCGGCTCGCGTCGCAGGCGACCGGCTCGACGACGACGTCGTGCGCGCTGGCCAGCATGGCCGCGGCCTCGGCCGCACCGGTCCGGCTGACCAGCACCAGCCGGCGTACCGCCCCGACCGCCGCGAGCCCGGCCGCGAACCGCTCCCCCAGGTCGCCTGCCCCGATGATCAGCACCGTGCTCACCAGCGGCATCTTAGGCCCCAGGCGGGCCGGGCGGGCGCCGGCGCCCGTCTTACGGAAGGTGGTCGAGGCAACGTACTTCTCATCGGCGATGGCCATGTGCCGATCGTAGGGACGCCGATCGTAGGGACGCCGGCGGGATGATCTCCGCGTGTCGCTACGGACCCGGTTCTCTAGCATGGGCGGATGGACGGTGACCGGGATCTTGATGTGGTGGTGTTCGGCGCGACGGGTTTCGCCGCGCTGGCCACCCGGCTCCGGTCGCCCGGCATGACCCTGGCCGCCCAGCGATCGGGCCGGCCGGGCGTTCCTACGGGATGAGGACGATCTTGCCGAGCAGATGGCCCTGCGCGAGCCGGCGGTAGGCGTCCTGCACCTGGTCCAGCGGATACGTCGCCGCGATCGGGACCTCCAGCTCACCGGCCGCGATCAGGCCGGCCAGTTCGGCCACCACCTGGGCACTGGCGCCCGCGGCGTTGCCGTCGCCCTTGACCCCGAACTTCTCGATCGCCTCGAAGTTGGCGATCGTGTCGACGCGGGACGCATCCACGCCGAGGTCCAGCGCGATCTGCACGTAGTCGCCGCCTACCGTGTCGATGAACGCGTCCACGGTGCCCGCGGCCTGCCGGATCCGGGCCTCGACCCCGTCCCCGTAGGCCACCGGGATCACGCCGTGGCTCCGCAGCCACGCATGGTGGGCCTCGCTGGCCAGGCCGATCACGGTGGCCCCGGCCCGCCGGGCGAGCTGGACCGCGAGCGAGCCGACGCCGCCGGCCGCGCCCGCCACCACGACCGTGTCCCCCTCGGCCAGGCTGACCGCGCGCACCGCCGCCCAGGCCGTCGCGCCGGCCACGAACAGCGCCCCGGCGGCCTCCCACGGCACCGCGGCCGGCTTCGGGGTCAGGTTCTCCGCCTCGACCAGGACGAATTGGGCCTGGCTGGCCCGGTTGTCGGTGAAGCCGATCACATCGTCGCCGGGCGCGGAGCGAGTCACGTCCGGGCCGGTCTCCGCGACGATCCCGGCCAGGTCACTGCCCTGCCCGGAGGGGAATGTGGCCGGCCACCGGGCGGCCAGCAGCCCCTCGCGGATCTTGGCCTCACCCGGGTTGATCCCGGCTGCCTTGACCTGAACCAGCACCTGGCCCGGCCCGGGCACCGGTCGGGGGACGTCCACCACCTTCAGCACGTCGATGTCGCCGTACTGGTCGAAACGCACTGCCTTCGGCATCGCTGACTCCCTTCCGGTTCGGCCTAACCGCAGGGCACCGGCGGTTATGCCCGCCTCAGCGGCCGAGATAGGCGAGAACGGCCAGCACGCGCCGGTTGTCGTCGTCGGAAGGCTGCAGGCCGAGCTTGAGGAAGATGGACGCGGTGTGCTTGGCCACGGCGCGTTCGGTGACGTACAGCCGCTGGGCGATGGCGGCGTTCGACCGCCCCTCCGCCATCAGCGCCAGCACCTCGCGCTCGCGCGGGGTGAGCGCGGAGATCGCGCCGTCACCGGAGCTGCGGGCCAGCAGGCGCGCGATCACCTCCGGGTCCATGGCGGTCCCGCCGCCGGCCACCCGGCGTACCGCGTCGACGAACTGGGCGCTGTCGAAGACCCGGTCTTTCAGCAGGTAGCCGATGCCGCCGTCGCCGCCGGCCAGCAGCTCACGCGCGTACAGCTGCTCGACGTACTGCGACAGCACCAGCACCGGCAGCCCGGGCACCGCACGCCGCGCGGCCAGCGCGGCGCGCAGGCCCTCGTCGGTGAACGTGGGCGGCAGCCGGACGTCGACCACGGCCACGTCCGGCTTGTCCGCCGTCAGCACGGCCAGCAGGTCTTTCCCGTTGTCGACCGCGGCGGTCACGTCCAGACCGTGCGCTTCCAGCAGCCGGGTCAGGCCGTCTCTCAGCAGGAAGAGGTCTTCGGCGATGACAACGCGCACGGGATCTCCATCGTCACCACGGTCGGGCCGCCAGGCGGACTGTTCAGGGCCAGTATCCCGTCGAAGGCCGCGAGCCGTCGCTCGATCCCGTGCAGCCCGCTGCCCTGGGCCGGATCCGCGCCGCCGTGGCCGTCGTCGATCACGTCCACCCGCAGCAGGCCGCGCTCGTGCCGCATGTCGATCCAGGTCTGCCGCGCGCTCGCGTGCTTGGACACGTTGGCCAGCAGCTCGGACACGGCGAAGTACGCGGCCGACTCCACCGGCGCCTGCGGGCGGCCCGGCAGGGCGCCCTCGACCTGCACGTTCAGGCCGCTGTCCAGGGCCAGGGCGCGCACCGCGTCGGCCAGCCCGCGGTCGGCCAGCACCGGCGGGTGGATGCCGCGGACCAGGGCGCGCAGCTCGGCCAGGGCACGGGCGGACGACTCGCGCGCCTCCGCCAGCAGCGCCCGCGCCGCGTCGGGGCTGGACTCGATCAGTTCCTCGGCCGCGCCCAGCGTCATGCCCATGGCCACCAGCCGGGCCTGCGCGCCGTCGTGCAGGTCCCGCTCGATCCGGCGGATCTCCGCCGCGCCGCCGTCCAGGGTCTCGGACCGCGTCTGGGCCAGGTGGCTCACCCGCAGCGCCAACTCGGCCTGCCCGGTCGGGGCCAGCAGCGAGCGGGCCACGCCGAAGGAGGCGCGCAGCAGCCACGGCGCCGATGCCACCCCGGCGAGAACGAAGGCGGTCCCGATGAGGAGCAGGGTCGTGCGGTCGTTGCCGGGGAAAGCGGGCGCCGGGATGACGGTCCCCCCAGCCCCCCCGGGCTTGGCCGTGAACGCGGACGCCGCCTCGCTCGTCCGCGGCCCCACGGCCGGGTAGATGAATGCGATCAGGCCGGTCCCGGCCAGGATGGCGGGCAGGGCGGCCAGCACCCAGCCCACGCAGGCGCTGACCAGCGCCCACAGCATGTCCCGCCAGGTGGCCGGGTCGCTGGCCAGCCATATCAGCCGCCGCTGGAACGGCAGCCTGCCTAGGCCCGGGTCCGGCGGCGGCTGGTACGGCTCGGCGATGGGCACCCCGGACCAGGCCCAGGCCAGCCGCCGGGTGTGGCTGGCCAGCCGGCGCAGCGCCAGCAGCGCGCTCGGCACGAAGAGCCGACCGATGCCCAGCCCGGCCGCCAGCAGGGCCAGGCCGGTCAGGAACCGGTGATCGCCGGACGGCCCGTTGCCGACGATCAGGACACCGGCGCCCACCGCGGTGAAGGTGACCGCCAGCAGCGGGACCAGCAGCAGGAGCAGGGCAGCCAGCAGCATCCCGGACAGGGCGAGCCCCCGGACCATGGCGATGAAGCACGCGCCGATCCCCCATCGCACGGTACCCCGCTGCCGTGGGGTGTCCGGGATCATCGCTGTCTGGCTCATGACCGGTCTCCTTCTCCGCCGCTGCCGCTGCCGCTGCCGCTGCCGCCAGTCTGGCCGGCGGGCGGCGGCCGTCACAGTGCACCGGGATCCCGAATGGGGGGTGTATCTAGGTGTACGTCCGGGGCATCATCCGGGTAGCCGCCCATGCCGCGGCCCCGCCCCCGTTAAGGTTTCGGGGGCGTCATAATTCCCGGGAGGTCATTCTCGTGCAGCCGATCGTGCTTGGGCCCAACATGCCGGCCATGTTCTACCGCGGCGACGGCCGCATCGACCGGCTGCGCGGAACGACCGGGCATGCGGACCGCCCCGAGGACTGGATCGCCTCGGCGACCGCGCGGTTCGGCTCTCAGGCGGACGGGATGACGACGTTGCCGGACGGGACGCTGCTGGCCGACGCCGTGGCCAGCGACCCGGAGGCCTGGCTGGGCGCCGCGCACGCCGCCCGGTACGGCAGCGACACCGGCCTGCTGGTGAAGCTGCTCGACGCCGGGCAGCGGCTGCCGGTGCACGTCCACCCCGACCGCGGCTTCGCCGCCGAGCACCTGGCTAGCCCGCACGGCAAGACGGAGGCCTGGATCGTGCTGGAAGCCGACCCGGACGCCGCGGTGCACCTCGGCTTCAGCCGGGACGTCGAGGCCGCCGAGCTGGCCGGCTGGGCCCGCGACCAGGACATCGAGGCGATGCTGGCCGTGACCAACCGGGTGCCGGTGGCGCCGGGCGACACGGTGCTGTGCCCGGCCGGGACGCCGCACGCGATCAGCGCGGGCATCCTTGTGGTCGAGCTGCAGGAACCGGCCGACCTGTCGATCATGCTGGAGTGGAGCACGTTCTCCCTGGCGGCGGGCGAGGCCACCCTCGGCCTCCCGCTGGACGAGGCGCTGGCCTGCATCGACCGGCGCGCGTGCCCGCCGGAGCGGCTCAAGGACCTGCACGGCCGGCCGCTGAACGCCGGCGTCGGCTCGCTGCTGCCCGACGAGGCGGACGCCTTCTTCCTCGCCGAGCGGGTCGACACCCAGGTGAGCCGGCACCTGTCACAGAGCTACGGCGTGCTCGTGGTCACCGCCGGAGGCGGCCACCTGGCCACCGAGGACGGGTCGTCCCTGCTGATCGGGCGGGGCAGCACGGTGGTGATTCCGCATTCGGCCGGTCTCGCGGTGCTGTCCGGCGACATCGAGGGCGTCCGCTGCCTGCCGGCCGCCTGATGCCCGCCGCCGCTTGATGGCTGCCGGCCCCGCCTGATGGCTGCCGCCGGCCCGCTGATACCGGCCGGCTACAGCCTCGCGGCGGCGTGCTGCTCCGGCCCGTTACGAAGGAAAAATGAGCGGCAGGCCGAACGTCGCGAACAGGCCGTCTTCGGCGAACGCGGCGATCCAGCTGACCCCGCCGCCGGTGGCGCTGAACACCTGGACCGAGTGCGCGTGGTGCAGGCCGTCGTCCCGGCGCAGGTACAGGCCGGCCGCGGGCTGGGTGTTGGCGCCGGCCGGGATGGCGCGCCACCGGTCCGGGGCGACCAGCGCGCGGGCGGCCAGGAACGCGCCGACCGTCTCCCGGCCGCGATACCAGTTCAGGAACGGCGGCATCTCCAGCACCACCTCGTCGGCCAGCAGCCGGGACAGGGCGGCAACGTCGGCGCGGAGGAACGCCGAGAGGTAACGGTCGGCCATCTCCCGCTGTTCGCGGTCGGCGGTCCTGGCGGCGTTGTGCTGGCTCGGCGCCGCATCGTGGAGCTGGGCCCGCGCCCGCTGCAGCGCGCTGTTCACGGCGGCGGTGGTGATCTCCAGCAGATCGGCGACCTCGGCGGCGCGCCACGCCAGCACGTCGCGCAGGATCAGCACCGCCCGCTGCCGGGCCGGCAGGTGCTGCAGGGCGGCCACGAACGCGAGCCGGATGCTGTCACGCGCCGCGACGATGGCGGCCGGGTCGGCCGCCCCGGCGGAATCCGCGCCGCCCAGGCCGCCGTGGCCGCCGGGCGCCAGCAGCGCGTCGGGGAACGGCTGCAGCCAGGTGATCTCGGTGTGCCGGTCCGCCGGGCGATGGGGCGCTTCTGCGAGGCTGCCCGGGCTGGTGAGGTCGGAGGGCAACGGGCGCCGGGCGCGGCTGTCCAGGGCGTTCAGGCAGGCGTTGGTGGCGATCCGGTGCAGCCAGGTCCGCATGGACGCCCGCCCCGGATCAAAATCGCGGTAGGACCGCCACGCGCGCAGCATCGTCTCCTGGACCAGATCCTCGGCGTCGTGCACCGAGCCCAGCATCCGGTAGCAGTGCGCGAGCAGTTCCCGGCGGAGCGGGTCGGTCTGCCGGGCGAATTCGTCACTCGCCGCCGTGTCGTCAGCTTCTCGCCGCATAGCCACAGTGTGTGTCATCCCTGGTTCCGTTTCATGTCTGCCGGGCGAGCCGGCCCGGGCCGGGTTCCGCGGCGGGTTCCGCGGCGGGCCGGGCTTCCGTGGTGATCGCGGGCGGCCGCCCCGGGATGAGCGCGCCGGCGACCGCGCCCGCCAGCGACAGGCCGGCCGCGACGAAGACCACGGGCACGAAACCAGCGGTGAACGCGCGCGCGGAGGCATAGCTGCCGGCCCCGGTGAACACCGCGGCCAGGATCGCGATCCCGAACGTGCTGCCGAGCTGGCGCAGCGTGTTGAAGGTGCCGGCCGCCTTGCCGAGGTCTGCGGGCGGGACCGCGCCGACCACGCAGCTCTGCGCGGCGGGTATGGCCATCGACGCCCCGGCCCCGGCCAGCACGAGCGGGGCGACCAGCGCGGGATAGCCGAGACCGGCCCGGACCGCCAGCGCGAGAGCGGCGAATCCGGCCGCCTGCATGGCCAGGCCGCCGGCGACCAGCGGGCGCTCGCCGATCTTCCCGGCCCACGCCCCGGCCACCGGCGCGACCAGGGACAGTGTGACGGTCCACGGGGCGAGCCGCAGCCCGGCGCCGAGCGGCCCGTCGTGCCAGTCGGCCTGGAGGAACTGGGCCATGAAGAACACGGTGCCGACGATCGAGCCGAACATCGCGAAGCCGGCCGCGTTCCCGGCCGCGAAGGCGCGCGAGCGGAACAGCCGCATCGGCAGCATCGGCGCACGAGCCCGCTGCTCCCACGCCACGAACGCGGCCAGCAGCACCGCGCCGCCGCCGAGCGCGGCGATCACCTCGGGGCTCCCCCAGCCCACCGTGTTGCCGCGCACCAGCCCCCACACCAGGCCCAGCGCGGTTCCGGTGACGAGGACGACGCCGCCGTAGTCCAGCCGCGCGGCGCTGCCCCGGCTCTCGCCGATCTTCCGGGCGGCCAGCGGGATGACGGCCAGGCCGATCGGCACGTTCAGCCAGAAGATCCACGGCCACGCCAGGCCCTGGACGACCACGCCGCCGATCATCGGGCCACCCAGGATGGCCAGGCCGGTGACGCCGCTGAAGATCCCAAGCGCCCTGGCCCGGCGGTGCGGTGGGTACGCGGCGGACAGCAGGGCCAGCGCGTGCGGCATGATCATGGCCGAGCCCGCGCCCTGCACCGCCCGCGCCACGATGAGCCAGCCGACGGACGGGGCCAGCGCGCACGCCGCCGACATGACCGTGAACAGCCCCAGCCCGGCCAGGAACAGCCGCCGCCGGCCGAACCGGTCCCCCAGCGCCGAGGCGGTCATCAGCAGCACCGCGAAGGTGAGGGTGTAGGCGTTAATGATCCATTCGAGCTCTTCGATCGAGGCCCCGAGGCGCAGCCGGATGGTGGTGAGAGCGGTCGTCACCACCAGGATGTCCAGCCCGACCATCAGCGCGGCCACCGACGTCAGCGCGAGCACCCAGCGCTGTCTGGCCGACGATGGCGCCGGGAAGCTGGCCTGCGGTGACGCCGGGGAGAGAGTTTGCCCACTGGTACGCACGTGCCCTCCGGTCCGGTTCCCGGTCCCGGGGCCTGCTGTCCCGGGACGCTCACCGTTACCTACCGGCGGCCCGGCGGAAACTCATCGGCCGATCACCGGCGGCGTCCTGGGCCAGACGTGAGCGGCGCCAGCCGGGCCGGGGATCAGCCGGGGATCACGAGTGAGCTGGCGACCCCGTTCCGACGTTCAGGCGTTCGAGGGGCTGGCCGGTGATGCTGGCGATGATGTCGAAGTCCTTGTCCAGATGCAGGACGGTCAGGCCAGCGCGTTCGGCCGTCGCCGCGATCATGAGATCGGGGACCGACGGGGCCCGGTGCTGACCCCGGTCGGCGAGCAACGTGAGAACCTCGACGGCGCGATCTTCGATAGCGGGTGTCTGGTACTCGACAGGCATGGCGACCAGCGGCGGCCGCCGCAGGCCTGCGCGCAGGTCCGGGCCGGACCGGGCCGAATACCCGGCCTCCAGAAGTGTGACGGTGGTAACGCGGACCAGGCCGCGTTCGATCCGCGCCGCCCAAGCCGCGGCGTCGGTACTGCTGGCCAGGCGGACGAGCGCCGACTTGTCGATCAGCCAGTCCGTCACCGCCACGCCTGCGACATCACCTCAGGATCGGACAGGTCGCCGAAATCCTCGGCGAACCGGGCGAGATCACCCGTGCTCACCGCAGTTCCGGCGCCAGCAGCATCCTGGGCCAGGCGGCGGCGGACGTACTCGCTGCGGGAAAGGCCCAGGCGCGTCGCCCGGGCGTCCACCGCGGCGATGACGTCATCGGGGACATCGCGGATCAGCATGTCGGTCATGCGCACCTCCCGTGATATCCCATGATAGCGCGGTGCCGGAAGGCGTGGCGCCCTCGTTGATACGTTGCGCGTGGTGCGGTGCCCGCCCGTCCTTAGCCCAGGAGAGGAGAGTCAGCGGTCGTCGGAGAGGACGGGCTCGGGGAGCGTGCCGGCGTTGTGCTCGACCAGGCGCCAGTGGCCGCGGCGCCGGCCGAGCGCCGACCAGCAGCAGTTCGACAGCGGGCCCAGGGTGTCCCACAGTTCCTCGGGCAGGCCGAGGAACTTCGAGGTGCCCAGGCGGATCGCCGCGCCGTGGCTGACGACGACCGCCAGCGACCGTTCGGGGAGGCCGTCGCTGATCCGCCCCAGCGCGCCGCACACCCGGTCCGCGACGGCCACCGTAGTCTCGCCGCCCGGGGGCGACCAGGTCCGGAACTCCTCCGGGTAACCCTCCCGGATCTCCGGGCCAGTAAGGCCCTCCCAGGCACCCCCGTGCCGCTCGCGCAGGTCCTTGTCCAGGGTGACGGGGAGGCCGGTGATCCGGGCCAGCGGCGCCGCGGTCGCGGCGGCGCGGCTCAGGTCGGAGGCGAAGATGGCGTCTGGCCGCAGGGCGGCGAGCAGCCGGGCGGCCCGCTCGGCCTGCATGACCCCGATGTCATTGAGCGGGATATCCGTCTGGCCCTGGAAGCGGTCCTCAAAGTTCCATACCGTCTGCCCGTGCCGCCATAGCACCAGGCGGGTACCGCGCCGGTCGGCGGCCCCCGGCCCGCTCAGCGGGTGTCCGTTCCCGCCGGGGCCTGGCCCCGGCCCGCGGTGGCCGGCTCGGGCAGCCGGATGACCGGGCAGTCCTTCCAGAGGCGCTCCAGCGCGTAGAACACCCGCTCATCCTCGTGCTGCACGTGAATGACGACATCGACGTAGTCGAGCAGAACCCAGCGGCCGTCCCGCTCCCCCTCCCGGCGGACGGGCTTGGCTCCGGCCTGGCTCAGCTTCAGCTCGATCTCATCGACGATGGACCGGACCTGCCGGTCGTTGGCCGCCGTGCAGAGCAGGAAGGCGTCGGTGATAACGAGCTGGTCGCTCACGTCGTAGGCGATGATGTCGGTCGC
>Ga0335081_10020062_pt1 | contig 10812 bp, 9 predicted proteins | sample Lox_Sample_35_FD_206713 | JGI IMG/M metagenome (GOLD analysis project Ga0335081, IMG submission 206713) | Soil microbial communities from Loxahatchee National Wildlife Refuge, Florida, United States - Lox_Sample_3.5 | ecosystem: Environmental > Terrestrial > Soil > Wetlands | place: USA: Florida... | reverse complement strand
CGATCTCGAACGCCGCTACCTGGAGGCGCTGCGCGGCGAAATTGCGCGGCACGCGTGGGAGTGGCAGCCGGAAACGGTGTACCTCGGCGGCGGCACGCCTAGCGCCATCGAACCGGACACCCTGGCCGCCCTGTTGGCGCCGATTCCGGGACGCCCGTGGCGCGAAGCTACCATCGAGGCCGCGCCCGGCGGCGTCACGGCGGAAAAGGCTCGCGCGTGGGCCAGGGCCGGAATCGACCGCGTCAGCCTCGGCGTGCAGTCGTTCGTGCAAGCGGAAACCGCGCGCACCGGACGCAAGCACAGCGCTGAAGTTGTGGCGTCCGAAGTGGCCATCCTGCGCGACGCGGGCTTCGCCAAGATCAACATCGACCTGATCGCCGGCCTTCCCGGACAGACCGAAGCAAGCTGGCGCGAATCGCTGGACTGGATCGCCCGCCTGGCGCCCGATCACGTTTCCGTTTACATGCTGGAGATAGATGAAGACAGTCGGCTGGGGCGCGAGATTCTGGCGCAAGGAGCACGATACGGCGCGGCCACGGTTGCGTCGCCGGACGGCATCGCGGACCTGTATGAAATGGCCGCCGCGCGGCTCGACGCGTTGGGCTGGAAGCGCTACGAGATCTCCAATTTCGCCCTGCCGGGACACGAATCCCGCCACAACCTGAAATACTGGCTGCTCGAACCGTACGTGGGTTTCGGCAGCGATGCGCATTCCTTCGACGGCCAGTTCCGCTGGCAGAATCCCGAATCCGTGGACGCGTATCTGGGCGCCTGGCAGCCGATACGCACGGAGCGCAATGCGATGGAGGAACACTTCTTCGTGGGCTTGCGGCTGACGCGCGGGATCCGCCCGGAACCGCGGGAATGGGACCGGTTTGGCGACCCCATCCGCCGCTTCGTCAAGCAGGGCTTGCTCGAAACCAACGGCGAGGTGCTGCGGCTGACGGACCGCGGAGTCATGCTGTCGAACGAAGTCTTTCAGGAGTTCTTGACATGATCGATCTGCGTAGTGACACCGTTACCAAGCCCACTCTGGAGATGCGCCGGGCCATGATGGAGGCCGAGGTGGGCGACGATGTTTATGGTGAAGACCCCACCGTCAACCGGCTCGAAAGCCGCGCCGCCGAGATTACCGGAAAAGAGGCGGCCCTGTTCGTGCCGACCGGGACGATGGGCAATACGATCGCGGTAAAGCTGCACACGCATCACGGCGAGGAAATGATCTGTGATGTGCGCGCGCACGTGCTGGAGTACGAGCTTGCCATGCTGGCCTGGTTTTCCGGCTGCGTGGCGCGGCCCATCGAGACGCCCGACGGCATCATGAGCTGGCGGCAGATTGAGCGTGAGATCCGCCCGCTGGAGGCGCATCGCGCGCGCACGGGGCTGATCGAGATTGAAAACACCAACAACATTGCCGGCGGCACCGTGTATCCCGTGGAGTTGGTCGATGAGATCTGCGGCCAGGCCCACGCGCGCGGCGTGAAGGTGCACATGGATGGCGCGCGCGTCTTCAACGCCGCCGAGGCTTTGGGCAGGCCCGTGCGCGACATCGTGGCCCAGGTGGACACGGTGATGTTCTGCCTGTCGAAGGCGCTGGGGGCTCCGGTGGGTTCGATGCTGGCCGGGACGGCGGAGGCTATCGCACGGGCGCGCCTGTACCGCAAGCGACTGGGCGGCGGCATGCGGCAGGTGGGAGTGCTGGCGGCCGCGGGACTGATCGCGCTCGAAGAAAGCCCGCGCATGCTGGCCCAAGATCATCGCAACGCGCGCCTGATGGCCGAGGGTCTGGCGCGCATCGCGGGCGTGCGGCTCGACCCGGCCAAGGTGCAGACCAACATCGTGATGTTCGATGTGAGCGGCACGGGGATGCCGGCCGCGGACATCAGCCGGCGATTGAAGCAGCGCGGCGTGCTGATCAATCCCATCAGCCCCAGCCTTATGCGCCTGGTCACGCATTACGATGTGGATCGCGCAGGCTGCGAGTTGGCACTCGCGGCGCTGGCGGAGGTGGTGGCGGGCGTGAGATCGCTGGCCACTTCTTGAGCGATGTAATTCCAGTCCGATCGACAAGCAGGAAGCAAGCGTCGCCGTAAAACGGCGATCTCTATGAGAAGAAGACCGGCGCGGAACGTGATCGAGATCGCAACGGATATCCGCCTGCGGGATGCGTATCAACCCAAAGGACGGAGATTGGGTAGATGTGGAATTTGACTAGCCGGCAGCCCTTGAAAAACGTCTGAGCCTCCGCCGGCATCGAGACCTCGCACCCCTACCGGTACTGCCGCTCAATCCCGAGTTTCTTCATGCGCGATTGCAGCGTGGTCCGCCGTAGCCCCAAACGCGCGGCCGCGCCGCGCGGTCCCGCGACTCTCCCCTCACATTCCTGCAGGGCCGCCAGAATCCGCTCCCGTTCGGCGGATTGTTCCAGCCGCGGAGATCCTGCCGAAGCCGGCGCCGTCTTGGCGACCTGCGGTAGCGTGATTTGCAGCACGCGGCCGGGACTCAAGATCACGGACCGCTCCACCACGTTCTGTAACTCACGGATATTGCCCGGCCATGCGTATTCGGTCAGGGCTTCGAGCGCGGCCGCAGGAATCTCCTCGATCGGCCGGTTCATGCGCTTGGCGTGTTTCTGCGCGAAATAGCGAATGAGCAGCGGGATATCCTCCTTGCGCTCCCGCAGCGGAGGCATCGTCAGCGGAAAGACGTGCAGCCGGTAGTACAGGTCCCCGCGGAACTTGCCTTCCGCCACCATCTGTTTCAGGTTGCGGTTGGTGGCCGCCACAAACCGAACGTCTACGCGGATGGTGCGGTTGCCGCCGAGCCTTTCCAGTTCCTGCTCCTGAATGGCGCGCAGCAGCTTGGATTGCAGTTCCAGCGGGATCTCGCCTATCTCATCCAGGAACAGCGTTCCCTGGTGCGCCAGCTCGAAGCGACCGATCTTTTGCGCGAACGCGCCGGTAAACGATCCCTTCTCGTGGCCGAACAACTCGCTCTCCAGAAGAGCCGCTGGAATAGCCGCACAGTTGACTTTGATAAAGCTGCGCTTCGAACGTGCGCTCAGATCGTGGATGGCGCGCGCGACGAGCTCTTTGCCGGTGCCCGTCTCGCCCTCGATGAGCACGGTAGCGTCCGTCGGCGCCACCACCTGGATGCCTTTGAGCACCGCTTGAAACGCCGCGCTCTCGCCGATCATACTTCCCACGTTCTGATCGAAACGAATCTCATCTTCGAGATATAACTTCTCGCTGGCCAACTTATCCTTGATCAGCGACAGCTTCTGGTAAGCCAGCGAGTTCTCCGTGGCGACTGCGATCTGCCGCGCTACCTGGACCAGCAACTCCACCTCGTCGTTGGTAAACGGTTCTTCGCTGCTGCGGGCCAGATCCAGCGTGCCCAGAATGCCATTGGTTCCGTCCAGCGGAACGGAACAACCCGACCGGAATCCGAGGCCAGTGTACTTGCGGTAAATCGGCGACGGGAACCGTTCGAAGTCGAGACCCGCGGTCACCACCGGTCTGCCGGTCGCCAGCGCCTCGCCGCAAGGCAGGCCTTCCGGGCTGGCGCAATCCTCCTCGGGTTCAAATGGGATCCCGCCCGTGGTGTGCAGCGCGCTGAGGCGGATCTGGCCGGTCGCTTTGTCGAGCAGCGTGACAATCGCCAGGTCGTGCGCCACCACGCGGCTGAGTTGCCCGGAGATCTCCGCGAAGAGCTGGTCCATCGGCAGTTTGGAAACCAGGGCGTTGGTGATCTCGAAGAGCACCCGCATGCGGTCGCGCTCGTGTAACAGCGCCTGCCGGGCCAGATATCCGTCCACCGACACCGCGAACTCGGAGGCGACGCGCTGCAGGAATCTCAGGGCGTCGTCACTAGGCTGGTAGGGCGTGGTGAATCCGAAGCCCAGCAGCCCGAGCCGCCGGTTGCCGTTTGAAAGAGGCACCAATGTGAGCGCGTGTATGCCTTCTTCCATCGCTTCCTGCATGGTGCCGTCCCATCGCCCGTGTTCTTCGAGCGGCGACAGGACCAGCGGCTGCTGCTCGCGCCAGACCCACGCGCCGGCATGGTCGCTTTCGGCGGAGAGAACGACTTGTTTCTCCTTATACGGCCGATTGGCGCTTACCGCATGTAAGCGGAGCTCGTTATGAATGGGATCGTACAGCACTAAGCCGAGATAGTCAAATGAGACCACTTGGCGGAGCGCGTCTGCCAGCGAATTACACAAAGTCTCCAGGTCGGTATGACCGGCGATGGATTGCGATAGCTCGAAAAGAGATTTGTAGATCTTGTCTTCCGGCATCCGCACATCAACGATGCTATCAGGAGGCGGCGGAATCGGCAATTGAGGGTGAATCCCGGACGTTGGCATGGCTCAGTCGCCGAAACTGCCCGTAGTGCCGCGGAAGCCGTGCGCCGCCTGTTTCAGGACCCATCGAATGGCGCGCGAAGGATTGTAACAATATGACAGGTTGTGATTGAGTGTGGAGAAGCAATGCTGCTGGCACTCCACCTTCATCTCTGCGAGCTGCGGGCCGTCAAAACGCGGACACTCCACGACTCCCCAGTCTGCGGTGCCGCTATACATTGGAAAACAGGGCGCCAGCGTGCCGTCCGTACGAATGATCAGCGAGTTCTGGCCGGCGCAGCAGTCCCACTCCTGTAGCTTCCCGCGCATGAAGGCTTTCATCTGTTCGAGGCGACGCACGGAATTCACCATTTTGTAACCTGACTGGTTCTTCTCGATGAGCCAGTCAATGGCGGCGTCAACCTGAGGCCAGTCCTCCGGCATGATGTAGGTGCTGTTCCCCGACTGATGCTTGAAGTGCGGCTGCTCCAACATAGGTGTTTCGTTCAGGTGGTAGTCGGTCGCGATGCCAGCGTCGTGCGCAATTTCGGTAAGTTGCCTGACATCCTCTAAGTTGATGCGTGTAATGTTGATGTTGAGGAAGACGCTGAAACCATAGATATACTGCTTCTTAATGAGATAGTCGAAATACGGACGGATAGGATCGAGCGCCTTGGGCAGCTCTTTGCGATCCGCGACCGAATCCACCGCCAGGTTGAAGGTGGCCACACCCGCGTCACCCAGCCGGTCGATTACATCCGGGCGCATCAGCCGGCCGTTGGTGGGCACGTACACCCAGAAGTTCTTGCGCGCGGCATAGTCGACCACCTTGTGCACGAATTGCGGGCGCAACAGCACCTCGCCGCCCATCAAGGCCAGCACGCGGCAACCCGTGCCGTGCAACCAATCGATCGAGCGGCGAGCCACCTCTTCCGTCATTCCCTTGACGCGGTTGTCGAAGGCCCAGCAGTAGTGGCAATCGAGATTGCATTTCCATTCGGTGAAGAGGTACGAAATCAGCGGATGGAATTCTCCGGGCTTCACCCACGATCCGATATAGGGAACCAGCCAAGTGCGGAGCGCGCGTGCGACTATTGGCGCGGTCACACGCGTGCGATACGGATTTCCGTCTCGCGGCAGAAATTTGGGATCGGGATCCACATCTCCGTATTTCTCCGGATATCTCGGAAAGGGGGGATGGGGAAGAGCCGGAGCCTGGTCGCCGCCGGTGCGCGCGCGCTCACTATGTTCCTGGCCGCTCTCTGTCTCTGTTCTCATATCTCATATTTCTCCATTGTGCCGGCTTGGCTTCAAGCACTGTCATCGTTTCGTGACCATGTTACTCACAGTGCCCGACGCCAGGATTCTGGGAGCCGATCTGCTCCGCCAGCGCCGCCGCCCGTTGCAACCCTCCATCGAACCATTCCGTGAGTCCACGTAGAAATCGAATAACTCCTCCAGATACTCGCGGTTGTGCGGATCGGGTTGGACGGCTTGTTCGAGGCTCCGGCGGGCCGTGCGGGCGTTCCGCGCAGCCGTCAGCGGCTAGACACTTCCGCCAGCCGCGCGTATGATTTGCCGAGCCAGTAGTGCAGCGCCGCTTTGCCGGGATTTTCGGCGAGAGCACGCACAAACGCTCGCGCCGCGCGCTTGAGTTCGCAACCGAGGAAGAAGGACCGTCCCTCTGTTTCCCAGCGGGCCGTGCCTTCCGCAGCCCGGGCGGATGGCACGATAATCCACCCCGCGCTTACCGCCAGCAGGATCATGCACCGCACTTAACGCCTCCGGATCTGCCTCGCGGCTGTTCAATGGTCGACACTACCCGGCAAATCCCGATCAGTACCGCCAGGCACCGAACCAACGAGATGACTTCGACCTCGCACGCGTGCATGTACGTTTCCACGCGAATTGCTCTTGTTTCTGGGCTCCAACGCCGGTCAATCGGCACGTGCCGAAGCAAATGCCGAAGATCGGCAGCGCGCCGGCGGCCATCCACGGAAAGAATCCGGCGCCTGGATTGGCCGAGTGCGTGCTACCGCACAGGGCGAGAGACGATCCGAGATGATCCGAGTTAGCAAAGTGGAGGAGGGCGGCCGCACGGTGGTCATGGTTGACGGGCAGATCTCGGCTGAGTCCGTCAATCTGGTGGAAGCCTGCTGTCAGCAGGCCATGGCGCAAGGCAAACCTGTCTGTTTGTTTCTGCGCGATGTTTCCGGCATCGACCCCTCCGGCTGCACGCTCCTCAAGCGGCTGGCCGCAAACGGGGTCCGGCTGCTGGCTGCCGGCGTCTACACCTCATATATTGTGCGGTCTCTCCGCCTGGCAGCTAAGACCGATGGACTCAGGGAGACGAGATAGTCATGTCGGGCGAAACATTCATGGGCTTGTTGACGCCGAATCTACAGCCGTTGCGTAAATTTGTGCAAGGTCGGCTGCGAGCTCCGGCTCAAGCTGACGATGTTCTCCAGGAGACCTTGTTGCACGCGTTCACGCGGCGGGGCCAGTTGCGTATCCCCGCCAAGTTCAGGAGTTGGCTGTGGGCAATCGCGTTGAACGAGATCCGCATGTCGCTCCGCGGCGCACACGGGGCCGTCTCGCTCGACGCGTTTCCGAACTTCGAACTGCCGGACCGGGAACCCTCACCGCTCGCTCGGTATGCGCAAGTCGAAAAGCGGGAGTGGCTGTTCGCCGGCCTGGCGAAACTCAGCGAGCGGGATAGCGAGGCCATTCGTCTGCTCGATCTGGCTGGCCTGAGTATCGCGGAGACCGCGCAGGCGCTCTCCGTTTCGGAATCCGCCACCAAGACGATCCATTTCCGGGCGCGCCGGCGGCTGGCCCGTGCTCTGCGCCGCGTTCAGGGATCGCGAGGCTGGGCGGCATGCGTCACTTCGCCAGGCGTTCCAATGGCTGGCGGGTCCTGAAGTCGAAGCGATCGCCGGGGACCAGCCAATAATACCAGGCGCCTCGGTGCTTGCGGTTGTCACAGATCGCCACCCGATCCGTACCGAATACCTCGGCGATGCCGCCGTTCACTAACAGCCCGGTTTCGTCGTCGATGCCGATGCCGATCAACGCCGGATAGCGGTCAATAACCGATACCAGTTCATTTTCCCGTTTCTGAGTACTGAGGTGCGGATCGATAGCTACATTGGGCAGCACCCCAAATCCACTACTGTGTATAATGGCTCCGGCCGACTCGCCGGCAACAATTCCGCCGCGCGCGATAAGCCTGCACCAGGCTGCCCGCGTTGCCACCCGACATCCATACGGCGTCGTCGGTGCGTAGCGGACCGATAAACGCATCGCTGTTTGCCACACGGCGGTCACGCGTGTGCAGGATCGTGACGTTCTTCAATCCGAAGCGCTTGAGAATCTCTTCCCTAAACTGCGCGTGGTGTTCCAGCCGGTCCGAACCTCAGATAACGCCGGAGTCGCTGCGGAGCGAGGATGCTGCGGTGGGAACGAACACCACGCGCGCATCCGGTCCCACCAGCTTGCGGAACAAAGCGTCCGCCGCCTCTCCGCCGCTGGTCACGATCAGCTTGCCTTGACCTGGAAGCGGTGCGGCGAAGAGTCCCAACGCCAAGGCGGCGGACGATCCGCGCATACCGAGAGCCGGGGCTTCAGTGGCCGGCCTGAGCCTGTTGCGCCATTTTGGCCGTGGCTTCTTTCATCCGTTTGGCCATCTCTGCGGGGGCGACATCTTCCTTGTGAGTGGCTACCGACCACGAGTGCCCGAACGGATCTTTCAGCCTGCCGTATCGGTCGCCCCAAAACATGTCGGCGGGCTGAGCTTCGGCTTGAGCACCGGCCGCGACAGCTTTGTTGAACACGGCATCTACGTTGTCGACGTACAGGAAGACGCCTGCCGTGGTGCCGCCCAGTGACTGCGGCGACCGGTTGCCGGCACCGGGCATCTCGTCGGCCAGCATGATCATGGAGTCGCCGATCTTGATTTCAGCGTGTCCGATTTTACCGTTCGGACCCTCCATGCGCGTGACCTCTTGCGCGCCAAAGGCTCGTTTGTAGAAGTCGATGGCCCGCGCGGCATCTTTTAGTGTCAAGTACGGTGTTACCGAATGGTAACCCTGAGGAATAGGTTTGGTCTGAGTTGGCATATTCAAAGTCTAACTCCGGCGGGCGAGATAGTCAGTGAATAAAGACACACGGACGACCAACTTCATGGCACAGAGTATTTCCCGCATTTGCGGGTATGGCAATACCCCCATTTTTTGGGTTCGTCGTGCAATGGTGGCATGCCGGTGAGTCTGTCAACGGAGGAGTGGAGGCTCGGATGCATGTCCGCTCGCCATCAGGCTAGCCGGGCGGACCGGGCGAATCCGGCATGCGGCTGAAACCGGCGCTGGTTTATCAACGGTTTGCAGGAATCCGGGAATGATAAACGGCTCTCCGGCCCGGATCACTCCTTGACATTCTAGGAGAACTCTCCTAGAATGGCCAAGAGAATCATGCCACCAAACAATTCCGAACCCGCACGCCCGGAAGCGCACCTTCTCCAGGGCACGCTCGACATGCTAATCCTCAAGGCCGTCTCCCTCGGCCCTCTGCACGGCTACGGCGTGCTGCTGCGGATCCAACAGATCTCCAAAGACGCCCTGCAGATTCCCCAGGGGTCCCTGTATCCGGCGCTCTACCGCCTGGAGCACCGCGGCTGGATCGCCGCCGAGTGGGGCGAGAGCGAGAACAAGCGCAAGGCGAAGTACTACCGCCTGACCGCCGCCGGCCGCCGCCAGTTGGAATCGGAGCGGCGCGACTGGGACCGGCTGGTGGGCGCCATCGCCGACGTATTGGAGGCTTGACATGCGCTTCTGGCGACCATCACACCTCAGCCGCGAAGTGGCCTCCGACATTGAAGGCCATATCGAACGCTACACCGCAGACCTGATCGCCGGCGGCATCGAACCGGATGAAGCCCGCCGCCGCGCCCGCATGGAGTTCGGCAGCACCGCCGCGGTCGCCGAAGAATGCCGCGAGGCCGCCGGTTTGCGCTGGCCCGACGAATTCCTGCGCGACCTGCGCTACGGCACCCGCGTGCTGCGCAAAAGCCCGACCTTCACCACTGCCGCCGTCGCCACTCTAGCTCTTTGCATCGGCGCCAACACAGCCATTTTCAGCGTGGTGGACGCGGTATTGTTGCGGCCCCTGCCCTATCCGCATCCGGAGCGGCTGGTGACGCCCGCCAGATATTACTGGGGCCAGGGCGAGAGCAGCTACAACGTCCCCCAGACCGGGCGGACGTGGGAAGCCATCCGGGACAATGCCACCGTTCTGGATGCAGCGGTATTCGGCTATGGAGCGAACAAGGTCAACTTCGCGGCGGGCAACAGCGTGCAGAATGTTCGCCAGGAACGCGTGTCTACGGGCTTCTTCCGCGTGCTGGGCATTCCGCCGCTCATGGGGCGCGGGTTCTCCGCGACCGAGGATAGCGCCGGTGGGCGGGATGTCGCGGTGGTGAGTTACGCGCTCTGGAAGCATGCGCTGCACAGCGATCCGGCGGTGATCGGCCAGTCCATCATGCTGCGCGGCGCGCCTTACACGGTGGTGGGGGTCATGCCCGCGGGATTCCAGAGCAGCTCGAAGGCCGACCTGTGGACGCCGCTGCGGCCATCCACTACGGGCGAGGGTGAAGGGAGCAATTACACGATCGTGGCTCGACTGAAGCCCGGCGTGACGTGGGCGCAGGCGGAGGGTCAGATGGAGGCGATCGGCGCATCGGTCCTGAAAAAGACCGGCAGTGACAACGTCGGCCTGCGGCTCCTGTCGTTCCAGAGCGGTTTGACCAAAGAGTTGCGGACGCCGTTGTTGATCCTGTGGGCGGCGGTGGGCCTGGTCCTGTTGATTGGCTGCGTGAATATCGCCGGGCTGCTGCTGGCGCGCGCCGCCGGACGCACGCGCGAGCTGGCCACCCGCATGGCGCTGGGCAGCGGACGCGCGGCGCTGATCCGCCAGTTGCTTGCCGAGAGCGTGCTGTTGGGACTCTGCGGCGGCGCTGCCGGAGCGCTCCTGGGATGGCTGGGAGTCCAGGCGTTGAAGCTGCTGGCGCAGGACAGCCTCAACGTCTGGCAAACCGTCGCCCTGAATGGACGCGTGCTGGGCGTCGCGGCGGGAGCATCCATGCTGGCCGGGATTCTTTTCGGACTGTACCCCGCGCTGGTGGCCAGCCGCCTGGAAATCCGCGCCGCGTTGGGCGAAGGGGGACGCGGTGTGGCCGGGGCACGCAATCCGTGGCCGCGCCGCCTGATGGTGGCGGGCGAAGTAGCGCTGGGCATGTTGCTGCTGGTGGGCGCCGGTCTGTTGATCCGCACCTTCGCGTATCTGGAGGGCCTGAATCCGGGATTCGACGCGCGTCACGTAATTACGGCGCAAGTGTCGCTGCAGGATGCCCGCTACGGGACTGTAGCGCGCGTCACCCATTTGCTCGACCAAAGCCTGGAACGTATGCGCGAGAT
>Ga0335081_10020061_pt1 | contig 10812 bp, 9 predicted proteins | sample Lox_Sample_35_FD_206713 | JGI IMG/M metagenome (GOLD analysis project Ga0335081, IMG submission 206713) | Soil microbial communities from Loxahatchee National Wildlife Refuge, Florida, United States - Lox_Sample_3.5 | ecosystem: Environmental > Terrestrial > Soil > Wetlands | place: USA: Florida... | reverse complement strand
CATAACTTATTGGCATAACATGTAAGAACACGTCCGCGACAGAGGAGTTGGTTGTGAGCCCCCGATCACCGATTCTCCTGCTGCCATTGGCCATTCCTTCCGCCGCGCACGAGAGGAGAACGAGTTCTCAAGGGTGCGCCATGATCCTGGTTGTCGGCCACGAAGCGGAATTCCGAAATCCCCTAGAGCCCCAGGCTCGCCTTGCAGACGGCGTCTCCATCGCAATCACAATTGCAATCTTTGGAGCAATCCATGAAACGTGCACGAATTCTGCTTGCTGACGATCATCGTCTGATCTCCCTGGGCGTTAGCGCCCTTCTGGCTGATCAGTTCGAGTTGGCGGCGCAGGTCGAAGACGGCCGGTCGGCCGTCGTAGAAACGCTGCGCCTGCGGCCGGATCTCGTCATTCTGGATATCTCGATGCCGCTCCTCAACGGAATCGACGCCGCCCGCCAGATCAGAAGCGCCTGGCCCGAGGCGAAACTCCTCTTTCTGACAATGCACTCGGATCCGTTCTATCTTCGCGAAGCGCTGCAGGCTGGCGCCACCGGGTACCTCTTGAAGTCTTCTGGCGCCGAAGAGTTGCATGACGCGATACACCGCGTGTTGAAAGGAGAGGTTTACCTGTCCAAGGGCATTCACTGGGAAATACGAGATTCTGTGTCGGTCGATTCAGGGAATCCAGCGCGGCACGCGACTTTGACCGACCGCCAGAAGGAGGTCCTTCAGTTACTAGCGGAAGGTCACTCCAACAAGGAAATCAGCGCTATCTTAGGAGTTTCAATCAAAACTGTGGAATTCCATCGGGGCCAGATCATGCGAGTTCTCGGCATCCATACTGTTGCCGGATTGACGCAGTTCGCGCTCCGACTCGGACTTATCAGTTGCATCGACACTCCTCAAGACGCCGGCGCATTTGCCCCGAAAGTGCGGTGCGCGACCAGTTCGTCATCGGCCTGAAAACGCGCAGACACACAATGTTAATTTATTGATTCCATAACTTCGGTTAGCCTACCGATCAAGGCCGTACTGAGTGAAAATAGTCGCGGGAGAGCACGTAACTGTTATGCCCTTGGCCCGCTGTGATACGTGCGCGCCGCAGAATAGGCCTCAACATCGGTACATAACTAGCCATACTCCGGCTTCATATCCGGACAGCGGAGTCATTTGTGGCCGGTCCGTCTGCGACCGGCCGGCGCTGATATGGCTGACGGCTGCGGAAGAGGCTCGATACGCCGTCGGCGAACGGGTCTTCACCATCGCCGCCAACGTTGTGAAAGTCCGGCTCCGATAGCTCCGCCAGTACGGCTCCTTCAGGAATCACGCCGCGGTCGGCCTGCTTGGGCGACAATGCCGCGACGTCATGCGCTGGCGCAGTTCCGATCGTGCCCGAAGCAGACGGGATTTTGTCGCAGCTACCGTGATTCCAAGGTGATCGGCGACATCCTGCAGAGGGCGCCCATGCAAATCACGTAGAACTACCACCTCCCGCAGCAGCGGCGGAATACGTCGAACCTCCCTCCTGACCACCTCTGTCCATTGCCGACTCGCCAACTGGCACTCGGGGTCCGGCCCGCCCGCCGGCAGTTGGAAGTGCGCGGAGCGTGCCTCCGGCGCAACTTCGTCCAAATGCAAAAACTCAACCCGCCGGCGGCGGCGCAAAAACATCAGACATTCATTGGCGACAATCCGGCAAAGCCAGGTTGAAAATTCAGCCTCACCTCGATACTGCTCGAGGTTGCGATACACTTTCAACAGCGCGCTTTGGACTTGATCCTCTGCGTCATCCTGGTTTCTCACATAAGACAGCGCGACACGCAAGCATTGACGCCGATAGCGTACCACTAGCTCGCAAAATGCCCCTTGGTCCCCGCGTCGGGCCGTCTCAACCAATTCATGATCGCTAACTCGATGCATAGACATACCTTCTCCTCCGATTAATAAACCCTCGTATTTATCGGCGCTGTTGCTTTAAGTTACGGCTGGAAACCTGGAGCTTCGCCTTGATATACTTCGGCGCTGGCGCCTTTGCCCACGCCATACCGCTTCATCTTGTTGTATAGCGTCGCTCGGTTGACTCCAAGGATGACCGCCGTTTTCTTGCGGTTACCATTGGTCCACCGAAGCGTCGCCACAATCAGCAGCTTTTCCATTTCAGCGAGCGTGATCCCCGCCGTCACAGTAAACCTCACCGGTGCCTGCGGCGAACATGTCTGCACGTCCTGGATGTCTGGTTCCATAGCCAAAAGCGAATTGGTGCGACTACCCCACCGCCATCCTTGCCGAATTTTCGTGACTAAAGACCCGACCAGCCGGCAGTGGGCTTTCGAGTTTGACGTCTACGGACCTGTCTTCGCAATGGCAACCGTGTCCTGGAGAAACGGTACCTTCCACAGCAGGTCGTGTGTACGACTGGGTCTGCGCAACCGGCCCCCCCGGCACTTTCACCTCGCCAAGGGTTGGCGATCACCGCCGGGCAATTCAAGCACCGCGCACTCAAGGAGTCCGCACCGAATGCGCGGTGGGCGCAGACGGGACCCCGCTCGTCGGTAACCGCGCTGTGGTCCGCTTCCGATAAATTGCTTCTGTGGGAACACGGCAAAACCGACAGTATGGGTATGATTCCTGCAGACATGACTACCTCCTCCTTGCAATACATTTAACCGCTACCGAACCGGAAATGATACTGGGAGTGCGCCCTGAACAAACTAGGTGCGTGCCTAGGATTCATTCTGCGATAGCTCCATTCAACACCGCTTTCATATACCGTTCGTAACTGTTTGGTGTCGATTTTGGAGACGTTTCGTCGGCTCATCGTGCCACCGAGCTGGATTGGACCGGATGTTTTCCCAGTATCATAAGATAGTCCGCGAGTGCGTCGATTTGGCCGCGTTCGAGAGAAGGCCATTCCACATCGAGCATCCTCGCTCTCCGATACATTTCCGAGCGACGATTTTTTAGCCACATCTCAAGCGTAGTGGAGTCGTATGTCTTGCCGGGCCCTTGCAGGGATGGTCCCCACGGCGTGCCTTGACCCGCGGTGCCATGGCAGCCGCTGCAACCACTTAGTATGTACGTTCGATACCCGCTCGTCTCATCGCGTTCTACCACGGACTCATTGGTGGCGAGTAAAATCGGGACGAGCTTGATTCGCAGGCTCTGGACTTGGTCAAATTGGAACCGCAGAGTGTTCGAGAGCAGCTCCTGAGCCGTGAGCTGCTCTTGCGCGAGCCCCTGAGCGGCGTGCCCCTTCTGCCCGGTAAGTATGTGAAAGAGCTCATGCGCTACGACACGAGCGACTGCACGACCGAAAAGATAGTCAGGGTTTTGCGCCTGTGACAACATCAGTGGCGTCGTAAGAAGCGACCGTATCACATCGCAATAAATGGTGGAGAATGGGAGCATCTCTCCCTTTTCGACAAACGTCTCTCCAAGCCTATGCGGAAGTTCGATATTTGGCGCTCCGCTATGTAGGTTGCAATCGCCCTTGAATCGTACAATAGCGAGCGCCTTGGAAGTAACACCCTTCGCGTCACTAAGGGAAGTCCAATTAATGTCCCAGCCGATTGGCGCCATCAATTGTTCCAGTTCGGTGCGGATAGCCGATAGGACTTCAGCCGGCGGGTCGTGCTGGAAAGCTGTATAGAGACGGAACGGAACGACTCTTGATTCAGTAGCCGCCAGAGGCGATAGACAGAGCAGCGAACAAAGTAACAGACGCATCGTGCTGGCATGGATGCCGGCTCTGTCTGTCGCGTATTAGAATTATTCCTTAGTCGCTGGCCGCGCGGTTTGTTATCGATCCTGAGTAAATTTTTCGAATCGGCTGCGACTCCGATCGCATCACTAACACAATTGACCGCATCTCCATTGCTGGTGCTTCGGCATTTTCGACCCTTGATCCCCCCACCGAAGCACCAGCCGGGTAGGGCTTCTGGGTATCGTTCTTACCACGTCTTATCCAAATCAGATAATGCTTGAGGGGCTTGGACCCAAGCCTCACCATGCGATTTTTGCCGCAATTTGAATCAGGCGAGGCGGGTTAGTTGCTGAGATGCGTCCGAAGTTCGCGCCCGCTCCGGCATTCCCGTTCGGTTGATTGAATTGCGCGTGATTCCACGCATTGAACATTTCCGCGCGTAACTGCACTGTGCTTGTCTCCCACGGCAACGGGAATGATTTCTCCATGCCGATGTCCCAATTGTTAGCTCCCGGACCGCTCAGAACGGTGGGCCCGCTGTTGCCGAAATATCCGACCGGTGGGACCGCAAAGCAAGCCGGGTTGAACCACAAAAGCCCATTATTCCGAACGTTGTCCGAGAGCTGATCGCTCCGTCCGTCGCATACCCGGTTGGGAAGCGGATTGATAAAGGCGCTGCCGGTTTGATTGGGCGCGGATAGCATGACCGGCTGACCCGTAGCGAACGTTGTGATAGCGGTCAGCTTCCATCCTCCTGCTGCAACGTCGGCCCATCGCGGCATTCCGTGTCCAATAGGCTGTCCTCTGCCGAAGGGCATTTCCCAAACCAGGCTCCCCACCGCACGGTGTCGCACGTCGAATGTGGCCGGACCTTTCGAACACTCGCGGCAGTCTGAGATTTGGTTATATGCCGACAGGCTCGCTTGGTAGGTATCTGTGAGCGCCTTGGCGAACGCATACTCGAGCCGGAAGTTTAGTCCCGATGCTACTCGATGGTCGAACTTCGCCATAAAGGCTTCGTAGGAAGAGTTCCCGCTGCTATCCGCATAGAGAATTAAGGCGTATTGCGGCCAAGGTCGAGCGGCCGTCGAACAATACAGGTTGGCAGTCGGCTGGCATTGCGAAAGATCCAAAACATTCGGGAGCTTATGTCCACTCGAGCCCAGGTAATCGAACTCGATTGAGTCACTTCGCCCAACGCTGTGCTGAACAGAGAAGTTCCATTGGCCGACATAGGCTGTTCGGAAAGACGGGTTGAGAGCCGCCACCACTGTGCCCGGCGGTAGATTCGCCGCAGACGTGGCCGTGATCCCCCCGCTTGGACCAGGCGGAAAGACATTCAAACCCATCACGTAGGCCGGCAGCGGCCGGGTTAAGGAGTTCGTGAACCCCGCTCCGGCGCCTATCGGCGAACCGCCTTCCAGTGGATACGGAGCGAGGAACCACGGAACGTCGGAGTAGTAGATTCCAGCTCCGCCTCGAAGGACCGTGGCTTTAAGAAAACTTGGTTTCCAGGCCAGCCCCAGCCGGGGAGCGAAATTGTTCTTGTCGGTTCGAACGGCTTGCGGACTGATCTGGCCAAGGGTGGCGTAGCTCAACAGCCCGGTGCTCGTGTTCAAGGCATGCACGGTATTCCGGGCCCACCCTTGCTGGGGATCTGGAAACGTGTCCAGAAACCACGAAAGCCCATAATTCAGAGTCAAGCTCGGACTGAGCCTCCAACTGTCCTGGAAAAAGGGACGAAATTCCGTGGACCTGTATTGCACTTCCGGCAGTCCGGTCAACATCCCATTTACCGGAAACCCCAGTAGAAAATCGGCAAAGGCGTCACCGGTGTTTTGGAGTGGCACCATCTGGCCGGACGTGTCCCGCGTCAACTGCGCCGAGAATGCAGGCTGAAAGAAAAGGCTGCCCAGCGCCGCCGAGTTCCCGTTCAAATGCCACCCGCGTCGATAGCGCAGTTCGGCGCCAAAGGCTAGGCTGTGCCCTCCCGAGACCATCGCGAACTCGTCATTGAATTGCCATGTATTGTCCCGATTGCCCACCTCACCGTTAGACCGGCCAAAAGAAGAATATCCCTGCAGGTTGATCGACGTGATCCCGTCTTGTTCGAACGTATTCGATATTCCTACGGACGAGAGAATCGGACCCAATCGCTGGCCTTCGTTCCCACCGATCGCGGTATTCCGCAAATATCCGATTCGCAGCGTGTTAACCGAGCCGGGATTTACCGTCCACACGTCTTGAAGAATTGCCAATTGAGAATCATTCAAGTACAACAGCCCGGTCAGCGGGTATAATCCCGGCTGGTCGGACGGAGAGGTCTGCAAAAACATCTGCCCAAACAATTGATGCCGCGCGTTCAACGCCGCATCCAGCCGAACCCCGCCCTGGTCGTCGTTCAGCGTGCGCCTCGGATTTCCTTGAACGTTGTTCGGAATGCTCGCAAGGCTGGAACCCGGCAGATAGTAGTTCAAGAGGTTCCGGGCCACCACGTTGATCTGACTGCGGGGAATCATATTGTTCGCATAGGTCTGCCGTGTCCCAGTAGAGGGGTCGTAACTGAGGGGGTCGTAGATGACGTGGTTCGTCCCCGCAAAATTTCCTTCGAACATCTGCTCGGTTGGGCTATATCCCGAGGTCGAAAATGCGGTCAATTCCCGAAGGCGCTCGTAGAACCCGTAAAACCACACCCGATCCTTTCGTATCGGCCCTCCCAGGGCGAAGCCAAATTGGTTCCGCTTGAGATCTTCCGGGCCCGTAGCGAAAAAGCTCCGAGCGTCCAAACTGCCATTCCGGAAATACTCGAACGCTTCGCCATGAAGCCGGTTACCCCCGCCCTTCGTGACCACATTGACTACGGCCGGATTGACGCCCTGGTCCGGCATCAGAAAATTCTCCTGCACTTTGAATTGATCGACCCCGGCCACTGACGGACTGAGCGCCAGCTCGCCATCCCTCGATCCCGTAACGTTGATTCCGTCCAGAAAATAGCTCACTGAGTTGGGAAGCGTTCCCGGCAAAACAAGGGTGCGTTCGGGCGGTCCAACGTTGCTTGCGAACAAATTGCTCGACGCACTGATGTCGACTGCACCGGCCGTCAACTCTGCCAGTTCCAACAGATAGCGGCCGTTCACCGGCAAATCTCGGACTCGAGTCGAGTCTACGACCGAACCGATCGTGTTGGCTTCCGCCTCTAGCTCCGCCATGGCCGGCGCCTTCACGGTGATAGCCGTTTGGACCTGCCCCAGATGTAGCTTGACCTCAATCGACGCCTGTTCCCCCACATCAATCCGTAAGCCGTGCATCTCCGCAGTACTGAAGCCCTCTTTTTCCACGCGAACCGAATAGCTGCCGGCAATGACGGCCGGAAAGAGAAACGATCCGGCCATGTCAGATTCGGATTGACGAACTAAGGTTTTCGACTCTTCGATTATCGTGATCCTTGCGCCGGCTATCACTTGATTTGAGTCGTCGCGGACTGTCCCCCCCAGCCCGGCGACGCCCAGGCCCGCCTGTGCAAAAAGAACATCATTCGCCAGGAATAAAATGAATACGGTTGTGACTTTCTTCACAAAAGGGCCTTCTAACGCCCACTGAATTCGAGACGCTCTCTGTAATAAGAACGCATCAATTTCTCTTCTTACACCAAACGTCGACCCTTTGCATCCTCCCGATTATGCTGAGGCCGACTAAGCATTTTCCGGCCTCTGTGGCACATCGCTTCAGAAATTGGACGTAGTGTTTCAAGCGACCGACCAGTGAACACCCGACTAAAATGCGCGTCGAAAATTGCCTGTTTTTGTAAGACTGTGTTTTCATTTCGTGCATCTTAAAATATGCTTGCATCCCGAATTACGTTGTGACATCATTGCCCGTTACTGTTTTGAATATTCGCCAGAGTTTTGACGATTTAGGGCGTCCTCGTGACAGATTTTTCTGCATTGGCGAGTGGTCCGCAGAGTCTGGTAAACGCCGTGCGCTTGCGCGGACCGCTCGCGACCGACCGCACCGCCAGAATGCTGCATTTTCTGCTTCTGGTAATCGGCGTTTGGTATGCCCTCTGGAGCCTGATTCTATTACCGGGTCACTCGAACTTCGGTTCCAGGCTGGGATTCGCGATTCTGTGTGAGCTCGGCCCAGTCCTGGGCCTGCTTCTCCTTCGTTTGGGTTCGCTCCGCTCCGCCGGCGCCGCATACCTGGGATTCACCTGGATCTTTGCTACCGTACGAGTGCTCTTCGACGGCGGCATCCGGAGCACGGCCCAATTACATTACATAACCCTTCCGATTCTCGCGACTTGGATTCTTGGGTATGGATGGGCGCTCCGCATTGCAGGCGTCTGTCTCGCCAGCAGCTTAGCCTTGGCATGTCTCGAACTCGCGGGTGTAAGTTTTCCTTCGGTGCGCGTGTCCCCCATCGGGATATGGGCTGTATCGCTTCAAGTCATTTTGGTTGGTGCTGTGCCGGTCGGGCAAATTCTCCAGAATCTACGCGATGCTTTGGCGCAGTCGCGGCATACCGAGACCGAGCTGCAGACCTACAAGGAAAATTTGGAAGATCTCGTGCGCCAGCGCACCGCGGAGTTGGCGGAAGCGCGAGATCAGGCGGTGGCGGCCAATCAGGCCAAAAGCATTTTCTTGGCCAATATGAGTCACGAACTGCGAACGCCGTTAAACGCGATTCTCGGTTTTTCTGGAATCGTTCGCAGGGATGCCAGCTTGTCCGAGCAGCATCGCAGAGACCTGGCAATTGTCGGCAGCAGCGGAGAACACTTACTCGGCCTGATAGACGAAGTTCTGGACATGGCCAAAATCGAAACGGGCACGGCCGTTCTGGAAGCATCGTCTTTCGACCTGGTCGCCCTTGTTCATGAAATCGTGGACATAAAGCGAGTGCGTGCGCGTGCCAAGAGATTGGAGCTGTTTCTCGAAATATCTCCCCAAACGCCCCAATTCGTGCGCTCCGATCCACGAAAGCTGCGTCAGATATTGATTAATTTGATCGGGAACGCAGTGAAATATACGGAAGAAGGAAGCGTCGTCGTACGAGTGGATGCCAGGCGGAGTCACCCTTCGTCACCGATTGTTCTTCAATTTGACGTGCAAGACACGGGCGTGGGCATTGCTCCCGAAGACCAGTCTCGCATCTTCGAGCCGTTCGTTCGCGCCAGCGGCATGCTGATCCGGAACGGGACCGGTCTGGGCCTCAGCATCAGCCGGCGGTTCGCAGAGCTTCTGGGCGGAACCATTACGGTGGAGAGCAGACCCGGGCAAGGTTCGCGTTTTCGCGTAGAACTGCCGGCGCAGGCGGCGGAAAGGTCTGAGGTGCCGGCGGAAACCGGCAGTGGAGAACGAGTCGTGGGTCTTGAGCCCGGACAGCCAGACTATCGCATTCTGATTGTCGAGGATCGGAGAGAGAACTGGACTCTCCTGGAGCGGTTGCTTCAAACCGCCGGATTCCAAGTACGTGTCGCGGAAGATGGCGGTCGGGCCGTAGATATTTTTCAAGTATGGCAGCCGCATTTCATTTGGATGGATATTCGGCTGGCGGCTCTTAGCGGATTGGAGGCAGCCCGGCAGATCCGCCGCATGGAGGGAGGTCGCAGCGTCAAAATTGTTGCGGTCACAGCTTCCGCATTTGCCTCGCAACGCGCGGGAGTGCTGGCCGCTGGCTTCGACGATTTCCTCCGAAAGCCGTATCGTTTGCGGGAGATCTTCGAATGTATGGCGCGCCACCTTGGCGTTCGCTACGTCTACGGGACGAGGCCGCGGATAGACAGTTGGAGTTTGCCCGAGCTTCTAAGAGCCGATGACCTCGCCGCGCTTCCGCCGGGTCTTCGGAATGATCTGGAGAGCTCTGTCATCTCCTTGGATCCCAGCCGAATCGCGTCGTGTGTAAGCCGAATTTCAGAGCAAAATGCCTCGCTCGCCAAAACCCTGTCAGACCTGATCGAGCGTTTTTCGTACACTCCGATACTCCGGGCGCTCGCCGGCCGCAAATCCATTGTCAAGAAGGTGGGCGCATGATCCTGGCTATCGATGACGAACCCGAGTCTCGAACACTCCTGACGCAGATCTTGACCGCTGAAGGCTATCGCGTGCGCGCCGCTGATAGCGGAGAGTTAGCGCTGGCAGCCTTGGAGCTGAAGCGCCCCGAGCTGATCCTGCTGGATATCCGGATGCCCGAGATGGACGGATTCGAAGTTTGCCGGAGGATCAAGGCCAACCCGGCAACCCACGATATTCCCCTGATGTTCCTAAGTGCCCGGGGCCAACTGTCGGAGCGCGTGGAAGGGTTTCGGCTCGGTGCCGTCGACTTCGTGACCAAACCCTATCAACGCGAGGAACTTTTGGCCCGCGTCCGCACGCATCTGGAGTTAGGCCGGCTCCGCACCCGGCTCGAAGAGCAGGTGGCGGAACGGACCGCGGAACTACGCGAAAGTGAGCAGCGCTTTCGGACCATGGCGGATGCCACACCGTTGATGATTTGGGCCGCCGGCACCGACAAGGCGTGCACCTTTGTCAATAGAGCATGGCTGGACTTCACCGGCCGAAGGATCGAGCAGGATCTGGGTGAGGGATGGATAGGAGCCGTACATCCGAATGATCGCGAGATGTGCTCCGGTATCTATTCTTCCTCAATCGATGGGCCGCAGAATTTCCAATTGGAATTCCGCCTGCGCCGCGCGGATGGAGAGTACCGATGGATTGTGGGCAGCGGCGTTCCGCGCTTTTCTGAAACGGGCGCATTCGTCGGCTATATCGGGAGCTGTGTCGATGTCACCGAGAGTCGGATCGCAGCCGAACAACTGCGCGCTCTTTCCGCCTTTTTGATTTCCGCGCAGGAGGATGTACGCAGAAGAATTTCCCGCGAGCTGCATGACGACTTGGTCCAACGGTTGGCTTTGATGGCAATCGATCTCGGCAAATTGATATCTCAAACTTGGCCCGCAGTATCCGCAGTCCCGGAGGAATTGCGCGGCCTGCAAGAGCGCGCAATTCAGGCCGCCGAACTGACCCGCCACATCGCCCACGAACTGCATCCCATGACCGTCGAAGATCTTGGACTCGCCACCGCTCTCCGCTCTGTCTGTGAGGATTTTGCGCACC
>Ga0335081_10020060_pt1 | contig 10812 bp, 11 predicted proteins | sample Lox_Sample_35_FD_206713 | JGI IMG/M metagenome (GOLD analysis project Ga0335081, IMG submission 206713) | Soil microbial communities from Loxahatchee National Wildlife Refuge, Florida, United States - Lox_Sample_3.5 | ecosystem: Environmental > Terrestrial > Soil > Wetlands | place: USA... | reverse complement strand
ATCTCCTCGATGTAGCCCTTGACGAACTCGACGTTCTCCACCCCGGCCTGGGCGGCGTTGGAGCGGGCCAGATCGAGCATCTCGTCGGTCATGTCGAGGCCGATCGCCCGCCCGCTCGGCCCGACGCGCCGGGCGGAGATGAGCACGTCCGCGCCCGCCCCGGAGCCCAGGTCAAGCACCGTCTCGCCCGCGTGCAGGTCCGCGACCGCGGTCGGGACACCGCACCCCAGGGACGCGGCGACGGCGCTCTGGGTCGCGGCCTCGCTCTCAGCCGTGTCGTAGAGAGCGGCGCCGAACACCCGCGTCTGATCGGCATCGGTCAGCGCGATCGGCCCGCAGCACGACGCCGAGGCCTGCTGCTCGGCGACCGCGCGGGCCGCCGCGGCGTACGTCTCCCGAACGGTCTCGCGGATGTCCGCCGCTGGGGCGTCGGTCTGGCCGGCTGCGCAACCACACCCGCCGGCGGTCGCGCCGGTGGCGCAGCAGCCGTCCTTTTCGGAGGGCTCGCAGCATGAGGCCTGCGTCTCGGTCGAGCAGCAGGATGAGGTCGGCGTCGCGGTCGGTTCGGTGGTCAGCTCAGCCATGCGGTCAGCTCCTTGAAAGCGTCGGTGCGAACGGAGTAGTACGCCCACCGGTGCCGGCGCTCGACGTCGACCAGGCCGGCGTCGATGAGCTTCTTCATGTGGTGGGAGAGCAACGACTGCCCGATCTCGAACAGCGCGATCAGCTCGCACTGGCACACCTGCTGCTCGCTGCGACGCAGCACGTCGACGATCTGCACCCGCAGCGGCTCCGCCAGCGCCTTCGCCACGGCGGCAACGCGCTCGGCATCGAGCGAGGCATTGACGCCAACCGACGGCGCGCAACACGCGCCGGACGCGGGACCGGCAGGAAGGGCGGGAAGTGACGAGGTCATATCAGCAATCGTTGATTCGACTCTAGCACGATCATCGGCTCACATCAACCAATCTTGATCACAGACGAAGCCGCGACCGCTGTTTGCCCGGCTGACCCGGGCGCAGGGGACTGGTGCTGCTCAGATCGCTACTGGGTCGTGCTTGTGGGTGCGGGATCGCTGGGCGCGCTCCCAGGCTTGGCAGGCGATCTGCACCGGATCCCAGGGGGAGGAGAACGGTGGCGTGTAGCTCAGGTCGAGGTCTGAGACCTCGGCCATCTGGAGCTCACCCCGAAGGTCAAGCGCGCGGCCGGCGAGCGCTGCTGCGAACCCATCGCCTACCCCGAGGTCGAGCGCGACCAGGCCGCCCGGATGGCGACGATCGCCAAAGCGCTCGGAGACCCCGTGCGCCTCCAACTCGTCGACGTGCTGCGAAAGCACGCCGGCAAGGTCTGCGTCTGCGAACTCGTCCCACTGTTCGACCTCTCCCAGCCCACCGTCTCACACCACCTCAAAGTGCTCCGCCAAGCCGGAATCGTCGGCTCAGAACGCGAGGGCCTCTGGGCCTACTACTACGTCATCCCCGACGCCCTCAAAGACCTCTCGCAATGGCTGACGTGAGCGACACCCCAGGAGGTGGTCCGATATGCGGGGCTATGGAGCAGCCTCGGCTCGCCGCTCGAGCAGTGGTGGTGACAGAGATGCTCGAACTCGCGGCAGGCGCGACTTCCACTAATCGAAAACCGTCATTTCTGCTCCGTTGCTAAGCCAAGCCCATTGCTGGGCCGAGCCTGTCCGTTTCAGGTTTGTCTCCACGAGCCGCTAGCTCGTTGGCTAGTCGCTGACGTCGAGCCATTGCGAGGCGTCCTGTAGCGCGATCGTCAGGGCCTCGGGGTGGATGCGCGCATAACAGGGGCCGCCACCGTCGCACAGGAGCCCGCGCAAGCGTGCGATACCGCGAGCATCCACCGGCTCTGCCGAGCGCAGACGTCCGCTGATCGCCAGGATCAGCGGCAGCGCCGCACGGACCTGTTCGCGGCATGGCGGGATGGCCGCGCCTCTGAATGGCGTGGGCGGCTGCTCGGCACGCTCGGCCAGTTGCTCAAGCGAACGCGCAAGCGTGCGCCGAGCACGGCCGGTCGTCAGCTGCACCGCGCGGGCGGCGTGCAGCGGCGACTGCCATGAGACCACGCCATCGGCGAGCTGGCGATCCACCCAGAAGCCGCGCATGTGCGCCAGCAGCCGCACGCCCCAGCGTGGAGGTCGACGGCCGCTTGAGCGTGCCATGGGAGGCACGTTCACAGCGTGGGTGCTTCTCATGCCCCGAGCAGATTGTGGACGATCAGGTCGATCAGCTTGATGCCGATGAACGGGGCGATGATCCCGCCGAGGCCGTAGATCCACAGGTTGCGCCGCAGCAGTGCGTCGGCGCCGATCGGCCGGTAGCGCACGCCGCGCAGGGCGAGCGGGATCAGCGCGGGGATCACGAGCGCGTTGAAGATGATCGCCGATATCACCGCCGACTCGGGCGTGCCGAGGCTCATGATGTTGAGCACGTGCAGCGGGCCCTGGCCGCCTTTCGCGGCGGCGTAGGTGGCGGCGAAGATCGCCGGCAGGATCGCGAAGTACTTGGCGACGTCGTTGGCGATCGAGAACGTGGTCAGCGCGCCGCGGGTGATCAGCAGCTGCTTGCCGACCTCGACAATCTCGATCAGCTTCGTCGGGTTGGAGTCCAGATCGACCATGTTCCCGGCCTCCCGGGCGGCCTGGGTGCCGGTGTTCATGGCGACGCCGACGTCGGCCTGCGCCAGCGCGGGCGCGTCGTTGGTGCCATCGCCGGTCATCGCGACCATCCGCCCGGACGCCTGCTGCTTCTTGATCAGCTCGAGCTTGGCCTCGGGCGTGGCTTCGGCAAGGAAGTCGTCGACGCCGGATTCCTCGGCGATCTTCGCCGCGGTTAGCTTGTTGTCGCCGGTGATCATGATCGTGCCGATGCCCATCGCGCGGAGGTGATCGAAGCGTTCGCGCATCCCCTCCTTGATGGTGTCCTTGAGGTAGATGACGCCCATCACCTGTGAGTCGCGCGCCACGGCGAGCGGCGTGCCGCCCTCGCGGCCGATGCGATCCAGCGCGGGTTGCAGTTCGGCGGGCGCGCGGCCGCCCTCTTCGGTGACGAACGTGATGATCGCGTCGCCGGCCCCCTTGCGCAGGCGGCTGCCGTTGAGGTTGGCGCCGCTCATCCGCGTCTGCGCGGTGAACGGCACGAATTCGGCGTGGAGCGCGGCCATGTCGTGCTCGCGGATGCCGTATTGCTTGGCGAGCACGACGATCGAGCGTCCCTCCGGCGTCTCGTCGGCCAGGGACGCGAGCTGGGCGACCTCCGCGAGCTCCACCTCGGTAATCCCGGGCATGGGGATGAACTCGCTGGCGAGGCGGTTGCCGATCGTGATCGTGCCGGTCTTGTCGAGCAGCAGCACGTCGACGTCGCCCGAGGCCTCGACCGCGCGGCCGGAGAGGGCGAGGACGTTGCGTCGCACCATCCGGTCCATGCCAGCAATGCCGATCGCGGACAGCAGCGCGCCGATCGTAGTCGGGATCAGAGCCACCAACAGCGAGATCAACGTGGTCTCGGAGATCGCGGTGTGCGCGAAGAGCCCGAACGGCCGCAGGGTGGCGACGACGACGATGAAGATCAGCGTCAGGCTGGCGAGCAGGATGTTCAGCGCGATCTCGTTCGGCGTCTTGCGCCGCTCGGCGCCCTCGACCAGGGCGATCATCCGGTCAAGGAACGAGTGGCCGGGCTCCTGGGTAATCTCGACCACGATCCGGTCAGACAGCACGCGGGTGCCGCCGGTGACGGCTGAGCGATCACCGCCGGACTCGCGGATCACCGGAGCGGACTCGCCCGTGATCGCGGACTCGTCCACCGACGCGATCCCGTCAATGACCGTGCCGTCACCGGGGATCACCTCGCCGGCCTCGACCACGACCACGTCGCCCCTGACCAGCTCGGAGGCTCTCTTGGTGGTTCCGTCTCGCAGGGTTGCGGTGGTTTCCTGGCGCATCTCGCGCAGCGTCTCGGCCTGGGCACGTCCGCGCCCTTCCGCGAACGCTTCGGCGAGGTTGGCGAACACGACGGTCAGCCACAGCCAGAACGAGATCACGAACGTGTACCAGGCGGGCTCGTGACCGCCGCCGAGGGGGCCACCGCCAAACACCTGGATCAGCCACGTGACCGTGGTGATCACGGCGCCGACCTCGACCACGAACATCACCGGATTGCGGATCTGCACGCGCGGATCGAGCTTCACAAAGCTCTCGATCAGCGCGCGGCGGACGATGTCGCCGCGAAACAGCGAGATCGCGCGACGCTCAGACGGCGTCGTTCCCGGAGCGGTGTCGACAGACATCAGCGCGATCCTCCGGCGGCGCGGTCGAGCGCCAGGTTGAGGTCAAGCACGTTTACGCCCGGCTCGCCGAGGACCGCGAGAAAGCGGCTTTCGGTGTTGTTCTTGATCAGGTTCATCACTTCAGTGATTGGTAGGCGGCGCACCGCAGCGATCCGGTGGGCCTGGATGTCGGCATTGGCCACGGAGATCTCGGGGTCCACGCCGGACGCCGAGCTGGTGACCGCGTCGATCGGTACATGCGCGGCCGTCAGGCCGCGGTCGTAGGCCTGCTCGAGCTTGAGATACGCGTCGAGGTTGGACTTGAACGTCTGCTCGGCGACCGTGCTGTTCGGCCCGAGGTTGGTGAACGATGAGGCGTTGGCGGCGTAGGAGGTCTGCGTCGACGGGCGCTCCTGGAAGTACGCCGGGTCGGCCGCCAGAACCGGCTTACCGTCGCTCATCTCAGGCTTGCCGTTCTTGCCGATCACCGGCTTGCGGAAGTCCTGGCCGATCAGGCGCGAGCCGACGACTTTGCCGTTCTGCGTGATCAGCGAGCCGTCCGCACGCCCAGGGAACACGACCTGCGAGACGCCGGTCATGACGAGCGGGTAGAGCAGGCCCAGCAGGAGGGTGAGGACGACGACGGCGATCAGGGCTCTTAGTAGTTCGCGACGCATCTCTCTAGAACAGGTGGGGGGTCAAGCCCTGCACGACCGGACCGAGCAGGAGCGCGGGGAAGAACGTAAGCGCGCCGACGAGCACGACGACACCGATCAGCAGCACGACGAACGTTCCCGTGTCGGTCCGCATCGTGCCCGCGCCGGCCGGAGCGATCCGCTTGCCGGCGAGCGCCCCGCCGATCGCCAGAACCAGCAGGATCGGGACGAAGCGGGCGAACATCATCGTCAGCCCGCCCATGATGTCCGCCAGCTTGACGCCGTGAGCGCCGAGATTGCCGGCGTTCGGCTGGACGTATCCGGTGTAGCCGGCGAACGCCGAGCCGTTGTTGTTGGCCTGGCTCATATACGCATAGAGCGACTCAGAGAAGCCCTGCGGACCGCTCGCGGAGATCGACGTGCGTCCGAGCGGGCTCGCGACGGCAACCCCGGTCGTCATCAGCACCGTCAACGGTGTGAACAGCGCAGCGAGCGACACGAGCTTGATCTCCTTCGCGCCGATCTTCTTGCCGAGGTACTCGGGCGTGCGACCGACCATCAGCCCGCCAATGAACACCGCCAGCAGCACGAACACGAGCATCGAGTACAGGCCAGTGCCAACCCCGCCGAACACCACCTCGCTCATCCCGAGGTTGGCCAGCGGCACAGCGCCACCGATGCCGGTCATCGACTCCATCGCGGAATTGACCGAACCGTTCGAGGTGACCGTCGTGGTCGAGCTCCACAACGCCGAGTTGACGATCCCGTTGCGCTGCTCCTTGCCCTCCAGGTTGCCGCCGGTCGAGTTCGCGATCGCCTGCGTCGTCGCGCCGGCGGCGTGCTGCGCAGGCGTGCCGTGCTGCTCGGCCAGGTACGCGACCGATGTCGTCCCTGCGTAGAGCACGAACATGGCGGCGAAGATCGCCCAGCCCTGGCGACGGCTGCCCACCATCTTCCCGTACGTGTACGTGAGCGCGGCCGGGATCAGGATGATGAACAGCATCTCGACGAAGTTCGAGAACGGCGTCGCGTTCTCAAACGGGTACGCCGAGTTGGTGTTGAAGAACCCGCCGCCGTTGGTGCCGAGCTGCTTGATCGCAATCTGCGACGCGACCGGGCCCTGCGCCAACGACTGCGACCCGCCGACCACCGTGTGAGCCGTCGTGTAATGGCCCAGGTTCTGGATCACGCCCTGCGAGACGAGCAGCAGCGTCCCGAGCACCGACAGCGGCAGCAGCACGTACAGGATCGTGCGGACCAGGTCCTGCCAGAAGTTGCCCAGGCTCGAGCCGCTACGGGAGATGATCCCGCGGATCATCGCGATCAGCACGCAAATCCCGACCGCCGCCGAGACGAAGTTCTCGACGGTAAGCCCCATCATCTGGCTGAAGTAAGTGAGCGTGGTCTCGCCGCCGTAGTACTGCCAGTTCGTGTTGGTCACGAACGACGAGACCGTGTTGAAGGTCACATCCCAGGTGCCGGAGTGGAATTGGGTGCCGGGGTAGTTACTCCACGGGTGCAGCGTCTGCGTGCGCAGGATCGCGTACATCACCAACCAGGCGAGCAGCGAGAAGAAGATCACCGAGCGCGCGTACTTCTTCCAGTCCTGGCCTTCGGAAGGGTTCGCGCCGAACATCCGGTACAGGAGGCGCTCCAACGGGCCTAGCACGCGCTCCAGCATTACCGTCTGACCGGGCGTGTAGACCCGTGCCATGTAGCCGCCGAGCAGCGGCGTCAACGCCACGATCACGGCGAAGAAGATCAGGATCTGCAGCCAGCCCTGAAGGATCATCTACAGCTTCTCCCCGCGCACGAGCGCGTAGAGCAGGTACACAATTGCGAGCACCGATACGATCAATCCGAACACGTCTGCGCCGCTCATCGAGGCGAGGACGAGGGTCATATCCGGTCGATCGCGTAGATCAGGGCGAACAGGATGGCGAAGGTTGTGATCGCCATCGCGACAGCGACAATGTCCATAGATGGATCATGACCGCGCCGGTGTACAGGCCGCGTACAGAAACGGCGTGCGGGTGTACAGATTCCATACACGTTCGCCTTATGTTCGTGATTGCGACTTACCACCGGGCGCGGTTTGGTAGGTGAAGCGATAACCGACTCCGATCTCGGTCTGGATGACGCTCGTGCCTCGGTTGTCGTCGAGTTTGGCGCGGAGGTTTGCGATGTGTGGCCGTACGCGCTGGGCCAGATGGCCTCGTGATCGACCCCACACCTTTCGCGCGAGTGTCCGATATGTCACGGTGCCTTCGCTGGTGACGAGGACTCGCAGGAGCGCAAACTCGGTGCCGGTGAGGCGAACGACCTCTCCGTCGCGCGTGACCAGACGGGTTGCGAGATCGATCACCAGCCCATTGCGTTCAATGCGCAGAGGACTCGGCGCCGCGCGTAGCCTCGCGGCGAGCCGCGCGAGCAGCTCGCCGGGACTGAACGGCTTGGTCACGTAATCATCCGCGCCGGATAGAAGCGCCCGGATCTTCGTCTCCTCGTCGTCGATCTCAGAGAGCACGAGGATCGGCATCCGCTCGCGGCGGCGCAGATGCCGGCAGAGCTCGATCCCGCATCGGTCGGGGAGGGCCACCTCCAGAATCGCCGCCCTCGGGTGCTCGCGCGCCGCGCAGTCCACGGCGTCGGCGGCGGTTCCCGTGAGCAGGACCTGGTAGCCGGCCTCGCGCAGGATGACCTTCAGCGCCCGCTGCACCTGCGAGCTCGGGTCACAGACCAGAATGCGGTCAACCATCACCCCCTCCTACGCGGGCGCGACATCGATGCGGTGCGTCGACCGCCGGAAGGGACGAAGAGGAAGCGGCGTCTACGCGGGTCGGGCCACAAGATCGTCGGACAGCGCAACCGCGCCGCAGCGCCCACGCGTCCACGCCACGTGCTCGGGATACAGCTTCATGATCGCCGGACAGGCCCCAGCGATGCGGCGGACATACCTGCAGCCCGTCGGCGGTCCACCACAGCACCTCGTCCAGCGATCGTGTGGCGGCGCCGTTGTACAGCGGGCCCGTCCGGTCGCTGAGAAGAAGCCGTGTTCGCGCGACGTCGCGCTCGTTCAGCGGGCGGGCGCCTTCCAGGCACTCCGCGTGCCCAAGCAGGCCATCGCGCCATGGCGACAATTCCCCGTGGGGTCTGGGGCACGCCAACGCTGCGTCCGGCTGGTCGCCGCATGCGACCAGGATGCACAGCTGGATGGCCAGCTCGTGACGGATGAGCCGCGGTGCAAGCTGATCGCCGCCAAGCACCCGTTCGTGGGAGCGCTGCGGGTGACAGTCCTCGCGACCTCTTAGGTCTTGTGACTGCGGACGAGCCGCTGCGCGAAGCGCGCGCCACCCCGCTCTCGAGCGACGGCCGAAGAGTCGGCGGTCCGTCACGGGTCGGAGCTTGCGCATCAGCATGTGGATCACCGTCACCGTTACGGTCTTCTGCGAGCAATCCACATCGTCATGATGCGTGCTCACGTGTACAGAGCGCGTACAGAACCGCACACGGGCCGTACAGATTCTCTACAGGCGCGCCCACCGGTCGCGGATCGGCGTATCTGCTGTGTCATGTCGGATCATGCGGTGGGGTCGAAGCGGTACCCGATTCCGGGTTCGGTCCGGATGTAGTGGCGACGTGTCGCCCCAGCGGGTACGAGCTTGCGTCGCAGGTTCGCGATCTGGCCACGCAGGACGGTGAGGTCATCGGCATACTCCGGACCCCACACGTCGGTCAGCAGGCCTCGGTGAGTCAACAGCCGCCCTCGATTACGCACGAACACCCGGAGGAGCTCGAACTCGGTCGGCGTCAAGTGAACTTCTTCGCCGTCACGCCGCACTCGATGACCAGCCAGATCAACCTCCAACCCACCGACCGCGATGACGCTCTGCTCTGGCTCCGGTGACGTGCGCCGGAGCACCGCTTCGAGCCGCGCGACCAGCTCCTGCGGGCCGAACGGCTTGGTCACGTAATCATCCGCGCCGGCCCTCAGCGCACGGACCTTCTCGCGCTCCTCACCGACCGCGGAGAGCACGATGATCGCCATCGAGCTCCACTCACGCATGCGACGGCAGAGCTCGATCCCATCCCCGTCGGGCAGGAGCAGGTCCACGACCGCAGCATCCACCGGCGACACCGCTGCGGCGTCCAGCGCCTCCTCGCTGGTGGCGGCCGTCAGCACCTCGTAGCCCGCTGAGCGCAACACCACCTTCAGCGCGCGAAGGATCGGCAGCTCGTCGTCGACAGCCAAGATCCGCCGACCGCTCGGCCCTGTGCTGACCATCAGTCCCCCTCGCGTGCCGCAGGCAGATCAACGACGAACGCGCTTCCCTGTCCCGCCGTTGACTCGACCCAGATGCTTCCGCCGCTGGCCTCGACGAACCCTTTCGCGATCGCCAGACCCAGTCCTGAGCCCGTGTGGGGATCGGATGACTGTCCCGGGGAGCGGTAGAACGGCTCGAAGATCCGGTCGCGCTCGGACTTCGGAATCCCCGGACCGCGATCTATCACGCGGATGATCACCCGATCACCGGCAGGGACCGCCCGGATCGTCGCCGGCTCTCCGTTGGAATAACGGATCGCGTTCTCGAGCAGGTTCGCCAGCGCACGCTCGACCTGCACGAAATCCGCGCGCACGGCCGCAAGCTGCGGATCGATCCGCAGCCGCAACTCGGCGTCGTCGGGCTGAGCGGCGAGTGCCGCGTCGATCACCTCCTCGACCGAGCACTCCCTCAAGTGTGGCGCTGCCGAGTGAGCCTCGATCTTGGACAGGTCAAGAAGATCATCGATCAATCTCCCCAGACGCGTACCCTCCTGCACCACCAGACTGCCAAGCTCGTCGCGCTCGGCGGGCGTCAGCTGAGGAGCACGAACCGCCTCACCGGCGGTCACCATCGCCGTGACCGGTGAACGGAGATCGTGCGAAACCGCTCGCAGGACCGCGGTCTTGACCGCGTCGCTTCTCCGCAACCCCTCGGTCTGAACCGCCTCGGCGACCAGTCGCTCTCGCTCGAGCGCCAACTCGAGCACGGCGGTCAGAGCCGGCACCACCCGCTCGCGAACACGATCGACCACAGCCTCCGGCAGATCAGCCGGGATCAGCAGCGTCCCCAACCTCCGGTCGCCTGCGCACAGCGCGATCGACCGCTGTCGGGCACCGTAGTGCGCTTCCCCGAGCACGATCATCGTCCAGGGAAGACCGAACACCACAGCCAACCGCCGGCCGATCACCGCCAGCGCGTCGGCGACGCCAGCAGAGCCAAGCATCAGCCGCGCCATCTCGGCCGTCAGATCAGCCTCAGCGCGACCGCTCTCGGCGTCCACCGCTCGACGGCGCCCGAACTCGCTGACCGAGCTTGTTGCCACCGCGGCGATAAAGAATGCGGCCAGCGCGACCCAATTCCGGCTATCGGCGATCGTGAACCGCCCGACCGGCGGCAGATGAAAGAAGTTGAACGCGACAGCGCTCAGCACTGCCGTCGCCACGCCCAGCCAGAAGCCCCAGACCGCCGAGACGACCACGACCGCCAGCAGGTAGACGACGGACAGCGCCGTGACCGCAGTGAGATGCTTGAGCGGATACAGGGAGGCGCTGCACACACTCACCAGCACCACGATCACGGCAACGCCACTGATCATCGGGGGCCGAGCCGGGCGCAGAAGAACCCTGCTCATTCCAGCCGCCACCCTGCCCGGCGCGCGGACGCCGAACCCCGCTGTTTGCCCCCGCCACGCTGGTACATTGGCCTCGGTTGAGCCGGGAAGTCTGGTCGGCGCGTATGCAGCCACCTCAGCGTGCCCTCGCCCGCGAAACATCCCACGGAAGCTCACCCCGTCCTCGTCGAGGCTGCCGGCCCCGGCGAGTGGATCG
>Ga0335081_10020059_pt1 | contig 10812 bp, 7 predicted proteins | sample Lox_Sample_35_FD_206713 | JGI IMG/M metagenome (GOLD analysis project Ga0335081, IMG submission 206713) | Soil microbial communities from Loxahatchee National Wildlife Refuge, Florida, United States - Lox_Sample_3.5 | ecosystem: Environmental > Terrestrial > Soil > Wetlands | place: USA: Florida... | reverse complement strand
GCCGACGCTTTCGCGCACCGTGACCAGACCATCCCTGGTCATCAGCTCCGAGACTTTTTGCCGCCGGTCGGTGGCAAAGCGCACGTCACGATTGGTGAGGATGCCGACGAGCTTGCCGGCGCGTCCATTGCCACCACCCTCGACCACCGGGATGCCGGAGATGCGGTTTTCCTGCATCAGCGCGAGCGCGTCGGCGAGCGTCGCGTCGGGATGAATGGTGACCGGATTCACCACCATCCCGGATTCGAATTTCTTCACCTGACGGACCTGCGCCGCCTGGGCGGCGGGCTCGAGATTACGATGAACGACGCCGATGCCGCCGGCTTGCGCCATGGCGATCGCCATTTGCGCCTCGGTCACCGTATCCATGGCCGAGGCGATGATCGGGATATTGAGCTGAACGCTGCGGGTGATGCGGGAGTGGATGTCCACCTCGGAGGGCAGCGCGTCCGAGAGGCCCGGCTTGAGCAGCACGTCGTCGAAGGTAAGGCCTTCGCGCGGATTGTCCTTGATCATTGCCAACTCCGCTGGCGCCCGCGGCTTGCTGCGGGCTGGCTGCGCGGGCGTCGCGAAAAAGCCGGTCGGAAAGACGAAACCTGCGCGGGGAGCGGCTCGCTCTGCCCGCCTGCTTGTCCACTTCGACGGCCCGCTTTTGGGTTGGCGGCGGTTCCTAGCATGTCCGCGGCCCGATGCATAGGGCGCCGGCAATCAGCGCTTCCGCAGGAGAAAAGTGATCAGGCGCAGCACTGTCGCCTCGGGGATCAGGCCGATCGCCCGCACGATGATTCGATTGACCAGGCCCGGGATGACCTGCCGCTTGCCGGCACGAAAGGCCCGCCACCCGACCTCCGCAACCTTCGCCGGATCGGTGCGCGGCAGTATCTTGTGGAGACGGGTTTGCCCGATCGATGAGTGCCACGACAAAGCGGTTCGTACGATCCCCGGATTGAGGCAAGTCACGGTCACGCCGGTACCAGCCAGCTCGGCGCCGAGCGCCGCTGTGAACGACCTCACATACGCCTTTGACGCATGGTAGAGCGCCACGTACGGCCCCGGCATGTAGGCGGTGATCGAGCCGATGTTGAGTACGCCACCATGGCGCCTTGCCGCCATGGCAGGAACGAAACGCAGCGTCAGCTCGGTGAGCGCCCGCATGTTGACATCGAGCAGACGCAATTGCTGATCGCGGTCGACTTCCGCAGCCGGCCCGTAGACCAAAATCCCGGCACAGTTCACCAAGACATCGCAATAGAGACCGTGCTCGGCGAGCGCATCTTCGACACGTCGGCCGGCGCCGCGCTCGGTGAGATCAACGCAGAGGCCGTGGGATTGCGCGCCGGGCCGGCCGAGTTCTGCGACCAGAACCTCCAAGGCCTGCTGGGACTGGTCGACGAGCAGCATGGCCGAGCCCTCGAGCAAAGGCTCGCGCGCAGCCACGCGCGCCAACTCGCGCCCGATCCCTGATGCGGCGCCGGTGACGACGATGGCTGGCTTCATGGCTTGCGCAGGCTTCGCTTGGACCGGCCGTTCTAGCACCATGCGCGCCTGGCTTTGAAGACCGGCCGAAAGCCTATCGGGGCGCACCGCTTGGCCGGCGGTGGTGTCGCGGCTAGATTGACGGCTGCCGAGGCCGAGCAAGCGAGACGGGCGCGATCGCTTTGCCCAACCTCGCACGCCGGATGAGATGATGATGCCGCGCAGGTCGGCGCACCCTCGATCAGTCGCCTGGATCTTTCTGCCGCTTGCCCTGATGCTGGCTTCCGGCGTCGCGGCGCAGGTGCAGGAAGGACCGGATGAACGCCGCTGCACCGGGCAGTGGCGCGCCAGCGGCGAGGAGCGGATCGCCGCCTGCACGGCGCTCATCAATTCCGGCCGCTACCAGTCGAGCAACCTTGCCATCCTGCACCACGACCGCGGCATGACGCTGCGGGCCAAGGGCGATCTGGCTGCGGCGCTGGCCGATTTCGGCGCAGCGATCAGGCTCAACCCGGACTGCGCGCGCTGCTTCGCCGATCGCGGCGCGGTCCGCTTCGCGCAGCACGACCTCGATGGCGCCGTCACCGACCTCGACCAGGCGATCAGGCTCGATCCCGCGGATGCCGGCGCCTGGATGACGCGCGGAAACGCGTTCGACGAGAAAGCGGATTTCGACCGCGCCATCGCCGACTACAACGAGGCGCTGCGGCTCGCGCCCGGCTACGCCGCCGCCTATTTCAATCGCGGTCTCGCCTTCCGCCACAAGGGCGACCTCGATCATGCGGCCGCCGACTATGACCAGGCGGTCCGGCTCGATCCGAAAAACGCCGCCGCGCTCAACAATCGCGGCATCGTGTGGTTCGCAAAGGGCGATTTCGACCGCGCCATCGCCGACTACAATCAGGCCATTCGCCTCGACGCCAATTTCGCCGCGGCCTACAACAATCGCGGCGACGCCTGGCGCGCGAAGGGCGATCTGGTCCGCGCGGTCGCCGACTTCGACCGCGCCATCCAGTTGTCGCCGCAATTCGCGCTGGCCTATGACAATCGCGGGCTCATTTCGTATCAGAAGCGGGACTACGACCGCGCCATCACCGATTTCGACGCCGCCGTTCGCTTCGATCCGGCCAACGCGCAAGCCTACAACAACCGCGGCAACGCGCATGACGACAAGGGCGACCGCAACGCCGCGATCGCGGACTACAATGAAGGCATCCGGCTGGATCCGAAGAACGCGCGCCTCTACTACGATCGCGGCATCGCCTATCGTCGCGACGGCGATCTCGAGCGCGCAATCGGCGATTTGAGCGAAGCCATTCGGCTCAACCCGCAGCATGCCGGCGCCTTCAACGAGCGCGGCTATGCCTCCTATCGCAAGGGCGATTTCGCTCGCGCTATCGCCGACTATGATCAGGCGATCAAGCTCAATCCCAAATTCGCCATCGCCTACAACAATCGCGGCAACGCCTTCGATGACCGGGGCGACCGTGATCGCGCCATCGCCGACTACGATGAGGCCTTGCGCGCCGATCCCAACTATGCGGCCGCTTTCTACAATCGCGGCATTGCCTGGCGGCGCAAGGGTGACCTCGATCGCGCCATCGCCGACTACGATCAGGCGATCAAGCTCAATCCGACGGCCGCCGCCTACAACAACCGCGGCAGCGCCTGGCAGGCCAAGGGAGACAATGACCGGGCGATCGCCGATCTCGACCAGGCCATCAAGCTCGATCCGCGCTCGGCTGACGCGTACGTCAATCGCGGCAACGCCAAGCGCGAGCGGCTCGACTTGGGCGGCGCACTCATCGACTACACGCGCGCGATCGAGCTCGCCCCGACCGGCCCGCTCGCCTTCTACAACCGCGCCTGGGCGCATTACCTCACCGGCGAGAACAGCGAAGCGCTGGCCGACGCTGACCGCGCGATCGCTTTCAATGCCCGTTCAGCCAGCGCGTTCTCCACGCGCGGGCTGATCCGGGAGCGGCTCGGTGACAGCGCCGGCGCCATCGCCGACTTCCGCAAGGCGCTGGAGATCGATCCGCGCTTCCAGCAGCCGGCCGACGGCCTGCGCCGGCTCAAGGCCGGCCCCTCCGCGAGCCAATAGCAAGAGATGCGCGCCAGCACGCCGTCGAGGCCGTACGACCGCATCGTGCCGATCATCATCGCAGTCGCGCTGTTCATGGAGAACATGGATTCGACGGTGATCGCCACTTCGCTGCCGGCCATCGCCGAGGCGCTCGGCACCAATCCATTGGCGCTCAAGCTCGCGGTGACCTCCTACCTCCTCGCGCTCGCCATCTGCATCCCGGCGAGCGGCTGGGTGGCGGACCGCTACGGCGCGCGCAAAGTATTCCGCATCGCCATCGCCGTATTCATGCTCGGCTCGATTGGCTGCGCGCTGTCGGGCTCGCTCGAGGAATTTGTGCTGGCGCGCATCGTTCAGGGCATGGGCGGAGCGATGATGACGCCGGTCGGGCGCCTCATCCTGCTGCGCAGCATCGACAAGCGGGTTCTCGTCAACGCCATGTCGCTGGTGACGATCACCGCGCTGCTTGGCCCGATCAGCGGCCCGCCGCTCGGCGGCTTCATCACCACCTATGCGTCCTGGCACTGGATCTTCATCATCAACGTGCCGATCGGCCTCCTCGGCATTGTGATGGCGACGCTCTACATTCCGGACGTGCACGCGGAGCGGCCGGAGCCGTTCGATTTTACGGGCTTCGTGCTGTCCGGGCTGGGCGTCGGCGGGCTCGCTTTCGGGCTCTCGGTCATGGGGCTGGCGTTTTTGCCGGTCGGCGTTGTTGCCGCGCTCATCGGCGTCGGGGCGATCTCCTCGGCGGCCTATTTCGTTCACGCCCGGCGAACCGCCGCGCCGATCCTTGATCTCACCCTGTTCAAATTGCCGACCTTCCGCGCCAGCATCTTCGGCGGATTCATGTTCAGGCTGGGCATCGGGGCGCTGCCGTTCCTGTTGCCGCTGTTGCTGCAGCTCGGCTTCGGCTTGACGCCGTTTCAGTCGGGCCTGATCACGTTCACCGGCGCACTCGGCGCGATCTTCATGAAGGCGGCCGCAGCCAGCGTGCTCAGGCGGTTCGGCTACCGCCCCGTCCTCGTCTACAACAGCCTGATCAGCAGCGCCTTTCTCGCCGCTTGCGCCTTCTTCGTACCCGGCATGCCGTTCGTGGGGATGGTCGCCATTCTGCTCAGCGGCGGCTTTTTTCGTTCGCTGCAGTTCACCAGCATCAACACCATCGCCTACGCCGAGCTCGAACCGCGGCAGTTGAGCAAGGCGACCGCCATGGTCTCCGCCGCGCAGCAATTGTCGCTGTCGACCGGCGTCGCGCTGGGCGCGCTGATCGTCGAGATCACGCTGTGGCTCAAGCATTCGCCGACGATGGGCGCAACCGATTTTCCGCCGGCGTTTTTGGCGGTCAGCCTGCTTTCCGCCTCGGCCGGCCTGATCTTCGCACGCCTGCGGCCGGAAGCGGGCGCCGAGCTGATCGGAGGCAGCGGCGCGCGGAGCGCAACGACCGACAAGGATCGCTAATCGGCCTTCGTCGCGTGGCCGCGAAAACCGCGGGCGAGTAGATAAAGCTCCGCCGACCCGCTGCGGCTCGCCGGCGGCTTGACGTGCTTGACGCTGGCGAAGTCGCGCTTGAGCTCGGACAGCAGCGCCGCCTGCGTGCCGCCTTGCAACACCTTGCAGAGGAAGCTGCCGCCGTCGCGCAGCACTGCGCGCGCAAAATCCGCCGCCGCCTCGGCAAGCGCCATGATGCGCAAATGGTCGGTCTGCCGGTGGCCGCTCGCGTTGGCGGCCATGTCGGAGAGCACGATATCGGCCTTGCCGCCGAGCATGACCCTGAGCCGTTCCGGCGCCGTCGCATCGAGAAAGTCGAGTTGCAGGAATTCAACGCCCCTTATGGGCTTCATCTCCAGAATATCGATCGCGATCACGCGGCCGTGCGGCGCCACCCGCTGGACTGCGATCTCGCTCCAGCCGCCGGGCGCGGCGCCGAGATCGACCACGCGCGCTCCGGGCCTGAGCAGGCGATATTTGTCGTCGATCTCGGCGAGCTTGAATGCGGCACGGGAGCGTAAGCCTTCACGCTTGGCGCGCGCCACGTAGGGATCGCTGATCTGGCGCTCGAGCCAGGCGCGCGACGATGGTGTGCGGCGCTTCTCCCGCTTGAGCTTCGCCATGCGCCCGCACCTGCCCTGTCAGGCTTCGCCCCACACCCCGTCGGCGCGCATCATCTCGACCAGCATGCCTTCGCGCAGGCCGCGATCGGCGACGCGCAAACGCGTACAGGGAAAGGCGCGACGAATGGCATCGAGGATGGCGCAGCCGGCGAGCACAAGATCGGCGCGCTCGGAACCGATGCAGGGATTGGCCGCGCGTTCATCGAAGTTCATGGCCATGAGCTGCGCGACCACGCGCGACACGTCGCCGTCCGACAGCCAGCAGCCGTCGACCCGGCGGCGGTCGTAGCGCTTGAGATTGAGGAACACGCCGGCGATCGTCGTCACGGTGCCGGACGTGCCGAGCATGTGGAAGCCGTCGAGGTCGCCGCGATGCGTTGCGGCAAACTCTGCGACATAGTCGGCAACCTCCTCGACCATCGCCTCGTACACGGCGCGCGGCACCACGGTGCCGCCGTAGCGCTCGGCAAGCGTGACCACGCCGAAAGGCAGCGAGATCCAACCGACGATGTCCGGCCTGGGCGGGCCGCGGCGCACGCCGTTCGACGGGCCCAACCGCACCAGCTCGGATGATCCGCCGCCGATATCGAAGAGGATCACGCCAGCGGCCGTCGGATCAACAAGCTCGGTGCAGCCGGCCGCCGCCAGCCTCGCCTCGGTCGCCGAATCGATGATCTCGAGCTCGAGGCCTGCCTCCGCCGCGACGCGCGCACGGAATTCTTCGCCGTTATCGGCCGCACGGCAGGCCTCGGTGGCGATCAGCCGCGCGCGCCGCACGCCCCGTGCCCGCATCTTCTCGCGGCAGATCCGCAGCGCTTCGACGGTGCGCGCGATCGCCGCCTCGCTGATGCGGCGCGAAGCGGCCACCCCCTCGCCGAGGCGGACGATGCGCGAGAACGCGTCGACGACGCGGAAGCCCTCCGCCGTCGGCCGCGCGATCAAGAGCCGGCAATTGTTGGTGCCGAGGTCGAGCGCGGCGTAAGTTGCCGCCGAATCCTCGTGCGCGAGGTGATGCGCGTCATCGTGCCGAGGTCCGTCGCGGCGAATGCCGTACGGCGTTCGCCGCCCCCGGCGGGATCGCCGTCGCGACGCCCTATGGCTGTCGAGGCCGCTGCCGGGCGGGGCCTCCGCGTTCATCCAACGCCTTTCTGCCGCGCCGGAGCGTTGCGGCTCGACGGCTGCGGGCATGTTCAAAGCGCAAAATCGCGTAAATCTATCAGTCGCGGCGGGCACTTTGCTAGTACCGCCTATGAGCCATGCTGTGCGCCGCCTTGTCGCGCTTTGCCAACTCCCTTATGTGACGCTTGGAACTTTCAGGATCAGACCGCGATGAGTTTGCATCAGCCTGCCCAGCGGCAGGCGAACGGATCGCCGCCGGACGACTTAGCGGGCGAGCAATTGGCGGTCGAGAAGTTTGCCATCGGGCAATCGCTGCCGCGCAGCGAGGACCCGATGCTGCTGCGCGGGGAAGGCCGTTTCACCGACGACGTCAGCGTTGCGGGCCAAGCCTATGCGGTGATGGTGCGCAGCCGAAACGCGCACGGCAACATCCGCTCTCTCGATACCGAGGCCGCCCGCAAGATGCCGGGCGTGCTCGCGATCTATACGGCGGCCGATTTGCAGGCCTACGGCCCGCTCAAATGCATCATCCCGTTCAAGAATCGCGACGGCTCGCCGATGAAGAAGCCGTGGCGCGGAGCGCTCGCCAAGGACAAGGTGCGCTATGTCGGCGACCCTGTCGCCGTGGTCGTCGCCGAGACGGTGCTTGCCGCCAAGGATGCGGCTGAAGCGGTCGCCATCGACGTCGAGCCCCTCCCGGCGGTGATTACGGTCGAGCATGCGGTGCATGAGGGTGCGCCGCTCGTCTACGACGACGTGCCCGGCAACGTCTGCCTCGACTATCATTTTGGCGACAGCGACGCCGTCAATGCCGCCTTCGCCAAGGCCGATCACGTCACGCGATTGAACCTCTTGAACAGTCGCGTCGTGGTCAATGCCATGGAACCGCGCGCGGCGCTCGCCTCCTTTGAGGGCGGCCGCTTCACCCTTCGCGTCGCCTCGCAAGGCGTCAACGGCATGCGCGCGAACGTCGCCGAGGCGCTCGGTGTCACGCCGAAGGATGTCCGTATCCTGACCGGCCAGGTCGGCGGCTCGTTCGGGATGAAGGCGGCGGTATTTCCGGAGTATATCTGCCTGCTGCACGCCGCGCGCGCGCTGGCGCGGCCGGTCAAGTGGACCGACGAGCGCTCCGGTAGCTTCGTCTCCGACAGCCACGGCCGCGCTCATACCGCGACCGGCGAGCTCGCGCTCGCGGCCGACGGCACCTTTCTGGCGGTGCGCATCTTGAGCCTGGCCGATATGGGCGCCTTCCTTTCGCCGGTCGCGCCGCTGATGGGCACGCTGAACATCGTCAAGAACGTGCAAGGCATGTACCGCACGCCGCTGATCGAGGTTTCGGCGAAATGCGTCTTCACCAACACCACCCATGTGTCCGCCTATCGCGGCGCCGGTCGGCCGGAAGGCAACTATTTCATGGAGCGGCTGATCGACGCTGCGGCGGTCGAGATGGGCGTCGACCGCGTGGCGCTGCGACGGCACAACCAGATCCGCTCCAAGGACCTGCCGTGCAAAACCGCTTCCGAGGTGACCTATGACAGCGGCGACTTCATCGGGTTGACGAGACAAGCCTTCGCGCTTGCCGACGGCAAGGGCTTTGCTCGCCGCAAGCGTGAAAGCCGCAAACGCGGCAAACTGCGCGGCCTCGGCATTGGCAACTTTCTGGAAGTTACAGCGCCGCCTTCGAAGGAGCTTGCCGATATCGCCTTCAATGCCGACGGCACGGTGTTGATCACCACCGGGACGCTTGATTTCGGCATGGGCCACGCGACGCCTTTTGCGCAGGTGCTGAGCGAGAAGCTCGGCATTCCGGTCGAGAAGATTTCGATCCTGCAAGGCGACAGCGATCGCCTGGTCACCGGCGGCGGCAGCGGCGGGTCGAAATCGATCATGCACAGCGGCACCGCGATCGCCGAAGCCGCCGCCAAGGTCATCGACAAGGGCAAGGAGATCGCGAGCCACGTGCTCGAGGCCGCCGTCGCCGACATCGAGTTCGCGCGCGGTCAATTCCGCATCGCCGGAACGGACCGCGCGATCTCGATCCTCGACCTCGCACAGAGGCTGCGCGACGGCGCCAAATTGCCGGCGGACGCTCCGCAATCGCTCGACGTCGCTCATGTCAGCGACGGGCCCAGCGCCGCGACCTTCCCCAATGGCTGCCACGTCGCCGAAGTCGAAGTCGATCCCGAGACCGGGAGCGTCGAGCTGGTCAAATATGCCTGCGTCAACGATTTCGGCACGGTCATCAACCCGATGATCGTCGCCGGCCAGCTCCACGGCGGCGTCGTGCAGGGCATCGGCCAGGCGCTGATGGAAATGACGGTCTACGACGGCGACGGACAATTGCTCACCGGCTCGTTCATGGACTACGCCATGCCGCGCGCGGCCGACGTTCCCCTCTTCGTTCTCGCCGATCACCCGGTGCCGGCGACGACCAATCCGCTCGGCGTCAAGGGCTGCGGCGAAGCCGGCTGCGCCGGCGGGCTGGGTTCGGTGATGAACGCGGTCATCGACGCGCTCGCCGATCGCGGAATAAGTCATCTCGACATGCCGTTGACGCCGTTTCGGATCTGGCAGGCGCTGCGCGAGGCGGATGCGCGCGGCGCCCGACAGTCTCGTCCATGACGCAGGCCGTCTCCTCCCCTGCCCGCGTCAGCGAGTTCAGAATCATCGCGCCGGTCTGCGCCGCGCACTTTCTCAGCCACTACTATATGATCGTGCTGGCGCCGCTGTTCGCTTTCGTGCGTGCCGACTATGGGGTGAGCTACACCGATCTGGCGCTGGCGCTGACCGCGTTCAACGTCGTCTCCGCCCTGCTGCAGACCCCGGCCGGCTTTCTGGTCGACCGCATCGGTGCGCGCCTGGTTCTGATTGCCGGCGTGGCGCTTGGCGCCGTCTCGTTTGCCGTCGCCGGGCTGGTCGATTCCTTCGTGGTGTTCGTCGCCGCCTACGCGGTCGCCGGTCTCGGCAACACCGTCTATCATCCGGCCGACTATTCGCTCCTCTCGCATCACAGCGCGCCGGCGCGGCTCGGCCACATCTTCGCCTTCCACACCTTCGCGGGAATCCTCGGCGCGGCGGTCGCCCCGGCCACGCTCTTGGCGATGGCCAGCCGTTTCGGCTGGCGCGGCGCCTATATCGGCGCCGCGATTCTCGGCTTCGCGGTGCTGGCGATTCTCTTCGCGCAACCGACGCCGGATACGCAATTGGCCGCGAAACGGCGCCTCGGCGCACGCAGCGAAAACCCTTCAGCGGGCGACGATCCGGGATGGCGGCTGCTGTTCTCGCCGCCGATCATTCTCAATCTTTTCTTCTTTATTCTTCTGTCGCTCATGGGCGGGCTCAGCACCTTCCTGGTGGTCGCGCTGAGCGCGCTGTACGGCACCTCCGACGCGCTTGCCAATGTGGCGCTCACCGGGTCGCTGACCATGAACGCCTTCGGCGTGCTGGTCGGCGGCCTGCTTGCCGCCCGCACCGGGCAGCACGTGGCGATCGCCGCGCTCGGCCTCGCCGCCGCCGGCGTTGCGACAGCGCTGGTCGGACTGATCAACTTCTCTCCCTTTGCGCTCGTGCTGGTGGCGTCGCTATCCGGATTTTTTGTCGGCATCACCCCACCCTCGCGCGACATGCTGGTGCGCGCCGCGACGCCGCCGGGCGCGATCGGACGCGTGTTCGGTTTCGTCAGCACCGGCTTCAACATCGGCGCGGCGATCGCGCCGGTGGTCTATGGCTACTTCATGGACCGCGGCGAGGCGCGCGCCGTGTTCATGTTTTCCGCGGCCTGCAGCATCCTCTGCATCGGTACCGTGGTGTTCGGCATATCCCGCCGTGGGCCAGCCAAGGCCGGCGCGGCAGCCGCGATCTGAACCGGCGGAAAGCCGGACTTGGAACGGCGGCCAAGGTACCTTACAACATACCCGAGACGTGTTGCCGCAATCGCCGGCAACCTCACCGATGCGTCGCCGCGTTGGGGGATAGTTCAACGGTAGAACAGCGGACTCTGACTCCGTTAATCTAGGT
>Ga0335081_10020057_pt1 | contig 10814 bp, 10 predicted proteins | sample Lox_Sample_35_FD_206713 | JGI IMG/M metagenome (GOLD analysis project Ga0335081, IMG submission 206713) | Soil microbial communities from Loxahatchee National Wildlife Refuge, Florida, United States - Lox_Sample_3.5 | ecosystem: Environmental > Terrestrial > Soil > Wetlands | place: USA... | reverse complement strand
GACGCAGGCAAAGTGGCCGATTCCGGTGCCAAAGCCCTCGACGTCAGCAACCACGGCGGCAGGGTAATGGACTGCGGAAAAGGCGTAGCGGAGGTCCTACCGGAAATCGTTAACAAGTTCAAAGGCAAGATCACCATAATGGCTGATGGCGCAGTAAGAACAGGTTTCGATGTTCTTAAGCTTCTGGCGTTGGGCGCGGATGTGGCATTAATTGGAAGACCACTTGCGTGGATGAGCCTCGCAGGCGGACCCGAAGCTGTGGCAATGTACATCAACTATGTGAAGAGCGATTTGCGGATGGCAATGGTTATGACGAGCTGCGACTTGCTCTCAGAAGTCAATCGGGATATCCTACTCTTCAGTGAAAAGGACGAAAAAAGGCATGATTCATGAATTTGATGTAGTGATCGTTGGCGCAGGCATAGCCGGCATGACTGCTGCCCTTACGGCGTCAGAAACCTGCAAGGTAGCCGTCATCAGCAAGGTATATGCTTCCCGAAGTCACAGTGGAGCGGCTCAAGGCGGAATTGCAGCAGCTCTTGGAAATGAGGAAGAAGACCACTGGGAATGGCACATGTTCGACACGGTGAAAGGAAGCGACTACTTAGCAGACCAGGATATGGCTGAAATTCTGGCAAGGGAAGCCCCAGAAAGAGTGATTGAGCTGGAGCATCTTGGCGTACCCTTCAGCCGCAACGAGAAAGGAACAATTGAGCAGCGTCGATTTGGAGGGCATACCAGAAACTTCGGGGAGGCGCCTGTGAAGAGAGCTTGCTATGCATCTGACAGGACTGGGCGCGTTATTATGGACACGCTCTACGACCACTGCATGGTCCGAGGCGTAAAAATATTCAACGAAGTCTTCGTTACCTCGCTTCTGATGCCTTATGGACGATGCTGCGGCGTTTCAGGATTCGAGTTGGCAACGGGCGAATCGGTGGTTTTTCATACAAAAGCAGTTTTGTTAGCTACGGGGGGTTGCGGCAGAATCTTTCAAACGACTTCTATGTCTTTTGCCGCTACGGGGGACGGCTTCGCTTTGGCTTTTAAAGCGGGGGTTCCACTTGAAGATATGGAGTTCGTCCAATTTCATCCAACGGGGATTCACGGTTTAGGCATATTGGTCAGCGAAGCGGCTCGAGCCGAAGGCGGCGTGTTGCGTAACGACAAAGGCGAGCGGTTTATGGAACGTTATGCGCCGTCGCTAAAGGACCTCGCGCCAAGAGACATCGTTTCCAGAGCCATCTTAACCGAAGTCGCCGAAGGCAGAGGCATAGACGGCTCAGACTACGTTTACTTGGATTTAACGCATCTTGGCAAAGATCAGTTGCAGCAGAAACTCTCCGAGGTCACATCGTTCGTCAAGACCTACTTAGGCATAGACGCTAGCGAATCGCCGATTCCTGTTGCACCAACCTGCCACTACATGATGGGTGGCGTCCCCACTGACGCTCAAGCACGCGTTCTCACAGATGAAAAATCCGCCTTCATTCCTGGGTTATATGCGGCCGGTGAATGTGCATGCGTAAGTGTTCATGGAGCCAACAGGCTTGGAACAAATTCTTTGGTGGATCTGGTTGTTTTCGGAAAACGGGCCGGATTACACATAGCGAATTATGTCGGCGAAACCTCGCAAACCCCTCTTGACGCAGATGCTGAGCAAATGGTTTTTTCAAGAATTGATTCACTTCTGGCTTCTACAGGAAAGGAACGTGTTGGCGAGATACGCGTGGAGATGGAGAAAGTAATGATTCGCTTATGCAGCGTTTTCCGTGACAAAGTGGGGTTGGAGCAGGCTCTAAGCAGGATCCAGGGACTTCAAGGGAGAGTGGCTAATCTTGGTCTCAGTTACCATGGCAAATCTTTCAACTATGAGCTTGAGGGAGCGCTCGAGCTCGATAATATGCTGAAGCTTTCAGAAGTAATCGTTTATTCTGCGCTGAAACGTGAAGAAAGCCGCGGAGCTCACTTCCGCAACGACTTTCCCAGCCGCAACGACGAAGTCTGGCTTAAGCACTCACTCATATTCCACACTGCAAACGGGCTCGAAGCTCGATATAAACCCGTGAGTATTACTCGTTTTGAACCTAAAGCGAGGAAGTACTGACATGAACGTCAAGTTGAAAATCTTCCGGTTCGACCCTAAAGCTGACAAAGAACCACGTTACGACTTATTCGTTGTTGACGCTAAATCTGCAGATAGGCTCCTTGATTGCCTCAATAAGGTTCGATGGGAACAAGATGGGAGCTTAGCTTACCGAATGAGTTGCGCCCATGGTATCTGCGGTTCCGACGGCATGACGATCAATGGGGTTTCAGCGTTAGCATGCCAAAAACTTGTTAAAGACTATCCGGTTGACAAAGAAATCCTGATTGAGCCTCTTAGCGTGTTTCCCGTCGTGAAGGATTTAGTGGTGGACTTGGACGAGTTTTTTGCGAAGGAAAAATCTGTTCACTCGTCCCAGGGGATAAACTTGACTGCAACAGAAGAAGGCAAAGAGCATCGGCAGACGGTTGAGGAGCGATCGAAGTTTGACGATGACATCAAATGCATTATGTGCGCCTGCTGCGTCTCCGCTTGCCCTGTCAGCCAAAAAGAAGACCCTGCCTATGTTGGACCAGCCGCCATCGTTAGGGCACACAGATACATTTTTGACAGCCGCATGAAAGACATGATTGAACGCTTGCAAATTATGGATAAGCCGCATGGTGCATGGAGCTGCAAATCTTACTATCGATGCACAGTGGTTTGCCCTAAATCTATTCAGGTTACAAAACATATCATGGAAGTTAGAAAAAGAATCATGGATGAGCTGCGGCCAAAAAACAGCGCCTCCGGATAGAATCTTTCTCTGTGGGGCGAAAACTTTTGGTCACTTTGTTTGTTGTTGGCTTCCTGTTGCCCGTTTAGCCATGGGTTCGTATTTGCAGCCTACGGCTCCACAGTAGTTGCCTTCGTATTGTGCGCTGGGGCGGTAAAGTTCAGGCTTAATCGGCGGCGCAGGAAACTTTTCTTCGATAATATGCGCTGCCCACCCTGGGACTCTTGCTACAGCAAAGATGGGTGTGAACAAGTCATCAGGGATGCCGAGCATATGGTAGACGGAGGCGCTGTACAGGTCTACGTTGGGGTAGATTTCGCCGCCTTTGCGCACTCGGTACTCGCGTTGAGTGTTAAACTCGATTTCTTTAGTTATCAGGTACCATTTCGGTTCGCCTGTTCGCCTCGCAAGTTTCTCGGAGATGTGACGAAGCAAATCCGCCCTGGGATCTAACGCTTTGTACACTGCGTGACCCATGCCCATGACGCGTTCATGATTGTCAAATTTCGCTTTAACCCAAGCTTCAACTTTAGCTGGATCGTCGATTTCAACGAGGTTCCTCATAACCTGCATGTTCGCTCCGCCGTGCAATTCGCCTGAAAGCGACCCCACGGCTGCGCTGACTGCGGCGTACATGTGAGCCCGCGTTGAAGCGACAACCCTTGCGGCAAAAGTAGAGGCATTAAACGAGTGTTCAGCATGCAAGACCAGCGAGGTGTCAAAATCCTTAGCTGTCTCATCCTCTAGCTCAATGCCCGAGAGCATGTACAGGAAATTCGCAGCCCTATTCAGCTTCGGATTCGGCTCGATGGGGGGTTGGTTTTTTCTGATTCTATCCCAAAACGCAACCACTGTAGGTAACACAGCTATGAGTCGAGATGCACGCCTAAGGTTAGCCTCTTTTGAGTCATCATGCTTTTCGGGGTCAAAGTCAGCAAGCAAAGCCACGGTTCCCTGCAGAACATCCATAGGCGCCGATGAGCTGGGAAGTTTTTTGAGAACTTCAACGATACTTGGCGGCAGTTTTCTTTCCGTTACAAGGGTCTTTGAGAACTCTTCAATCTGCGCCGTTGTTGGCAGTTTGCCGTATAAAAGCAGATAAGCAACTTCTTCACTGGTTGAGTAAGCAGCCAAATCATGTATGTCGAATCCTCGATAGGAAAGCTCGCCTTTTACTCCATCGATAAGCGAGATTGCCGTGTCGGCGATTAGGACTCCGCGTAGTCCAGTGTCTTTGGTGGTTGACGGCGCGGTTTTTTGTGCTTGGGTTGCCATCTTATTCAGCCCCCGGTCGCTTAGATTGGTGAATTTGTGTGTCTGAAAGGATTTGTGACTTCAGGGAACTTTCACGGTAGCCTATTTCTTCATAAGAACGCATGAAAACACCATTCAAAAAGGAGCGAAGCAAGCGATAAAAGGGTTTGTTGTAGTTGCCACACTACACCCGTGTCGCTTGCCGAAGGCTACAAGTTGAGGTTTTTGGTTAGATCATCCGACGAGAAAACTACGTCCGGGTTCAAGAGTTCTGCGGGGTCAAAAATCCTCTTTACTTCTGAGAAATAGCGGTAGATTTTGTCTCCCCACTCATTGCGAAGATACAATGACCTGTTTCTTCCCAATCCATGCTCAGCTGTTATAGTTCCGCCCGCCTTAAGAGCTGCGTCGAAGATGAGGCTGGATAATCTTTTCAGCGTTTCTTCCCAATTCTCAATGCTAATCATTGGCCTTATGTGTAGGTTGCCTTCTCCTGCGTGCCCGTAAATCACTGCAATTGTCCCGAAACCATCCAATATCTGTTGAACGGCTACTATGAAGTTTGGTAGTTGCTGCACTGGTACAGCTATGTCGTCTGCAAAGGGCGGAAACCTTTTTTGCGGCGTTTCAAGCGAGTTCATAATCCAAAGAAGCATCGACTCCCTAACCATCCAAAGTGCAGCTTGCTTTTTCGGATCAGTTTCAACCGAGAATTCCTGTGGTTTCTCCTTCAAATAATTCATCATGGCAGTGCTTGTTTGTTCTAAGTCAGAATCTAATTCCACATATAGGACAGCCTTGCAATCAAGCGGAACGTTGACTTCATTGGTTTTTCTTAGCAAATCAACTCCGTAAGAATCCATGAGCTCGACAGCTGAGGGTTTGATTGCCACGAGCTTTTTCACATCTTCCGCCGCTTCCTTCAAGGAACGGAAAAAGACGATGTAGAGTATGTGACTTTCGGGAACGGGAACTGCTTCCAACTCTACTTCGCTGAAAACCCCCAGCGTACCAACCGAGCCAGCCATTAGATGAGTCACGATTTCGTTTGGCTCTTGGTACTGGATGAGGCTTCGCAGGTTGTAGCCGCTGCTAGATTTTAGGCTGCCTCGAGCGTTTAGGACGCTCATCGCTTCTTCATCGTTAATCAGACGTTTCTTGAGGTCCGCGATGGCTTCTTCGACGGCTTCGGGAAGGCGACCTTGAGTATCAATTAACCCGTGGGCGACGTCAAAGAAACGTAGGCTTCTTAGCGCCGAATCAACCGTTCCATATTTGAGGCTTCTGACCCCGCTTGCCTTGGTTGCGACGTTTCCGCCGATGGTGCAAAACCCACTGGACGTGGGATCATAAGGGATCCTTAGCCCATCTGCAGCAAGTTGCTGGTCAAGAACTTTGTGGATTATGCCAGATTGAACCCGAACCCTACGCTCATTCCTTTTAACAATAGCGTTCATTTTAGAGAAGAGAATAATAATGCCTGGTCCGACGGCGGAGCCTGATTGGTTAGAGCCTGCTCCACGCGGGGTGATTGGGATCGAATTTTGCTTTGCGTAAGCGATTATCCTATCGATGTCTTGCTCGTTTGCTGGGACAGCAACCATCTGAGGCTTAACTGAGTAGTGGCTCATGTCCGAGGAGTAGGCTTTCAAAGATGCCTCATCCGAATAGATTTCACCAGCTAACTGCAGCTTTCCAGCCAAAATTTTTCATCCTCAGCATAAATGCAAAAAAAAGAAAGGATCTCACGTTACTTTCGTTTCTGCAGCGATCTTTTGGATGCCGACTTCCTTCTCTTCCATCTTCAATAACTCAGCCATCTCAACTAGGTAACTCTTAAATCGGGTTTCTTTCAACGGCGCTAAACTTGCAACTGCCCTGTCAACGTACATGTTTAAGCGGTTTGTGCAGTAATTTAAGGAGCCCTTCTCAAAATACGGCTGCACTTCTCTTAGGAAAATACTGAGGTTCCGGGTTGTTTTTGAGGAAAGAAGCCTTCTGAAACGCACCTGCTTCTCTTCGCCGGCCGTTTCGTATGCGTGTATTATTGGAAGTGTAGCTCGGAACTTGTTGACGTCGGGTTGCAGATCGTTTCCCCATTCCTGCGCGTCCAGTATGTCATCTTTTATCTGGTAAGCAACGCCGTAGTTCTCCCCGAAAAGCCTCAACGCCTCAGTCACGCTGGATGAGCCGTCGGCTGCAAGAGCTCCGCATTCGCAGGCTGCTCTGAAAAGGGCTGCGCATTTCTTGTGTATCTTTCCAATGTACTCTTTTTCGTTTAATTCTTCACCGGCTAATTCGCCATCTGAAAGCTGCATGCAAGTGTCGATAATCACGTTGAGGATTTCCCTTCTGTATCCCTTGCACAAAGACAGCGAAAACGAAGCTAAAACGTCACCTACAAGAATAGCATCTTTGACGCTCCATTTTGCATAAACTGACAGGGCATTTCGCCTGAACGTGTCCTCATCCAAAACGTCATCATGAATAAGCGTCGCTAAATGCAGTAGCTCAAAAGCCAACGCCAACCTGCGTAGCTCCGTCCGGTTGCCGCCTGCGCTTTCCCCGCTTAACAGAACTAAAGTGGGACGAAGTCGTTTTCCCTTGGTCAGCAGGGCGTACTCTATTTGTTTTCGCAACTTGAACTTGGCTATGGCCGGCAGAAGTGTTTGGAGTTCAAAATCCACAAGTTTTTTTGCGTTGCTGCAGTAGGACTGGAAATCGCTAGAATATGAGGCCCGATTTTTCTCAGTAGACATAAAAAACCTTCAGAATCTACAATTAGACATCAACGGCGATAAGTAATAAGCGTTTCTAAGAGCCGACTACGTGGTGTTTTAACGTCTGTATAGTTTTGGGAAACAAAAGGCCTCTTTCTGCTTCAGTCTTTGAAAGCCGACAAAATTCTGCTGTAGCAAAAACCTATATAATTATCATTCATGTTTCAGCTTTCAAAGTGAAACTTATGGGTGCCTCTCAAACTCTTGAGAATCCTCGTGAGCAGGAGAAAACAGTTGCTTGCATCCGATGTGGCGTCTGTCTGCGTTCCTGCCCGCACAACCTGAGCCCAGTCTTAATCAAAGAGGCTTTCGAGAAAAACAAAAAGGAAACGCTGCGGAAGCTTCGAGTTGACCTCTGTGAGGGATGTGGGAACTGCACTTATGTTTGTCCGTCAAGAATTGATCTGCGGGTTTTCGTGTTGAAAGCGAAGGCATCTGTGCGTTAGGAAGCTGCTGAAAACCCCGGTTGCTTGAGTTGACGTGAGGCGTGTTGTCTTGCGTGAGCCTTAATTCCTGCCCAGAGAATATTTATAACATCGGGTTTTTGTTCCGATAATTGTTCTACCATTCTCCATCCCTATAGAGTATAGTAGATAGTCTTGCTTAAAAGAGTATTCTTAGTAAACTTAGGGAATAGTTAAATAACTCAGGGACATACTAATGCTTAATGAGAGAGAGATTGAAAGGTGGTGATATAAACGAGTTTTAAGATTGACAAGCTAACAGCACTACCAGAAGGAGTTAAGCAAGCTACAAGTTTCTACGAAGAAATACTCACTCGGCTAAATAACTCTGGTGTTGGGGTCTATATGGTTACTGTGCAGAAGAACAAACCTGTAACTGTCTATCAGCAGCTATACAAGAGAACTAAGGGTAATGCGAACATTAAGTTACACAAGATTAATGATAAGGTCTACGTTGAGATATTGGCTACTGGTGTTGCTAAACCTCTTGGTAGTAAGAAGTAATAACAAGTAATAACAAATGCCTATTTGTTTAAACAACACTCTTTTTATTGTAACTATTCATAACGCTTTCGTAGCTACTATTGACCTTAGTTACCATGCTTTTGAGGTCTGTACTGTTGCTGCTGCTCGTTTCTCTCGCTTCTAAGCATTAGCTAATTCATTAGACAACTAAGTTTTCTACAGATACTTTCCATTAAACAATACAACTAAGTAATAGTACAAAAACAATTAGTAGAGTAGACTACAAGCAGCCTTTTCCACCCAAGTACACAGACCGCACAACTACAAGGCAGTTACTTGTTAATGACGTAGACCTTAGTAACATAGCATTCTCTATTCAGGTTGAATTAGTTAGTAGATGCCACGACTCAGTGTTCCAATGAAAAAGCTATTCTCAGTAATATCAGTAAACAATGCTTGTTTGCAAACTCCGAGTTAGAAAAGGTCAAACAGTTACAGTCTGCTTATAGACGGAGAAAGAAGGCTGTAGTAGAAGACGCATGGATAGACGAGACTTTCTTAGATATTGATATTCTTCAATTCTTCAATAGAGTTACTAAGTTAGAAGCTACTGAAAAACAGAAGGAATTACTGATAGCTCTGTCGAATTTAGATGATTCTACACTAAGAAAGATAATCATTAGTGCTGGTAGACAGACAGGTAAGAGTCTCTGTTGTGCAGTTGCAGCAGTTTATCTTACTATCAAGCACAAACTACCTTTATTGATAGCGAGTGCCAAAGACAATTACATCTACGGTCATATAGTTAAGATATTTTCTGACAATCCAGAACTAAGTCATTACGTAGTTACTCAGGGAGTAAGCGAGATAGTTCCCAAGGAAGGGTACAAGCTCAAGAACGGTAGTGAGTTAATTCTACTGACAAGTACAGAGAAAGGTCTGAGGGGAGCTTCTGGTCGAATAATGTTCTTAGATGAAGCAGAGCTTATGGATGAACAGACAATCATTACTGCTCTTGGTAACTTATCGGGAGACATCAAGTTGATTCTGCTCGGAACTCCAAGTTCTAAGCATTCCAAATTCAATGATATTCTTAAAGACCCAAAGAAGTTCGGGTTTAATCTGTTTACTTGGTCAGAAACAGAGTGCTCTTGGCAGAAAGATTTAGACGATAAGAAACGGTTAATGACCGAAGATCAATGGAAGAGAGAAGTACTCGGTCAGTTATCAGAACCAGACCAGAGATTACTATGGGATTCGGAGATCATAGACCGTTGTATTAGGAATAGGTGGAGAGATATTCGCTGGTATTGATGCTGGTGGCACAGGAAGAGAGCTTAGAGACAAGTTCGCATTAGTAATAGTCGAACGTATTGGTAAGCGCAACTTCAAGGTTCTCTATTATCATCAATGGGACATAAACAACTTAGCTAATCTTAACGTGGAATTACCGTTCGCTATCAAGTTGTACAGAGTTAAACAGATCAGGATGGATTCATTACCTGTAGAATGGGTAGATCACGTAGCAGATATTTGCGGAAAAGACAAAGTTATTCCTGTTACGTTCAAAGCATACAAAGAAGAAATGATGGGTCAGCTTACTCATGTTATCGAGAGTCAAGGTCTTTCTGTATCCAATGAACACGAAGAATTGATTCAGCAATTGAAATCATTCAAGAAGCAAGGCAGACCCCATTATGACGATCTTGTAGATGGTCTTATGTTAGCTACTTATCAGAATGATCTTCTATTTCCCGAGAAGAAAGCTGGTAATGGTTGTGCGGTCTTTATTGATTTAGCAGCACATACAGTCTATCAGAATTATGGTAACAGGAGTACTGTTAACGTGATTCCTAATCCTAACAGATGGAAGAAAGGGGTGTGCTCGAGAAGTTAGGAGTAATGAAGATGTCTAAATTACTTTCAGAAAAACAATGTCCAGAGTGCGGTTCTAAGTTTGAGCCACCGCTACATTGTCCCTCTAAGAGATTTTGCAGTACCTATTGTAGAACTAAATACCATAGAAGAAAGAGTGACGAGAGAAAGTTAGCTTATCATCTAAGTAGAAGTGTGGACCTATGAGTACAGTATCAAAACACGCTTTTCCTAAGAAAGACTGTTCTATGTGTCCAGTTAAGAAAGGTAGAATTAAGGAACGAGAAAGATTAACAGAAGAGATAAAGTTTCTTGGTTCTATGAATATTCCAACACCTAAAGCTCAAGCGAACTTAGAGAGAATACAAGGTCGGTTACGTGATTGTGCTTTTAATCAATGTGAGGGACACCAATGATGTCCAAGTTAGGAGACATAGCAATTAAAATCAAAAGAGGACAAGGAGTTGATTATATGGAAGGTAATACACGCCTAAGAGGTAAATGGTCAGTTAGCAAACACCAAATAAAGCCGAAGTTTCCACATGAGAATAATAAGGAAACTTTGACGGTAGTAGGAGCAAGCGTATTTAGTTCTAATTTCTCTTATGTAGAATCTTAGTTATTCCCAAACCATTTACCGCTTAGGTTTGGGGTTAACCGTAAGAGCATGGCTATGATCTAAGTTGTGCCTGAAAAGGTCGAATAATAGGGAGTTACTCTTACGATATTTACCATGAACAAGTTTCCCAATAGGCTATTAAACGGTTTCTAAAGTCTTAAATCTCCGAAGCTATCAAAAGAGTCTTTGGGGTTTAGAGAATGGTAGAAGAACAGCGTAGAATGAGAAGAGAAAGCGGATGGCTCATGATGGGTGTAGCTTTGGGAATTTTAGGTGGTATAATTGGTGCGTTATATTCAGCTTACTATATTGAATGGATTAAAGATACTTATCCAAAAATGAATTGGGGTTTTGCGGTTTTAATATCTTCTATAGTGTTAGCTGTTCTTTTAGCGTTTCTTTTTCTCTGGTCTTATTATCAGATAAGAAGGGGAACAATGAGAGATTAAGTTTTTGAAAAAAATGGTAAATGGTAAATTTACCAATTGGGTAAAGCTGTCTTATTTTAACAAAAGAAGCTCAGGTTGAAGTGGAA
>Ga0335081_10020056_pt1 | contig 10814 bp, 13 predicted proteins | sample Lox_Sample_35_FD_206713 | JGI IMG/M metagenome (GOLD analysis project Ga0335081, IMG submission 206713) | Soil microbial communities from Loxahatchee National Wildlife Refuge, Florida, United States - Lox_Sample_3.5 | ecosystem: Environmental > Terrestrial > Soil > Wetlands | place: USA... | reverse complement strand
GCCTCGAGCTGCGGCGGTCGGATCCCTCAACACACACTCAGTCATGCACGAAGATAGTCGCGTCGAGCGCCATGCCGCCGCCGACGCGGGTGACGAAGCCGGCCGCCGCGCCGAGGCCGCGCGCGAGCGACGCGAGGCTGCGGCGCATCGCGAGGCCGAGCTCAGGCAGCGGATTGTCCGAATGGGTCGCCTGGATGATGCAGCCAACCGTGCGGCCAGCGCCGCACGCGCCGCTCTGTCGGCTCAAGCCCGCGCCGTCGACGCACACGAACGAGCCGCCCAGGCGCATCGGGATGCCGCGCACGCCCACGAGCGGGCGGCCGCGACGGCGGATCACCACGGCGACGCGGCCCGGGCGGCCTGGCACCGCGAGGCTGCCGCGCGCGCGCTCGATGCGTCCAACGAAGCCCGCCGGCTGGCGAGCGACAGCCCACCGCTACCCCCGGTCGTCGAGCGCCTGGCCCGTCGTCCGCGGGATCGCGGTGCTCAGAACACCGGGCGTTCGCGGTAGTCGCCCCAGACCTCCTGCAAGGCATGCACGAGCTCGCCCTCGGACACGTGCAGACGCGCCGCATCGATCAGTAGCGGCATCAGGTTCTCGCGTTCATCGCCGGCGGCTGCCTTCAGGCGCTCCAGCGACGCCTGCGGGTCTGCCCGTGCTCGAGCAGGTAGCGAAAGCGCGCGTTGGTCTCCTCGGCGGTCCCGAAGCCGGCGAACTGGCGCATCGTCCACAGCCGTCCGCGATACGGGCTACGCCTGGCTTCTGCGCTCCGGCAGGTCACCGGCCGCGGCGCGCAAGCGCCGCAGCACATCCGTGATCGTGTCCAGCGCAGGCTCCTGCAGCGGCGGGGTGCCGAACGAGATCACATGCAGCGCCTCGGTTGCCGCGACCGCGACTTCGCGACCGCGCGGCGTGATCGTCGCGAGCGTCGTGCGCCGATCGCTCGGATGCCGAGCCCGTTGCGCATAACCGAGCTTCTCGAGCCCGTCCACCAGATTGGTCACGCTGGTCGGATGCACCTGCAGCCGCTCTCCCATCTTGCCGAGCGGCAGCGAGCCGGCGCTCGAGAAGTGCAGCAGCATCAGCGCCTCGTAGCGCGCGAACGTTAGCGCGAACGGTGCCAGCGCCTCGTTGAGCCGCGCCAGCAGGATCTGCTGCACGCGCATGATCGAGGTCACCGCCTTCATCGCCGGCACCGGCTCCCCGCCCCAGTGCTTGCGCCATTGACGGCCTGCCTCCTCGATCGGGTCGAATTCAAGCGGCTCGGGCACGGTCAGCACTAGCTTGGCAGGCGGCGCGGTCACAGCTTGCTTAGGCAGGCGGCGCGGTCACGGTTTCGGTGGCAGGATCGCCACGCCCGCCTCGACGACCGGCCGGAAGCCGAGCCGCTCGTACAGCCGGCGTGGGCGGTCGTCGCGCTCGGCGCAGATCCAGACGTCCGGGGCAGCGCCGGCGGCGATGCGGATGGCGCGCGCGGTGAGGGCAGCGCCGAGCCCGGCGCCGCGGTGCTCGGAGTGCACGAACACCTGGGTGACCTCGCTGCCGCCGTCGTGCGTCTCCACCTGAGCGAAGCCGGTCGGGCGCCCTTCCTGGAGCGTGGCGATCACGCGGACGTCGGCGAGCTCGGCCACCTCGCGGGCTTGGCGGTGAAATGCCTCCGTCTCGATCCGCTCGCCGAAGTCCTCGCGAAGCCAGATGTCGCGGAGCTCGCGCACGGCATCGTAGTCCGCCTCGGCGAGCTCGGCGTCGCCAGCCGGGACAGCGCGGCCGTCATGAAGCATGAAGATGACCGGGTTCGCCATCCACCCGCGCTGGCGGAGTGCAGCCACGACTCGGTCGGGCATCGGAATCGTCCACTCGGCGAGGCGGTGAGCGCAGTCGCCAAGCTCACGGTCGCACACTGCGACCATCTCGCTCGCCTCCATCGGCCGCTCGAGCCGGACGCAGTTGTACTCCCAGAAGTCGGGGTGACGCGGACTACGGAGCACGGCTCCGTGGGAGAAGTGCTTCACCTCATCGCAGACCTGCTCCTTCCACGGCAGATGCCAGCTGCGGAATCTCTGCTCGGCGCAGACAGCGGGCGACATTGCCCAAGCGTACGCCTGTTGACCCCTCCTGCCATCGACGCTTCGTCGAGACGGCTTGCCCGCCACCGGCGCCGCGCTTTCTAGATCGTCTCCCCCGGGCGCTGGAAGATGATCTCGGGCACGACGCAGTTCGCCGAGACGCGCAGAAGGAACCGCAGAGCCTCGCTGATGTCGCTCGTGCGCAGCATCTTCTCCGCGGGGATCGCGTCCCTGACGAAGTCGGCCATGTCGGTGTCCACGAAACCGGGGCAGAACGCAACCGACTTGATCCCCTCGTCGTTGAGCTCCTTGTTCATCGCGTGCGTGTAGCCGATCACCGCAGCCTTGGTGGCGGCGTAGACCGACAGGAACGGTGCCGGTGACTTGCCGGCGATCGATGCCATGTTGACGACCAGTGCGTTGCGATGCTCGGCGCCGGCGGCCCGCAGTAGCTCGAGGCATTCTCGGTAGAAGATCACGATCGCGCGGAGGTTCACGTCGAGCTGCATGTCGATGAACTTCGTCCGGTGCTCGCCCGCCATCGCGCCGATCCCCACACCCGCGTTGTTGACGAGCACGTCGAGGCGGCCGAACCGCTCGCGATGAAGCGCCACGACCGCACGGATCGATTCCTCGTCGGACATGTTCGCCGCCAGATACTCGACCTCGAGTCCCCTGTCGCGCAGCGCATGCGCCGTCTGCTCGAGTGAGAGCGGCTTGCGCGCGGTGATCGTCAGGCCGTACCCCTCATCTCCCAGCAGCTCGGCGAGAGCGAGCCCGATGCCCCGCGAGGCTCCCGTCACGATCGCAGCACGCTCCGGCATCGGGTCGGAATCTATCCGCACCGCGACCGCCCACGCAAGCAGCGCTGCGCGACGCCCAGCTGGGCGTGGGCCAGATCCGAGCTCGCCGCGCAGCTGACCCCGCACAGCCTCGCCGAGTCCGCCGCAGCAGATCAGCCTTCGGCTCGATCGCGCAGCCGACCCCGCACGACCTTGCCGAGCGCGTTGCGCGGCAGCTCGGCCGCGAACTCGATCCGCTTCGGAACCTTGTAGGGGGCCAGGCTGCGCGCAGCGTGTGCGCGGAGCTCGTCCGGGTCGACCGGCTGATCGGTGACCACGACGGCGGTGACCTCCTCCCCCCAAGTGTCGCTCGCCCGCCCGATCACAGCGACCTCGCGTACGCCGGGGTGCGCGCCGAGCACTTCCTCGACCTCGCGCGGGTACACGTTGTAGCCGCCGCTGATGATCAGCTCCTTGCTGCGCCCGACCAGGCTCAGGTAGCCGTCGCCGTCGATCTCGCCGAGATCCCCGGTCTGAAACCAGCCGTCGGCTGTGAACGACTGGGCGTCGGCCTCGGGCCGCTGGTAATAAGACGCGATCACGTTCGGCCCGCGGACCTGCACCTCGCCCGACTCGGCCAGCCGCAGCTCGACCTCGGGTAGCGCATAGCCGACCGTGCCGGGCTTTCGCAACCCGTCATACGGGTTGGAGGTGAGCATGATCGTCTCTGTCATGCCGTAGCGCTCCAGCGGGACCTGGCCGGTCGCCCGCTGCATTTCGCGTGCGAGCGATGCGGCCAGCGGCGCCGAGCCCGACACGAGCAACCGCAGCGGCGCGAGCTCGTCGGCGTGCCCGCTCGACACCAGCCGTTGGTACATCGTCGGCACCCCGAAGAACAGCGAGCACGCGCCGGCTCGCGCGCTGGCCGCCACATCGCCGGGATCGAACTTCGACCGCAGCGCGACCGATGCGCCCGCGCAAAGCGACCCGTTGAGGCCCACACCGAGACCGTGGACGTGAAACAGAGGCAGCGCCAGCAGCAGAACATCCGTCTGCTCCCAGCGCCACGCGAGGTTGACCGCTGTTGCGCTCGCGAGCAGGTTGCCGTGGGTGAGCGGCACGCCTTTTGGTGCGCCGGTCGTACCCGACGTATAAACGAGCAGCGCGAGGTCGTCGCTGCCGGCGCCGTCGATCAGCCCCCCGTCGGCCCCCGCGCGATCGCTCTGCGCGCCCGCATCGCCGCCGGCGCGCAGTCCGGTCAGATCCAGCCCGGCGAGCGCCACTGACCGCTCGGACGCTTGAATTATCCATCCCGCCAGCCGCCGACTGTCGACCGCGGCCGCCGCCGGCCGCGCATCGCCGACGATCCGCGCGACCTCGGCAGCCGTGTAGGCCGGGTTGACCGGCACCACCACAATGCCCGCCCGAAGCGCGGCGACGTAGGTAATCACCAGCGAGGCCGAGGTCGGCCCGGACACCAGCAGCCGGTCGCCGGCCGCCAGGCCGCTGCGCAGCAGCCGCGCTGCGGCTGCGCGGGTTCGCTGCTCGAGCTCGGTACTCGCGATCCACGTTCCGTCGATGTCGCGCAGTTGCGGCCACGACGGCCGCTCGCGCCACCGGCGCGTCCAGCGACCGGGCAGGCTGCCGTCGGCCAGCAGGCCCGGATCGCCGGCGCTCACCGCCGCCGGCAGATGCTTCGCCCAAATTGGGTTGTCCGGGTTCGCGCCCATGCTGTTGCCGCCGGTCGCGAACCTAACATGCTCCGCGGTCACAGCAGGCCGACCGGCTGGCGTCCGTTGGACACTTGGCACGCGAAACCCACCGCATCGCCCGAGGCGCAGCTCGCCGAGCTGGTGTACGAGTTGCTCGACGCCCACGATGACACCGCGCGGCTCGCACAGGACGAGCTCGGCAACCTGGATTGTGCGACGGACCCGGAGCGCCTGCGCTGGGCCGCGCACCTGGATTACCTTCGCTCGTTACAGCGGCATGCGCGCGCGACGCTGGCGCGGACGGGATCACCTGCCGGCTCGCGATCGGGTAGTTGACCGCCGGCGCCTCGAACACGGCCACCGCCACTCCGTCTGCGACGTTCGAGCGGCGAACGAGCTCAGCGCGGCGCTCCGGCTCATCCGCTCGCCGCCACCGGTTCGTGGACGGTGCGCCGCCGGGCCGATCGCTCCAGCGCCGGGTTCTGCCAACCCCCATCTGCCTGATTGACGTTCGCTCCCGGCGGCACGATCGCGTCGACCAGGTCGAGCAGCTCGTCGGACAGGTGGATCTCGGCAGCGGCCAACTGCGACTCGAGGTGCTCCATCGTGCGCGGACCGATGATCGGAGCGGTGATGGCGGGATGGCGCATCACGAACGCGATCGCCAACTCGATCATCGTCATCCCAGCCTCGTCGGCAAGCTGCGCAAGGGCATCCGCCGCCTCCAGCTTGCGCTGATTGGCCGGGATCGACATGTCATATCGGCCCGGGATCCGCTCCGCGCGCCGAGAGGCGGGGAGCTCGGCACCTTTGCGATAGCGCCCGGTCAACCACCCGCCCGCCAGCGGGCTCCACGAGATCACGCCCATCCCATGCCGCCTGCAGGTCGGCAGCACGTCGGCTTCGACCGCCCGCACCAGGATCGAGTACGGCGGCTGCTCGCAGACGAAGCGCTCGCGCCCGCGTCGTTGCGCAACCCACTGGGACTCGACGATCTGGCTGGCTGGGAACGTCGAGCAGCCGATGTACCGAACCTTGCCGGCGCGGACCAGGTCGGTGAGCGCGCCGAGCGTCTCGTCGATGTCGGTGTCGGCCTCCGGACGGTGGATCTGGTACAGGTCGATCCAGTCGGTGCGCAGACGCCGCAGGCTGTTCTCGATCTCGCGCACGATCCAGCGCCGCGAGTTGCCGTACTCGTTCGGGTCCTCCCCCATCGTGCCGTGGACCTTCGTCGCCAGGACCACGTTGTCGCGCCTGCCTCCGGCAAGCGCCTTGCCGACGATCTCCTCAGATTCGCCGCGCGAGTAGACATCCGCGGTGTCGATGAAGTTGATTCCGGCGTCAAGCGCACGGTGGATGATCCGGATGCTCTCGTCGTGATCGGGGTTTCCCCAGCCGCCGAACATCATCGCGCCGAGGCACAGGGGGCTCACCTTCACGCCCGTGCTGCCGAGTGTGCGTAGGTTCATGCCTGCACACTACCCACGACTGCACGGGCGACAGACCCGCTCGCAGCTCAAGCGCGCACCTGCTCGAGCCACGTTTCGTAAACGTCGATGAATTGCTCCATCGCGGCGTCGACCTCGGCAGCGTCGCCGGTCGCAAGCAGGTCCAGCAGCAACCCGCGAGTGACGGCGATGCCGAGCCGAGCATGTGCGCGAGCCAGGGGCGCCGGCACGCCGATCGCAACGTTGATCTCGGCGGCCGGGTCCAGCCACTGCTCGACGACCCCCTCGAGCAGCTGCTCGGTATGCGCGCGGCCCTGCAGCGCCTGCCCGTAGAGCTCGAAGAACAGCCGCTCGTTGGGCCACAGCGATGGATCGGAGATGTGCTTCCACCATGCGCGCATCGACTCGCCGACCGGGACGCCGGCGCTCGGCGCGATCGTGGCCAGCAACTCGCGCTGGCGCTGCTCGACCGTCTTGACGATCTCGACCCACAGCCCCTCCTTGGAGCCGAAGTGGTGGATCAGCATCCGGTGGCTCGTACCGAGCGCTTGGGCCAGCGCGCGAAGGCTCACGTCGCTCATGCCGTTGTTGGCGACGTAGTCGATCGCCGCGTCGAGCAGGCGCTGTCTCGGAGATTTGTCAACCGCCATTTGCCAACACCGTCCACGCGATGTACCATACGGTACATGAAGCCAGTACGAGTGACCGTCGAGGTCCCCCACCCCCGCGAGGAGGTCTTTGACTTCCTCGACGTGATGGCCAACCACGAGCCGTTCACGAATCACATCATGAAGGACTGGGAGTACTCCGGCCCGGACCGCGGCGTCGGCGCCAAGGCCCGCGTGAAGGTCAGCGCCGGCCCGCGAACCGACACGATCGAGATCGAGGTCGTATCCGCCCGGCGTCCGAGTGAGATCGTCGAGCGCAATGTCGGCGCCGGCGGGCATAGGGTCGCCAACGGCACCTACACACTCGAGGAAGGTCCCGATGGCGCCACCAGGGTCAGCTTCGAGTACTCCTGGCAGCAGGCGCCGCTGACCGAGCGTCTCGCTTCACCGCTGGTGCGAGGCATGTTGCGCCGCGCCAACGAGCGCGCAATGGAGCGTCTCACGGAGCAGCTGGCGGCGGGCAGCGCAGGTGCGGCGTGATCGCTCGCGCCGGCGCGGCGCCCGCTTCTTGTTGCTGTTCATAGCCCTCCCCGGCGCCGTCGCTGCCCTCATTGCAGCCGCGGCGGCGCCGCCCGCGCCCGCACAGACCGCCACCCAGCCCGCATCGGCGCCGCTGTCGTTCCTCACGACCGCGCCGGTGCTCACCTTCCATCCCAACGGAACCGCGACCACGACGGTCCAGCTGATCGAGTCGACAAGCGGTGCGACGGCGGCCAGCTTCGAGCTGATCCTGCTCCCGAGCCGCGCGAAGGCCGTATCGAAGCCGTGCCTCCTGGACAACGTGCAAACCGTCACGCTCGCGCTCCCGCAGCGGTTTGACACCTCGCTCACCGGCGCCACCCTGTTGGTCGTTCCGGCCGCCTCAGCCGCTGGCAACCCGTGCCGGGACCAGGTGGCGCTGGCGAGCATTCCGAGTGCGAAGTCGCCGCCGCTGTCGGCTGCGCTGCCGCCGGGCATCGTCACGCTGACGCTGCGCCGCGACACCGACCTCGTCGGCGACTTCTTCGCGCCGCTGGCAATCGGGCTGGTGTTCTCGCTGCTCGTGGTCGGCCGCTTGTTGTACGTGATCGCGCGCCTTCCGATCGAGGGGATCCCTGCGCTGCAGTGGACGCGGCGCCATCCGATCAAGGCCGGATCCTCCTGGAACTTCAAGGACAGCATCGCGACGAACGTCACCGCAGCCGGAAGCGTGCTGCTGGCGGTGATCGCCGCTGCCGGCGCCACTTCGACGCTGTTTCCAGGCGTCGACCTGACTCGATTCGGCCTGCTCAGCGCGTTCTGGGGCGGGCTCGTCCTGATTGCTCCGCTGTTGCTCGGCCTACGCGATGAGTCCGGAGACCCGCCTTCCCCAGATGACGCCCTCGCTGCCCTCCGAGAGGCTTTGCGGCGAGCGCGCGCGCAGCTCGGGGCCGACGAGAAAGCCGCGGCTGATCAGGCCGACACGCCTCTCGGCAAGGCGGCAGCCATCGCCGATCAGGCATACGAGGCTCTCGCCGGCGCCGACCGCGAGGCAGCCGCAGCCGAGGAGGCGATGCGCGCGGCTAACGACAGCGTGCAAGCCGCGCTGGCCGCCGCCGGCGCCGCGCAGCGCCACCACGCGCGCCTGAGCAAGACCGCAGCCGAGCACCGCCGGCCGGCCACGGCCGCGGGAGTCGCCGCGGGAGCAGTCGCGGCGACGACACCGGCAGCCGCAGCGGTTCTCGCACGCGCGCCGGATCAGGGCCGGCTGCCCGCTGCAGCCGCGGCCGGCAGAGCCGCAAACGCACTCGCCGTGGCCGCGGCGAACGCAGCTCTGCGCGCCGCCGAGGCGCTGGCGGCGACAGCCGATGCGGTCGCGAACGACGGGAGCGATCCCGAGGCGGCGCGTGCAGCAGGGCAAGCGGCCCTCGCACTCCGACAGGCGGCGACGGCGACCGGCCTGGCGAACCGCTGTCTGATCGCAGCCGCAAGCACAGCCGCGACGGCAGCGGTTGCCACAACCGCTGCGCACCAGGCAGCGCGAGCTCTGCCCCCTGTGCAACGTGGCGGCGGGCGCGAGGCGCGCCGGACCAGGCGGGCCGTGACCGCGCTCGAGATTGCCACCGGCAACGCCGGCGCGACGGCGAGGGTACTCGGCCCCGACCCGGCCGGCAGCAGCCCGCTGGCAACCGCGGCAGGCCAGATCGCAGCAGATCTCGTGGCCGCCGCCTCGGCTGCAAACGCAGCGATCGGGGCTGAGCTGCCGGCGCGCCCGACGGCTGTGCCGAGCGCGGTCGAGTCCTGGCAGGCCGTCGCGTCACTCTTGCCAAGCGCCGCCCATGCGCGCCCTTCCGCCGCCCCGCAGGACGCGCCGGGGGTCTACGCGAGCTTCTGGCTCGTCGTCGGCGCAGCGATGATCACGCTGATCGCCGTCGGGGCGCAGCTCGCCACGATCGCGCGGATGGGCCTGCTCGCGGACACGACCACGGCCGACCGGGTCGTTGTGTCGCTGCTGCTCGCGGCGCTGGCGCTGCTCGTGGGTTGGTACGCGTCGAACACCCTGGCGACACTCGTCGAGTCGCAGGCTGATCGCCGCGGCCCGAGGACGAGCCTGAACGCGTTTCCCTCGACGGCGCACGTGCTGTGAGGACGGCCGAGTGCCGCTATGGTCGGCACTCGACCGTCCGTCTCATGCGACGGGCGGATCGCGGCGCAGACTAGGACGGCCGCGCGAAGTACTCGGCGTTGGTCTTCGTGAAGTGCCGCCACTCTTCTGGCAGCTGGTCCTCTGCGAAGATCGCGTCAACCGGGCACGCCTCGACGCACGCATCGCAGTCGATGCATTCGTCGGGATCGATGAACAGCTGGTTGACGTCGCCGAAGCCGCCCTCGTCCTCGGTCGGGTGGATGCAGTCCACCGGGCAGACCTCGACGCACGAGAGATCTTTGAGATCGATGCAGGGCTCGGCAATGACGTAGGTCACAGTCCGCCATCGTACGCGATCACGCCGCACGCCTGACGGGCTGGCGCCGGTGCGCCTGCCGCCACCGCGTCGCGTCGTCGCCGGGAATCGGCCGCTAGGCGAGCAGGCCGAGCCGCTGCGCGCGCTGGACCGCCTCAGTCCGGTTGCGGACCCCGAGCTTGCGGTAGACCGCGCTCGTGTGCTCCTTGACGGTGTGCTTGGACAGGTGCAGGGCGTCGGCGATCTCGGGGTTGGTCGAGCCGGAGCTCATCAGCGCGAGCACGTCACGCTCGCGGTCTGAGAGACCGAGCGCGCCGGCCCGCTCCTGGCGCTCGAACACCGTCTGGCCGAGCCCGACCGTCCGTACCGCCGACGCGATTCGGCGGGCAGGCCAGTCCTTGTAGGCGAACCCGGACGCCCCGGCGGCGCGCGCAGCCCGCGGGGAGATCTCTCCTGCGCCGGAGAACAGCAGGACCCGCGTCTTGGGCTCGGCCGCGCGCAGCTGCTCGCAGATCTCGGCGCCGGACTCCTCGCCGATGAACAGATCGACGAGCGCTACGTGCGGGCTGTAGCGAGTCGCCAGCGCGAGGGCCTCACGGCCCGTGTGCGCGCTGAGACAGCGCGCGACCCACGGTTGCTGGGTCAGCATCAGCCGAAAGCCCCAGTGCACGACATCGTGGTCGTCGACCACCAGGACGCTCAGCCGCTCCGGGCTGCGCAGGCCGTCATCGGTGCTCGGCGCGCCGCTCACTGCCCCTCATACGGTACGACCAGGCGGACCTGCCAGGTCCCCGGCTCGCGCTCGCCGAACTCGACCACGCCACCGCTCTGCATCGCCTCGAACGCGGCGAGCCGCAAGCCCATCCCTGCGTGGTGGCGAGCGCCGGTGACGCCGTCGTTTGCGATCTCCAGCACGACGGTGCCGTCGAGCCGGCCGACGCGCACGGTGACCCGCGTTGGGTTGGCGTGGCGCTGAGCATTGCGAACGGCCTCGCGGAGGATCGACTGCGCCAGCGGCTCGAGCGCTCCCGGCAGGTCCCCCTCGCCCCCCGCCTCGAGCACCACGCCGAGATCGGGATGGACGCGGGCGAGCCGCTCGACCTCGGCCACGAACGTCGTCTGGGTCTCGCGCGGCGCGCGACCGAGTGGGCGCTGAAGCGCGCTGCGCAGGTCCGCCAACGCAGCCTGGGTCTCGCTCGCGCAGCGCGCCCGCGCC
>Ga0335081_10020055_pt1 | contig 10814 bp, 6 predicted proteins | sample Lox_Sample_35_FD_206713 | JGI IMG/M metagenome (GOLD analysis project Ga0335081, IMG submission 206713) | Soil microbial communities from Loxahatchee National Wildlife Refuge, Florida, United States - Lox_Sample_3.5 | ecosystem: Environmental > Terrestrial > Soil > Wetlands | place: USA: Florida... | reverse complement strand
TTGTACCAATCTGTATCAAGTCGTAACAACGCGATCTTGTTAGGCATAGTTTCCGGCATCGTCTCCTCGACCATTCCCTTAACAAACACAACGTTTCTCATCGGGTATCCGGTGACTTCCAAGTTTGCCCGTACCTCTTCCAGGGACGCATATGCCCAGCTGCTGCTTTCGTCAGTCTTTCTATGCGGTAGCCAACCCTCCATTGCGCGATGTCCCCAGACATCCACGTCCATATCATCTGGCTTAGGTAATCCTTCGAAAGTGTCGTATAGAAACAGTCTTCGATTGTTTTGACCAGACGCAAGCAGAGTAAGCGCTGTCATCATCATGCTGCCACCGCGCCATACACCACATTCGACGACGTCGCCTTGAATGTTATTCCTTACAATGTACCGAACCGCCATATAGAGACTGTATAGCCTATCCCAGGACGTCATCGTATAGGTGCAGCATTTTTCGTATAACGGAAAAAACTCAGGTTCCGCATCACCCATGCCAGTCATAATATGGCACGTAGCCATTTCCAGTTGGTAACCGTCGATTCGAGGTTGTCCAATGGGCTGAACCTGACGTATCACTTCGGGAATTATCGATACCATAGAGGTTTTCCTGATCACAATGTAGCCAAACTTTGCCAAAGTCCATCGAATTAATTTCTTTGCATAGCTAATAATCATGAACTGATAATATCGCTTTAGAATAGCTCAAACGGATTACGATTGTATAAACCGGAGCAGGCCGAGAAATCTCCGCGCGCTAAACAATATGTTCGACTATAATTGCAATGGAAGATAATATATCTGAAAATTAAGCCGCCAGCTTTCTAATGTGCATTAAACCTTGACTACCGCGACGTTGGCGTTTCCTGCACCTGCACGCCTGCCTGCACTTTGTCCGAAAAGCGACCGGGGCCCCGGAAATCAGGTTAGTTTAACCGGTTAAATTCCGCTTGGCGCAACACAGAGCAAGATTGTAATGCGACATCGCGTGGAAACCTGTATGAACCACTTCGTCATTCATGGAAAACATGAAGACATTGTGGAAATACCGAAGCATTAATTTTTTCAGCTCGTTCTGGTCCTTGCAATTTACATGTCCCTCTTTGCTTTGCGCAGAGGCATAGGCTTGGGACTGTAAGGAGGGCATGCCTATGATTACCACGCCGTATTCCGTAACAGAAGCAATCATGTTGGAGATGAAAAGCTGCTCCTGTGCTTGGGGTATGTGCTCCAACGTATCCAAGCTGTAAGCGCCATCGAAATTTCCGGCGACCGGGCCTTCCAAAATGTCATGCTGCTTGCAGGTAAACCGCCATGGGTCGGTCATTCTTGCGTTAACGTCTTCTACGAAACTCGGATCAAAATCCACCGCAGTCAGTGCCTTGACCTCCTGTAGTACAATTCGCGTCGCAAAAGCGTCCCCGCAACCAACCTCGAGAACATGCTGACAGCCGGAGAGCATTTTCCCCACAAATTTATACCGGGAAAATGTGAAGGTAAGCCGCTTCGGGTCGTCGCGATATGCCCAGCCAGTCATTAAACCGAGGCAATCGACGCCTTGTTCTTTGATTTTCCGTATAGGTTCCTGGTATTGTTTCTCCCCTTTCATTGGAACACCCGTTTTCCCCGTGGCATAGAGCAGGACGCGTGAATGTAAGTAACAGAATACAAAATTTAGTCTAGCATGACTTGCGCTGCTAGCAAGGACCTCTCGTTCGGGGAATCTGTCACCTGATCTCGCGATAACATGGCACAACGCAAAGGGACTTAATTACGTACGAAGCTGACACGCTTGCCAAATCGCAAGGTTGCAGCCCGACAGCAAATGGTTTCCATATTTTCAAATTCAATAGCGAGCACCGAATTAAGCTTCTCTGGTGACAGGGATGAATCCAGTGGCCTGTCTTCGACAAATGAAAAATCTCTGATGCTGCAAGGAATGACGTTGAGCCCGACGTTCTGGTAACGCCGAACTTCTCTAATTAGCATGTTGAGTAAATCAAGTCGACTCATCGACCTCGGGCCGCAAACATTAAAGATGCCGGTGAAAGGGCCCTCCGCCAGCCGAATTAGTGCTGTCACGGCGTCTTCAACAGCAATTGGCGAAAAAATCTGATCGCGGGCACATTTCAGCGTCTTGCCAGCTTCAATATCTTCCAGCCACTCGTCGATAAGATTGTGACGACCGGCGTCCGCGCCCACTACTTTTGATAAACGCGCGATGATCCACGCTGAACGTTTTTCAATCAGATAGTCTTCGACAGCGACTTTTTGTTTTCCGTATGTGAGAATTGGGTTCGGTGGATCGTTTTCCGTCCAATGACCACGTGTGCCATCGAACACCGCGTCACTCGATGTAAAAATTATCTTTACGCCCGCCACCTCCAGGTCATCGATCATCTGTTTAATGCCATCGACGTTGACTCTTGCCGTACCTTTCGGGTCCCGTGCACACTCGTCGAGCTTACCTATACCGCCCAACAAGAAGGCATAGGCAATACCATGATCCCCGCGAAGAAGATCTTGCGATAGGCGCATGTTGCTGGCGTCGAAGTAAACTCCTCCTGCTATCGAATTCTGATAATAGGTTGCAATGGCACGGTCGGGACCAAGCCTCGCGTAAAGATGCCTTCCAATGAATCCTGAAGCACCAACTATCAAAAAGCGTGGGTATTCCCGCATTTCTTCCTTCCAAAATCAGTCAGGTGCGTCAATTTAGTTCAAGAAGTTTGACTTCAGCACTGTTGCTACCAAAGTTAGCTGCTAGTCGCCGCGGTCACGTTAAGTCTCTGCATATCTCGTGCATCCTCAAGCCGACATGCGGCATTATGAAATGGACCGGTGAAATATGACACTACCGCATCAAGCTTTTTGTCAAACAGAAGGCCAGTCAGCACCAGGTTGGCGCGGAACAGCTTTGGTAGGCTTTGCGCACGGCTTATGCGTTTCACTTCCAGGCAGTGACTGAATTCTAGTGGCAGCAATATAACCGAAGTGCCGCTGCTCGATGCGGAGATCCTTAATCCCCCGACCTCGGCTGTGACTCGGCTGTTAGCTAACGGTGACAGATTTTTAGGGAGCGAATCCTCCACTACAATGTCTATTGCGGGATCGAATCCAGATCGTTCCATTGCGGTCAAGATATCAGATGCGTTAGTCCTCAGAATCGCGTTACGTGGAGAAAATTGTCCAACGTTGACGCCGTCTAATTCATACAAGTACAGGAGCGGGGGGGCATGCTCAGGAATACTTTCACGGAGCTGCGCGAAATCGGCAATTGGAGCGTCAGTGATTAAAAATCGAACGCCCATCATCCGCAAGATACGTTGATTGATATTCCTGACCGTAATTGCGCTACGTACCTGCAAATCGCCACGGCGCGCAAGAAAATTTTTGGTCATCAGATAAAAAGCTGGGGTGATCAATGGGTTATATTCGATAAGCGTTGGTATATCGTAATACCAGAGTCCTACCATTCGATGGTCATTTCCAAGTCTCCTGATCAGCTCGTAGTCCGTTGTGTGCAACGTCAGCCAGTTAACGCTGCCATTAATCCGTAGGCCTGTAAATGTGCCGACCCGCCCTCGGAAAATTTCACCCGGCTTGAGGGCAATCTGTTTTGCCAATTCCGTCACGATCGGGGTTTGCGGAGGCGGATAAGGATTTGCACGCTTTGCGTCATGTTGGCCCAGCAACGCGGGTATGAATATTAACCACCAAGGCAAAATTGCAACAATCGACCCGTAAAATGCGGGCGATCTGTCACGAATAAGCTCAACGACTATGTTGGCCCTTGTCATCCCGATCAAAATCGTGCCAATTTGTAAACCGTATATTCCTATAAGGCACAAAGCAATCGCACCGAAAACCGCATAGAGTGGCCAAAGCAGGAACTCAAAATATAAAGGCGAAGGGCCGTGCCAAATATCAAAGCTTTCACAAATGACTCCAGAGATAAGTATGAGATTAATACTGAAAAGGGTAGCTTTTGCGAAGACCCGACTGAGTCCCGACCCACGAAGAGCAACAATCAAGGCTCCTACCAAACAAAGTGTGAAAAAAATGAATCCTACGCGCGAAGTAAAAAGGACTGACGTAAATGTCAGCTGCATTCGATCATTAAGCAATTCGTCCGAAAAAAAGTAGGCCGCGGTATATTTTAGCAGGCCATATAAGTAACTCACGCAGCCGGTAGCGAATAGCACCGTTAAAACGAAACCACTTGCTATCAGTTTCCATAATCGCTCATTCTGATTCTCCGAATAAATAAAGCCGAATAGAGCAAATACTGCGAGTACGGGCGCGATCTCGATGGTTGCCACAGATAACGATAACAGGAGGTTGACCGTCAGTAAGAGAACAACGACGATGCATCCACAGGATATAAATGCGTTTTTTTTCCCGATCAACCAAAACAAAATCAAGATAAAAATTCCAGTTGCCCAGAGCGTAGCGAGTTGCGGCACAAGAATTAGGATCGGATAAATGGCTGGAAGCCCAATGTATGGAAAGCAAGCCAAACAAAATGCCCATGCTATTGCAACGGCGAAAATGGGTCGAACGCAAAGGTATATACCAAGCGACAATGTGGCTAGAAATAATTCGCTGGAAAAAATAGTGTACGAAAGAGCTGGATCGACCTTGCCTGCGTTTAAGATAGAAACGGCATAACCCAGAATCAGGTAAGAATTGAAAGGAAACCAGACATTCCCAAGCGACTGAAGGAAATTATTTGAAGAACCAGCCTGTAACGTTAGCCATTCCATTTGTTCTCTAACAAGCTCCATCATGTAACTACCATCCAGTCCATAGAATAGGTTGGATTTGTTGAATTTAAACGCTGCAAAACTTAGGACTACGAAAGAAATAAAATTCAAGACAAGTGGCGCAAGGATCCTGCGACAGTTTTCGGTATCCGGCTTATGCTTCTGAAATAGTTTTCTTAATCGGGGGCGCAAGAGCCGCAGGTCCACAGATTTCCGCAGCCCAAGAGAAGATGCCCGATTAATAACAAATTGCGCGAGCGAGCAGAAAACTGACAAAGCCAAAACCACAAACAATGAGCCGAGCAAAAAGAATGCATCGTCAACAGCCCGGACTGCGAGGTATTTCGCGAATAGTGCAAAACCTACCACGACTACACTGGCGACCGACGCGATCGCGGCAAACAAGTTTGGTCTGTCAGAATGGGGCTTCCGCGAAGGAGCAACGGCGAGATTCAGAGCGGCAAGCAGCGCTCGTCGGTAGATCGGCGGAATGACAATCAAAACCAAAACCATGAGTAAAAAACCGATTAGAAAGTTTAGCCGCTTGGTGACCCCTAAATATTCGAAGATAGTAAAGTCCAGCCCGACGCGAAAAAAGAAGTACTTTGCGAAAATAACAATGCCGAAAATGATTAGAGCACTTAAGACACCTATTTTTTTAGAGATGTTTTTCATAAACCTTTCACGAACCTATGACCTGCCATAAAAAACGGAGTGAACTTAACCGGCCCGATGCGTTCGGCGCTTGGAATAATCGTAATTTCAATCATTGTCTGCTTGAATTCTTGCGCATTGGCGCGCAATGAACAGAGGAGCACCACAATGTAGCAAGAGAGTGTTTGCAATCGGGACAGCGTCCTTAGAGAGCTTGATAGCGTAGTCCCCAGCTTCGAATTCTAGCCAGCCGCCGCTACTTACAGTGCCGCGGCGCACCATCTTGTCAACAAGGCCCTGCGGTGACCAACACTATTCTCAAAGGAACCCAACGTCTTCACCAAATTGGGCCTTTCCTATGAAAATCGTGCTTGACTAATACCCAATTGGGTTTCTTTTCTTATGTGCCCTAAAGCTATTGTAGGGCAAAAATATCGCGAGAATCGTCAAAGCACAACATCCAGCGCAGAAAAACACTACGGCTCCCGGATGCTCTCGTCGAATCCCTTCATAATTGGGTAAAGAAAATAGGAAATCACAGTGCGCTGATTCACCTTGATCTCCGCAGTCAAAGTCATACCCGGGGTTAGCCGGGTATCGGCAGGGACGTTTCTCAAGGCCATGTTTACCAGCGTCGCGCGCGCGGGGAAATAAGCTTTTGTGAGCGGCCGCATCTGATTGGCCGGTGTTTGCTCGGCCAAAACAGCATCTGCGCCGATAACGTTCAATCGTCCCTCGACGGTGCCATGTTTCTGAAATGGAAACGCATCAATTTTTATTCTGACGGGATCGCCCTTGCGGACAAAACCAATTTCGTCTGCGGGAATCTGGATCTCCGCTTCGATGGGCACACCCTGTGGCACTAGGGTCATGATAGGTTCTGCTTGCTTTGCCACAGTGCCTACCGACTGCTTGTTGATTTCGAGCACCGTAGCGTCGATCGGCGACGTAACAGAAACCAAGGCGTTTATGCGTTCGGCCTTGTTCAGTTGCTCCAGCAGCGAATCCCGATCGCGGCGCGCTTTGATCAAGTCTTCCAGAATCTTCTCGTGCCATGACTTGGTAAAAGCGTCGTATGTATAGCGCGTTTGTTGAATCTGCTGAACCAGTTGGTTCGCTTTGTTCGTAGTCTCCTCATAGCTTTGCTCTACCTCCAGCCGCTTTTCGCGGCTTTCTATCAAGGACGCGTTTGACAAAAATTTTTGCTTGTACAGGCTTTCGCGCATTGCCTCAATTTGTTTCGCGCTCGCAAGTCGTTCTTTAAGTACTTCCTCGGCGCGCAATGTTCCTTTGAGGTCGGCTTCATAGCGCGCTAGGTCGGCCTGATACCCTTTAACGCGCGCCGCGTACTCGCTGACCCGCTTTTCGTACATGCTGGCTTGTAGCAACTCGTCTTCCTGTGGCGACTTGCCAACGATGAAGGGCTTGTTATGCATCTCAGCATCCAGCCGATTGATCTCGGCATCGAGGCTCCTGACGCGGTCCCGGGTCTGTGCAACGTCGGCCGCCGCAAACGTGGGATCCAGCGTAGCCACCGTTTCGCCTTTCTTGACAAACTGGCCGACGCGCACGTCAATCGATCGAACTACCGCCGTCTCCAATGATTGCACGACAAAGGGCTGGACGGTCGTCTCCAATTTACCTTGCGCAACTACTATCATGTCTATCTTGGAAAACGACGCCCATAAAAGCCCCATCACGACGAACGCCAGTAAGGTGTAAAGCGTCGCATGCGCAAGACGTGGCGGCAGCCGTTGTTCGAGCTCAATTGCGTCTGGTTGAAATTCGAGCCCGATTCGAGCGTCAGTGTCAAAAAGATTTAGCTTCCCGCCCAGCGTATTGATCAACTGGCGAATTTTGTTTGCTGTTGCCATAAGTTTTGGTAAAGCCCGGGCTGTTGGATCAACTCATGGTGCGGACCCGCCGCGACGATCCGGCCATGGTTCATTACAAAAATTGTATCAGCTTTAATGAGGGCCGAAAGCCGGTGTGTGATCATCAGCAACGTGCGCCCGCGCGCAATCGTTGCCAGATTTCGCCGTACAATTGTTTCACTTTCCGGATCGAGCGAGCTGGTCGCTTCGTCGAAAATCAATATGCGTGGTTGGGGCAGCAGGGCACGTGCGATCGCCAGACGCTGTTTCTGGCCACCGGACAAATTGGCGCCGCCCTCTTCGAGCATGGTATCTATTCCTTGGGGCAGCTGGTCGATAAATTCGTCGGCTCCCGCCATGCGGGCGGCGGTCAGAACTTCTTCAAACGTAGCATCTGACTTTGTCATCGCGATATTTTCCCGTACCGTACCGTGGAACAGAAACGTCTCCTGCAGCACGACGCCGATACTGCGCCGCAGGTGAACCACATCGATATCCCGCACATTGAGCCCGTCAAAGCGCACCATGCCTTCCTGAATCGGATACAGACCCTGTACCAGACGGGCCAGCGTTGTCTTGCCGCTTCCACTACGGCCTACGATGCCAACCACACTGCCAGCAGGGATGGTAAACGATACACCGTCGATCGCGCGCTGACCGGGGCCATAGGAAAAAATGACGTTTTCAAACGCGACTTCGCCCCGAATCTGCGGTCTCAGTCCGCGCGTGCCGAGATTAGGTTCAACGGGCCGGTTCATTACCTCTCCCAGCATGCGCACTGATAGCAGGGTCTCTTGATACTCGTGAATCAGGGACACCGCCTGCACCAGCGGGCCCGACACGCGGCTTGAGAGCATCTGAAACGCTACTAGAGCGCCAACGCTGATCACATTGGCGAATACATCACGTGCTCCGACCGCAATTATCGTGATCAGCATCAGCTTGTCCAACAACTGGGTTGCGGCCTGCGCAGCGGCGGAAATCTGGCCCACCCGAAAATGCATGCCAGTCGCTTGGGCAACACGATTCTCCCATTCCTTGCGCCGTAAGGGTTCGAGCGCCATCGATTTCACGGTCGCCATTCCATGTATGGTCTCGACCAGTAGGCCCTGGCGTTGCGCCTCCGCTTGGTATAGCAGCAACAAACGCCGGCGAAACGGCCCGATCAAAACCACGATTACCAATGCGATTGCGGTACAGAAGAGCAGCAGGATAATTGTCAGCTTCACGCTATACAAAAATAGCACAGGTATGAAGACGACCAGCGCCGACAGATCGAGTAACGTGATTAACAATCGGCCGGTCAGGAATTCCCGAATGCGACGGTTCTGCTGCATGTGCTGAGTCAAAACGCCGGCAAGAGTTTTCTCGAAGAAAACCACGGGCAAACTTACCAGGTGTGCAAAGACACGGGTCGCTAGCCGCAGGTCGATCTTGGTTGTCGCGTAAAGCAGTAGATACTGGCGCAGATAACCGAACATGGCTTCGAATGCGATGCAAAGGGCGGCGCCAAACGCCAATACATAAAGTGTTGAATAGCTCTGGTGCGTCAGCACCTTGTCAATCACAAGCTGGAAGAATATCGGCAACGCCAACGCAATCACGTTCAGCGTAAGCGCTGCGATCACGACGTCGCGGAATAGTGAGCGCTGGCGCAGGATTTCCGGTATAAACCAACGGATTCCGAACGGCTGGTTTTCGTCCGACACGCGGTAGACACGCTTCAGAAAAATTGTTTCGCCCGTCCAAGCCGTTTCGATGCTTTCCCGGGTGAGTGGAATCGCACCCGGCCGGTCAGCAATTGGATCGGCAATCAGCAGTTCCGAACTATTGGGACTGAAACCAATCGCGACAACGGTATTACCGTTATGCAACCGCAGCAACAACGGGAACACCGCGGGTGGCTGTGCTGCCAATGAATTCCAGTCCAGGACCGCGGTCTGGGCTTTAAAGCCACACCCCTCGGCAATCCTCAGCAGCTTTGAGGTGGGGGGCTCAGCGTCCCCAATGGCGTGATCGTGCGCCAGACGCTCGACCGTGAGATCAATACCGTGATGGCGAGCGACGGCTATAAAGCAATTGAGAGCCGTGTTGGGAAACTTCAAAGGGGGTAAGCGAAATTACTTGAAATTCGGCGAACTAGGTTTTATTTCGGCCACCGGCTTGTCAGCTATTAATGGCATCTTCTTGATGAGACCGCTTTTCTCCAATTGCTGCATCACCTGCGCCATCAATGTAAACGATTGCACGAAACCCTCCACCGGCATTACGATGCGCTGCCGGAAAACCGGTTTGGGATTCTTTTTTTCGTCGCGCTCGGTAGGCGACATGCTCACGAGATCGATCCGGACTACCGAGCCGGTAACCGAAATTTCACCTATACTGTCCGCGAATATTTCGTTTGACATATTCACCTCAATCGTAACTTCTTTCACACAGAGGTTAGCGTTTGCCCGGGGCCACGATACCGGAATCAGGGGACTTCGAAATGTCACATTGCAACGTTCGATTCCAGCAATTACCGAGTACCCAAATGGTCGCTCTAACCTCCATGGCTCAATGAAGCTGTGCAGTAAATTTGTAGGACGTACTGTCTCCGCCAACGGCGACTATTCGGGCATCGTACGTCCCGGCAGCAACGTTTTGCGTAATGAACTCGCTTGATGTTTTTTGGTTTAGAGAACTCGCCAGTACTATGCCATCTGAGCCTAATAGCTGAAGGTCCGCGTTTCCCCCTAACTCTGTCAGGGCAAGGACGAGGTCGCCAGGTGTTGAAACATTCAGTTGGTAGAAATCGGCTGGATTGTTGGTCCCGACTGCACCGCGCAAAATTGATGGCGTTGACCCCACGGTTACCGCAAAAGCGCTCGCGAGATCGTGGCCTGCACTATCAGGAATAGGGTCGCCGCTACGGATTGCGATCCGCACTGGTTCATTTTCATTCGGTCCTGGTCCAAGTTGGTCGTTTAGGGCAGAAATGGAAACCATCTCGGTGCCCGGCTGGCTCCCGCCGACGTAGCTAATATGTTGAAATGCGAACGGGGAAGAAAAAGTGAATTGCCGGGCCCCGTCAACAGTAAAGTAGCCACTGCTGGGAACATCGCCAAGGTCGCCGAATACATACTCGGTTATGGGGTGCCCGCCCGGGTCAGTGGCAGTGAACAAGGAAGTTACTGGTACCGACTCGTTTAAAGCGACTGAAGTATCCTGAGCTGTGACTACCGGGAAGCGCTCTGTTGTCGTGTAGACATCAAATCCCAAAGGTGCCAAGAAAGGATTGAAGACCCCATCCGATGCGCTGATTAGCAGTTCATCGACCGCGAAAGACGCACCCGGCTGCAGCTGAGGCGCAACATATTGGACACTGCTCAGCAGCGAAGCGTTTACTGTAAAGTCTCCGCTCTGCTCAACGCCCCCTACGGTAAAATAGCCGGCCGAAGGTTGGCCGACGAAATGAAATGAGATCGAGAGCAAATCTATTCCATCTGGATCTGTAGCGGTGAACCAATCTGCTACCGATG
>Ga0335081_10020054_pt1 | contig 10814 bp, 8 predicted proteins | sample Lox_Sample_35_FD_206713 | JGI IMG/M metagenome (GOLD analysis project Ga0335081, IMG submission 206713) | Soil microbial communities from Loxahatchee National Wildlife Refuge, Florida, United States - Lox_Sample_3.5 | ecosystem: Environmental > Terrestrial > Soil > Wetlands | place: USA: Florida... | reverse complement strand
GTGCGCGACCCGCAGGAGATCGAGCAGGCGCTCGCCGCGGGGGCCCCGCGGCTGCTGCTGGACAACATGGACGAGCGCCAGCTGCGCGCGGCGGTGGCCCAGGTCGCGGGGCACGCGGAGCTCGAGGCCAGCGGCGGCGTGACGCTGGCGACGCTCCGGTCGGTAGCCCTCACGGGGGTAGAATGGATCTCGTTGGGTGCGATCACGCACTCCGCCTCGGCCCTCGACCTCTCGATGCAGCTGACGGCACTGCCATGAACCTTCCAATGGCACCATCACAGGCACCCGCTGCCGGGCTCTCCGCGGAGGAGATCCGCGAGCTGCAACAGCAGGTGCGGGCGCTCGCCGCCGAGCGCGACGCGGTGATCCTCGCCCACAACTACCAGCTGCCCGAGATCCAGGACGTCGCCGACTACGTGGGCGACTCGCTCGGCCTCTCGCGCCGCGCCGCGGCCGCCGGCGGCGAGACGATCGTGTTCTGCGGCGTGCACTTCATGGCCGAGACCGCGTCGGTCCTGTGCCCGTCGAAGACCGTGCTGATCCCCGACCTCGACGCCGGCTGCTCGCTGGCCGACTCGATCGACGCCGAGCAGCTGGCCGCCTGGCGCGAGCGCTACCCGCAGGGCGTGGTGGTGATGTACGTGAACACCACCGCCGCCGTGAAGGCGCTCAGCGACTACTGCTGCACGTCGGCCAACGCGGTGGACGTGGTGCGCCACATCTACGACACCCACGGACCCGACACGGAGATCCTGTTCGGCCCGGACATGTGGCTCGGGGCGTACGTCGAGAAGACCCTCGGGCGGCGCATGCACGTGTGGGACGGCGAGTGCCACGTGCACGCCGGGATCCGCCCCGCCGATCTCGAAGCCACGCGCGCGAGCCATCCCGGGGCGGACCTGCTCGTCCACCCCGAGTGCGGGTGCTCGACGAGCGTGATGGAGTACGTGGCCGCCGGCGACGTGTCAGGCGAGGGCGTCCACATCCTCTCCACCGGGGGGATGCTCGAGCACGCCCACGCCGCCGAACGCGGCGACGCGGCCGGGGAAGGCGCCCCGCGCGAGGCGGTCGTCGCGACCGAGGTGGGGATGCTCTACCCGCTGCAGATGGCGGCTCCGCAGGTGCGTTTCATCCCCGCCAACGCGGAGGCGTCGTGCCGCTTCATGAAGATGATCACGCTGCCCAAGCTGCGCGACTCGCTGGCGCACATGCGCTACGAGGTGCGGGTGCCCGACGAGCTGGCCGAGCGCGCCCGCGTCCCGATCGACCGCATGGTCGCGATCGGCTAGGGCCCGCCCGCCTCGACGCTCAGAACTCGTCGGCCGAGTGGGGGCCCACGCATGCCACGGCGAGGTCCTCGCCGATCCCCTGGGCGATTTCGGCGACCTCGTCGAAGGTGACCGCGTCGAGCGCCGCGATCGCCGCGTCCGGGTCGCTGTTCTGGCCGAACACGATCTGCTGGCTGGCGGCGTGGCGTGCGACCGCGCCCGAGTTCTCGAACGCCAGCACGAGCCTGCCGGCGGCGTAGGCGCGCGCCCGCACGACCTCCTCGCCGGTTGGTCCTTCGCTGCGCAGTTCGTCGACGATCTCCCGCATGCGCTGGTAGGCCTCGACGCACTTGACCGACTCCAGGCCCGACCCGAGCTGCAGGACCGGTACGTCCGCGAACGAGTGGTTGATCGCGTACACCGAGTAGCACAGCCCCCGCTTCTCGCGGATCTCCTCGAACAGGCGCGAGCCCATCGAGCCGCCCAGCAGCGTCGAGTAGATCGCCAGCGCCGCCCGCTGGCGTTCGTCGGCGACGTCGACGTCGGGCCGGTAGATCATCCGCAGGTGCGACTGGTTGGTCTCGCGCCCCTCGACCAGGATCTCGGGAGCGAACTCCCCCGCGGGCAGGTAGGGGTCGGGTTCCGGCAGCGGCTCGAAGCGCCCGAGCGCCTCGTGCAGCTGCTCGTCGGGGGGCAGGTGGTCGAGGTTGCCCGCCAGGAACGCACCCCCGGAGCCCGGCCCCCAGCGGCGGTCGCGGAAGGCGAGGATGCCGTCGCGGGTGAAGCTGCGCAGGTTCTCCTCGGGGCCCAGGACAGTACGGCCGAGGGGGTGGTCGCCGAAGGCGGCGCGGTCGATCAGGTACTCGGCGACCGTCGAGGGCTGGTCGTAGGCCCTGTTGATCTCCTGGATCACCACCCCCCGCTCGCGGTCGAGCTCGGTGGCGTCCAGGCGTGCACGCCCGACGAAGTCGGTGAGCAGGTCGATCGCCTCGGGGGCGCTCTCGGCGCGGACGGTGATGTGGAAGGCGACGAGGTCGTGGCTGGTGTAGGCGTTGAGCACCCCGCCGAGCCGCTCGGCGGTCTCGTTGACGTCCTTGTAGGTCGGGTACTTCTCACCGCCCTTGAACACGAGGTGCTCGAGGAAGTGGGCCATGCCGTTCTCCTCGGGGCGCTCGTTGCGGGACCCCGCGTCGAACCCCAGCAGCACCGTCAGAGCGCGGGTGCCCGGCAGCTCGACGCGGTGCAGCGGCATCCCGTTCTGAGGGACGATGCTCGTGCTCAGGCGGGCCATTCGCCTGCCACCCTAGAACACGCCGGCGCGCCTTCAGGTGGTGGCGGACGGCGCCAGTGGCTCGACTAGGCTGAAAACGCCCCCGGATGAGCTCGCCCCCACGCACCCCCCGCCCGGCCCGCTGGCTGGTGATCGCGCTCGTCGCCGTCGCGCTGCTGCTCGGCGGCATCTGGCTGGGCGGGCGTCCCGAAGACCTCCCCGGCTTCATGCGCTCGTTTGCCGGCTCCAGCCAGCAACAGGTGGTGATGCAGGAAGCGATCAAGCGGATCGGGCGCGACTACTACCGGCCGGTCACCGAAGCGCAGCTGTCGAACTCGTCGGTCGCCGGGATGGTGGCCGGGCTCCACGACCGCTTCTCGCATTACCTCACCCCGAGCGAACTGCGGGAATTCGACCTGCCGCCGCATTTTGCGGGGATCGGCGTGGAAGTCGGCTCGCTCCATCGTGGCCTGACGATCGCGCGCGTGTTCGACAACTCCCCGGCGGCCCGTGCGGGCCTGAAGAGCGGGCAGACGATCGTCGCCGTCAACGGCCGCCCGCTGCAGGGGCTCTCGCGCGACCACGCGGTGGCGCTGATCAAGGGGACGCCCGGCACCGCCGTGGTGCTCGAGGTCGAAGGTCCGCGCACCGGCCGCTCCGGAAAGCCTCCGCTGCGCAGCGTGAGGATCACGCGGGCGCTCGTCTCCGAGCCCGTGGTGGCGTCGGCGACCGACACCTTCCACGGCAAGAAGCTCGGCGTCGTCGCGCTCGCGTCGTTCACGCCGGGGGCCCACGGGGAAGTCATGAAAGCCGTCCAGCGGGCGCTCCGGGACGGAGCCCGGGGGATCGTCCTCGACCTGCGCGGCAACGGTGGCGGCCTGGTCGAGGAGGCGCAGCTGATCGCGAGCATCTTCGTCCCGCACGGGGTGATCGTGACCACCAGCGGGCGCAACCAGCCGCGCCAGACGCTGATGGCGGCCGGCGGGGCGATCAGCTCCAAGATCCCCATGGTGGTACTCGTGGACTCCAACACCGCCTCGGCGGCCGAGATCGTGACGGCGGCCCTGCAGGACCATCGTCGCGCCACAGTCGTGGGCAGCCATACGTTCGGCAAGGGGGTCTTCCAGGAGGAGGAGAAACTCGCCAACGGCGGCGCGCTCGACATCACCGTCGGCGAGTACTTCACCCCCAACGGCCGCAACCTCGGAGGGGGAGGCGTCAAGCAGGGGGCCGGCGTGAAGCCCGAAGTGCCGGTCAAGAGCGGCCTCGACGGGGCCCAGGGGCTGAAGGTGGCACTCGAAACGCTGGCGGGCAAAGTCACGTGAGCGTCCGGCCCCGGCGGGGGGCCGGCGGCTCCGAGGACGGCTCCGCGCGCAGCCCGGGCACCTACGTGGCGGTGCTCGAGCGACGCGGGCGGTTCCTCACCGCCGAGCGGATGTTCCCCGGCGAGGCGCCGGCCGGACCGGGACGGCGGGGAGCCTCCGCCCGCGTCGTGGTGGGGCCGGCTCGCGGGGGTGGCGGGGGCTCACGAGCGGGGGACATCGTTCTCGTCCGGGCCCGTGGCCGCGGGTCGGGGCCGCAGGTGCTGCGCCGGATCGGGCGTCCCGACCGCGCCCGCGACGTGGTCGAGGCGCTGATGCTCGACCGCGGACTGCGCCGCTCCTTTCCCGACGGCCTCGAGCAGGACGCGCGGATGGCGGCGCGGGCTGCGTACGATGACGCCTCCGGCCAGGCGGGCGGGCGGCGTGACCTGCGCTCGTTGGCGACGTTCACGATCGACCCCGCGAGCGCCCGCGACTTCGACGACGCGGTCTCCGCCGAGGGCCTCGGGGACGGCGCGTACCGGATCTGGGTGCACATCGCGGACGTGTGCGCGCACGTCGCGGAGGGCAGCGCGCTCGACCGCGAGGCGCGGCGCCGAGCCACGAGCGTGTACGTGCCCGGGGCGGTCGAGCCGATGCTCCCGCACGCGCTGTCGAGCGACGCCTGCTCGCTGATTCCCGGTGCGGACCGCCCGGCCGTGACCGCCGAGCTCGAGGTGGAGGACGGGCGGGTACGCGCCGGCGTCTTCTACCGCTCGCTGATCCGCTCGGACGCGCGCCTGGACTACGACCACGTCGACCGGATCTTCGCCGGGCAGGAGCGCGCCGAGGACCCGTGGGCGCTGCCGCTGGCGCGGGCGCGGACCGTCGCGGGGGAGCTGGCGCGGGCGCGCGAGCGGGCGGGGGCGCTGACGGTCGGATCCGAGGAGCCCGAGTTCAGCTTCGACGAGCAGGGCGAGCCGGTGGCGATCGAGCCGCGCGTGCAGACGGAGGCCCACCACCTGATCGAGAACCTGATGATCGCCGCCAATGAAGCCGTCGCGAGGCGGCTCGCGGCCAGCGGCACCCCGTGCCTGTACCGCGTCCACGAGCGCCCCGACCCCGAGCGGATCGTGCGGCTGGTGGAGCAGCTGGCCTCGCTGGAGGTCCCCACCCCGCCGCTGCCCGAGCCGATGTCCCCCTCCCAGGCGTCGGAGCTCGCCGGGCAGATCTCCCATGCCGTCGAGCGGCACACGCGGGCGACCGGGCACGGGCGGATCGCGTTCGGGTCGCTCGTGCTGCGCTCGCTCAAGCAGGCCTACTACTCGCCGAGGAACATCGGCCACGCGGGGCTGCACGCGAGCACCTACTGCCACTTCACCTCGCCGATCCGCCGCTATCCCGACATCGTCTGCCACCGGGCCCTGCTGTCGACGCTCGGCGAGCAGGAGCACCCGCCGCGGACGGCGGAGCTGGGAGAGCTCGGCGAGTGGACCTCCGAACGCGAGCGGGACGCCGCCACGATCGAGCGCGACGCCGACGATGTCGCCCGCTGCTTCCTGCTGGAGCGCCTGCTGCGCCGCGAGGGGCCCGGGCGGGTGTTCGGCGGGGAGGTCGTGGGCCTGATCTCGGCGGGGGCGTTCGTCGGGTTCTCCCCCGAGCAATCGCCCGCATCCGAGCTGCCGTTCGAAGGGATGCTCCCGGTGCGGGTGCTGGCGGCCGCCGCCGCGGCCCGCGACGGGCGGGGCCGCGGCCCGGGCAGGGACTGGTGGGAACTCAACGGGGAGGAGACGATCCTGCGCGGCGAGCGCAGCGGCGCGAGCATCCGCCTCGGCCAGCCGGTGAGCGTGCGGGTGGAGCGCGTGGAGGCGATCCGCGGCCGCGTGGATCTCGCCCCCGCGGGCTAGGCTCAGCGACAGCGGATGGCCAAGGGAAAAGCCAAGCGCAAGGTCGGTGCGGGCGACGTGGCGTCGAACCGCTACGCGAGCCACCGCTACCAGCTCGGCGAGCGGCTGGAGGCGGGGATCGTGCTCGAGGGCACGGAGGTCAAGTCGCTGCGCACCTCCGGGGCGCAGCTGAAGGACGGCTACGCCGCGATCCGCGACGGGGAGCTGTGGCTGCACTCGGTGCACATCCCCCCATACGGGCCGGCCGCCCGCGAGAACCACGACCCCGACCGCCCGCGCAAGCTGCTCGTGCACCGCCGCGAGCTGGAGCGCCTCGGGGCCCGCACCCAGGAGCGCGGCCTGACCCTGGTACCCACGAGGATCTACTTCTCCGGTCCCCGCGCCAAGGTCGAGATCGCGCTCGCCCGCGGCAAGGACCTCTACGACAAGCGCCAGACGATCCGGGAGCGGGAGACCAAGCGCGAGATGGAACGCGCCGTCAGGGAAGCCCGCCGCTAGAGGGAGCGGAAGCTGTGCGTCCCCGTCGAGAGGACGTGCGCCTCGTGCATGCCGAGCGCGAGCAGCGCGATCAGGCCGATGTACACGCACGCCACGATCAGGCGGTGGCGGGGCTGCACGCGGTAGTAGGCGGCCTGCTCCAGGGAACGGGTGCCGCGCAGCTTCCAGCGACGGTAGGTCTCCAGGCCGGCGAACACGACGATGATCAGCAGGATCGGGTTCGGCACCAGCAGCACCATCGCCACCAGCACGCCGAAGCCGAGGAACCACATCCACGGCGACATCGCCGCCATCGCCCGCCCGCCGTCGAGGGGCACGACCGGCAGCAGGTTGAACAGGTTCAGGAAGAAGCCGACGTACGCGAGTGCCCGCAGCAGGTCGCTGTTGGTTGCCTCGCCGACGGCCAGGCAGGCTGCCGCCCCGAGCGTCCCCAGCACGGGCCCGGCGAGCCCCACGCGGGCCTCGGCGAGCGCGTTCTCGCCGAGCGAGCGCGCGCTGATCATCGCCCCGAGGAACGGCACGAACATCGGGGCGCTCGCCTTGATCCCCTCGCGGCGCAGCTGCACCACGTGACCCATCTCGTGGACGAACAGCAGCACCACGAACCCGACCGCGAAGGTCCAGCCCCAGAACAGCGCGTACGCGGCGACCGACACCAGGGCCGTGCCCGCCGTGGTCAGCAGCTTCGCTTTCGGCAGCAGCAGGATCACGCCCTTGATGGCGGCGAAGAACTTGACCACCGCCGCGGTGATCCCGGCGGCCACGCTGCCGAGTCGCCTGCGGATGCCCCGGGCCGGTCCGCGACGCGGCTCGCCGAAGGCCTCCTCGGGCCGCTCGGCCCCGGCGTGGGGGAGCGGCGCAGGCGTGGGCGAGGAGCGGGTCACCGGAGGCACGCTCGGCATCGTGGGCACGCCCGCCACCGGGGGCACGCCCGCCACCGTCGGGACGGTCAGGTCCTGGTTGTCCATACCGGTCATTCTCGCAGGCTCGCTAACGGCTCCCTCAACGCCGCAGCGGCCGTTGCTCGTGCCCGGCTTGGGCCCGGGCGCCGCCGCTGGAACCCTGGGGACGGCTTTTCCGCGGAGCGTGCGGGAAGCACCCGGGCGACCCTCTTGACCGGGTCTCCGGGCGCGTCTAGGTTGCCCTGCAGACGCGGAACCGGGCTTGATACAAGAGCGAGGCCAACGAGGTGCGAGGCCGCGCCACCCAGCCGCCGAGGGGCCTAACAGCCCGGAGGTCTGGGTCCTCGGGCAGGCTCGGAACCGCGTCTCTTTTGCGCTCGGACGGAGTTGCCGGCGCGCCCAGCCGGCGGGCCACTTGGCCAGGCGCCCCACCTGGCCGGTGCCGCCGACTGGCGGCGCGGCCGCGGCGCGGCGTCCCCGCGGCGCTAGACTCGAAGCACAACAACACCCTTGGGGACGACAGGCTTCGACGTGGCTGGTTCCGTGAGGGTGGTCGCGAGTCGAGGTCCCGGGAGGCCTCGTAAAACACCCGGGAAAACATAAGTGCGGACTCTCACGAGTACGCCCTCGCCGCTTAGTCGATAGCTAAGCCGTGAGGTCTCGGCCCCCGCTCGCCTGTGGTGGGGATCGCCGGGATCAGACAGCAGGCTCACCCGCGGCGGCCCGCCTCCGCCAAAGCGGGGACATCCCAGGAGGCTGGCCCTTCGCAACCCGGCCGGCGTGGCGAGCGAAGAGCGAGATCAGAGCGCCGGCTACGCTCGTAGACGCCACACTCACGCGGTCACGGACGTGGGTTCGATTCCCACCGTCTCCACTCCGGGCCATTGCTCGCACATCCGGGTGCACCGGTCGGCTGAGCCTGCGGTCTTGTGGCCTATCTGATGACGCGGAAGCCAAGCGAGCGCGTCTTCGAGTGCAGTCCCGCCGCGTCCGTCGCGCTGATGAGGAGCGTGTAGGTTCCTGGCGCCAGCTTCCTCGACGCCGACAGGCGGCCCTGGAATTTGACGTTGTTGATGCCGGGATGCGCCGCGAAGGAGAACGTTCCCGACACCTTTGTGTGCCTGCAGGTGGCATGCCTGCGGTTCCGCTCCGTTCTCGCCACACACTTCCGCTTGACCACGCGTCCCGTGACCCGCCGTGTGAACTTGAAGGTGACCCGGGACTGGACGTTCAGACGGAACGAGAACGTTGTGCCTACGGGCGCCCTGCGTCGAGCCACCCTGGCGAGCCCCCTGCCCTCGCGCCAGGTGCGATGAGATTGACTGACGTTCGTGATCACCGGGGTGACACTCACGGGGGCGATCGTGATCATCTGTGAGATGCTCGTGGCGTTGCCGAGCACGTCGTCGCTCGTGAGCGTGAGCTGATAGCTGCCCGGCTCGGCATAGGTGTGGGCGACGCCGGCGCCGTCAGCGCTCGTGCCATCACCAAAGCTCCAGGTCGTCTGTCCGGGCGCCGACCAGACATCGAGCGGAGAGACGGAAAAGGACAGCGTCTGCCCAACGGTACCCGTCGCCGGGATCGTGACGCCGTCGAGCAACGGCCCAGCGGCGTCGTACCCCGCAGCTTCCACGAAGCAGCAGTTGCCTTGCACTTCCCAGGCCGCAATCGCATTGCCCTGGGGATCGATCCCAACGTCGGGCATGTAGGAGTCCGGTCCGCTCGACGACAGTGGCGAGGGCGCCTGCCAAGCACTGGTGCCGGCTGGCCGCGCGGACCCTTCGACCGCGTAGCTACTGCCGTTCCACTGGTCCCACGCCGCGACGACATCGCCCAGGGCGTTGACGGCCAGCTCGGGAAACTCGCCGATTCTCCTTTCCGAGACCTGTCCCGTCGCGATGGTGACGGGGCCTTCCCATTGACCCGTCTCCGCTGGTCGGCTCGATGCTTGGATCTCTTCTTCGGTTTCGTTACTCGAGCCCTCCCAGATCACCACCGCATCACCGGAGGCGTCGACGGCGACCTCCGGTTCCGTCGCTGTTTCGCCCGCCGGCGAGAGGGACGCGGGCGGCTGCCACGTCCCCGTGGTGACGGGCCTCACGGCGGCTTCCACCACGTAGGACGTAGGTAGTTGCCTCGTCCAGATCGCGATGGCGTCTCCTTGTGGATCGATGGCCACTCTGGAATCGACCGACCGCGCGCCCGCTGTGGACACCGGCGTGGGCGCCAGCCATATATCGCTTTGAGCCGACCCCAGGGCAGCTTCGATATAGCCGGTGCTGCGGTCCTGCCAGACCGCGATCGCTTTCCCTTCGGAGTCCAGCGCAATTTGAGGCGCTTCCGCCTGTCCTTCGGCCGCGAGATCGACGGCTGGTTGCCACGCACCTTGATGGCCGATCCTCGTCGCGGCCTCGATCACCGAGTTGCCGCTGCCGATCGGGTGCGTCCAGACCGCCATCGCGTCGCCCGCCGGGTTGACCGCCAGCTCAGGCGAACTCGCGAGTTGACCTTCTGGTGATAAGCGCACGGAGGATTCCCATGCGCCATCGCTCGCGCTTCTGACCGCGGCAGCGACACCCGAGCTGCCGCCCCCGCTGAATTCCCAGAGGGCGATCGCGTTGCCCTGTGCGTCGAACGCGACCGATGGCCATTGGGCACTCGTCCCTTCGGTAGACAGGGTGACAGGAGCCTGCCATGTCCCGCCTGCCGGCCTGAACGCCGCTTCTATGCTCCCACCGTGTTCGGTCCAACGCGCCCACACCGCAACGGCATCGCCGTGTGCGTCGAGCGCGACGTGCGGGCGTACCGAACTCCCGAGCGAGCGGCTCGAGAGCTGAATCGGCGCCAGCCACGTGGGTGCCGCGACGGCCGAGCCACTCCACGACACTCCCATCACGCACGTTAGTAGCGCAATCGAGCCCGCGCGCCTAACCTGATCCCTCAGCACGATTCGGACGATAGCCACCCCAGACCAGGGTGGCGCCGGCTCTGATTCCCACCGTCTCCACTGGTAATGCCGAAGGCAGGCCCCCGAGGGGCCAAGAGATCACGTGCGGGGGCGGAAGCGCAGGATGGTTACGTCGCCCGACCGCCTGCTACTGAGCGGTTCCAGGTCGATCCTGGGCAGTCCGGGAGCCGAGAAGTGGATGCCGTCGCCGAGCAGCACCGGCACCACGTAGACCAGGATCTCGTCGACGAGCCCTCGCTGCAGGCACTGGCCGGCTACGTCAGCGCCCAGGATCTCCAGGTTCTTGTCGCCCGCGGCACGGCGCGCCGTGGCGACGGCTTCCCCGATGTCACCGCTCAGGTATGTGAGCCCTGGGCGTGGCGGCTCCGGCGGCCTATGGGTGAGGACGAACACGGGTCCGGAGAAGGGGTAGTCCACGCTGCCCGGCTCTTCGGCCTCCATCCTGTCGCCCACATCGGAGGTCCGCCGGCCGACCAGCATGGCGCCGGTGGCCGCCGCGATCTCCCGGAAGTCGCCCGCAGCCACGAAGTCGGCAAGCTGTCGACCAGCACCCCAGTCCATCACGTGGCCGGGCGCGGCGATGAACCCGTCAAGCGACATCGCCCTGTTCACGACGACCTTGCCGCCTCCGGTGCTCGTATCGCTCATCTGCTCCTCGCCGCGACAGCGTAAGCGAAGGCGAGCGTGGAGACGGCTGAAA